>Ga0335072_10004938_pt1 | contig 19699 bp, 18 predicted proteins | sample Lox_Sample_21_FD_206725 | JGI IMG/M metagenome (GOLD analysis project Ga0335072, IMG submission 206725) | Soil microbial communities from Loxahatchee National Wildlife Refuge, Florida, United States - Lox_Sample_2.1 | ecosystem: Environmental > Terrestrial > Soil > Wetlands | place: USA...
CGACCTTTAGCGTCCAGTCAGCGCGTTGCTGCTTAGGCACGAGCCATCCTGCCGTATTGAGTAGATCGACCGACAACAGTCGTCCCGGGTGTCCGTCTGCACGGTTGTGCGCGAGGGCCCTGATCATCGCGAGCGAACTCAAGCCTCCCATCACGCCTGCCTCGACGATTAGTTCGGGCTTCAGAGCGCGGGCTATGACATACCAGCTGTAACGGAATCCGAGCGGGAGCCGTCTCTTGAGGTCCAAGCGCCACCTCAGATGCCGACGCAGCTCGGTTGTGAGGCCAGGATCCGTCGTGGCTTCTCGCAGATATCCCGCAAGCTCCTCCGCCGGTCGCTCCAAGATGACCGCGAGCTTGGCGACGAGCTCATCGCCGTTCTCTATCTCGTAGGTGAAATTGTCGAACTCCGGGTCGAGGAGAACGTATTTCAGGATCGCCACGGGCTGATCACGAAACCGTGCCTGGGCGGTTCTGACTGCTCCGATCTTTGCGAACCACCGGATGCGGCCAAGGCCACGGGCAACTCGAACGCCGCGTGTTCCTACACGATGCTTCAGCCAACTCTTCAGGGCCCGGCTCATACGTCAGGTCCCCTCGGTGGTCGCCTGGGATCTGTGGGAGTGACCAGTGTACGGCCCGGCACGCGTTGAACGATGAACGACTGGCCGGCGAAGTGGAACTGACGCCAGGGCGTCAGCATCACCCCCGGATTGTGCTCCAGCCACTCCGCGCACGCGCGCATCTCCCCGTGCCCGGGTGAAGCCCTGAACGTGAACCAGTCGTCGAAGATCAGTACCGAGCCAGGAGCGAGGCGCGGAGTCAGGTAATCGAGCACCGGAACGGTGGAGGCGTACAGGTCACAGTCGATCCACGCCACCGCCACGTGATCGAGACCGATGCGTTCCGGCTCGAGCAGGGTCTGCTCGAATCTCCCCTCGATGATCCTGGCCGCGCTCGACGGCATGTGTGCGCGGCGGAGTCGGGCCTCGAACTCGGCACGGCTATGCCTGAACTGACCGGTCGTGAACGGGCCGCCCTGATCGCGCGCGTCAAGCTCGGGCAGACCTTCGAAGGAGTCGAAGGCGAAGAAGCGGCGCGGCACGGCGTACTTGGCGGCAACGCGCCAGGCCTCGATGAATGTCCGGCCCATCCAGACGCCGAACTCGGCGTAGTCGCCGGCAACCCCCTCGGACTCAACGTACTTGAAGGCGAGCGACAGCATCCGCGTCTGCTCGGAGTACAGCGACAGCTCGGAGTTGCGGTTCAAGAGCAGCGTCAGCGGCTTCAGGGCGGCACCCAGCCGTGACGCTGCGAGCGCGTCGAGTGCCTCGTCGATGGTGACCGGAAGCCGCTTTCGCATCATTCGGGGCGCTTAGGTGACCGGCTCGCGCCGGAGGAACCCGAGGACCTCGGACCACCTGAGCGCGCCCAGGGCGAACAGGAACCCGACGTACAGCGCGGCCGCAAGCGCGACGAGCGCGCCCAGCGGGAGACCGCCGGAGTGAGCGAGGGCGACCGCCCCTCCCATCGCCGCCGCGGCGACGAACACGCGACTCATGCGCGACCAGTCCGGTCGCATGTCAAGCACCATCAGCACCCGGCGCATGATCAAGGACATCACGGTGAATTCCGTGACGAGCGTTACCCATGCGGCCGCCTGGAATCCAAACGGGGGAATCAGGATCACATTGAGCACCGCGTTGACTACGAGCCCGACGGTGGCGTAGGCGAGATATCGGCGCTGGAGTTTGAGAATGACCACCATGTTCCCCGCCAGATACCCAAACGAGATCGACACGAACGCGCCCATCAGCACCGGCAGCGCGCTCCCCGCGGGTGCGAACGCGGCGCCAAATAGGAGGACCATGATCTGTTTGGCCGCGACCACTGTGAACGCGACCGCCCCGAGCGACCCGATCGACAAATAGTCCGCGGAGGTTTGAAGCAGGCGTCGCACGCGGGGCAGATTGGCGGGATAGACCGAGGCGATCAAGGGGAACAGCGTGGCCATCACCGAGCCGGGCACGAACTGCGCCTGGTCCAGGATGCGGTAGGCGGCGGCATACAGACCGGCCTGGCGGCTGCCGGCGAAGGTGAGCACCAGCACCTGGTCGAGGCGGACGTAAGCGGTGACGATGATGCCGGCCGCGCCGAGGACCGCACCGATGCGCAGCATGGGCTCCCAGAATGCGCGACTCCCAACCAGCCGAACCGACGTGATCCTGAGCACGAGGGCAATCGTCACGGCCGTGCTGATCAGGTTCGAGATCAGGAAGGCCACGGCAAAGGCCCGGATGTCCGAGGTGTACGCGGCGACGATCGCCGCACCACCCGTCCACAGGACGCTTTGGATGGTCAGCACGAGCATTGACAAGTCGTTGCGGACTCGGACCTGGAAGGCCGCCGACAGCGAGCCGGCAGCCCCGACGAAGGCCGTCGACGCGATCACGACGCCGGCGACAGCCGCATGCCGGTTCGGCGCGATCGCGAGCATCGCCACGAGTTGCAACAGCCAGATCGGGACGCTTAGCAGCAGCCGCAGCCCGAGCAAAGCGCCGAGCCATCGGGGCTCGGACGCGGGGTCACTCGCGGCGCGGCTCACCGCCACCTGGGTGAGGCCGAGGTCGCCGAAGCTGGCGGCGATCTGAGAGATCGCGAACAGTGCCGACCACTGTCCGAACCCGCGCACGCCCAGCCCGCGCACGACGATCAGCGTCACCACGACGCCCAGCATCAGGTTGCACGCGCGGGCGACGACCTGGATCCCGATGTCGCCGACGATGCGGCGCCGACCGATGCTCAGTGGCGCCGGTGCAGGGTCTTCCTCCTGAGTGACGGTTCCCGGGGGCGGCGCCTCTGCGGACACCGTGGGATGGTAAACGCAGGCTGTGAACCGCCCCGAGACGGGAAGAGCGGACCGTTTCCGACCCTACAATCAACCGCCATGCCGATGCCGCTGAGAGCCCGCGCGCGCGAGGGCGGCCCGCGGGAGGTGCTTCTTTCGGCGCCTGTCACCGGAGCGCTCGCCGCCGTCCTGGCGGCGGTATTCGCGATCGTCCTGTACAAGGTCGGAAACCCCCAGCATCAGCTCAAGGTCGGACTGGGGGTGGTGGCGGCCATCGTGGTGGTGCTGGCCGCGACGCGGCCGGTGTTCGCGCTCGGGCTCGTGTTCGGGTTGCTGCCGTTCGAGTACCGCGTGTACGGGATCGGCACGGACGAAGCGTTGATCTTCACCGTCGGCCTTGTGCTGGCCCATCGGATCCAGCGGCGGCGTCTGCCCATGTGGATCTTCCTGGCCGGGGCGGCGCTGGTGGTGGGGAGCGCGCTGTCCGCCCTGAATGCGCAGTCCGCCGGATCGGCGTTATGGGGCGCGGTCCGATGGCTCGGCGTTCTCGTTCTCCTCGCGGAGGCGTTCAGCATCCTGCGCGATGAACCGAACGCCGCTCGCAAGATGGTCGACATCATCTCCTGTGCCGCGATCGTGGTTGTCTTCTTCGGCCTGCTCCAGAAAGAGGGCATCTACCTCCTGGTCGGGTCGCCGTATCAGGCCGGAAACATCCAGTCGTTCTTCTCGTACTACACGAACTACGGGGGGTTCGTGGCGATCGTCGCCGTGCTCGCGAGCGGCGAGGTCCTGGCCGCGCTGGATGAGCACGAGCGGACCCGGGCGATCGCCTACATGGGCGTGGTCGTGTTCATGCTGTTCGGCGTGGGGATCTCGGCGTCTCGGGGCGCGCTGCTGGCGCTCGGCGGCGGCTGGGCGGCGTTGCTCGTGCTCAGCCTGCGTCGCGGAGGCCTGGTCGTGCGGGTGGTGGCAATACTGGGCGTGCTCGCCGCCGCGGCATATGCGGCGACGCCGTCTTCCACCACGTCACGCTACGTCGCGCGGTTCTCGTCCCCACTCGGCTTACAGACCGAGGACCAGCAACGGTTCGCCCTCCAGAAGCTCGGGGAGCACGCCTTGGGCCAGAACCCACTGGGGATCGGATACAACAACTTCAGGTTCTATCTGGCCAAGCATCCGATCCCGCAGGCGAATCAGATCTTCTATCACAGCCATTTCACCGTGGTGCAGATCGGCCTGGACGCCGGCTGGCTCGGGATGGCCGGATTCCTGGTGCTGTACGGCGGCGCGATGCTCGGGGCGATCCGGGCCGGGCCGTGGCGAGGGCTGCGCAACATCGCGTGTGCCGCGGCACTGACCGGTTTCATGGCTCAGGGCCTGTTCGACTACCTGTTCTTCGAGATCTCGTTCGTGGCGATATTCGCGGCCCTGGTGTGGGGCGCGACGCGCCCACCTCCGGCCGCGCGAGGCCCGACACCCGCCGGCGAGCGGATCGAGCCGGCGGTGGTCTGACTCAGCCCTCCAGGAGGCCGCACAGGCCCGCGCAGAAGCGCTCGTAGTTCCAATGGCGCTCGGCGAACCGGCGGCCGGCGCCGCCCATCTCGATTCGTGTATCGCGGTCGGCGAGGAGGCGGGAAATCGCGTCGGCCCATCCGTGCGGATCGTCCGGCTCGACCCAGATGCCGCAGCCGACCGCCTCGATGTCGAAGGGAAAGTAGGGCGATCTCGTCGCCACCACCGGCTTGCCGAGGGCGAGGGCGTCCGCGACTTCGGTGAGACCGGTCAGGCGCCAGGGATCGCGCATCGGCACGGCCACGACGGACGCCGCCGCAATGTCGGCCAGCGCCCGCGTGGCGAGGTACTGGCCGGGAGCGTCGGGGTCGACGCCGTCGAGATCCCCCGGCCGGATCAGCCGGACCGCCGGGTTTGGGGGCTTGGCCACTTCCCGGGCCAGGTCGTAGAGCAGGGCCGGCGCGCCCGAGATCTCGAGCGCGCGGGCCAGCGTCGGCAGGTCGCGGTTTGACTTCCCGGCGCTGACCACGCCGTTTTCATCGCCCTGGGAGCGATACAGCGGCCAGCTCAGATCGGGTCCCCACGGCAAATGAACGATGCGCGCCCGCCGCCGCGGCAGCTCCCGGGCAAGCTCTGATGCCAGCGACTCGCTCAGGCAGACGAGCATGTCGTGCTGCGCCGCGGCGCGCCGCCTCACCGCGCTTCGGACCGGGTGGTGCACGACGGAGACGAACCGCGCCGCGGGCAGCAGAGGGCGGGCGAGCGCAAGCCCGGCGAGGCCGGTCTGATCCGCGCAGTACAGCGCGTCGATCGAAGCCATCCGGCGCAGGGCGTATGCCTCCTGATCGAGATGCCCGAGCACCCGTCGGCTGCGCGAGCTCACCAGGTCAAGCGGATTGCGCTCGTACGCCTCGTGGAACGGCGCGATGTCGACGACGTGGCCCGCGGCGGCGAGCGCGTCGACCCCCCACAGATGCTGGCGTGGCGTCGAGCCACGCTCCGAGGACTCCCACATCTTGCGCAGCGGGTAGTTGTTCAGAGCGCAGATCCTCGCCACCGGCCGGGCGATTGTAGGGCCGGGGCCGAAGTCGCGAGCCCTAAACTGGCCGGACGTGCTCGCGGGATCATCTGCGCCGTCGTCCGCCGTGATCGTTTCGCGTTATGCGCCCGGTTTCATCGGCGGCGTGGAGCGTTCCTGTGCCCTGCTCGCATCGGTGCTGGAGGACCGCGGCCTGCAGGTCAGCACCGTCTGGCCCGAGCGAGGGCCGGGGCGGTGGATCTACCGTCCGGGGCTGGGCTCGCTGTGGCTGTCGCGCGAAGTCGCGACGGATGGGCGCGTGAGCGCCGCCGACCTGGTCGTGACCAACGGCATCTTCGGCTGGGGCTTTCCCGTCTCGGTGCCGCGGATCCACGTCTTCCACGGCACGCTGGCCGAGATGGCCCGAGCCGACGCGGCCGGACTGACACCAGCCCAGCAGCGCGCCGCCGGGCTTCCACGACGGGAGTTGCTTCGCCGCCGCTGGGGCGGCGGGATCGCCGAAACGCTGGCGGGACGGCATGCCACCGTGGTATGCGTCTCGGAGTCCACCGCCGCAGAGATCCGCCGCTACTACCGGGTGCGGGCCGACGCGGTCATACCGAACGGCGTCGATCTCACGACGTTCAGTCCGCGTCCGCGCGCAGATGCCAGAGCCCAGCTCGATCTGCCCGCGGGTGAGCGGCTTGCGTTGTTCGCCGGCCGGCTGAACGCGAGCAAGGGCTCTGGCTTCCTGCTCGACGCCTGTGAGCGCGCCGGCTACCGCCTGATGATCGCCGGTCCGGCCCAGGATCCCCGAGCGCTCTACCTCGGGGCGCTGTCGCCGGCTGAGCTCTCGGTCGCGTATTCGGCCGCTGACTGCGTCGTCTTGCCGAGCCTGTACGAGGCATGCAGCTATGTGCTGCTTGAGGCGCTGGCCTGCGGGGTCCCCGTGCTGACCACGCGAGTCGGCAGCGTGCCGTCACTGCTGAGAAGCGTGCCCGAGTATCAGGCACTGTGCGTGGAGCCTCGCGAAGATGACCTGGCGGCGAAGCTCGACGATCTCCGGCATGCCGATACCGCGGCGGTGGTCGGACAAGCGCGCGCCTGGGTTACCGGGAGTCACGGTCTCGCGCAGTACGCCGCCAACTGGAACGCGCTGCTGGACAAGCTCGGAGTCGCCGACCGGAGACGATCGCATGCCGCCGCGAGTTCGTGAGCTCGCGACGGTGCCCGTGGAGACGCTGGCGCGTCTCACGGGCCTCAGGGCAAGCCCGTACGTGGCCGAGCTCATCGGCGAAGATCTGGCCGCGCTGCGCCGCTATCTCCTGAGTCCGTCCGCGCGCCACTCCGAAAGAGCCGCCGACGCGCGCGCGATCAGCGCGGACGAGTGCTTCGCGTTCGCGCAGGCTCACTTCGGGGTCGGACCGGTCCAGCACCCCGCCGAGATCAACGGTCTGCTGGAGCTCGCGCGACAGAACGGTGCACAAGTCGTGTGCGAGATTGGCTCGCGCGACGCCGGGACCAGCGTGCTGTTCAGCCGGGTACTACGGCCGAACACGCTCGTGGTGATGGACCTGTACGCAAAGAACAGGTGGCGGCTGCGTCGCGCCGCTCCACCCGGGCAAGCCATACACGTCATCGACGGCGACACCACGCATCCGCTGACGGTCGCCCGGCTGCGGCGCAAGCTCGGTGGGCGAGAACTCGACCTGCTGCTGATTGACGGGGACCACCGCTGGAGCGGAGTGCGGCAGGACTTCATCAATTACCGCCAGTTCGTACGTGACGGAGGTCTGATCGCCTTCCACGACATCTGCGAGGTCCGGGATCCCGATGCGGGGTTCACCGTTGACGACGTGCCGGCGTTCTGGAAGCTGATCAGCACCCTCTACCCCTCGCAGGAGTTCATCGAGACTCCCGGCCAGCAGGGGCTAGGCATCGGCGTCGTCCGCTATCGCCCCGAGGAGTCGATCGCGCCCGTGCTCGCGGCGGCGACCCCGCCGGAATGAACCCGTCTCGCCGGCGGCTGCGGCGCGTAGCGCGCCGCGGACTGGCCGCCGCATTATTGATCGCGGCTGCGGTCGTGATCGCGATCATCCTTTTTTCTGGCCCGAGCAACCAAGGCGAGGGCGCAGCGGCGGTCGGAAACAACCGGTTCGCCCGCGCGGCCGCCGCCTGCTCGAGGCAGGCTCCGGCCACGCCCGCATACCCTTCGTCGGCGCCGCTCCTGCTCGGGATCAGCGCGAGCATCAGGCTGGAGCAGGGAGCGGGTCGCTGCGAGGAGGCCCGGCTAGCGGCCCAGACGGGCGTGCACGCCGTGCGCGAGGACATCAGCTGGGCAGTGACCGAGCCGCGCGAGAACGAGTACGACTGGAGCAGCTACGACGGGGTCGTGCGTGCGGCGACAGAAGCCGGGCTGATCGTGCTGCCGATACTCGACGATCCGCCCAGCTGGGCCTCGCCGGCCCCCGGATGCCTGCCTTCGGACCCGGGGCCATACGCGTCGTTCACGGCCGCGGTGGTGGCCCGCTACGGGCCAGGCGGCCAATTCTGGCGCGAGAACCCCGACCTCCCCGACCGGCCACTGCTGTGGTACGAGCTGTGGAACGAGCCCTGGAATGCCCCGTGCAATCGCGATCCGGCGCTCTACGCCCGGCTCGTTGTCGCCGCGGTGACCGCCGGCCGGGCCACCAGCTCAGACGCCCGGTTTCTGATCGACGGGGACACCTACTACACGACGCTCGCCGGTAGGACCGCGGATTGGATCGCCGGCATGTACGCCGCGGTGCCGGACCTGGGGAAATACTTCGACGCTCTCTCCGTGCATCCGTACGGTGGAAACCCCGCGGTGCAGACGCCCGGCGACAACCCCGACGCCGAACCAGCACATCTCGTCGAGCAGGCGCACGCCGAACTCGCGGCACATGGCGACGGGGACAAACCCCTGTGGGTGACTGAAATCGGCTGGTCGACTTGCTCAGGGACCGGCGGGTGCGTGACCGAGGCCGAGCAGGCGTCGTATCTCGCCGAGTTCTTACGACTGGCGGTGACGACATGGCGCTCGTACGTGCGGGCGGTGTTCGTCTACGACCTCCGCGACATCGCGCCCGCGCCGGCCGACGATGCGCAGGACTGGTACGGCCTGTTGCGCCCCGACCTGTCACCGAAGCCGGCGTGGTGGGTTCTGCACAGCTTCGCCGATCAGCTCCAGGGCTAATCGCCCGCTCCGGACGGCGCCAGGATCCTCCACTCGGCCATCCGTCCACGGCGTCCAGTCCGTGGCGGAGCGTGCCGGCGACATGCCGATAGCCGTATGAGCGGGTCGCTAGTCCCGAACAGCGAGCCGGCACCGAACCAGCGCCTTCCCATCCAGCGACGGGATCGGGACAGGCGGCGCTCGATTTCTCCCGATCACCGCAATGACGCAGCCAGAGCCTGGCCGTGCGGCTGTCGCGCGGCCGCGGCCCACCACTCATTCAAGCTCGCCGCACCGCGCGCGCCGGATGATCTGCCGGTGGCTGCTGGCAACGATCGCGATGCTCGGGGCAGGCCTCACCATCGCGGCCTTGCCACCAATCGCACAGGCCGGCGGGAGTCTTCGCTCAACCAGTGCACGCGAACGGACAGCGCTTACCGTCCGGGACGGGACGCTCCATTGGACACGGGTTCCTGGCGTGTCCCGCTACGTGATGGCAACGGTGGCCGAGCGACGCCACACGACATTTCGAGTCGTGAGGAGCGTCACGTTGACGCCCCGACCGGTTCTGCGCCAAAGGGTCAGCTACCGCGTGCGGGCGGACCTGCGTGGCGCGCCCTGGTCACGGAGCGTGTCGATCACCTACGCCGAGTTCAACGGTCCGGTGCAGCCGGGCGGAGCGAAGTCGGGGACGCCGCAACCGAGCGGTGTGACGACCGGAGCCGGTGGCGGGCAATCTGCGCCCACATCGACCCAGCCCCCGACGCCCGCTCCACCGACGCCCACGCCTCCGTCGGTGAGCAAGCTGAAGGTGGGGGTGATGGATCTCGGCAACTACGACTACGCCCCGTTCGACTCGGCCTCGTTGTTCAGCGCAGCGGGCATCACGTACACGCGTGAGGATGTCGATCGCGGTGAGGACACGGGCACGTGTAACGCCACCGACTACGTGTGCACGGCGCTGCGCAACGGGATCACGCCGCTGGTGCTGTTTGAAGGATATGCCGATGCGAATATGACCAGCGAAATCGTCAGCCTGGCACAGAACCTCAACGACCTCGCCGCGACCTATCCGATCATGAACAACATGCACGTGATCGAATTCGGGAACGAGGTGTGGTGGGGGACGAGTGGTCCCGCCGAGGACGCCACCACGTACGGTGAGCAGTACAACGCCGCGCACGCCGCGCTCGCTGCCGCCGGCCTGGGCAGTTGGAAGTTGCTGGCCGACGGCGACGGCCTGGGCACCTGTGTGAACTCCTACACGAGCCCCAACTGGATCAACCAGGTGATCGCCGCGCAGTCCGACGGCGCCGCCGGGATCGACGGCTGGACCGTACACCCGTACGGACCGATGACGACGGACTACGGCTGCGGCGCCCCCGGCCAGGGGTACGGCTGGCCCGAGGTGGTCGACTACCACAACATCGCGGTGGCGGCCGGTAGCGACGCTCCCTGGTATGTCACCGAAGTAGGTCAGTGCCTGGGTGGCGCCGGATGCAACGACCCCGTGCCGATGGGAAGCGCCGGCGACATGCCCGAGGGCGACGGCTCGGCCCCCTATTACACGCAGGCGGCCGACGTGCGTCAGTACCTGACCGACGCCGGCGGCGACGTCCGCACCGGCACCGCCGCCAAGTACCCGTGGATCGCGGCGCTCATCTTCTATCAGGCATATGACGACTCAAGCGGCTGGTTTGGCCTGCTCAGCAACGGAACAAATCTGGATCAGCCAGTCAACTTCGAGCGACCGGCCTTCACCGAGCTCGAGCAGTGGGTCGCCGCCAACGGCGAAGGGTGAAGCCCGGCTTTTACCCCTCGCCGTGCTCGGCGATCCATCGCGCCAGAGCGTCAAAGGCCGGTCGGCGATCCGAGGGGCCGTCTTGGCCACACACGCCCGCGGAGTTCTCCGCCAGCAGGCCATAACCGCCGGAACTGTCGTCACAGCTCGTGTACCAGTTGAAGTACACGAGCCAGGGATACGTTGACGCGGCATCGAGGTAACGCGTCATGTCGGCCGCCTGCGTCGCCGGATCGACGATGTCAGGGCATGCGTAGCCGGCGCTTATGCACTGCCCGACTTCGGTCACGTACCACGGCGCAGAGCTTCCATTGTTCACGGCGATCTGGTGCCAGCTGCGCACATCCGGCCAGCCGAAGCCATGAGGACCCGAACAATCCGAGGACAAGTCGGTATTCATCGGGCCATACGGATGCACGCTCCATCCGTCGACCTCGGCGGGTCCGGATGACATATGGCTGATGAACTCGGGAATCCAGTTTTCCGCGTGGTAGTTACCACATACCGCGGTCGCGTTCGCCACCAGCTTCCAGGAGGAGAGACCGTTCGCGGCGAGCGCCCGGTGAGCGGCGTCATATTGGGCGGCGTACTGGACGGCGTTCTCGTAGATGTAGACCTCGTTCCCGAACTCGATCGCGCTCAGCTTGTTCAGGCTTGGGTACACCGCGGCCAACGACGTGAGCCTGCGCGCGAGCGAGACGATCTGCGTGGCGGCCTGGGCGGGCGATACACCGCGCAGCGAGCCGTCAGGGCCAGGGTCGTATAGCACGAGCGGAGTCATGCCGTCGCTCAACGCCTTCGTCACCAGAGCGAGATTGCTCCCGTCACCAACTTCGAGACGCTCATAACGCACGCCGGCGCTCCGGAAGATCGAATCAACACCCCATCCGGTCGTGTTCTCGACCGAGACCATGAGCTGATCCCCGTCCTGGGTCGTGTGTACCAGCAACGGCCAAGTCAGCCTGACCGCGCGTGACCAGTGGGCGTGGCGAGCGCGCGCCCTCACCTTGTAGAGGACGGTGTGACCCCTCTTCGGCCAGGGCGTAAAACGAGTGCGGTTGACTACCCGGTAGCTCGTTTTCTGGGCGCCGACGACCGCCACCACATAACTGCGCACACCCGGAAGCCGGTTCCAGCGCAACGTGCCACCTCGCAGCCGGAGCCCGAGCGCGGGCGTCGCGGAGTCGCGGGCCGGCGCTGGGGTGGCGCCCGCCAGGAAGGCGGCCAAGAGAAGCGGCAGGACGATAGTGATGCGGCGCATGGCGATCGGTTCAAAGACAGCCGTCGTCCGCCAGCCACACCGGTTTCTCGCAGGCGCGTCAGAGCACGGACGACGGGAGCCTGTCCCAGTCGGGGCAAGCCTCCATACATCCCTGCTGACTCGACTACGTCGTCCGTAAAGGTGCGAACCGCGACGTTTCCGTCAAACGGCTTCTCAATTCGCCCGTAACCTGCCCCATTTGCCCCAAAATTTCCCGGAGACACCCAAGATGTGCGGAATTACCAAGGCAAAAGTGTGCAAACGCCATGATCTCCCCGGGCGGAACCGTGCAGGCTGCGCAGATCTTGTGAAGAAACGTGAGGGGTTTGCACCTGCGGCTCAGGTCGCCATCCACCATTCACCCTCGAGCCGCGTGAGCAGGGCGCGGCCCGACATGAGTACCCCGAGCAGATCGTCGTGGGGGGTGTAGACGAGGGAGCGCGGGCTGTAGCGGAAGACGGCTCCCCGATGCGCGAGAGGCGCGAGCAGCTGAGGCTCGACCCGTCCCTGGATCGCCGTCGCGCCGCCCGTGACGGCGTCGGCGAACAAGTCGTCGAGGACGGCGCCCGCTTGACGGGGCTGGGCCGCCACCTGGAGCACGTGGCCGGGCTCGGCGGGCGCCAGGAAATAGATGTACCAGCCCAGCACCTGGCCGTCCCGGCCCCGCACCAGCCGCCGCACCGGCGTTCCCCAGGTGCGGTTGTGATGCTGCTCGGCGAACAGCCATTCGACGAACGGCTCGTCGTAGTCGGGGAACAGCCGCAGCGATCGGGTGACCACGGGCAGGTGCTCGACGAGCAGCGCCGGGGTCAGCGGCTCGCTCGTCGTCTCGGGCGAACTCGGCATTCTGAAATAGCTCGCTGTGCGCGTGGCCGCGGAGTCGAGCGGCGACCACACGCGACGCGCGGGCACCTTGAGGTGCTCGCGCGGCCACAGGCGGCCGTGCAGCGCGCGATCGCCGAGGAAACCGAACGGTTTGTAGATCCGCGCCCAGGCCATGCAGCTCGGGTGCAGCATGTGGCCGCCGATCAGCTCGAATATCTGGCGCATCTCGTCCGAAGCGCCGTCGGTCACGGTCAGCTCCTGCGGACCAGCCAGGTAACGGCGCCACAGCAGGGCGCCGACGCCGCGGTTGCGCACCTTCGGATGGGCGATCAGGGGACCGGCCGCGCCCATGCGGATCGTGCGCCCGTCGAAGCGCATCCGGCGCACGTGCGAGGCGATGAAGCCCAGGATTTCGCCGTCGTCGTCCTCGTAGACGAGCGTGGGGATCTCGGGATCGACCCACGGGTGGCCGTACAGGGTGCGCTCGAACCACAGTGGAACTTCCTCCGGCGGGATGCGCCAGTCGGACCGGTCGACGAAGCGATACAGGGCCGCGAGCTGCGGGATCTCCTCGCGGCGCAGCGGTCGGATCTCGCTCATGTCGGTCGCGATCCCTCCGGCTCTGCTGTGACGAGGGCGGCGATCCGCTCGATCGTCCGGAAATCCTCGACCTCGAGGGAGTCGAGCGGGATCTCCACGCCGAACTCGAGCTCCATCTCGAACAGGAGTGTCACGAGCGCGAGCGAGTCGAGCAGCCCGCCGGCGATTATGTCCAGGTCGGAGGGTGGCGCAGGAACGCTGAGCGCCCGCTCGAACACGGCCTGGATCCGGGCGATCGCGGCGGGGTCAGCCATCGGCGGCGTCCCCGACGAATATCTCTCGCAGACGGCGGCGGTCAATCTTCCCGTTGATGTTCTTGGGCAGCTCGTCCAGAGCCAGCCAGCGCGAGGGGAGCATGTACGACGGCACCGCTTCGGCGAGCGCCTGACGCAGTTGGAGCTGATCGAGGTCGGCTCCGGGCAGCGATGCCCAGGCGCAGCAGATCGCCGTGCCCTCAAAGCCGTCGCTTGGCGCGCCCACCACCGCGCACTCCGCCACGCCCGCGACCGCCGTCAGCGCAGCCTCGATCTCGCCCAGCTCGATGCGGTAGCCGCGACTCTTGATCTGAGTGTCCTTGCGGCCGAGAAAGTGCAGTAGCCCGTCCGGGTCGCGGCGCCCCAGGTCTCCGGTGCGGTACAGCCGGTGCCCGGTGTCCGGGTCGAGCACGAACGCGGCGCGGCTGCGCTCGTCGTCGCGCCAGTAGCCGGGACTCAGTCCCACGCCCGCGATGCACAGCTCGCCGACCTCTCCCGGCGCCACCGTCCGCAGTTCGTCGTCGAGCACGAGGATGTCCTCGCCGGCGCAGGGACGGCCGATTGGGACCGGCGTCGCGGTGTCGGCCGGGAGATCGGGCAGCGTGTACCAGCTCGACGCGATCGTCGTCTCCGTGGGTCCGTACAGGTTGGTGTAGGCGGCGTGGGGGACGCGCTGCATCCAGTGCGCGAGCACGGGTGTCGGCAGCACTTCCCCGCACCAGAGGATCCGTCGCAGCTGTGGGAAGTCGCCCTCGCGGATGGCGCCGAAGCGGGCCATGTAAGCGAACGTCGAGGGCACCGAGAACCACTGGGTGAGCTCGGAGTCGCGGATGAAGGCGGCCAGCTGCGCGGGCAAAAGGACGCTGGGTGGAACGAGATGGAGCTCGCCGCCGGCGGACAGCGTGCCGTAGATGTCGAAGGCGGAGAGGTCGAAGTGAAGTGGGGGATGCCCGGAGACGCGCTCACCCGGCTCGTGCCCGAAGTAAGCCAGCGCCCAGTCGAGGAACGCGCCGACCATCGCGTGCGTGATCACGACGCCTTTGGGGGTGCCGGTCGAGCCTGAGGTAAACAGCAGACTGGTCGGGTCCTCGGGCCGCGCGGTGGCGGACAGGGGCTGATCGCTCAGCGCGTCCTCGTCACCGGGACCGAACGACGCGCCGGCCAGCGGGCCGCCCACGGCGCCCACCGGGACGTCGCTGTTCAGGGCGCTCAGCAGTGCGGCTGCATCGGGGATGGCGAGCAGGAGGCGGGGCTCGGCGGCGGCGAGGATCCGCTTGACGCGCGTGGCAGGGTTGGAGATGTCGAGCGGCACGTAGATCGCACCGGCCTTCAGCGCGGCGAGCATGCTGACGATCGCCGCGGGAGACTTCGGTTGGAGCAGGCACACCCGGTCGCCGGCCCGCACGCCGGACTCGACCAGCAGGCGCGCGAGGCGGTTGGACCGCCGTTCGAGCTCCTCGTAGCTCAGGCGTTCCTCACCCATCACCACGGCCGTCGCGGCGGGCCTGCACTCGACCGAGCGCGACACACGGTCCTGGAGCAGCTCGGTCAAGGGGTCAACGCCGCGCGCGCGCGATCGAACACCACCCCGGTGTGGTGCAGGTCTTCCTCGGAAGGCGGGATATCGAGAATGAACGCGCGGAAGCCCAACCGCATGTACCGCTCGAGCTCGGCGGCGACGACGTCGTAGCTTCCCACCAGGTACGGGCAGAACGTGGCGTAGTTCTCGAACGGCCACAGCCAGTAGGGATCCTCCTCGCCCCCGGCGACGGCGCCCAGCTCCGACAGTTGCCGGTGCCACTGGGAATCCGACACCTTCATCGCGAGCTGGTGCGCGATCTGTCCCTTGCGATCGGCCGGGAAGCGCGCCCGCGCGACCCGCCAGGCCTCCTCACCGCTCGGCCGCGCGACGATCCCGACCCGTATACCGGAGTCCTTGCCCGCTTCGCTGGTCTCCTCCCCGGAACGCTTCGGGTACTTGACCGCGATGGCACCGATCTGTTCGGCCGCCGCGCGCCCCGCCTCCGAAGAGCCCGAGATCAGGAAGCCCGGCTGGAGCTCGGGCCCGAGCTCGGGCGTCATCCGCAAGTTGTTGACGGTGTAGTAGCGCCCGGTGAACGTGACCGTCTCTCCGGCCAGCAGCCGCTTCATGATCACGCCGTATTCGGTCGTGCGCTCGTAGCGCTCGTCGTGCGGAGTCTGGTCGCTCAGGGCCACGAGGTCGTTACGAAACCCCCCGGCCACCAGGTTGAGCCACAGCCGGCGGCCGTGGACGTAGCCGAGCGTGGCGACCATCTTGGCCGCCGTGTAGGGATGCATGTATGCCGCCTGGACGGCGACGAGTGGGGCCAGGCGCTCCGTGCTCTGGACGATCAGCTGCGAGACGAGCCAGGCGTCGACGAGCCCGTTGTCGGTGTAGACGAGCATCCCCTCGCAGCCGGCGGCCTCGCTCCAGCGGGCCACCTCCGCCACCCGGCGGCCGTATTCCTCATGCGGGATTCCCCTGGACTGGGGACAAGTGGAGAAAATCGCGAGGTCCATCAGCGGCGCCACCTCACGTTGGGTAGCAGGTCAGCCCCTCATTCCGCGATCGGGCGGCTCCTAGCGGTCGATCATCGGTGCCGCGATCATCGGTGGCGTGGCACGCCCGCCGGACCGCCCCCGTACTTCCGGGCCTTCTGGCTGTCACGAAAGCGGAGCACCTCGGCGACGGTGAGCATCATGATCTTGAGGTCGAGCGCCAGCGACCAGTTCCGGATGTAGTAGTTGTCCCACTCGACCCGATCGGCGATTGACGTCTGGCCGCGCAGGCCGTTCACCTGGGCCCAGCCGGTGATGCCCGACTTGACCCGTAGCCGGTCGTCGTAGCGGTCGACCTCCGCCCCGAATTGCGCGGCGAACTGGGGTCGCTCAGGCCGCGGCCCGACGATGCTCATCTCGCCGCGCAGGACGTTGATCAGCTGCGGCGCCTCGTCCAGCGAGCTCTTTCTGAGCCAGCTCCCGAAGCGGGTGCGCCGGTCCTCGCCCTCGATGCCGCCCGGGGCGCAACCTTCGGGCGGCACGAACGCGTACTCGCCTTCCGCATTGGCCTCGCGCATCGTGCGGAACTTGAGGACGTCGAACACCCGGCCGTCGCGGCCGACCCGGCGCTGGCGAAACAGGATGGGACCGGGGGAGCTGAGTCGCACTCCGGCGGCGACGGCGGCCATCACCGGCGCGAGCGCGACGAGCGCCAGGAACGCCAAGGTCCGGTCGATCGTGTGCTTGACCGCGAACTGCCATCCGCGGGGATTGGTGGGACGCAGTGAGATCAGCGGAATGCCACCGACGTGGTCGAGGATCGCCCGCTCGTTGATCGCCTCGAACATGCGCGGCACGATCGACACCCCGACGCCGAGCTGCTCGCACTCCCTGACCTTGTCGACCAGTGCGCGGTCCGGCTCGGACGAGAAGGCGAGGATTACGCGCCGGGCGCCGGTCCGAGTGATTGCCGCCTCGAGGTCCTCCGGGCCGCCCAGAACCGGAACGGTTGCGCCGGCGGTCCAGTCCGCCTTCGGCATCGGATCGGAGTCGAGAAAGCCGACCGGGCGCAGGCCGTAGCCCGAATCGGCGGTGAACCGCTTGACGAGGTGCTCGCCGATCACTCCCGCGCCAACGATCAGCGTCGGCGTGGCCAGGGCGACGTTCCGTACCGCCTGGGCTCGGATCGAGCTGAGCATTATCCGGGCGAGGCTCAGGTACACCAGCGCGAACAGCCACAAGCGCACCGCGAGCGCGACCGGGTGGTCGCCGCCCAGGATCGAGCCGGCGGCCACCATCAGCATCGCGGACAGCGATGTCACGCCGAGGACGTGAGCCGCCGTGTCGAGCGGGGATGTGTGCAGGCGCTCGTCCGGATCATTGCGTGCCCGGAGGATCAGCAGTGTCAGCGCCGGGAAGATCGCGGCCAGCCAGCCCGCACCGGCGCCGGGCCGGATCGGGGCGGCGTAGAACGCGGCCGTCGAGGCCAGACACAGCATCATGGCATCGACGAGCAGCCGCATCTGTGACCAGACGCGACCATCGAGCAGCCGGGCGACAGCGGTCGCGGTGTAGCCCGAGGGCGGGCGCCCGACCCCGATCAGCCGTGAGCGTTCGGCGTGTGACGCGACGTCGGGCGTCATCGCCGGATCTCGCCGCGTCGCGTGAACGAACGGCGCGTGGTTTCGACCTTACGAGCCACCATCCGTGTCGCTTCCAGCCTTTCTTAGTCCGTCGGCCGACTGTATTCCCTTACAGATCCCTACCAAAGCGATCATACCAGCCTAAACCCGCGAAATCTCTACTAAGAGCGGTCAAGAATCGCCTATTCGACGCATTGCTGAGGCCCTGGCGCCGGCCAACTAAACGGGCGTACGATGTCCGGCAAATTCCGGCTCAGGAGGCACTGCGATGTCCCGACTCGTCCGAATGGATCAGACAGGCCACACGACGGTGGCCGAGTGGACGGCTGAGGACCCTGTGTCCGTCGAGGCCGCGGTGGGCGCGTTCAGGGCGCAGCTCGATCGGGGCTACTACGCCGTGGTGTCGCGAGGCGAGGGGTGCGCCGAACAGGTTCGCGAGCTCCCGCTCGACGCTCAGCTGGTGATCCTGCGCCGGCCGATCGCGGGAGGCTGACGGCGTGAGCCCGCCCGGCGCCACGGCACCCCAGCCGCCGCCGCCTTCACCGCGGCCGGCGTCCCCACCGGCGCAGGCAACCGCGAGTGGGGCGCTTCCCGAGCTCGCCGCGGTCTTCTGGCGTCCTCGGGTGAGCGACCGCTCGCTGCGGCGGACCGGTCGCCTGTGGACCCTGTTCACAGTCGGGCAGACGGCTCCGTTCGTCCTTGGCGCCGCCGTCCTCGCATGGCTGCGACCCGTGCTCGCGCCGGTGTCGGTGATCTTGCTCGTACACGCCTGGGCGATTCCCGAGCTGTACGCGGCGCGCGGCGCCGGCGTGGTGCGACGGGCCCGTCATCGCGACCACCCGGCGGAGCCGGTGGCGCTCGGGCTGCTCGGAGACCTCATCGACCACTACGCCCGGGAGCTCCATTCCCGGACCCGGCTCGTGCTCGAGCGCGGACGGCTGGGGACATGGCTCGTGGGGGAGGCCGGAGCGCTGCTCATCCGGCCCGGGGGACGTCGCGTCCATTGCTATTGCGTCAGGGTGCCCGACCCGCAGCTGCCGCCCAGCGACCGGACGGCGCACCTGCTGCTGGCGCTGCGCACCGACGAGGCGGGGTTCGCGACGGTGGCCAACCTGGCGTTCTCGGGCGCGCGGTGGCGGCTTCGCCGGCGCCTGCCGAGTGACCGCCGCGAGGCCCTCGACGCCGCGGGGCGCGCCCGGGCCGGCTGACAGGCCGGGAGATCGCACAAAGGCCGCGAGGAACATCGCGGATACCCGAAGTTTGGCCCCAGGGCCAATGTACGCTGGCGCGCAAATACCGATCATTCTGGCCATGACCCGCCCACTCACAGCCTCCAAGGTCCTTCTAGTGGCGGATAGGCGGACGGCCAGCTCAAGCCGCCAGACCGTCCCGATCCGGCGGTACCGGCTCGCCCGGGTCCGCCTCGACCCCCGGTCCACGAGCCCCGAGTCCCGCTTCGACTACCTCAAGCGCGTCTACGACTGAAGCGCCCTCGGTGAGGGACTCTTAGCGAGTCCTTCATGAGCCGTTTTATCGCGGGAGTACGCTTAGCGCATGCAAACTCAAGTTGAGGCTCACCGCTCGCGTACACCGGCAGTTGTCCGGAAGGCAGTAGCCGGTCTCGTCTTGGTCGTAGCCGCAGTCTTAGCGATCAAGCTCGTTATCGGGTTCGTGACTTGGCTTTTCGGAACGATCGTGATCATCGCGGTTGTCGCGGCGATCCTGTGGGCGGTCAAGACGCTCGTCTGGTGACCTAGGGCCCATCGCCAGCATGGGCTACCTGATAATCGTGTTCTTCTTCGGCCTGGCCGGCGGGATCGTCGGGCGGATCAAAGGGGGCTCGTTTTTCCTCTGGTTCCTGATCTCGGCCTGCGTGCCGTTCATCGGGCTGCTCACCGCGGTCTTCTCCCGCTGGGAGAATCGCGAGCTTCGCCGTCAGTGCCCCGGGTGCGGGGGAGTCGTGAAGCTGCACGATGCGCTGTGCACCTCGTGCGGCACCGAGCTCGAGTTTCCCGATGTCGCGATCGCCTCGAAGGCGGCCGTGCGGGAGGGCCTCGCGGCCGGTCCTCGGGCCGGCTAAGCGGGGCCGTAAAGCTTCAATCTGCGCCCAAATAGCGCTGTTACACTCGCCTTCCGCCCAGTGCGGATTGGCCGCGCGTACCCCGGCGCGGGACTCTCGAACAGGAGGCAAAGCGCATGCGTGCAGTCGACGCCCTGATGGA
>Ga0335072_10004939_pt1 | contig 19698 bp, 14 predicted proteins | sample Lox_Sample_21_FD_206725 | JGI IMG/M metagenome (GOLD analysis project Ga0335072, IMG submission 206725) | Soil microbial communities from Loxahatchee National Wildlife Refuge, Florida, United States - Lox_Sample_2.1 | ecosystem: Environmental > Terrestrial > Soil > Wetlands | place: USA...
GCATCGGAGCACACACCGACTTCGGCGCCGTCACGCTTCTTCTGCAGGACGCCGTTGGCGGGCTGCAAGTCTTCGATGATCCCTCTGAGACGTGGATCGACGTGGTGCCAGTGTCGGGCGCATTGGTAGTCAATCTTGGGGATCTGATGCGCCGCTGGTCCAACGATCGGTATATGTCGAACCTGCACCGCGTGATCAACACGAGCGGACGGGAACGGTACAGCGTGCCCTTTTTCTTCGGCGGCAATCCTGATTTTCTGGTCAAGTGCCTGCCGACTTGTGTGGATGAGAAAGGGGAAGCGAAATATGGACCCGTCAGCGTCGGTCAATGGGTGCAGGGGAGATATGCAGATACGTATGGAGAAAAGGAGAATGAGAAGGGAATGGCGGTGCCAGAGTTGTCGAGGCACGCTGTCAGTGCTAGATAGTGCTGGCTAGAGAGTGGGAGAAATGTAATCTAGTCTCGAGCCCGAGGGTGACGGTCTTGCGGCAATCTGGTCTCACCAAAGGCCCGTTGGAACACACATTCCGACATGTAGTTTTTTGGAGATGAAGCAATAGCAGAGTCTGTATTTAGGATAATGAAAAGCGGCTTTGAGGCCAAAAGCAAGGGGCTTTATGGGTGGCATCTTTCATATGTACAAGGCATATCTTCGCAAAAGAAAGACCCTTTTAGGTGCAATAGAACAAGAGAATGCCCGCCCTTCCCAGTCTCTCTAAAGAAGAAAAACGAAAGCAGTGGCGTCCAACACCAATCTAGAGTGAGACGAAAATATTGAGAGTGTTTGATCCCAGACAGCACCGAGGAGTTCTGGACACAAATCGAAAACGCCTTTTTGCGAAAAAAGACCGAACCCACGGGCGCCGTTCCGCTGCATCAATCAATGTTTCGGTCCAAAGGAGATCATGGTATCGTAACCCCGAGTTCTTGTAACACGTGTGCGCCTTTTCAATTTCCATTCATCAGAAACAATTCAAAGCATTTTTCTTCTTCTTCCTTGACAATGCCTGCATCCGCTCTTCCAAATGTGCTCGAGCGGCCTCCGCTTCTCTTCTCTTATTCTTCTCCTCTTCCACAGCCTGGATACTCGACCTCTCGCTCCTCCTCTCCTTTTTCAAACTCTGTAGCTCTTCCTCAGCCTGCCAGGCCTTCTTCTTCCAAGACTCAACGTCTGCACGGATCTTGGTCGACTGTGCTTCAAGGTCGACCAAGGCCTCTTCCAGAGTTGCAGTCAACTGCTTCTCCGCATGGAGATGTTTCTCCATAGTGCGGACGCGACTCTCGAGGTCTTCAACCATTTGTGAATGGTCCTTTACCGCACTTGAGCTGAGCTCTTTGGAGCCGTGTCTAGACTGTGTCGGAGAGACTGTACCAGGAGGAACCGGGTTACTTTGATTGATAGAGATTGAAGGCAGAGAGGGAAGCGGCGGTAGTGGAATGGCCGGTGGGGGCGAAGGCAATGATGCGGCAGACGCCGACTTTCTTAGGTTGGAGGTGATTGAATTTGACCGAGCTTGACCGTCGTTTTGTGGGGAATGAGGACGAATGGACTTCATGGTATTGGTGCGAGACCCTGTTTCGGCATCTGCACCACTTCGCTGAGCTTCGATTTCCCTTTCGAGAGCCGCTATTCTGGCCTGGGCATCGAGCAGTGCTTGAGTGCCCTGAGCCTGGATTACCGAAAGGCGGTTATGATTTTGATCATAGGTGGTATGGAGCTGCTCCTCGAGCTCCTCAATCAGGTTTGCTTTTTTCGTGACGTCGGCTGAGAGTACCTGGATGGTGCCATCTCGTTTGCGAAGGAGTTCATCTTTGTCCCGAAGGGACTCTTCGTGATTGGCGACCTCGTTAGCCAGTCGTGCAATGGTTTCTTGCTGCTTCATCGCTCTCTCGTCGGCATCTTTCATCTCCTTTTCGAAGTCAGCATCACCGTGCTTGCTGCCAAGTTGCCTTTCAAGTTCTGCATTGGCCCCTGATAGCCGCGAATTCGCTTCCATAACGTGTCGCTTCTCATCGGCGAGGTCTCGAATGTGATTAGCGAGCATGTCAGCAGACGTGGGGTGACCCAAGGCTCCCGCGGCACCTGCCAATAGAACAGACAAGTCACGTCCAGGCTTTTCTGCCTCAGCTTTCAACGACCTTACGACTTGCTCGTGTCGAGACTGAAGTCCTGCGAGCTGATCATCGATTTCTGCCATAGCACCAGCGTGTGCCAACTTCAATTCTTCAACCGTATTGGCATGAGACTCGTGAAGGGATTTGAGACCGTGCTTGTGGAATTCAACAGCCGATCGAAGTTCTTGAACTTCTGACTCGAGCTTTGTGATGCGCCCTCTGGACGCGCTTAGTTCACGTTCTTTGCTCTCAATGTCCTTGGCATTCTGCGCAAGAGCCTCACGATCCAAAGCTTGTCGTTCCTCTAAGCTATTGATGTTCTCGACGTGGGCATCTATCGTCTTCTTGTGATTGTCGATTGTTTTCCTGTGTTCATCAATCTGTCGCTTCAGTTCTTTGATTAACTCGTCGTGCTTCTCGCGCTCATGCTGCATTGCTGTTGCAGTCGCAGCCGTTTCAGAGGCCGAGCCATCTTTGCTGCTTGCTTGTTGTGCTTGCAGGGTCTCAATAGTCGCGCTTGCCGCCTCAAGCTCCGCAATCGTGGCAAGAAGACGTTTCTCAGATGCCTTGGAAGATTGTAGCAATGACTGGTGCTCCATCTGCCATTGGGACAGCTCTTCTTGCATCGCCCGAATCTGCTGCCCGCCGTCATCTGCTGACGTTTGACCTGGTTGCAACGATTCAAGTGAACGCATGGCTGCTTTCAGAGCTTCTATCTCTTTTCGCATTGTTTCTTCCTTCTTGGAATGGGACTCACGCAATGCTCGGGCTTCGTTCTCGCCCTGCATCACCTGTTCACGCATCTGGTTCACCACTGAGGAGTCGGCTGTAATGGGCGACTTCAAGCTATTTCTCTCGCGAGTCAGGCCAGCAATGATAGCCGCTTTGGCCTCCATCTCTTTCTTGGCATTCTTGTTCTCCGCTTCGAGTTCCTGAATTCTTTCAAGACGGGTTTGAAGTTCGTGCGTAGCAGCGTTAAGGTGGACCTCGATATTTTCCATTTTCTCGGGCTGGCTTTCGAGATTCTCAGTAATGACACTCCGAAGAGAAACTAACGAACGGTGAGCACGATCTGTCCCCATGGCGCTCTGCGAGGTTGCTCTCCTGATCATACTTGGAGATATTCGATGGCCCGGGGATGGTGGAAGGTTTAGCTTGCTTTTCTGGACTTCCGCTTTCAGCTCTTCAACCGAGGCTAGAGTGTCTTCATGCTCGGATTGCAGCTGATTGTACTGCTCTGTCATCATCTTCATGGCGTGCTCATGATCAGCGAGTAAGATCTGGAGCCTGTTGATTTCCGCCGACGAAGCCTCAAAAGAATGAGGTTGCTTTGAAACCGGTGTAATATCAGATGGCTCTGTGGAGGCAGGTGATTCCCCAGCCAAGGATAACTCCGAAGAAAGCGAACGCGAGGATGACAAGTGTCCTCCATTTTTCAGCTCGTTCATCCTCGCGTCTTCTAAAAAAGATGACGGTCGCGAATCTAGATCGGGCGAAGCAATGGTTCTCTCGAGAGGGAGATGACCTTCGGCCTCTGCATCCTGCATTTCGGCCTGCATTTGCGCCAGCGCATGCAAAGCCTGTTGGTATTTGGCAGAAACAAGGTCAAGCTCATTGACCGTCGACTCGTGTTCAAGGCGGAGGTCGACCAGTTCTTGGTTGACAGTCTCAAACTTTTCAACCATGAATTTCGATTGGGCCGGGCTCGGTACTGCATCATCATTACCTACGAACACACCTCGTACAGGTGTCTTAGCGAGTGCAGACGCGGCAGTAGCGCGTTGCAGATGTTCGAGATCGTCGTTTTGCGAAACCTCCTCCTGATCCTCCTCGTCAGCTTCTGGCGCCATTTCCAACTCTTCATCGTTGTCAGCTTCTGGCAAAGCGGTCTCCTCGGCTTCCCGGAGAGTCTCGAGAGTATTTCGCTTTGCTGTTTCGTGACCAATATCGCGCGAAGATGTGCTATCGAGCGGTCCGATATCAACGGCAGGTGTTGCACCTCTCTGCTGCATGTTATCGAGCTCAAAGAGTAAGTTGTCAAGCTTGCCAAGGCTTCTCTGGCGCTCGACGACGTGCTCGAGGCGCTCGACCTCGCGTGACATTAGTTCCATGTCTTGTTCAGCTTCGGCCAGGCGCTCCTCCAGCGTCGAGATGTAATCTTCATTGGTGGCTTCGTTTTCCCGAGTTCTGGTAATCTCTTTGCGCAGTTCAGCAATGAGAGCACCAGTTGTCTCTTCACCAGAATACTGGCCGTCTAGCTTCATTTCGAGCTCACGTACATAGGTGTCGTTAGTGGCTTCCCGATCCATCACTTTTTGAAGTCGAGAATGTAGCTGTTGATTTACTGTCTCGACATAAGCACATTTCGTCTCTCGCTCCATAAGGCTGCTCTCGGTATTTGCGAGCGATGAGCGGGTGGTGTAGAGGCTGGCCTCGAGACTTTGAATGGTCTTCTCGTACTCGAGAACAACCTGCTCAATCTGCTCTTGATTCGCCCGAGAACGTTTCATGCGGTCAACTGCACTCTCGCCGTAGGAGTGATGCATAACCGTACTTCCGCCACTCGGGTCGTCAGATTTAGTTAGTTCCGAAATGAGCTTTGCGTGTCGTTGACTGAGAGTTGTGTAGCTCTCCTGCACGTCAAGCAAGTGATTTTGCAATTCGACCTCCCGTTCGCTTGGTCGATCCAATCGCTCTGGTGTAACGCCATTCCGTCTGTCTCCGCCTTCGGTATTCCGTATCTGCTGTCTCAAGAATGCAACCTCGGCGCGCAAGCGGTCGATCATCGCTTGCTTGTCACCCTCTTCAGATAGCTGTTGGATTTGCGGCTTGCTCTGAATTGCGCGAGCGCGCTGAGCATATTGCACAGTGTTCAACGTCTCACTGAGATGGAACTCAGCTGGGGTGACACAGGCAATCATGTACGTAATCGCATTGCCGCCCAGCGAGTCCTGTAGCAGGCGAGTCAACTTTGAATCTCTGTACGACACGTGTGATCCAGGTTGGCGTGACGAAAGCTGCGAGATCACCTTTCCAAGGCTAGCCAGCCCGGAATTGATCGAAATCCCTTCCTTTGCGCGCTCGCCTGACGCGCCGGTATTCTTTAATCTCTCACTTCCAGCAAGATCAACGAAATGGAGCTTGCTCTCAATTGTGATGATGGAGTCGTTAGCGACATAGCTCTCAACAGGTACTGATCTGCGCTTCTCCTTGGTTGACATGAGTGAGGCGGAGGACTTGCGCTGAACGAGACTCAAGCTGAAGATGGCATGGGATCTTGATGACTTGGCGTTGATGGCGGTAGAGTCGGTTTGGCGGATGGTCGAGCCGTGATTGAGTGCTGTCAATAGATCGTCGATAGAATTGATGGGAACCGACTGTAATCCGGTTAGTAGGATACGCCCTTTGATGTCTTCTCGGATGGTGACATTGGATCGCTCGTGCACGGACATGGATTCCGGCAGAAGTAAGTCTCGAAGTTGTTCGTTGTAAATCTATGTATCAGTCAATTCATGAGTGGTCCAATCATAAATTTCCCCCGACATACCTCCACATAAGTGGCGGTCATCTGCCACTGCTTGTCGTTACTGGCTTTTGAATGGTTCTGGAAGGTACCGCTTTGCAATAACCCTGCCATGGATGTCACAGAATATCTCGTCGGTGTTTTCAATCCGGAGTTCTGGCGCGTGTGATTTGGAGATTGTCCCACGAGGCTCTCGAAAAGGTGTGCTGCGGCACGTGGAATAATTCCTGTTCATGCAGTGTCAGTATCGTCTCGAATTTGCCAGAGTGGGGCTGGGAGAAGGGTGCACTCACCCATGGCAGAAGGATCACTCTGTTCCCTCGGGCCCGAAGTCCCCATAGTGTATGACTTGCCCGCCCCCGATTGTCCATAAGCTAGAATTGACACATTATAGCCTTGCACGAACGAGTTGACGCTGTCGGAAATATAGTCCCAGATGCCTCGTTGAGTGACGTCCTCCCCGAATACACGATCGAAGATGAAGAGTTTCCGACCTTGCGGCGAATCGACACCCAGACTTGTAGGCGTTGTGACTTGCACCATGGATCTTTGGAAACGTTGCGGGATGTTGTCAAAACCTGGGTCGCTAGGGCCAAGCGGTGGGCGGACGCGAATAACTTGTGAAGCGTTAGAGAGAGCGATCGAGTAGATACTCGATTTGTTGGGTGTGGTGAGACTTACCAACTTTGACCGATGTTCGTCCATCGTCATCAGATGTCCGGCTGCCATTTTCGTGTTTACTGCTAATGCTGGGCCGGCTATTGCTTGTTGATGGGCGGTACATCATGCTTTGCGGCCGCGGTCTTTTAACAGCTTCTGGTGAGGATTGTGCCATCATGCTCTGAGGCCGCGGTTTGGCCGCGCCATCGGGCGAGGCGGGCGGGGAGACCATCATCTTGCGACACCAGTGAAACTGATGAGGTAGTCACCGATCCACAGACTCAGCTGAAGGTTTCAGCGGGTGGCGCTAAAATATATCTCAGCCAGTTTTGAGGGGTGTCAATAGGACACGCTTTTTAGAACGTGGCTGTATGTGACTGGGCGACGGGCGTGGGAAGTAAAAAGAGTCGGCGCGTGTTAGAGACGGCAGAACGTGAGGGAGAGGGGAAGTCGGTCATGCGAGCGCGACAGGTGATAACTATTTGATGCTACCGATGGCGACATGAATATTGAATGGACGACGAGGTGCTCGTTGGTGGCAGAAACAAGATCGCGGAGGTTAAAACGCGGACAAGTCAGGAGAGTGCCGATGAGCGAGGGTTCGCGTAAAATGTTCCTCGCAGGGATGGGCCAGTAGGCTGAAATTGGGGACCGGCGAGCTAAACTAAACGTGCCAAAAAACTCGGCAACGGAAACCCTTTCCGGGCCCGCGCTGGCCTGCACTGGCCTAGCTCCACCAAAACACCAAGACGCCATTTACTCTGCATCGACGAAGGGTGTCGTCAACAGTGTCAACAGTTCTAGATCCCCCTATTCATCAGACTGTTTCGTTGTATTACGCTAGAAGTGTAGACGGGTAATTTGATGTTTTTGCTGAGAGCATACTCTAGCAGTGGAAAGTCGCATCCTACTTTGCAGAATGCAACTACCGACCTACCAAAACCCCACGATCAGGGGCCCTCAACCATGATTTGTTCGTATCCCGGCTGAGGACTACCGTCTTCGGCATGACCTCCTCTCGATTTGCACAAAGCTACTGCTCTTCCGCTCCAGTTCGTTTGAGGTATATCTGTTTTGCAGGCATCGGGCATAGCAATTCTCAAAGACTTCGAAAGGAGAGGGTGGGCACCCTGTTCCAAGATCTCTCCGCCAGTCGGCTATTGGGTCATTCAGTTTTCGTAACCCCTGATCTGCAATTAGCCTCGCCGACCCATGCCCCCCAGTTCACGCAACCCTTGCGAAAGTCATTCACGGCAAGTGAGTTTGCAGTAATGAGAATAGTCAGGATAGATGCGATCGTCGCCAAATCCGCTCAACTTGCAGAATTTCAACGGTGGCTTATTGATGTACCTGGGCCAATGCGCAACATGTGGCTGATTAGTTGGCGAGCTCGATTCCGTTCAACTTGCAGAATTTCAACGGTCGGTGCGCCTGGGCCAATGCGCAAACATGTGGCGAGCACGATTCCGCTCAACGTGGAGCATTGTTTCCGGGTATACTTTCCGACCCATAACGTGGGATCTACGGGATCCTTTACGTAGACTTTAACGAATGCCGGCTTTGTCCGTTCTGATTCGACACTTCCAGTTCTCGTCGGTCGCAGGCTATTTCCCCCTTTGTGTCGCAATAGCCAGTCCTACGTGGGAAGCTCCCTCACAAATACTACTTACATTAAGGGCTTCCTTCGACGGCCCATCCGAATTTTGTTAGAGATTGGATCGATTGCGAAAAGGTTCAGCTGACTTCGGACACAGATAGGGTTTCTCGTAAAAGAAGCGTCTTGTTATTCCTTCCTTAAATTGCTTCTGCCTGGTAGTTGTAGTCCGGTTACATCGTGCTTTGTTCTACTGGATCATCATTTGCAGTTTCTTCTTCTTTGTCCTCATCAACTTCGTCGCTGCCGTCGGAATCGTCGTCTTCTTCAGACGCTCCTTCCTTCCTTGTGGAAGCTCCCAGTGCGTCGCCATCAACACCGTGCGCCTTCATATACGCCTCCAGCTCCTTCGCCATCTTCTTTGAGAATCCTGAAGCCTCCACTTCCACGTCGATTCGCTTGACCCCACCCTTGCCCAGCTGGGCTTTTGCCTCCTCAAAGAATGGACCAGGCTCATCACTAACAAAATGAAACCTCCGCTCGAAATAGCGCTTGATGCAACTGACATCCCGCTCAAAGTAGAACTTTGAGTCTGCGTGGTCGATCGAGACCATCTGAGGGAAGTCGATGAGCACAGGGACTAACCTAATCTCTGGCTCTGCAGCTGGTGCTTTATCTTCTGTTGATTTGACTTCCTGCTCGGTGATCATGATGTTGAATTCGTTGAAATCCCCATGGATCAGCCCAATTCCCGCCAGCCGCATGATCAAATCCATCAGCTCCCCATATAGACCCGCCGGATCTGGCACGCTGGAAATCTGGCGCAGCGGAAATCCATCAATCAACCCCATCACAATTTGATGCCGATTCTGTGCGACAGCCCGTGGAACGGGGATTCCCGCCTCTGATAGCGCTTTCATGAATGTGAACTCCTTGACCGCCGCGAGTCGTGACATGTACATCCATGACGCCGAACTTCGCTTGCGGAGATAGTCGCGGTTGTTCTTGACTGTGCGAAAGGAAATGCGGCCCAGGCGATGGATTTTGAGGACAAGTTGCTCGCCTTTGCTGTTTGCGACCACGAAGATGTCGGATTCCTTGCCCACACCGATTTGATTGCCGACGGAGTAGATGGTATCAGCCTTTTGATGCGTGTGAAGTGCTAGGTAATCAAGACCGCCGTAGGTGAGGCGGTAGCCATCGTCTAAGGCACAAGTCAGTATAGTTGTGGTGTGGAAAGGACATGTGATAAATCACATTTCGAATTCTTGACTTTGGCAATAAGATTCTCTTTGGCCAGGGTCGATATGCATCTCTGGGCGCTGGTACCCACCCCGGACAATTTCGTTATTAAGGTCGTCGGGACGACTTCATGATTGCGACTTCCAGCTTCGACCTAGCAGCAGAGGTCAAACTTTCTTTACGTTCTGAGCGGCCGTCATTTCTAGGGGTTCATACCGCGGTCAAAACCCGCCAGTCGTCTGTTGACAGGTAACGCAACGCCTTTGTATCGAATTTCATACTGTCACCTCGCACGGATAGTTCGTAGGGGACTAGTTTCGAGTACAGTACAAAGAATCTGTAAATGTTTTCCAATAACGCACGGTTTCTCCCGAAAGGCAGATTGTCTTGTGGTTGCAAAATTGTCGTGGTGTACTAAGCGAGGGTTTCCCATGGCATTTTGGAAAAATTGTGTTTCTCTCTGAATGACGGCTGCGTCTGGCAGTTGATGCGCCGGTGCAATCCAGAAATGCTTTCGAATGTTGAAATAATCTGGTGCTTAACTTGCTGAGACTATTGAGTAAACTTGTTTAAGGCACGAATTACAATATTGCACGAGGTTTTCACACCAATGAAATCATTACGTCCTGCCGTCGTACTATTTCCGCTCGACGGCTCTTCCGACGGCAGCCTACTCTGGAATGTACGGTTCTCGCTATCGTCCAGTATCCGCCTTTATGTTGGGCTGTATGCTGTAATGTGCTCGTCTTTTTGATGCTCGAGTTAATTTATGCTCTAGAGTGCACGATGTGATGTCCTCCAATCCCACTAAATCCATATATGCGGCCAAATATTTCGTGTACCGGATCGTGGCCGTCGTGCTTCCAAACTACAGACTCCGCCTTGAAAGTGAACAAAGGCGGATGTAACAGGAGACCGATGTTGCCGTCTCTGAAATTCGTTGTAGGGATTAGACTCTATTGCGCAGCGACCAACCTTTTCATTCGAGGTCGGGCTTCTCGCCGAATCTCTGCTTCACCAGGAATCTACTATATGTACAGTAACCCTGCCCCGTCGCCATGCTACTGTCTTGAAAGACGCCAATGAATCCACGGTGCCTAGTCCGATACGCCTTCAATCGGGGAGCACATCACTTCTCGAACTCCGGGTTCTGTTAAGAGTTAGGAAAACCACTCCCAATCAGAAAGTTGTAGAGTAGCACATACCTTTCTCAGTATCACCAGACCTTCAAGAGTGCTACTCAAGGACAAGTATTCCTCATCTTCGAGCTCCGCGCGCTCACCATAGGCAAGCAAGACCGGCGTGGTCTGGGTCTGCCAGCCTGTGATAGTTTTGGGCCGTCCAGCCTGTCCAACGACGTCCACAGCTTGACCGACTCTTACGTTGACTGGAAGCGGCTTTAGGTCCTCATCCAGGGTCACGAGCATTCTTGGGTACATGGCAGTCACCATAAAGTAAAGCAAATAGTGCGCCTTTTCCAAGATGAATTCCTTTGCGTCGATCATGGCAACGAGGACAGTTAGTAGACCAGCGGCGGCCACAGAGGATAGTACTTGGCGGTCGGTATGGAAGGGATTTATGGTCATGGTGCCTTTCCCCATATGCAGCAAACCCTGTGCTATGCGCACCGTAAAAAGGGATGAAGCATCTCTGTGATAGTAGCTGGCGAGCTGCCTCAACAGTTGGGCTAACCTGGCATTGTTAGTACCGGCCCCGAGCATACCCATGGCAAAGATTGCATTGACAGCCACGTCGTTGTCGTTGTCGTGAGTGTATCTCGACAACGTGTCGTAAACTTTCATTTGCGGATTGCTGGGGCTGATCAAACCCATGGCTAGGGGCACCGCTTTCCGAATATTGGCTTCGCCGTAGTGCATCAGATGACCGAATTGACGCAAGACCATCTCTTGCCCCACATCCTCACCCATCGTGATCAGCGACAGTCCTAGCACGGCGTACGACTGAACAAGCTCTTCGCCTTTCTTCTCATCTTTGTCTTCGATATGGTCGTTGCAAATGTGGAGGAGCTCTTGTACCTTCAGCACCGCCCCTGTTCCTGCCCATGCGCAGACCTCGGCCAGGACTGATGTCGGTCTTGCCAGTGGGTGATCTATTGCTTTGAGGATGTCCAGAATGACGTCCACCTCTTCTTGTCGACCAAAATACAAGAGCGCCAGTCCTAGAGACATGAAACGAGCCCACTTGTCCTTTAGATGCCTCTGTCGATCCTCGTCCATCAAGGTGTTTGCGATAGCCTCGGCAACCTGATGGTTTGATGAACCCACAAAGATCATTCCTAGTGACACAGCTGCCATTGCCGAGAGTTGTATCTCCAGGGAGGAGTCTTCCAAAATTGGTAGTAAGTACGAGAGGAGCTCTTCCCTAGCCGAGCCTGCATAGGAAAGCCCAAGGCCCATAATAGACGCCATCCGTATCTGTACGCTTTTGCTGTGAAGATTGTCAGTGTCGCCAAGTAATGAAAGAGCAGGATCTCCATCGTTGCGAACTCCGGAATTCACGATGCCTAGAGCAAGAAGTGCGCCAGCCTTGATAGGATCTTCTTGAGCGTATTGATATTTGTCGATCTTGTCGAGACCACTCTCGACGTCCCACTGTAGGAGCATACCCAGAGAGGCAGCAGTCGACACCATGCCGTCCTCCTTCGTTTTCCAAACCCAAGACTTCTGTTCATTTTCCACGAGCATCATCTTGTCATCGCCAAAGCCAGCATTGACGAAAGCATTGACAAATGCACTCGCGAGATTGTGCTTTGCGGAATCTGTAGAAGTGCCGCCACCTCTGTTGTTTTCAAGGTGAGTCTTGTAGATATCCTCTGGCATTTTGGGATCAAGTATATTCAGTTCCTTGGCTAGTGTCTTGAAGTGATTCGGTAGGTACGTGTTGTTCAAGCAATCCATCAACTCTTGGTCATCTGTTTCTGCTGTCGCATCCAGCCAAATCTGCTGTCGTGCAATGAGGAATGCCAGTTGTTTCTTAAGTGCCATATCTTGCGTCGAGTGGAAGTCTTGTCTGACCAGCTCAATGTCATTCAGCCGAATTGCGAGGACGATTGCCTGCGCTACTTTGTTGTACTTCATGTAGATATCGTGGGCAGTCTTAAGGAATTGATGGTCTTCGGGGTACGTCAGGAGATTGACCATGCTGACCATGTAGAGACACACCCTGCCGAAATTGTTTTCGTCCAGAAATCTAGGAATCTCCTCGATCATCTCAAGCTCGCTGAGCAGATCCACTGCATCTGCTTCGGCATTGTGACTGAGAAAGTATGGAACCAGCGCAAGCGCCAGCTCCACCAGATCTTGGACCTCCCTCTCGTCTGTCAGCCTATTTAGATACTCCTGGCCGAGTTCTAGCGCCAAATGTCTGATGTATTCGTGCCCCCAGGAGCCAAGATCATCGGATTTTGATAGTAACCTGTACTTGAGCGTCTCCAACTTCTTCTCGTCACCGTACGTCATCCCAAGCACAGACAGCATATCAGCGAGGGAGTCTCTATCTGGGCCGGCAGGCCACTTGTCATACAATGCCGTGAGTTCATCGTAGTGTGGTCGGAGGAATTTCAAAGGTTTTGGGACCGCGGTCATGGAGGATGTGGAGGTCTTGATGAAGGTTTTGATGGCATCGAGAGTTGGTTTGTAGAGGCTGGTATCTGACTCTTGTAGTCGTTCAACAAGCATCTCGAGATCGCTCTTTAACTGTTGATCCTCTTCACTGAGCTCGTCTTCTGGCAAATCTCCGACCTTGCCATTTGTGGTAGCCCGCCCATCTTTGTCTGTTGGTAATTTGCCCTTCCTCTTGTCTAGTGCGTCTTCAGGCTTATCACCGTTCAGCTCCTTGACATCTCCAGCCTTCGCCTTGCCTTTCTCTGAAGCAGTTGGCTTCTCCCCGTCCTTAGCCATCCTGCTGAACAGGGCTCGTGCTGATTGTTTGAGAAATTCTTAGGCGTCGATTCGATATCTTGTAAGACTCGCGTGAAGAAGTCGGTTTGTGAAAAGATCAGGGTTGGGTGTATACAATCTTTTGAGGCAGGCTAGAGTGGATTATACTATCGTAGGCAACATAGCTTACGGAGCAAGAGCTTTCACGTCACGGCAATGCACACTATTGCGGCTCTACTGCTTTTAAAGTTGTCCACGCTAAATTTCCCGCTGCAGTTTGATCCAGGTCAATCGGGAAGCGAAATATTCATTTTATCTTTCACACTCCATACTCTCTAGACTGCGAAATGCCCCGGATTTCTCCTGTGAAACGTTTGGAAGCACCTGCAGCAATCAATCCAGGCGCACCTCGTCGTCGTCATCGTCCTCCTCCACCTCCTCCTCCACCACGACTTTGGAACGCTCACAAACGCATCGAGACTGGCAGGACCCAATCTCTCCAAGGGTGGCGCCCTAAGGCGCTAGTGGAGAGCAACAAATGGCGGGAGATGGTAACTCCAGATATTGTGGAATATATCGACAAAGCAAACCCGTCCCCAGAGGATCGCTATCGGATTATACGGAGCCCGCACTGGTTCTTTAGCCGTCCAAGAAATGTCCCTGTAGAATTCAGAAAACAGGTTTACTTGTACGAACATGGGAGATTGTACATATTTTGGATCCAATTGCTAACCTACATATAGTCCCAAGTTCACAGTCACGCTTTATCGAACTCCTCATCTCCCACCAAAGTACGCCTCCTTCGACGTTCCACTGTGGTTCAATAAATTGGACTTGAAATCATATCTCTCCTCCGTCTACAACGTTGACGTACTCCACATTCGGAGCACCGTTGTGCAACAAAAAATCGTGCGAGACCGAGAAAGTGCAGGCCGAGGGGTGTCGAATGCGGGTTATGGCCGGTTAAAGCGGCCGATGAGTAAGAAGAGGATGACAGTCGAGCTCGTGGAGCCGTTCGTCTGGCCAGAGGAGATCAAAGACCTCTCGCCGTGGGAGAATGAAAGCTTCTGGACCTCACACAAAGAGCAGGTAGCCTTTCAAAGGACATTGCAACCCGAGTCAATCCTGAGGCCAAATGAGAAGCACCGGAAGTCGATCGCGGAGCAGGCAAAGGAGTTGTTGGAGGGAAAGGCTCAATGGAAGCCGACATGGCAGTCGATACCAACGGAGGCGAGGGTCCTAGAAGGACAGAAGCCACGACCGTCTTCCCGCATATCACAGCTCGCACCGGCATAAGCATCATCAGAGCACTCCAGGCGAAGTGATCCGCCCTGTGGCCGCACCAGCTCTTACGAACTAGTAAGGATATAACTCTAGCACGAGTTGCTATACAAGAGATAAGAAAACTTCAAGACTGGCTACATTAAGCCATGATTATCATGTCCTGTTGCGACCATTTGCTTTCCCAGTTGTTTTTCTCAAGTTCATGGGTTGACTGCTTTGCCTCTGGCGGTCCTATACTTTGCACTGAAAGAAGCTACTTGTTGTGAGATACTCTCTAGGTGGCAATGGCCTAGCAGATACGAGCCTGACTGGTCTTAAAAGTCAGCTCTCCTGGAACTCACCGAAACCTCATCCTGATACCGGAGCCTTACCAGCTTGGAGGCATACATGGAATGTCTAGAAAGAAAGGTTGTATATTACTGTAATACGCTATGCAAATGTTTTGGAAACGCATTGGCCGTAACGTGTGCTTGTCTCGATATCTAAAGCGCTAGAATGCGCCAGTGCTGCTCGGAGCCCAACAATCATACGGTCAATCAATCACCTCACAACCGGCTTTCGATCCTAGCATAATACCGATCACCAGCCCACGCAGAGTCGGGCCATATAACCTTGAGAGCCTCCCATATGTGCCTGCAGCGATGTCAGCATCAATGAAGAGGGCAGGGAACAGATGGCAAGGCTTACTTCACGTGAATAATCTCCAAGTCCTTCTTGACCTCCGCTGGCACATCCTTGACATCCTTCCTGTTATGCGCCGGTAGCAACACCGTCTTCACGCCAGCCCTGTGTGCACCAATGAGCTTCTCCTTAATCCCACCTACGGGCATAACTCTCCCTCTGAGCGACACCTCACCCGTCATGGCGAGCTGCGGCGGGACTGCTTTGTTTGAGAACAGTGAGATTAAAGCAATCGTGTGCGCGAGTCCCGCAGATGGACCGTCTTTCGGTATAGCGCCGGCTGGACAATGGACGTGTACGCTTCTGTTCTTCATGATGTCCTCACTCGGGTCGAGCGTCAAGCCAAGGTCATAAGAGTGAGCCTTGACCCATGTCAGAGCGACCTCTACCGATTCCTTGAGCACATCGCCCAGCTTGCCGGTCAGCTGAACGCGGCCATTACCGGGCATATCTGCCACCTCAACGAATAGAATGCTGCCTTGGCCACCACCTGAATATGCGACGAGCCCCGTGACAATGCCCGGTCTCGACTGCTTTTCTGCGATCTCTTCGTCGAACCTCTCGATGCCGAGGATTTCTTCTAATTCGTCGATCAACACCTCTGGTTTATAGCGGCCGAGGTCTGAGGCATCCTTCGCATCGGCATACTGCACGGCCTTGTATCGACACACAGAACCTATTTCTCGCTCAAGGTTCCGAACGCCAGACTCGCGCGTATAAGAAGTGATAATTGCGTCGACAACATCATCCGCAAGCTTGACATCACCATCATTGAGGCCGTTGGTTCGGATTTGCTTCGGTATCAGGTGCTGCTTCGCAATGTGTCGCTTCTCAATGGTGGTGTAGCCTGATAGTTGTATGGTCTCCATGCGGTCAAGAAGAGGAGGTGGAATTGTGTCCAGGGTATTAGCAGTGGCGATGAACAGCACCTTGCTGAGGTCAATGGGGATGTTAACATAGTGATCTGAGAAGCTGTGGTTCTGTTCAGGATCAAGCACCTCAAGCATTGCTGCAGAAGGGTCACCGTGAAAGTTAGAAGTCCCAACTTTGTCGATCTCATCGAGCAAGAAAACTGGGTTGTTGACTCCGACCTTCTTCAAACCGGTGACGATCAAGCCGGGCATAGCTGCGACGTACGTTCGGCGATGCCCTCGGATTTCAGCCTCATCTCGGACGCCGCCGAGGGAAATGCGATGGAATTTTCGACCAAGGGACATGGCGACGGATTTTGCAAGACTCGTTTTTCCAGTTCCAGGTGGACCCACAAGGAGCAGGATAGGCGACTTGTCGACCATTCGCTTTGATCTCAGGACATGTAACTTTGTTGTGGCAGCATCTCTGTCCTCATCTGACAGAGGATCAGCCTCTTTCTCGTCAGTGTCATCCTTAGGGCTCAGATCGGATGTTAGTTTGGCGATTTGCTGATCGACCTCTGCGTTGACGGATTGCTTCAATTTCAACACGGCCAGATATTCCAACAGTCGCTTTTTAATTTTCTCCAGCCCGTAATGGTCATCGTCAAGTTGCTGTCGGGCACGCTTTAGTGTGTCGACGCCCAGGTGATCCTCTGTTCCCTTAGTCCACGGTATTTCGGCCAAGTTCTCCAGGTATGTCCGGCAGACCCCATGTTCTGCATTTGCTGGGTTCATTTTCTTCAGTCGCTTGAGCTCTCTGTCGGCGACCTTTTGTGCTTCCGGCGAAAGACCGGCTTCTGCGAGCTTCTGCCTCAGTTCTTCCACTTCATTGACCTCATTCTCTTCCTCGTCATTGCTGCCACCCGCACCTCCAATTCCAGGCGGCATCATTCCAGAGAGTGCTCTTTTCGCGAGCGCATCCCGTTGCCTTTGGTCCAGGTTATTAAGGTCCAGTCCCATACCGGAAGGGACTGCTGTAGAAGTGATTGCTGTGATTTTGACATTGCCCTTGATGCCCGATATTTGTTTGTTCAGCAGCTCTAGAACCCGCTCTAGCCTCAGACCTAGATTGAGAGTTCCGAGTATCCGCAATTTCTCCTCAAATGTGGCTTCGACTATGTCGGCCATGAAGTCTGCAAGTGACCCGGCTTGTGAAAGGTCCTTCTTGGCGATAAAAAGCTCGACTCTTCTCACAACCATCGGGGACAGGCTCGAGGCGCCGGGTCTGAAGAGAGACGATAACCGAAGGAGGATGAGGAGCTCGCGCGACCGTTGCTTCAACTGAGCGAAGTTTGTGCGAAACTCGGTGTCCTTCAGATCAGGATCTGCTTTTCGTCAGTTAAACTGATGAATAATTGTGCCTCGGAGCAGTTTACCTTCATCTTCATAGAACGTAACTTCTCCTTCAAAATATGGCTTCTCTTGCGAGACCTCATTGATTCGAAACCTCTGCACTCCCTCAACAAGTATAAAGGGCTCCGTACCGGGCTGGGTCTGGACGCCGGTGATCTTGGCCAGAGTTCCATAAGAGAACAGGTCATCTTTCGTTGCCTTTGCCGGATTGATGTCGAAACGCTCTTGGTGTCGGCCACTCTCTCCTCGAGGACTGTCGATGAGATCTTGCCCATCTCGGCTGAGGAAGGGTGAGTTCAAGGGGACGCAGCCAATGGACAGTGTTGTGGAGGCATTTCTGGAAAAGGCCGAGCGCGTGAAGGCGGACGAGAGAAGGGCGGGGATATCAGGCCGCTTCACGACAGGTACTCTGATAGTGATGCCTGGTAGAAGGACCGAGTCCTTTGCAAGTGGAATAATGGGAATGGTGGCTGTCGTCGCGAAACCCATGATGCCAGGTGCAATGTACGAGGCGTCAAGGAAAAACTCTTCACATAGGGAGAAGAATTAAACCGTATAATGCCCTAGAAAGCCATGGGGAGTGTAAGCAGCGCATAGATAATTACCCCGATATCCGACAGCAAGAAGTAATATACTGGGGGGCGGTCTGTCGCTGAGGCTAGAGAAATGAACAGCCACATGCCGAGGTTACTAGTGGGTGCCCCGCGCCTTCGTTGCACCAGACGTGTTGATTACTTGGGATATCTCTTGGCACAGCTTCTAGGACTTTCGTTTGCGAACGATCGAAAGATTGACTTGGCTAGGGTGACATTGGCATATCGCCGTTCTTTGTGCGAGCCATGGCGGCCCTCAACATCGAAGAAGTGCCACGCCCCGAGCCGGTATCGCCAGACACAAGACTGCAGGCAAAGACTTTCAATGTTGGAACAAGAAAATCTGCTCTTGCGTTGGCACAGACGGAACTTGTTGTCCAGGCTCTCAAGAAGGCATGGCCGGACCATGAGTTTCAGATTCACGCTCGTGACACAGCCGCAGGCGACATTGACAAGGTGACGCCTTTCAAGGACATGCCCGTTAAGAACTTATGGACGCACGAACTGGAACAATTGTTGATTGAAAAGAAACTTGATCTACTTGTTCATTCTCTAAAAGGTAGGCCCATCTGCAGACTCCTGGCTTGACTGAGTCGCCTTCAACTTCCATCACGTTATACTTGCTAAACATTAGCAGATGTCCCAACGCAAATTCCGCCGTCCTGTGTCATAGGTGGCATCATGGCGCGAGCAGACTCTCGCGATGTTTTAGTCCTTAAAGCTGGGCGACCGCACTGTGAGATGGCGCACCTGCCTGCTGGTTCAGTCGTCGGAACCTCCTCTATTCGCCGCACAGCCCAGATCGCGCTCAAGCATCCTCATTTGCGAGTACAGGACGTTCGCGGCAACGTTCCAACCAGACTTCGAAAGCTAGATGCGGACGACGGCCCGTTTGACGCTATAATCGTTGCTGCAGCCGGTCTCATTCGTCTGAACCTCGCTCATCGGATCACCCAATATCTTGATTCCACTTCCGGCGGAATGCTCTATGCTGTTGGCCAAGGCGCCATAGGTGTCGAGATAAGAGCCGATGACGAGCAAATGAGCCATATATTATCTAAGATCGAGGATAAACCTGCCAGTCTGGCATGTATCGCAGAGCGGAGTCTGCTGAGGACGTTGGAAGGTGGCTGTAGCGCTCCGCTGGGGGTTGAGACTAGATGGATCCAGCCCGGTGTCTTACAAATGAAGGCCATCGTGGTGAGTGTTGATGGGAGTCAAAGTGTAGAGTCCGAGATGCAAGTCGGACTCAAGACGGAGACTGAGGCAGATCAATTTGGTCAAACTGTTGCTGCTGAAGTACTTCGTAAAGGAGCAGATCGCATTCTTGCAGCTATTCAGGCCAAGAAAATGACCAGGCCTGGTGATCTCGAGGAAACTTGAGAAAAATTATCGCCGGGGAAACACTACACCCTCACATCAATGTCAAGTCCTGACAGCCTTTCTGGAAAAGGTCAAGCTCCGACGACGTTCCCCTCGTATGGGCACATAAACTAGCGAAACCAAGGTCGAGGATGCCACACCTCTGGGGCTTGCCAGAGCAGATAAAGCATTGCTGCTGACGAGGCGGCACCACAAGACCTTATGGCTTCCAAGAGGGGAGATTCTAGAAGTTCGTGCTGCAAGTGACGCGGGGGGGACAACGTGGCTGTCAGGAGAAGATCCTATAACAAGGCACTTGCTCTTGTGTGTCCTTTTCTCCGCAGCTTCAGCTGGGAGTGCCTGTATCACCTACAGTCAATGTCTGTCTCGAATGCAAAGGCCTTCAACCAATGTTGTCAAATTGCGGTCTAGCACTTTTTAACCCCTGTTTAACGTATTGCCAGAGCCTTTTGGATT
>Ga0335072_10004940_pt1 | contig 19698 bp, 19 predicted proteins | sample Lox_Sample_21_FD_206725 | JGI IMG/M metagenome (GOLD analysis project Ga0335072, IMG submission 206725) | Soil microbial communities from Loxahatchee National Wildlife Refuge, Florida, United States - Lox_Sample_2.1 | ecosystem: Environmental > Terrestrial > Soil > Wetlands | place: USA...
GTCCTCCTGGGCTAGAGATCTGGAAAGCTCCACTAATAAGGGAAGTGCAGTAACACTGCCCTGCAGTAGTGTGCTGCACCTCCGCCGTTGAACAACGGCCTTGGCATTCATGACAACTGCTATGAAATGTCTTCTCGAGCACCTGGAGCAGTTGAAAACAAGAACTCCGTAATGAGAATCCTGTCTCTGGGAGTGTGTTAATAATGCGTGGTCCGAAATGACCAAATGGTATGAGCTGACAGACAAGTCATCAGATCTACGTCGCCGCAACTTTCCCCTTAATCCTATTGAGATGCGATTTTTTCGATAATTCCTAGGTTGGCAAACTTCAGTCTTGGATTGAGGCCATGTTGGCTAATTGCAAGGATATTTAAGAACGAGACAACGCGTACCTGGCCCCGCACAAGAAGATGAAGAAGAGAGACGCCTTTGAAGAGCGGCTATACCGTAGGAAGAGGACATTGTTATCGGCGAATTCCGCAGGTATTCTATAGCCAGCTCTGCTATTCCCGCCACCAAGAGGTTTGATCCTATAGGCTGGTGGAGCCAGCCAGATATAGAAGAAGCCTTCCCTACCCTACAACGCTGGGCCTTCGATATATTCGCCTATCCAGCAACACCTGCAAAGGCGAGTGAGCCTTTAGCAGTGCTAAGAAGCTCATCACCCCAGAGAGGAACTCTATAGGTAACAACACAATCGAGGCATCGGAATAGTTGAGAGCGTGATGGAATAATGGTTTGATTAAGAGGCTCTAGATTTAGGGCAAAATGTACCTCGTATATCTGAGGTGGTGCAATGTGGCAGGCGACGAAACCTCGCGATTAGAAGCCCTTCCATGCATATGCTTCAAGAGGACCACTGACACGCAAGTCCGTGATGCATGGCATCGGCCTTGTAGCGCGTTCTTCCCCGCGCGAATTACGATGCCGAACATGAAAGTATGGGGCCAATGAAATTGTGCAAGGTTGTCACCCAACGTGGACACTCATGTCATGAGCTGCACACAGCTCCTCAGCCGTTGACGAGATTATGATTTGGTGTCGACAGTCCTCTTCACTCTGAAACGTACGCCAACCAAGTGCCTGTGCACCTAACCATCACGACGCACGATGCCCGAAGGTCCTAAAGTACCGTTGAATGGCTTTGGCACGGATTCTACAGAGAACACTGCCGGACTGCTCCATACCCGTAAGTAAGCTGTTAAGCTAGAATATCCAAAGCATTGAGACGGGCCTTTAGCAATCACGAAAGCGGTAAACGGCGATTGTAGCCTCTGTAGCACTCCCACAGCGAAAGCCCTACAAAATCTGGTCTACCGGACAAAGAGATAATCACTTCTAGTGATCACCCGGAAGACCCCCCAAAGTCCGGTAAGTGGCCAAAGTCCCCAGAAGGTATTGTAAAGCCAGAAGAGCCAAGTCATGCTAGAGTCTTTCGTTGGAAGAGGGTCGGGTTTGACTTTGTCATAGATGGTTGGGAGAGTGGAAGCGTTGTACTTATCGCGAAGCAAAGTATACCGCTGGCGATCGTATATGGTCCAAAATTCTTCTTCGGTATAGTATGCACGCGCGTACAGGCATTTAAATCCATGGAGCTCTAGAGCTTTGCGCTCAAGTGCCCGATTTTTGCGGACAAACTCGAGCGGTTCTTTAGGTCCTGGACCCCAGATTCCAATATTGAGCATCATGTTTGCGCTATGTCCGAGCGTGGGGAAGGTGATTGGAAGGACGGCGGTATCATGGTCACGGCGCACAGGACAAAACCAGAGAGGGTACAAGCCTAGGGATTCCTCGATGTGGTTGACGAAAGATGTTGCGTTCTCGTATGGTACTGATATGTCTTGCACTATGTATTCTCGGGCAAGTCCACTTTCATGTAAGGCGTGTAGCATCACCCGAGTGTGCATGAAGACATCGAGAGCCCAGCGCGTGATGCGATTGAACGGAGTGACGAAGTACTTGAAGGCGTAAGCACCGACCCAAAAGCCGCCTCGATCGTAACGAAAGAGGTAATCGACAATAGGAATAACCACTGTGACTGGATCGGAACCTTTCCTCACTAGCCTGTGGGCGTGAAGATAAAACCATGGGTCGCGGGCTCGAGCAAAACGCTGTACTTTGACGTCGGTTCGAAGAATGTCCGTCAAACGGCCGGACATGATAACGCCATCGTCAGTTCCGAACATGATGCCGTCGACATATTGATTGTCTTTATCTTCTGTTGCTTCTTCGATTCGGCTAATGGCCTGAGTGACACTCGAGACAGGACAGTAAGTCAGCTCCACATATTGTTTGGACCGTATCAATTGTATCTCAAGAAGTGTGATGACTCCGAGAGTGCCAAATGATCCAGCGGATCCGCGAAAGAGGTCAGGCTCTTCAGAATTCGAAGCAACCAAAATCTTTCCATCGGCCAGTACGATCTCGATCCAATTGAAGATGTTGTTGAAGAGGCCATATTTGTGGGAGCTACTCTCTCCTGAAGTCCCAGCAAATCCGCCACCAACTGTTATGCCAGGGAATTCCATCACAATGGGCGGTATCAAGCCATGTTTGATTGTTTCTTGCACCAAGCGATCCATTGGCACATTTGGTTCCACAAGAGCGGTTTTGGTTTGTTCATCGACCTTGATAATATTCGATAGAGGGCTCGTGTCTATCACGTTTTCACGCGTATATTGTGGCTGACGGGTACTGTTGGTAGAACCATGGTAGATGCGAAATGGTTGTTTGCGCTCGTAAAACCATTGCACGCGGCGTGAAATTTTGGTGAGAGCTTCTTTGTGGCGATCCATCCTCTTTGATGCTGCGCAGACTCGTTGCAGCTAAAATGCCGTGCTGGTAATGGTGATTTTGGCTTTTGTGCATGAGCTGGAGCGCATGACAAATGTGAATGGCGGCGCCCTAGGCGCAACTTAAGTGGAATGCTGTTCTATGCCGCTTTAATCTCTCCAATTCTTTCGACACGATATGATGACAATTATGGGAGTTTTCTTTCCTATTACTCCTAGTCTTGACTAACAATGGATTTTGTTGCGTTTAATGCACAGCTCTGGCGCTGCGATGCACTTACCGGTGCTGTTCCAGTGTAGCTGCCCCCACAAACATCATACCAACTGACGATAGCAGTGCGTTTCTGTTGGCGCCCACACATCGCCCTGTATTGTACAGAACGAAAGCTCATCATGAAGCTCCTTTCCATCAGCAATGGCTCTCAAACTTCTCCCTCCTCATCAAGCTTCTCGAGATCAAAACCTTGCGTCAAGCCCTCTAGCCACACTTGCAGGCCAACTGCGGAATCATGTTACCAAGTAACAACAGCGTCAACGCCTCCATACTTCGGAGCTGGACTCCGCAACTGCAACAAAAGGGGACAATAGACATCATTTGGGCATGTGTAATCACAACATCACTGTGCAGCTGGTCGGTCCTTTGCCTGAATATTCCAGCGCAGAAAGACACTGGATGGCGCGCAGGCTGTGACGCAAGGTCTACTTAGTGGGGCTGGGCGTACTGGGGCCTGAGTCCATCCTTCAGCTGGCGGTCAGGTAATGGCCATCCGCACATCGATTGGCCAAGGAGTTCCGGCTCGCAGGATATACGGAATGGTCAATGAAGCACGCATTTTTTGCAGATACGGGTGGGGTTCTTCATTCAAGCTCCAAACTGGAAGCTTTTTTCGCTTAACGTGAAGCAGGTCTATTACCTAGTGACCAACGGATATGTGCAATATCAGGACGTGGCGATTAGCGAACAAACCATTGCTGAAAAGAACAAGAAAGAGGGATTTTCACAGTTCATGACTGTCGCCCAGATACTCTGATTTGTCATGAACTGCATCGGTCGAGTTGCTCAGCATCTTGCTCTGGCCAACCTCTAGCTGACTGTTGCGCGCAGGAGATAGGTATGCATATACTGGTTGTGGAAGCACTGCTTATTGCTATCTTTCTATCTGGGGGACGAGCAAATACTTATGGACATAGGAAATATGATCGTCTGATCGTCCTACCTATTCCATCATTCAGCTGGTCCTGCCTAGCTAAACCTCTGCAGCTGGTCTCTATCCATCTGAGCCTGGTCCATACCAGCTGAGGTGTACGATCCTGCGAATCGCAACCGAAATGCTGCCTGTGCCCAACACTGACAACTCTCGGTTTCATCGTGCACGATTGGAACATCGTTTTTCTGGGCTCAGAAACCTTCCGACATCAGTTTACCAGTCGTTTTGACGGTAGAGTCCACGATCACAGAAATTCTAGTGGCTGCTGGGATTGTGCTAGCGAACCATATCACAAAACCCCTCTGGATTTCGTCGGTCGGAATGAGTGGTCTTGGTCTTTGTGCTGGTCGAATCGGATGGACCTGTTGAGAAGGCTTCACGTCGTGTTCGCGCCTAAGCGTCGTCCTGTTAACGGAATGTCAAACGACAACTTTCCAGAGGTGTCCTCGTGGATGCTGCTTATTCTCTTCACCTTCCACGCGATATACACAGGCCTTAACCCTTTCGGCTGAAATTTCACCTTTCCCTCTCCAATTGAACTCATCTTATGGCGTCTGCCGACCCGCATCACCACCGGAACTATCAGCCTCACATGGATCGTCGACTTATATGTCTTTGGAATCCATCCAATCTTAAAAGAGCATCTTCTCGGGTGGCTAGGACGCTCTCCCACATGGAAAGAGAACCTGCTCCTCTTGTGGATCACCGATTCGCCGTCGTGAAAGTCTCTACGGAGGTTTGGTGACGAGATTAGAAACAGCTCCTCTGATCATGATCCAGCCTTGAACGTACCTGCTCCTGGTCAGCTTTTGCGGCGGTGTATTGGCTTGCCCGCGCATATGTCCTACTTGAAGATTTTGTGAATTTACGCCCTCTCCCAGCAAGCGCATATCAGACTGTCAAATGGTCTGAGTCTCTTCCTCACTTCTAGTGACCCCTTACGGCAGTAATCTAGAACAGCGACTCTTCCATCTTGGCGTTGTCAGCTCACTTGCTTCGTGGGGTACCCACGCTGCCGTACCGAAGACAGCACTGGCATGACCGTGAGCGCGACCACGACCGCCAATTGGCGTGACCATGACCTGACCTGACTGAAGGGGTCGGTCATGCTATACCTGGTCATCCTTTTTGCCAAGATTTCGTCGCTGCGCGGCCCCCTGCTGACCTCCGCCCAGTCATCTTCGGTCATTGGTCAATATCCGTGGCCTGACCGAGGGGCCAATGACTATGACCCACCTTACCGATACCGTGACCGAAAGGCCCGGTCACGCGCGGTCATGGTCATGCCAGTGCTGACCGAAGAACTCTACCAGACCGAGTTCTTCCACTCCGTGCTTAATGGCGGCTAGCTTCTCTTGAATGGTTCGTGGCGGTGGGTTCTCTCCATTAATCTCAGCTGGAGCGTATTAGCCAAAATCAGGCTCGGACAACGCGAGGGAAGAGAAAGTTATGCCAGCTTTCGGAGATCATCTTAGAATTACGGTTTCTAGTCTCCACATCCTGGAAAGCCAGCCAGGGAAGCTCGAACGGAAGTCAGCCAACCCAGACGTAACAGAATGTTCAATATGCTCACTATCTGAACACGTGCAGGAGTCTACTTCATGTTGGGAGGGGTTGTGCATGAAATCGAAGAATTAGACTTGCGGTCTGACACGAGGAGAAAGGCAAAGAAGCTAGAACAAGTATGTAAGAGTAGAATTAATCAAATCTAAAGGGTTAAGTAATCGCTATAAGTGTTATAAATTGTCGTGCTAGGATAAGCTTTGAAGCAAGGGGGAGAGGAATCTTTGTCTTCCTTCAGAGCGGCATGTCAATGGGCTAGAGTCCCAGCACTTCCGTCAGGTTGTTCATGCTCGTCAGTGTGAAAGGATCCTCTTTGCCTAGCACCATTTCCTTCAGCCCGAGTGCTTGTCGATGCACCTCTTCCGCCTACTTACGACCCCTGCCACCTAGCCCTCATTTAAGCAAGGGCTCTCAGTTCACTAGTATTAAGCAACGCCGTCCGATTCTCGGCAATTATTCGCTGCGTCGTAATCCGATCCGGATAGTTCCTCATAAACATATTGGTGAAGTGTGTCCCGTAGTGGATTCCATCTCTAGATGTCTGTGCAGCTTCAAAGCCCGGCAAAGGCTTGAGAACCGCCTGGAACTGGGGCTCGTGAAAGTAGGCAAAAGCATAACGCTCACGTGTGTTGAGCCCAACCTTGTGAGGCGTTGATGGGAGGAGGGAATTTGTCATGTACTGCATCATGTCTCCTGCTTAAGCATAAGCTACTCTTTCATTGGAAAGTGGGGAGGGGGTCGGTAAAGCCAAAAGACGGACTAACCGGGAAAGACGGTGAAGACACCTGGGACAGGAGGCACATATACCCAGCCCTCGCTGTCTTCATTGAGACCAGCCGTAGTCTTCTCCCAATTGGCGAAGCTTTCATCTCTATGAGGGGGGCGAACAAAAAGACCTGCAGACATGTCAGTCCCAAACCAAGCATGGTCTCCACTGGGAGAGCCGAGGATATTCTTGGCATTCTAACCTCCAACGTCGTCTTGAGCAGCAATTACCAAAAGACCATAGTCGGTGTGAGAGCCAATACCACGGCCCTCCTTTCCTTTGCCATTTGTACGGTTCATTGCTGGGAATCTGCACCACTGTTAGATGAAAGGGATTTTTGGAGCCGATGAAGCGGAAGAATCTCGAGAACATACCTGAGGATGCGCATGTGATGCCACCCGTCTTCTGTATACTTGGTCAAGGAAGAATTTTCCAGACCGAGACCACATTCGATCAATCGCAGTAGCCTCTCACCAGCCTGGCCGAGCACGTCCATATATTTCGTCATCGGAGCTTTCATGGTGACGTCTGGCCATGGAGTAGGGCCGTGGCACGGCCACTTCTTTTGCACCCTCGGCTCCGCGAGATCCAAGTCTTTCGTCACGGTGAAGATTTCTGAATAGTCGGCGACACCATCGGTAATTTCTTCGCCCGAGGCAATATAGCCGCCATAGCTTTGGGAGTCTATACAGGCAGCCTTTTCCGCATGGGGTTTGTTGAAAAAGGCCTTACTGGCCGTGAAAGCTTCTTCTGCGAGCTTCGTCTCCTCAGGAGTCATTGCAATCTGGAGGATACCGTCCCGTCGCCAAGCATTGATAAGGGCCTCTCCCAGGGCACGGTCGCCTATGCTTCCAGTGACTCGACCTGGGAGGCTAAATGTCTGAAGGTGGCCGACTTTAGCCTTGGAATTAGGTGGCATTGTTGAAGCGAGATGGTCATTTTGTGAAACTGAAGCAAAAAATCGTCGTAATGGTGCATTATGTACAGCCGTTTCCAAGTTGGGCCGGCCCAGAGGCATCAATCGAGACGCAACTTGAAAGGCCCTGAGGGTTCGAGGAGCCATTGTTTCAGGTAAATGCGGTATGTCTGCGGCGGAGCGCCGTGCGGTTTGGGAATTTGAAAAGGGTCTGTGAAAATATACGCGATGTTCGAAATGGCACTGCTGATGGCGAATCGTATCCGCTGTTAAGAAGGTTGGGATGCGGTGTTGGTATCCCGTAACAGAACCTCCCTATCCGTAGATTCTCACTGAAATGCTGTGGACGATAAATACTTCTTGGGGGAGCTTCGCGTAAAGGCTCCTTCTTATCCATCGTAGGATAAGGTTCGGGTCCACGTTTCGGTCCATCACCACTTCCCACCATAGCTCTTTTTGGTCTTTGGATTTCACGATAAACACGAGGACCGACGGATCCATAATCATTCTTTTGCACCGGACAACATGATACTTTCCACTACTGAACTCTAGAATGGCTGGTCAGGCCACTATTTTTAGTTCTGGGACGAATCCCAAACACAGAAATGCTCGTTCATCCTGGAGAGGAGAGAGCCCGTTAGTCGAAAATCGTATTTGAGGATTAGTTGGATAGTTCGTTAGAAGTAAAGGCCTTCGGTAGTTGTTGTATAGCGGCACTTTGAAATTTGTGCTCAATGGGGGAAAGTGCTTAGCCACTAAGACCCCTGGTCGGCTCAACTGCAGAGTGGACGGGCAGGGCCTTGGCGCATCCGTCAGACCGAACCTTCTAGACGCAACATGCTAGCTGATTCAGGTACTTGAATCAAAACGGTCCAACGCACGCTTGTCGCTGGGTGATTCGCTCTATTGGAATTTCGCCGCTTCTCTAGGTGAAGCACACGCAATCAGATGTGCCAAGGCCCTGCAGATGTTACAGGGAAGCCCCTTTGATGCACCAACGCATCCTATTCGGCTAGAAGCCTCAAGGAGCGTGTCAGAGGATTGGAGTTTGATGGGCATCCAGACAACGACATGGTGCTCGCAGGCCCATAGCCTACATCAAGCGTAGCATAGCAACCTAACAATGACAAACTCGGGTCCCATATCCTACAGCGTTGAAGAGGCTGCGCGCCAAGCAAGCGGGACGCAGGCTTGGCACGAATCTACATTGCGGGGCTGCCAATGCCCTAACCGAGCGCCCTTGATGCGTGTGAGCTTTTCCCCTGATGCACAGAAGCCTGGGACTTGTGGATTGTAAGGTGTCGAACCCCCTTCCAGGGCAATCAAAACCCAAATTTAGCGCTAGGCGAAGCCTAAATATAACCCCGGAGTGAAGCCTAAATATAGCCCCTAAGCGAAGCCTAAACAGGTAGTTGGAGAGGGCAATTGACCCCCATACTAGCATACACTGTCCACCACGTCCCGCTTGCAAGCGTGCATTGCCTACGAAGCAGCGAAACCTTAATACAGCGAATCGTTCAATGGCATTTGCTCATTAACTCATCAGATCATTGCCTGGATCAGCTAGTATGTGGCGTTTAGAAAGTTGACGCTTGCAACCGGACGCAACGGAACTGTGTACATCAGGGAAGTCCTCCGGAGAACTTAGTGGCTTCCCCGGTATGCTCGGTCTGCACCCCAACATTTTACCCCAGAAGTCACAGCCTAGACCTACCAATCTTGGTCTCGTGGTTTGGCTTGGTCATGTGATTAGGGCACTTGGCGCAGGTGATAATCCAGCGCCTTTCCATCTACACGATAGATAAAATTCAATCTCCCTCTCCTTAGATACAAGTAAATCGATGCACATGCCGCTTTGGGCGACCTCAAAGGCCTCGTCACCCTCAGTCGCTCTCACCCACCGCCGTCCGCTGGACTAATCAATGCAACCTGTGAGGATCTATTTTGAGGCCCCGGCCAGCGCATCTAAAATAGGCTCTCACGACGGTGTCGTTTCTGAGTTGCACTCCATACGACGATAAGTCGACTCTAGATATAGCTCCTTGAACTCGCTCTCGCATCTCTCCTTCATTTTCTCCTCCCGCAATTTCTTTCGTTCCTTGCTGTCGATCCTATTCCAATCCTACGTTTCGTTGTTACTCTTCGCTTTATTTTGTGCTGTACTCGCTCTACTGTTGCTCCTGCCTGCACTATTCCCTTCGTCCGGTCATGCGCTACTAAAAACGCCCACCGCAACCTTCAGTCAGAGTCTCTACAATCGTGATACGACGGGGAATCATTGCCTGTTAAGTGTCTGCAAGGTTAATTTGATGAATTTGGAGAGGACCCCACTGTAGGTGAATTCTGGTAATCCACTGACGCGTCTGCAAAGAAACCTCATCCTCGTTGAATGTTTGGTTTTGAACAATTGAAAAAGCTGCGGATGTGGCTCGTAACGATGACGTCACTCCTCAACTGCCAGCACGTTAGACGATAGCCTCGAGTCTTGCTTCTTGGAGATTGTAAACTTGATCTGCTCAGCATTCCCAGAACATACAAGACAAGAAGGCAACAGCTTCGGAACCTTGACGAGGAATAATCACGTCATGGTTGTCAAACCAGGCATTGAGAATTCTTGTACTGGGCATCCCACGTTTTGCCCGCGCCGTAGAAATTTTAGCTGCCGCTCCCGCCTTTTTTGGCGTGATCAGGCATGAATCCCTGCACTATGGCCTGTGATACAACTCATAGGCACAATTACCTCTCGATCGTCCATTTCTAGAATCATGCTAGGATGATTGGCACAACTGGTCCAGCAAAAGCGTGCCTCTGCCTCTAAAGCGATCCCTTCGAAGCATAAACCGTCCACGCCTTCCGTCCGCACGATTGTCATCATCATGTTGAAGTCTAAGGTCAGATCTCGGAGGCCATCCGGCACGGCTGGCTGAGACAAACGATGCGTCTAGTCCAGCAATACTCCGACAGCTGCAGTTGCTCTTGGCCGGGACTTCTTGGACAAAGCCTTACAACTCCTCTCCTTGGCGAGAACGAGAAACAGTGAAAGAACATATCTTACCCACCGCAGATGACATAGATTCGGCGCTTCGAGACGCATTCAACGCTACCCAAGATAAACAACAGCTCTACGAAGACAAGAGATGGACACTCACATTTAGAGGGCATACCGAGGCTGCAGGATGAGGCAGATACGGTTGTGCTGTAGCTGGACAGATTTAAGCCGGTTGGGGATATTGCTGTGAATGCAGATCCAATCGACGTTGGCTTACCAAGGGCTGGAGTTCGTCTTTTGCTTGAGGTACAGAAAGGTAGTGATTACCTCTTTGCTACGTTATAAATATTTCGCTTTCTAACCGTTACACAGGCAGCCGTATCCGAGAGCCGTCAAACAGCTGCCCTCCTCAAGGGTCTTAAGACTGTGCTTTACATGATGAACCGGCTTATTCATGCCCGTCAGTGTGGAAGGATACTCTTTGCCTAGCACCGTCTCCTTCACCCTGAATGCTTGTCGATGCATCTCTTCCGCCTCCTTGTACTTGCCCCGACAATTCAGCACTTCCACCAGGCTGTTCATGCTTGTCAGTGTATTCCGACGCTGACACCACCAGCTAGCCGTCCAGCAAGAAGACGACCGAATTAACCCGACCCGAATGGCTCTCGAGCGTACCCCGCGCCGTTCCCGTCGTGGCGTCCCAGAGCCTGACTGTCTTGTCACCCCTTCCTGCCCTCCTCGAGTAACAGCCGCACCCCATGTCGTACCCTCCGGCTGATGGGGCCTGAAGTGCATTGCCATAGTACCCACCCAGTTCTGTTCTTAGAACCAGATCAAAAGTAAAATAGTCCACCCATACAAGTTCAATGTGGCGCACAACAAGCTGCTTCCCAGGTGTAGAGGACACTGGTGTTGATAATGCATAGCATCGTTCAGCTCATCAAGCAACTGGGATCTACCATCCAATCATCTTGCCTGGCTGTGCTGTACGCAATGGAACTTGAGGAGTAGACGCAAATTGTTAGATCACTGTTCACAGCTATATCAAGGCGTTAAAAGGGTGGATATACATGCTGACATGAATCTGCTGGAAAACGGATGGCGGGGTGATGCCTCGCTGCTAGCACCAGGCGCCTAAAAAATTAGGTGCTTTGTAGGGAGACCGGAAGGAAGACCGAGGTGGAACTGGGAGATAGAGTCCTCTCAAGCTCATCTACAACGGTCTCTGGACTTGTTGGAGGAGGATCTCATCAAGACAAGGGGGTAGCCCACTATTGCCAAGATTTACGCTTACAACATATGCGGCTGCCTGATCGGACAGATGAAGAGACTGCAAGTGAAGCCGTTCTCGTCTTGACTTCTGCCTGATCAGTGCCTCACAAGATACCGGTTCAAGCTGCAAACCCTCACCTAGGAAGTATCTACTATGACCAGCATTGCTGTAACTACACTGCCTTCATCACATTCGTGTTCGGAGTCTTTAACACAGTCATGCAGGAGTTGGAACAACGACGGACCTAGCCCCTAGCCCAAAAAAGGTGGAGAGCCAGTTATGAGAGATGCTCCTTCGCGTCGCAGGTGAGATGGCAGCGTCAAGTTGATTGGAGAAGGACAGTAGAAATGCACCTGAAGATAACTAGTGCGACGCGTCCGTCGAAACGCGGGGTTCCCCTACGCCCGTAAGGATCCTCGTCAACTTACGACGCGAAGTCTGCTGACCACGCGCTGCAAGCCACCTACGCTCATCACCTTCCCTTTCCCCGCCCGTGGAAGCACTAAGAGAAAACCATTTCATGGGGCTTGGAACAGTCCATGAGCAGGCCAGGGGGGCAGGTGAGTCACTCGAAGGACAGGGCCTTGGCGCATCCGAATGCAAGACCGAACTTTCTTGACACAATATACTAGCTGATTCAAGTACTGATCAGACGGTCCAACGCACGCTTGTCGCTGAGTGATTCGCTAAGTGATTTGCTCTATTAGGATTTCGCCAGTCTCCAGGCAAAGCAACACCTGCAATCGGACGTGCCAAGGCCTTGTAAGTACGAATACGGCCAGGGCCGACTGCATGAAGGTCCGAATTTCACTGCCAGCCTTGGAGGGGTAATTTGAGCTGGCGGGATGTGAACAAGTCATAAGATGTTCATCTGTCCCTACTGTCTTATTCTTCACAAGCATACACTACAACTTTAGCACTTACGGTTGTCTTTGACTCTGAATACATTTGGGGCAGCATCTTTTTCACATATCCGAAGACTATTCTACAACTGCAACCATGGGTATGGAGGAATACGACCATAGTGCTTTCCAAAAAGTGGGTAGCAGCATCTCCTCCCCCTCCCTTCCCTCTCCCATCTTCTCTCATCGTGGCCTCATTTGCCTATGACCCTCTCACGACTCAGCCCCTATGAATCCTGCACAGCTTTCAGACCTAACGGGCGCCTCTCTCCCCAGCCTGGCTCCTACTGTTGGCTCGAGATCCCAGTCCTCGACCTCGACCGCGCCAAGACGTTCTACGGCAAACTTTTCGGCTGGGACTTCACCCCTCCATCAGCCATGAGCCTCCCTGATGAGGGAACTTACTTGATCTTCTCCAAGAAAGGGACGGCCGCCCACGGAGGTCTTCAGCTCGTAAAGCCAGACCTGCTCGTGGCGCCGAAGGAGAAAGGGCATTGGGCGGTTAGGATCACGATCACGGTCGAGTCGGTCGATAATACTCTGGTGGAGGCGGAGAAGGCGGGGGGTGAAATTGTGGAGTAAGTCTTCTCCTGGTTAATGTTTTGTCGAGAACAGAAGCTGAGAATGCTACTGCAGGACGAAAACTAGCATCGGGGCGAATATGGGGAATAAGGGCGCTCTGAAAGACACTGAGGGAAACATCATTGGTGTCTTCGAGCCGGCGCCAGCTCCTACCCCCGGTACATAGCGGATTGGAAAACATCCCAGGCCTGTCAAATACCTGGAGTGTGACCTTCGCAAGCGCTGGCACTTCAAAAGTGTGGACCACTTGATTCTTGTTGTTCCACCTTGAATTCTGGTCGTACAATTCCCTCTACTGTTTGCTCTCGTTGTCGATAATATCTGTGGCCCACCGTGCGTCAGGTTTCGTGGCCGCTTTGGGCCGGTTGCCGTGGGACTGATTGTGCGCCAGGTCAGGAGACTGCAAAGCCAGCGTAAGGGGGTCGGCAGAGAGGAATGGGCAGTCAGATCCGCTGGGTGTATGGGGACTTGCTGAGTCTAGCCTTTGACAACCAAGTGTCGGAGTCCAATTTCAAGATGCAGCATTCACACTCTCCACATACTATGCCGCAATTCTGGTAATATAACATGTTGGTCTTGTCTTTCGTATTGCTAAAGTAGACATCTTCCTTCCATCAAATCGCCTCCCTCAGCGACAAGCTGGAATGTCAGACGACGAATCCCGGCCTAAAGCAATCCTCCTCCCGCTGGGCATTCACGTACGGATTAAAGATTCTCCGATCCAAACCAGCTTCCCATGTTCAGGGCACGGGTAGCCGCCTTCAGTCTTGTCGGGGGTCTACCTCACTTACCAAAGAAATGTAGTCTGCTAGTATGTCGATCATATACCCGGTAACAGATTTGTACTGCAATTCAACCCACCTAATTACATGGCAATGGAAGAACAATATCGATATGGGGTGCTTCCGGACCACCATATTCGTATTCTGAAAGTAAACAGCGACGGGGAAACATATGAGGCAGAACTGGAAGACATTCACGTCGACCATTTGCCCTACTTCCTAGCTCTGTCGTGGACTTGGCCTAAGGCAGAGTATGGGGACACGCTGGCTACCGAGTCATTCCTATGCAATGGGAAGCATTTCACCATTCAGACTACTCTCCACAAGGCTCTATTATGCCTTTCGTCCCAATCAGCTCCGTCATCGTTCAGGATTTGGATTGATGCTATCTGCATTAATGAGGAGGATGCGGCTGAAAAGAGCGTTCAAGTTCCTATGATGAGTACTATCTATGGCCGTGCGAACAGGGTGGTGGTCTGGCTCGGAGACGCAAGCCATGATAGTGACCTGATCATGAATGAAGGATTCATGGGGTCGATAGTACAGAAGCTTGAGTCAACAGTAGGCAGGGTCCGATATAGCCAGCTTCCTGGTCTTGGCTTGCCAGAGAAATCCGACCGCTTGTGGCTTGCTATTGGCAATTTGCTCCAGCGAAGATGGTTCAGCAGACTTTGGATTGTCCAAGAAGTGGTGCTGGCTCAGGAAATCGATGTTCTTTGCGGTCGCCATTCAGTGGCCTGGGAACAGCTTGTCCGCCTGGCCAAAAGCATGAGCGATGCTGGCCTAAATATCTTGTGCGGTGCCACAGCTCCGGTAGACCTCACACGGATCGACGGGTTTGCCCTCGGAGCGATAGAATTTGTCAGGAAGCAACGGCCCCTCTATGACGCAGGGACCCCTTTCATTCTGTTCAGCGGCCGCGTGAGAGATGTTGAGATGCCAATCGATAGAGTCTACGGCTTTTTGGGCATTGTTGAGGAAGCTTTGCGAACGGCTATCACGGTGGACTATTCTGAGGAGAGCCGGCGTGATTTACTGGAAGACGTATCTTCAACTGGGGCGCTACCTGGTGACACGCGACTTGTATCATCACACCTTCAGAGTGGCGTCGTCAGTCGATCGGCCAGCAGGTCTGCCAACTTGGTGTCCGAATTTGAACTCACCCTATCCTGAATTGCAAAGTCTAGCAGTGTTGCAAGGCTTCAAAGCTGGCTGGTCAAATGCGACGCCTCCACAACACAATGTCAGCTTCGCAGATGATAGTAACAATGTACATGTACCTGGATTCATCATTAATCATATCAAAGCTTTTGTTGCCCTTGGCGGATTCTCGGATGCCAATACAGAGAAGCGGTTGGGACTAGGGGGAGTTGTAGCCGAGTGGCTGACTAGGGAGGAAAGGTCCTTCGAACTTGCTCGCAATGCGTTCAAGGATTCGGACAAAGCATTCGCAGCTCACGTGTGCACGTTGATTACAGATGCTTGGAGTTCGAAATCTCCCATCTCACACAACGAGTGGCCTATCGTGACGCAAGCATATCGCGACATGCTAGAAATGTTAAATGCGGTGAAACTTGGGTCAGTCTACACGGGACCTGCAGCCAACCCTGGACCAAGGCAGCGTGCCGTAGATGCATTCTATCTAGAGGCGATAAATCGATGTGCTAAGCGCCCGTACTTCGTTACCAAGAATGGTAGACTGGGCCGAGGACCACTGAACATGAGAGCAGGAGACCAGATCTGCGTCCTTTATTCCGGATACACCCCCTTCGTCCTTCGATACGAAGACGGAAGCGACGTTGCTAAACTGATCGGTGATGCATATCTGGGTGGGTGCATGGACCTCGAGACAATGCCAGACGAGGGTCTTGATCCAGATCAGATCTTCACCATCGGGTGAATCGAACGAAGCAGCTGGTCAATGCAAATGCAAAATGACGAGAGAAATGGTGTTTCAAACTTTGTAGCTTATAGGTATCATTCTACGACTCTCGTAGCGTTCGCCTTCGTTGTACTTTGCATCCGAATAGGTCTTGAGTGGCAACAACCATCTCCAGTAGGCAGCACAAATCAAAAACGAAGCGACTCTCATCCTTCAGTATCACCTCCTAGTCCATAAATCACAAGAATACGCGTGTCTTGCTTATGACCGCCCCCGACGACATGCAATTGCTCCCGGGTTTGCTGCAGTAACCTCCGCCGGGCCACATCGTGGTAGATTACTCATTAGTAGTTGACGTTGCCATGGATGGTCTGCACTCCCGCCTGGATCGCGACGCGTTCCTGTAACGCCGTATTGGTCATCAAATCGTTAATCACCAAATTTTTGGTAAATGGGAAGAATGCCACGCTATACAGTGTAAATTGAAATCTTTCGAGTGTGGAGCGAGGTTCGAGGTCGCCAAAGTCATCTCCGCCATCCCACATTCCAGATGACATAGGCAATGTCCCTTGCCGTGTTGACGATGTCCACGGCTCTGCCGAAAAGAGTTTTCTCCAATGCGGCATCACCTTCGTCTTCACCTTCCGGCATAAACATCCCGGAAGGCGTCTGTCGCATACCGAGACCAGAGTCATATCCAGCTCCAAAATTGGGCCCTGGTTGATACAACATCGAGTCTTCTTGCAGCGGATTCTTATATGTACTTGATGAGTGCTGCCACTGGAGATCGGGGTATCCTTCATCGTCATCATTGATAAGGAAATTCGCGTTCGGTTGGGGAGGGTGAAGAGTTTCCTGAGATGGCGATGGAGATAGCTTCTTTCCTGTAGGCCAGATATGATTTGTAACATGCTGCTGCTGTGCTTCTGCCGGCTCGGGCGTATCACTTCGATACTTCAAGGTTGTTGATGGTAGTGGGGCAATCGTCTTGCTCTCGACGCTGAAGCTGCCTCTGGGTGTGCTCCTGTTACTAGTTCTCGCCTTTGAAGGAATATGCATCGCCGTCCCAAGGCCGTCATCTTCGTCTTCATCCTCTTCGTCGCTTACCACAGCCAGAGATTGCTCCTCCTTCTCCTTCTCCTCCTCCTCGTCGTCATCGTCATCGTCATCGTCGTCATCGTCGTCATCATCATCATCGCCCTCATCGTCGTCGTCGTCATCGTCGTCGTCGTCATCATCATCGTCGTCGTCGTCGTTGCCGACGTCATCGTACTTGGATTCGACTGCAATACACTGTGCCACCTCGTCGTTGAAATGGATATGTTTCCTCTCCCCTGGTGATTGGAGCCCTGATGATGTAGTAGAAAACCGTCGACTGATTGTGGGCTGTGGCTCTTCCCTAGCGGGTGTATTGGCGACAGACTCCAGAGTGTTGATTTTAGCGGAGAAATCTGAGACCGCTCTTTCGAACGATAGCTGACTTACTGGTGATGTTCCCTCCTGAGACTTCAGAACGGCACCAACTTGCTTCAAAAGGGAATGTTCCGAGATCGACCATTGTAATATAGCTTCCGAAGCAGACCTCTTTTTCAAGATAGGCTTCTTGTGGAGAAAGGAGGACGTTGTAGACGAACGGTTAAGCGGCCGAGACTCAGCATTGCTGAAACAAGTCTTGCTCTCGGTTTGTAATGGGCCATACAACCATGTCACGTCATAGTCTTTGAGCCTGAAAAGTGATAAGCAAGCAGCAAGCCAACAATAAACACTACTGACCAATTGATGCTTTCAGGAGAAATAGTCCTGAGGTTGTCCTTGGCTTTTGCCCACATCCTCCAGGATGCATTCTCTAGCCGGACACTGTTGCTGTAGACTTTCCGTCTTGCAACCACGTAACGCCATGAAGACCAAATATCCTCCAGCTTCCATTCATGAGCCAGGTAGTCGGCATGACGAGCAGGCTCCCTTTCCATCGCATGGTCATCCTTTGGCTTCGTGTTGCTTTGTGATGTTTCATCTCCCGGGATAGCAGTAGTTGTTGGCTTTGCGTCGTGTTCGTCGGCTTTTGGTGCCGGCTCCAGGACCACTTCAAGTTGGTATAATGGTCCAGATTTCTGAAGTGAAGGAAAATCTATTCCACCATCATTCTCTTTGCTATCCAGTGAGAGACTGGTAGCAAGTATAGATGGGTATGAAGCTCTTCTTGGGGAGGTTGTGTGTGCTAGTTGCGGTGGCGATGGAACAGATGAGGGAACCGAAGTGGAATCCAACGTTTCATAACTGTATCCAGACTGCTGGAATGACAGTTCAATAGAAGGGGATTGAATGTATGGGTTGGGCGTGTTGGGTGAGGGTATGCGATGAGGTGAGGAGTGGCGGAGTGAGCTCGAAGAGAAGTAGGAGGCTCCATCTCGAGGAGCCGATAAGACTTCAGTCATATTATGACGGGCATGAGTGAGGGTGTGTAGGTGGATTTGTTGCTGGCCTTATCCAGAGAAGCTGAAGGCAGTCTTGTGGAAGCCTGCACACTTTGGTTTATATTCGTTGCAGACCAAACACTATCCTCGACTGCATCCACATACCCCTCGTCACATTAGCTTACATTACGTGATTTTATCTTCTGCCCTTGAACCTGGACCACCGATACCAGGTCGAAGAAGACCGCTGCTTATTAGGAACAAGCCCTCCACCTCTCTACAAGCAGATGAGGTCACTTGCACCCCCACACTTGCAAGTCCCCTCGACGTGAATTAGGAGGAGAAAAGAGCAACGCCACACAGACTAACGGCCTCGATCGCAGGGATCAGGCCCAAAGTCTACCGTGCACATTCATGCCCTCCGTACCAGGGGTGGCTGAGCCTTCTCGCTCTCTCAATCCCTTCTCAAATCCGTGCACGAATCCCAGGCGATGGCATGCAGATCTCCAATCGCCGTGCGGAGATATTTTAGTGTCCTGCATTCATTTTCCAGCCATTCTGGTTGGCTGATTCCAGGTATTCTCTATTATTTTCCTACGCGCATAATCCAGAGACCCCCGGTTTGGAAATTACCTAATGGCTAAAGAAAGGCAAAGCAAGAAGGGTCTATTTGACTATGAGCGAGGCGCGGAGCATCAACGGGAAGCGCTTACATAAGTTTTAACAACGGGCGCCCCGGGCCGGAAAAAGAATCCTAGCCTCTGCTGAAGGCAAATGGGCTGTGTATGGTTGAAGATCCTTCTTATCATCTACTAGCCAAACAAGAAACAAGAGTTGATCCCAGTCCTTGGTGGCCAATTGATTGAGTTCTACCCCGCCCTCTCTTTATTACGTTACACCATATATCCCATTTTACCAGGAGCCTTTTATCGTTTTTACATTCTACACTTAAACCGGGGTTGTTAGGACATGTTCTTGTACATCTATAAGCTGCCAATTGTTGCGGCAGCGCGAAGAATGGATTCGATTCAACTATTCTAACGAAGATACCAAATGAAAAAAGAAGGAAGCTGGGTTAGCGGTAGGCGACTGGGAGTGGTGCCAAGAGCCAAGCGCGCACCCTGTCCCAGGACCACGTCATAACTTCGATGTACAGTAATTGAAGTTGCGTCCTCTCTGATACCCGTTTGACCTTTATGGCGCTTTGAAGGCGCCGTACTCGACATCCCGTTTCTTAGCAGTATCAGCGTAATTTACGCGTGATTGCGATTCTAAATCAGCAACCGCTAATTCAATCCGAGCGTTGTGGTCCATTCTACGTAATTTTGAAGTTCGTACGTGGGCAAAAAGTGGAGATTGAGTGGTGATCTACCTCACAGCGCTCATTTCTGGGACAAAAAGCTGCGCCACGTAGACCACGTGACCGTGAACCGCTTTTTCTTGGCGCCGGCCGGGTGGGATAGTTGTGTTGCTGGCCTCGAGCCCACTTTTCACCCTCACCCACACCATACCGCTTTAACACTCACACCTCGTGAGCAGGGTGAGGCAGGGTGAGCGACGGTGAGCGATGGATGAGCGACGGGTGAGTGAAGGGTGAGCGCCTAGTGACTCGCGTGCACGCTCACCCTC
>Ga0335072_10004941_pt1 | contig 19698 bp, 20 predicted proteins | sample Lox_Sample_21_FD_206725 | JGI IMG/M metagenome (GOLD analysis project Ga0335072, IMG submission 206725) | Soil microbial communities from Loxahatchee National Wildlife Refuge, Florida, United States - Lox_Sample_2.1 | ecosystem: Environmental > Terrestrial > Soil > Wetlands | place: USA...
GAATCGGCGCGCGCGCGCCGATTCTGCTCGTTCTCAACACATAAGGCGACATCGCCTGGGTCGTGTCGATGAGAACCATGTCGGTGCCGTCGCAGACGAACAGATCCGAGGGCCAGAGCACTTTCTCCGTCAGTTTCCGCAACGGATCATACCCAGCACACATCAAGGCGTGCGACCGTGCGCCTTTGGTGCTGACGGCCAACAATCCGGAGGCGTAGTATTTGCCCTCCGCCACACCACGCCAAACGTAGCCGCCGTCGATGAGCTCCGCCAATATCCGATGCACGACGGATTTCGACAGGCCCGTGCTGAGACGGACTTCGGTGAACGTCGCACCTCTTTTCCTGGTGATGAATTCGAGTACTTGCAGCCCCCGAGACAAGCCTCTCATCGCACCCCCGGATCTCCGGTCGATGGCGGCGCCGCACGCAGTCGAGTGCGTCGCGCCCGGACCAAAGGCCGGCCGGCTAAGGCGACGAGACTGCGGGAAGAGAAATTGCAGCGGGGCATTACCAGCAATGAATCGCGAGTTCAGAAACGGCGCGGAATCGTGACGAACCTGCTCTTCGAACGATCCTGCTGATCGCGCAATGCGAAGAATTGTCGCGGAATTTACGCCTTTGGATTGAAAATTTATTTTAAATTTACACTGCACCGGGGTGAAATGCCCGATCTCTGGAGGTTCTGTCCGATATCGATGCATTTGCAACTAATAACTTCTTAGTTGCATTTATTTTGTATTTTCAACCTCAGGGCCTCATCAGCGTCCTGGCACGATCAGAGCATGGTCGATCAGAGCATGATCAGTGTCCCGGCGGACCGCACCGCAATCGACCTCGGCCGAACGCAGTTCCGCAACGCGCAGGGTCGCGCTGCGGGCCGATCGCGATGGGCGCGCGTGAATTGCGCGGACACAAAATCAAAAATCGTCCGGCGACCGCGCGTGCTCGGCGACGAAATCGGCTGCGACATCGCCCGCGCGGCGCACATCCGCGCAGTTCCTTGATAACGGGCTCAGTCGTCGTGCCACCTCAACGTCGGGCCGGAGCGGGAGCGACGCCCGGAACATGCAAATACTTTCTCACCATTGGCCTTATCGATTGCGGTCACGGTGTCGTCGGCCCGGAGGCGAAATGCTCGCTCCGGCGCGATGTCACACGTGGCGGAATGTCGCTTGGCCGCGCCGCAGCACCCTGTCTACTTGGAAAATCCTTGGTGCGTGCGATCGGCAGGGATGTTGCACCGATCTGCCTTGCGGCAGACCGCCCCGGCAGGGCCAGCCCAGCCTTCCTCCGTGCTCGGCTGACGGATTTGTGGAGCCGTGGTTGGAACAGGAAAACGAATCCGACGAAGCGCTGCTTTCTTTCGTGCACGCCGCCATCGGCTCGGTCTGTGCGCTTGAACTCTTAATCTTGCTGCGGCGCGAGCCGGGCAAGCGGTGGCCCCGGGACGCTCTAGTCCGCGAGCTGCGCAGCAGTGCCGGTGCGGTGGCGCAGGCGCTCGATCAGCTGAACCGATCGGGTCTGGTCGTGGAGGTCGCCGAGGGCTTCCAATATCAGCCGTCGTCGCCCCAGCTCGACGCCATCTGCCGGCAGCTCGAAAGCCAATACGCGGCAAGACCGGTCACCGTCGTCCGCGCTATCTTTGAAACGCCAAGCGAGAAACTTCGGATATTTGCCGACGCATTCCGAATATCGGGACCGCTCAAATGAGCATCTGGATCAATATCCTCTATCTGCTGTGCTTTTGCACCTGTCTGTTCTGTTGCGTGCTGCTGATTCGCCATTATCGGATCAACCGCAGCCGCGTCCTGCTGTGGAGCGCCGCGTGCTTTGTCCTGCTGGCGCTCAACAATCTATTGGTCATCGTCGATCTGATCCTGCTGCCGACCTTCGATTTATCGCTGCCCCGGCTTATTGCCACGTTGCTCGCGGTATCGACCTTGCTGGTCGGATTCATCTGGGAATTCGTCTAGGGGGCGGCGATGATCCAATTCATCTACGGGATGAACACCATGGGGTTCCTGCTGGCCGGCGCCTTCTTCCTGCGCTTCTGGCGGAAGTCCCGAGACGATTTGTTTCTCGCCTTCAGCGGCGCGTTCATGCTGTTCGCCATCGACGAATTTTTTCACGCCATAACGGCGGCCTCGCAATTCGGCGTCTGGGCTTTTTCGTTCCGCCTCGCCGGTTTCGGCTTGTTGATCTTCGCGATCCTGCGCAAGAACCTCAAATGACCGCGTCAAGCGGCGAGGCTGTCCGCTATCGCCGCAGGTCCCGCGCCCGAACTCGGTGCCGTTCGCGCAGTTCCGGCAAGGTCAACCGTGTTTGCCCGGCTGGATGCGTCGAAGTGCGTCGCGTTGAGTCGCATTTTCGACGCATTATCGCTTGCACTCTGCCCTGATCGAACGAGCCGGGCGGCCAGACATCCTCAGCCCACCTAACGCTGGCCATGGGGGCGGCATGAAATTCGTCATTCGCTACGGCTTGGCTGCGCTGCTCATGGTGACTGCAATGGTGGTGCTGATTCCACCCTTTGCCGCCTCCCTGATCGAGCAGTGGTCGGAGAGTGACGTCGAATCGCGGTCGGTATTGGCCTTCAACACGGCGCTCGACGAACTTACAGATCTGCTCAACGAGCACGATGCCAAGAAGATCGAGGCGCTGTTCGAGCGGATGTCGCTCGACGAGCAGCTGCTCGCCGTCGGATTCTGCGACCACAACGGAGTGCTGGTCTACAAGACGAAGGCGATGCCGAAGAACTTCGTCTGCAAAGCGCCGACGACGAATCGGACGCCCCAGTTCTCGACGCTGCATCTGGGTGGCCGCAGCCTGATGGTCTCGAGCTTCCCGGTCACCACGCCCGAAGAGCGCGGGCAAATGGTGCTGGTGCACGATCTGGCGGTGGTCGCACAGCGCGGCGCCAAGGCAAAGCTGTGGACCATCGCGATTCTTATCGGCGTGGTGTTTCTGGCCGCGGCCTTTGCGGGCCTGGTCACAATCCTGCTGGCGCGACGATGGCTGCAGTCGCTGCGTCGCGCCATCGACGACGTACGGCTCGGCCGCAGCGGAGCGGTTGCGGCGACCGAAGCGACGCCGTTTGCCGGCGAACTCCGTCATCTGCTGCGCGACCTGCAGATCAGTCAGCTTCCTGCCGAGGGGCCCGATGTCGAATGGTCTCCCGTCATGCTTCGCAGCGTGCTGGCGCGCAAGCTTCCGGGCGCCGAAGTCATCGTGGTCTCCAATCGCGAGCCTTACATTCACAACCGCGAAGGCGACGAGATCGTCCTGCAGATTCCGGCCAGCGGCCTGGTCGCGGCACTCGAGCCGATCATGCGCGCCTGTGGCGGCACCTGGCTCGCGCACGGCAGCGGCAGCGCCGACGCCGAAACCGTCGACCGGTTCGATCGCATCCGCGTGCCGCCGCCGCAGCCGAGCTACACGCTGCGGCGCGTGTGGCTCACCGAAGACGAGCAGAACGGCTACTACTACGGCTTTGCCAATGAGGGTTTGTGGCCGCTGTGCCACATGGCTTTCGTCCGTCCGAATTTCCGCGAGAGCGACTGGGAGCAGTATAAACTCGTCAACGCCCGGTACGCTCAGGCCGTCGCCGACGAGGCCAAACAGTCGGATCCGATCATTCTCGTTCAGGATTATCACTTTGCGCTATTGCCAAGCATGCTGCGCAAGAAATTGCCGAATGCGACCATCATAACCTTCTGGCACATTCCATGGCCGAATCCCGAGATATTCGGAATTTGCCCCTGGAAAGAGGACATCATCGCCGGCCTGCTCGGCAGCTCGGTCATCGGTTTTCACACCCGCTTCCACTGCAACAACTTTCTCGACACTGTCGACCGCTTCATGGAGGCGCGGACCGATCGCGAATACTCCCTGATCAGTTTCAAGAGCCACGACACTCTGGTCCGCCCATATCCGATCTCCATCGAATGGCCGCCGACCGCCATGGTGGGACAGAAGCCGGTCGCGGAATGCCGTTCATTGGTGCGCAACCGCTTCGGACTTGACGACCAAACGCGCCTTGGCGTCGGCATCGAGCGTTTCGACTACACCAAAGGAATTCTCGACCGGCTACGCTCGATCGATGCGCTTTTGTCCCGATGCCCAGAATGGAAAGGCAAATTCGTCTTCGTCCAGGTTGCGGCGCCGACGCGGAGCAAACTTGCCGCCTATACCGGGCTGCAGAAGGAGGCCATCGAGCTTGCTCGCCAAATCAACGCCCGGCACGGCAGCGAAGCTTATCAACCGATCCTTCTCATCATCCGTCATTACGAACCGCACGAGATATTCGAATTGTTTCGCGCCGCCGACCTTTGCATCGTGTCGAGCTTGCACGACGGAATGAATCTTGTCGCCAAGGAGTTCGTCGCCGCCCGCGACGACGAGGAAGGCGTCTTGCTGTTGTCGGATTTCGCCGGCGCGTCGCGGGAATTGTCCGAGGCGCTGATCGTCAACCCCCACGACCTTCACAGCGTCAGCGTCGCCATCGAGCAGGCCCTCTTGATGTCGCGCACGGAACAGCGTGAGAGAATGCGGCTCATGCGTGAAATCGTCCGCCTCCGCAATGTCTACCGGTGGGCCGGGCAGATGCTGCTTGACGCCGCCGAACTCAGAACGAGGAGCCGCATCATGCGGATGGCGTCGCGGCTGGAACCTGCGTCCGGCCTGTCCGCCGCCCGGGCGGTCGCCCGTTAGCCGACGGTCCCATGCCGGTCCCATGCCGGTCCCATGCGCGGACCCGGCGGCGTTATCGCCCCCGGGGGCATTTTCCGCGTCGCGGGGAAAGGCTAGGATACGCCATGCTCTATGTCGTCCACGCGCTCGACAAGAAAGGCATCCTGCCGGTGCGGGCCAAGCACTACCGCGCCCATCGCGTGCATCTCGACAAGGCCGATGATTACGCCGTCGACGTGGTGACCGCCGGCACGCTGGTGGCCGACGACGGCGAGACGCCGGTCGGCAGCGTGTTCGTGATCGACGCCAAGGACCGCGCCGCGGTCGACGCCTTCACCCGGAGTGACCCGTATCATGTCAACGGCGTCTGGGACGGCGTCGACATTCACGTCTACAACAGAAAACGCGGCACGCCGATCGCGAGCAGGCGGTAATTCAAATCATCGCTCTTGCCGCGACAACGAAACGGTGAGTCAGACGCCCCCTCCACCCACGCTTCGCGTGGTCCCCCCTCCCCCGTTTTCACGGGGGAGGATGAAACTAAACCCGCACCTTCTCCCTCAAGCCCATGCGTTCGAGGCGGCCGATCACCTCGTCGGCGAAGTACGGCAGCTCGTCGTAATAATTCACCAGCGACACCGCGATGCCGGTCAGGCCGGCGCGCGACAGGTCGGCGAGCTGCGCCGCCACGTGATCGGGGTCGCCGACGATCGGCAGGCCGCCGTTGCCCTGAGCATACTGGCTGCGGTGCATGAGGAATTTCTCCATGCCCACCGTCTCCGGCGAGATCTTGCGCATCGCCAGGATGCTGTCGACCGCCGACCAGTCGGCGTGCTCGACGATGGAATAATGGAAATAGTCCTCGGCTTCCTTTTTGGTCGGGCGGCAGGTGATGACGCCGACGGTGTAGCAGCCGATGTCGCGGCCATGCGCGCGGGCGGCATCGCGCGCCTTCTGCGCGCTCTGCGCGGTCTCGTCCAGCGACGTGCGCGAGGCCTGGAAGAAGAAGGCGTCGCAATTCCTCACCGCAAACGCCTGGCCGGTGGCCGAAGCGCCGGCATTCATGATCACCGGCCGTGCGCCGCCGAACGGCTTGGGCTTGCCGCGGATCTTCTTCATGTCGAGATACCGGCCGTTGAAGTCGAAATCCTCGCGGTCGGACCAGATCAGCTTGATGACGTCGATCCATTCCTGCGCATAGTCATAGCGCGCCTCGTGCTCGCGCTGCTTGACGCCGAACATCTCGAACTCGTCCTCGTTCCAGCCGACGACGATGTTGAGGCCGAAGCGGCCTTCGCCGACATGGTCGGCGGTGACCATTTCCTTGGCCGCCACGATCGGATTGAAAATCGGCGCGTGCACGGTGCCGAACACGGTGATGCGCTTGGTGACGGCGAGGAGTCCGGTCGCCCAGGTGATGGTCTCGAGCGTCTCGCCCTGATAGTCGGTGTCGCCGCCGTAGCCCTTCCAGCGGCCGATCGGCAGCATGAAATCGATGCCGACCTCGTCCGCCAGCAGCGCCAGCTTCTTGTTGTCCGGCCAGTTCCCGGTCCAGCGCTCCGGCACCAGGGTCACCGCGCGGCCGGACGAGCAATTGGCGCCGAACAGGCCGAGCTTGAGCTTGTTATTGTTGTGCATGGCGGAGCGCGCCTCGAGCGAGATCGAGCGCGCGGGCGCGGGACGGTGCAAGGGGACATCCATGAGTGAACCTGTGCGTTTCATATTATTGTCGACTGCGCTATTGCAGGCAATAATCCTTACATTGCCCGGCCGGCCGCAGTGCAGAGAAAATTCAAGTCGAGGACGCGCGAAGCGCACCGCCATACGCGCCTTTTTGCGCGCGCGAACGCGCTATCGGGCGGCGACCCCTTCGGGTCGTCCTTGAGTTGAATTTTTCTCTGCGCTCCCATGTCGCCATGCAACGTAAGCCATCATACCGCCTGCCCGGCGTGCGATCCAAGGTGCACCCCGGCCCGGCCCATGCGTCCGCCGCAGACCATGTTGACTTGCGCGCCGCCATGCCCGTGAATCCGGCAAAAGCATTTCCAGGGAGGAAGCGATGAACAATGTCAGCCGTGCAACGGTGTGGTGCACCATGGCCGCGATTTTCGCGGCCGCCGCCATGTCCGCTTCGGCCTTTGCCGCCGAGCCGGTGAAGATCGGCGTCATCATGCCGCTGACCGGCAATTCGGCGAGCGCCGGGCAATCGGCCAAGGACGCCATCGATCTCGGCGCCGAGATCATCAATACGCCGCATCCCGAGCTCAAGGCGATGCCGCTGGCGGCGACGTCGGGCCTGCCCAATCTCGGCGGCGCCAAGATCGAGCTCGACGAAGCCGACCACCAGGGCAATCCGCAGGTCGGCCAGCAGCAGACCATCCGGCTGATCACGCAAGATCACGTCGCCGCCATGCTCGGCTCGTATCACTCCTCGGTGTCGCTCGTCGCCACCGCGGTCGCCGAGCGGCAGGCCGTGCCGTTCCTGGTCGCCGATTCCGTCGCCGCCAATATCACCACGCGCGGCTTCAAATTCACCTTCCGCACCACGCCGATCGCGCCCGATTTCGGCAAGGCCTATGCCGACTTCATCAACGACGTGAAGAAATCCGGCTTCAAGATCGACTCGATCGCGATCGTCAACGAGAACACCGATTACGGCACCTCGGTGTCGCAGAGCATTCTCGATGCCGCGAAAGCCGCCAATATCAAAGTCTCGGCGCATATCGCCTATAACGCCAACAGTTCCGACGTGTCGGCGCAGGTGCTGCAGCTCAAGGAGGCCAAGCCGGACTGCGTGATCTTCATCAGCTACACCGCCGACAGCATTCTTTATTTCAAGACGATGAAGAACCTCGACTACCTGCCGCCCATGATCATCGGCGACGATGCCGGCTTCTCCGATCCGAGTTTCATTCCGAACGTCGGCGACCTGGCGCAGGGCGCGCTCGACCGCAGCGCCTTCGACGTCGGCAAGCCGGGTTCGAATAGCTACATCGTCAACAAGATGTTCCACGACAAATACGGCCGCGATCTCGATGACACCAGCGCGCGCTGGATGCAGGGCCTGTTCGTGCTGGCGGACGCCATCAACCGCGCCGGCTCGACGGATGCGGAAAAAATCCGCGAGGCGTTGAATGAAACCGATCTCAAGGCCGATCAGCTGATGATCGGCTATCACGGCGTCAAGTTCGACAATACCGGCCAGAACACGCTGGCCTCGACCTTCCTGATCCAGCTCAGGGGCAAGCAATATGTCTCGGTGTGGCCCGACAATCTGGCGACCAACAAGCTCGAACTGCCGATGAAGGGCTGGCGGTAGGCGCCGTTCCCGGAACGCGGTGCCGCGCGAAGTGCCGCACCGCCGAGCCGGAATCTTCGCCGACCCGGCTCTCCGCCTGTGACGAGATCCCGGGGCGGCAGCGCCGCCGCCGTGAACGCGGTCGTGGGCAGCGGGCGCGGCGATGCTGATCGAAGCCGCAGCCTGCCGTTGCGCCGATGCAGCCGCACGTGCGCAATTTTGTACGGCATTGCTGCCCTGCAGCGTGGCGCGAACTCCACTCTAGGCGCGCACGGCCGCGCATGCGAAGGTGCCGCCAACGAAAAAGGCGGGACGCCGGGGAGGAATTTCAATGCACTATTTGCGCTCGACCATGCTCGCGCTGTTGCTGACGCCGATCGCCGCGCCGGCCATCGCGCAGGCGGCATCCTACCCCGAGCGTCCGATTCATATCGTCGTGCCGTTTCCGGCCGGCGGGCCGTCCGATGTGATGGCACGGCTGATCGGCGACAAAATGAGCGCGGATTTCGGCCAGGGCGTCGTCATCGACAACCGGCCAGGCGCCAATACGTTGATCGGCGCCGAATTCGTCGCCAAGGCGCCGGCCGACGGCTACACGCTGTTGATGGCGATCGATTCAACGCTGGTGATGAATCAATATCTCTACAGCAAGCTGCCTTACGACCCGATCAAGGACTTTTCGCCGGTGACGCTGGTCGCCAAGACCATCGGGCTCCTCGTGGTCAATGCATCAAGCGACATCAAGACGGCGAAAGACCTGATCGCCAAGGCCAAGGCCGCACCCGGCAAGCTCAATTGCGGCGCCGGCACCATCACCACCAAGCTCACCTGCGTGCTGTTCGCCGACAAGGCCGGCATCGACACGGTGCTCCTGCCCTATAACGGCAGCGCCGAAGTGGCGCACGGCATCCTCACCAAGAGCGTCGATTTCGTCTTCGACGGCCCGTCCGCCGTGCTGCCGCTGGTCAAATCCGGCGATCTGCGCGCGCTGGCCAAGCTTGACGCCCGGCCGTTTCCCGCGATCCCCGATCTGCCGACGCTGACGGAGGCGACCGGCGTCGATCTCGGCGATGTCACGGTGTGGCTTGGTCTCGTCGCGCCCAAGGGCACGCCCGCGCCCATCATCGACAAGCTCGCGCACGAAGTCGCAAAAGTCCTGAGCGATCCCGACGTAAAGGCCAAGGCCGACGCTGTCGGGCTTGGCCCCGCGACCGACACGCCGGCGGAGTTCGCGGCTTTCATCCAACACGAAGCCGCACGCTGGCCGGACGTGGTGAAAAAGAGCGGATTGCATTTCGAGTGAGCGTCGGGGTCCCAATAATGCCATCGCATTCGATCAGAATTCGATGGATGGCATTCGGATGGGCAAGCGCGTATCGTAGCGCATGTGGTGGCGCATGTGGTGCATATCGTGGCGGCCGATCGTCGTTGCGGTGACGCTTTTTTCCTGTTTTGCCTGCGGTCAGGCCGCGGCGCAGGAGGCCATCGGCGCAATCAGCCGCATCCAGGGTGAGGCGAGCGGCACGCGCGGCACGACCACGCAGCCGCTCGGCGCCAACGCCCCCGTCTATCCCAACGAGGTCGTATCGACCGGCGATGGGACGCGGCTTGAAATCACCTTCAAGGACAAGACGCAGCTGACGCTCGGCGAGAAAGTGAGGCTGACGCTCGACACCTACATATTCAACCGGACCGCGGGCCTTGGGACGATCAGGTTCGAGGTGGCCGGCGCGTTTCGTTTCGTGTCAGGCCGGCTATCGAAGCTGGCGAAAGCCAATGTCAGCGTGACAACGCCGGTCGCGAATATCGGCATCCGCGGCACGGATTTCTGGGCCGGGCCGATCGACAATCAGGCGCTCGGCGTCCTGCTCGTCAACGGCAGGGTGATCGTGTCGAATGCCGCGGGCACGCAGACCCTGAGCCGGCCCGGCCAAGGCACCAACATCGCCGCGCCGGGCGCCGCGCCCGGACCCGTCACCATCTGGCCACAGGACAAGGTCAACCGCGCGCTCGCGGCCGTGACGTTCCGATAGTGAGCCATCGCCGATAGTGAGCCATTGCCGATAGTGAGCCATTGCGGGCGCAACGGCAGCTGCACAAAGCCGAGATCAGTGAGTCTCGCGGCGCCGGTCCTGGTCGACTTTCTTCAAGCTCCAGGCATCGCGGACGCGTCCGAGAATTGCGGCGAGCGCGACGACGAGCAAACCGACAACGCACAGGCTGAGAACGACCGTGAACAACAGGAAAAGGAATGCCATGTCCGAAACCCAATGTCTGAAACCCAATCGCGTTCGCCAGGCAAGACAACAAAGTGTATTTCAGACGCGCGAATTTGTCGACCGTCGATGGGATCAGCGAGCGCGCCTCGCTGCGCAGCATAAGGGAGCAACGCCGTGAGCAAACCCAGGCCGATCGAGTATGCCGACGGATCGAGCGAAGTCCGGGCCGTCTATGACGACATCAAAAAAACGCGCAACGTGCCGGACGTCAACAATTTCTGGAAATATCTCGCCAACGATTCGCAAACTTTGAAGCGGACGTGGGAGAGCCTCAAACAGGTGATGGCGCCAGGCGCGCTCGATCCGTTGGTCAAGGAGATGATCTATCTCGCCGTTTCCGTCACCAACGGCTGCGGCTATTGCACGGCGAGCCACGGCGCGGCCGCGGCCAAGGCAGGGATGACGCCGCAGCAGTTTGCCGAACTGATGGCGGTGGTCGGCATGGCCAACGAGACCAACCGCCTCGCCAACGGCTATCGCGTCCCGATCGATCCGGCCTTCGAAAGCTGAAGGAATGAAGGAGGAGCGCCCGGGCCATCCAGTCCTTTGCCGGGCCGTCGGGTGACCTGCCGGCGCAGGCGCTCGTTCAAACGTTATGGTGTACTATCGAACGACCGAATGACCGTCGAATGAGCGCCGAGGATGGAGCTACCGTCATTGACCATACCGCAAGGCAATACCGAGCCGACCCCGGTCCAACAGCCGGTCGTTCAAGCTTTGACTCGTGCTGCGATCTTCCTGGTTGCAACGGTTCAGCCCGCACCGGACAGCCGCGCGGCCGTGCGGTCGTTCTGCGGCGACCTTTCCGCCCTGGTCCGCGCCGTCGGCTTCCGCGACATTGAAGCAAACCTCTCTTGCGTGATGGGAATAGGGTCGGACGCCTGGGACCGTCTCTTCGGCCAGCCGCGGCCGGCACAGCTGCACCCTTTTCGCGAGATCAAGTCCGGTCCGCGTCATGCCGTGGCCACGCCCGGCGACCTGCTCTTCCATATTCGCTGTAAGCGCATGGACCTCTGCTTCGAACTCGCGACCCAGATCATGGGCCGGCTCGGCGAGGCGGTCTCGACGGTCGATGAAGTCCACGGCTTTCGCTATTTCGACGACCGCGATCTGATCGGCTTTGTCGACGGCACCGAAAATCCGACCGCGCAGGAGGCCATCGATGCCGTTTATATCGGCGCGGAAGACCCCGGCTTCGGCGGCGGCAGCTATGTGATCGTGCAAAAATACCTACACGACGTTCGCGGCTGGAACGCGCTGTCCACCGAAGCCCAGGAGCGCATTATCGGCCGGACCAAGCTTTCTGACATCGAGCTTGACGATGCCGTCAAGCCGACATCGGCCCACAATGCGCTGACCACGATCGTCGAAGACGGCAAGGAGATTAAGATCGTCCGCGACAACATGCCGTTCGGCCGCGTGGGCGACGGCGAATTCGGCACTTATTTCATCGGTTACGCGCGTTCGCCGCGGACCATCGAACAGATGCTGGAAAACATGTTCATCGGCCGGCCGCCGGGCAATTATGACCGTTTGCTGGATTTCAGTTTTGCCAAGACAGGAAACCTGTTCTTCGTTCCGACGGCGTCCTTCCTCGACGATGCGGGAGAGGACGCGCCGACGGCTGCGCCAAAGCCTGCGGCAACGGCCGCAGCCGCAGCGGCACCGCCGTTGACGCGCGATGGCTCGCTTGGCATTGGATCACTTAAAGGAGACCCTGCCTCATGAATAACCTTCACCGCGGGCTCGCGCCGATATCCGACGCGGCTTGGTCTCAGATCGAGGAAGAGGCATCGCGCACTTTCAAGCGCCATCTCGCCGGCCGGCGCGTCGTCGATGTGCAGGGTCCGGGCGGCGTTGCGCTCTCCGCCGTCGGCACCGGCCATTTGCGCAAGGTGACACCGCCATCGAACGGAGTTATCGCGCGGCAGCGCGAGGTGAACGCGCTGGTCGAATTCCGCGTCCCGTTCGAGCTCGACCGCGAGCAGATCGACGACGTGGAACGCGGCGCCAACGATTCGGATTGGCAGCCCGCCAAGGACGCCGCGCGGCTTTTGGCCTTCGCGGAAGACCGCGCCATCTTCGAGGGCTATGCGGCGGCCGGCATCGGCGGCGTGCGCCAGGGCACCAGCAATCCGGTCATGACGCTTCCGGCCGACGTCCGCGAGTACCCCGACGTCATCGCCAAAGCGCTGAGCCAGCTGCGTCTCGTCGGCGTCAACGGCCCCTATTCCGTCCTGCTGAGCGCCGATGCCTATACCGGATTGAGCGAGACCCGCGATCACGGCTATCCCGTTCTCGAGCATATCAAACGTCTGATCGACGGCGAGATCATCTGGGCCCCGGCGATTGCCGGCGCATTCGTCCTGACGACGCGCGGCGGCGATTTCGACCTGCACATCGGCGAAGACGTCTCGATCGGCTATTTGAGTCATGACGACAAGACGGTTCGCCTCTATCTCGAGGAATCACTCACGTTCCTTCTGCTGACGACAGAGGCGTCCGTCGCGCTGTCCGCGCCCGAAGCCAAATCGAAGAAATGACGCAGGCCGGATGCCGGCGTGTGCCGGCCGTGACCAAGGCATCGCAAGTCCTTTGCGACGTTGCAAAATCGCCCGGCCATCACAATGTTAGGGTGCGCGAAGACAAGCGGCCTGCGTTTTGACCGAGCCGCAGTTTGGAGGAAAACATCGTCGCGGCGGAAGCCGCGGCGAAATTGTTTTTCTGGCGCATGCCGCGAAGCGGCCATTGCGTGCAAAGCCACGGCCTCCAAAGCCACGGCCAAACAGGAGATTGTCTGATGAGCGGGCCTGACCTCTTTTCACCCTTCACCCTCGGTCCCCTCGCCCTGCCCAATCGCATCGTCATGGCGCCGATGACGCGCAATCGCGCCGGCGCGGGCAATGTGCCGACCGAGATGAATGCCACTTATTATGCGCAGCGCTCGAGCGCCGGCCTGATCATCAGCGAGGCGACGCAGGTGTCGGCGCAAGGCGTCGGCTATCCGTGGACGCCCGGCATCCACTCCCCTGAACAAGTCGCCGGCTGGAAGCTTGTCACCGAGGCCGTGCACCAGGCCGGCGGCCGGATTTATCTGCAGCTCTGGCATGTCGGACGGATTTCGCATCCGTCCTTGCAGCCAGGCGGTGCGCTGCCGGTGGCGCCGTCGGCGATCGCGCCCAAGGGCGAGTCCATGACCCACGAGGGCATGAAGCCTTTCGTCACGCCGCGCGCGCTGGAAACGGCGGAGATCGCCGGCATCGTCGAGGATTATCGGCGCGGCGCGCAGAACGCCAAGGCGGCCGGCTTCGACGGCGTCGAGCTGCACGGCGCCAACGGCTATCTGATCGACCAGTTTCTGCGCGACGGCGCCAACCAGCGCACCGACCGTTATGGCGGCAGCGCGCTCAATCGCGCGCGGCTCCTCGTCGAAGCGACGGAAGCGAGCGTGAGCGTGTGGGGCGCAGACCGCGTCGGCGTGCGGCTGTCGCCGACCACGCCGTTCAACAGCATGAGCGACAGCGATCCGGCGGCGACTTTCGCCACCGCGGTCAACGAGCTCAACCGCTTCGGGCTCGCTTATCTGCACATCGTTGAGCCGGTTGCCGGAGATCCGGTGCCGCCCGGCGAAATGCCGGACATTCGCTTCTTCCGCAAAATCTGGCGCGGCGCGCTGATGGGCAACAAGGGCTACGACCTGCAACGCGCCAATGCCGCGATCCGCGACGGCGTTGCCGATCTCATTTCGTTTGCGGCGCTGTTCATCGCCAATCCGGATTTGCCGGAGCGCTTGCGCCGCGGCGGGCCGTTCAATGCACCCGACCGCAAGACGTTCTATGGCGGCAGCGCTCCTGGCTATACCGATTACCCGGCGATTGGAGCCTGATTTTCTGCCGTTTTATCAACTACTTGCTGGAAAATGCCATCCTGTGATCGCGGTCACTTCGGCCATTGGCCGACCTGGCTACGGTGCGCGCAATGGTTAACGTATCGATTACAGGGGGATTCAGATGTACGCAGCGATCCGGTACCTGACCCGCAAGACCAATCAGATTTTCGAGGCGCAAATGCAGCGGGCCGCGCGGCGCATTTGTGAGCGGCAGGTCCTGTTTGACCGGCGGGCGGCGTAGCGCTCTCCCGTTCCCGAGGCGCGGCGTTCCGGAATTGGATTGCCGTGTTCCGCCCGTGATGACTGCAAGGGGGCATCACAGCCCAAACGTCTCCGCCAACTCGGTCAGAGATTTCACGGCATGATCGACCGGCACGCTGGGCGCGGCTTCACCGCGGCCAGGGCCGTGTTCGTTCGGGCGCGCGAGATGCGCAGTATGTAGTCCCTGCGCCGCCGCGGCGGCGAGGTCGTTGGAATGCGCCGCCACCAGCATGCACTGCCGCGGCTCGAGATTGAAGGCGGCCGCGGCGGCGAGGTAGACGCGCGGCTTCGGCTTGAAGTCCTGCGCGATGTCGGCGCCGAGGATGGCGTCCCAGGGGAAATTATTGCGCCGCGCCAGATCGACCATCAGCGCAATATTGCCGTTCGACAGCGGCGCCAGCCAAAACCGCTTCTTCAGCCGCGCCAGACCCTCCGGCACGTCGGGCCAGGCGTCGAGCCGGTGCCAGCCGAGATTGAGCGCGTCCTTTTCGCCGTCGCTCAATCCGGTGACGCCGAAGCGCGCCAGCACCGTCTCGAGATTTTCGCGGTGCAGAATGTCGAGCTTGCAATAGGCGCGGCGGCCCGAGCGCACTTCCTCCAGAGCCGGCTGATATTGACCGCGCCAGGCGTCGGCGAAGCCCGGCCAATCGAGCGCATAACCTTTCGGCCTGAGCAGCGCCTCGGCCTCCCGCGCGATCGAGGTGCGGAAATCGGTCAGTGTGCCGAACACGTCGTAGAACAGAGCTTTCACGAGACCCGTCATGCGCAATATCCCTAGCTCAAGCGCAGCGGGGGTGCGAAAAGCGTCTCCCCGACAGCTATCCGTCATCCCGAGGCGGCCGCGAAGCGGCCCTCGAAAGATGCCGCAGAGGCGCCCTTCGAGGCTCGCTCCGCTCGCACCGCAGGGTGACGGTCCATGATAGGAGAGGATAATGCCGGAAGATATCGCCGACGTGCTGCACCAGCTGATCGTAACCACGCACATTCTCGCCAATGAGGGCGTGCTCGACGCATTCGGCCACGTCAGCGTGCGGCATCCGCACGATCCCGGCCGCTATTTCATCCCGCGCCATCGCGCGCCGGAACTGGCGGAAATTTCCGACCTGGTCGAGCTCGATCTCAATTCCGAGCCGGTGCGGCCGACGCAATATCGCCTCTACAGCGAGCGCGTGATCCACGGCGAGATCTACAAGGCGCGGCCGGACGTCCATGCGGTGGTGCATCACCATGCGCATGCGGTGCTGCCCTATGCGATCTCGGGCCGCGAACTGGTGCCGGTGTTTCATCTCGGCGCGGTGATCGGCAGCCAGGTGCCGTTCTGGGACCAGCGCGACGAGTTCGGCGACACCAATATGCTGGTGGTCAAGCCGGAAGAAGGCGCCTCGCTGGCGCGCGCGCTCGGGCCGCATTGGATGGTGCTGATGCGCCGCCACGGCGCCACTGTCGCCGGCACCGATCTGCGCCAGCTCGCGTTCCGCACCGTGTTCGGCTGCCACAATGCCAAGCTGCAGAGCGAAGCCATCGCGCATGGCCATGTCGACCGGCTGTCGCCAGGCGAACAGGAAATCACCGAAGCCGGCCAGTTGCGCCCGATGCCGATCGAACGCGCCTGGGACTATTGGGTGCGCCATGTCGAGAAGGCGGGCCTGATGCCGGCGAAGCCGGCCGCGAAACGCAAAGCGGCGGCGGCCAAAGCCAAGCAAACGAACAAGCCGGCAAGGAAGGCGGCGGCGAAACGCGGCGCGAAGAAGCGGCGCTGATTTAAGCCGCGTTACTCGCCGCCGACGCGCCAGACGGTCGGAATCTTGCGGTCCGGGTCCGCGCTCCAGGCCTTCCAGGCGGCCTGCACCTTGGCGAGGTCCTGCTCGATATTCTTGACGAAGAACTCGCCGCGAAACTCGAGACGGCCGTCGTCGCCGTACCACTCGAGCGCGTCGACTTCGCCAGGCTGCCGGTAGCGCTCGATGACAAGGCCGAACGTATTGGCCGCGCGTTGCGGCGAATGGCGCATATGCGATGGCAACAGGAACATGTCGCCCTCGCGCACCACCACTTCGCTGCGCTCGCGCGTCACCGGGTCGATCAGCTTCAGCGCGACCTCGCCGCGCAACTGGATGAACAGCTCTTCGCCCGGATCGTCATGATAGTCGGGCCGGTAGTTCGGGCCGCCGACCATCATGACCATGAGGTTCTGCCAGTCCTGCTTCCAGAATTGCCGATTGTTGATCGGCGGCAGCAGCGTGTGCTTGTTCTCTTCGATCCAATCGTTGAGATTGATTGGACTGTGCTTGAGCATGGCCGATCTCTCCGCAAACCTTTGCAGGGGGAGCGCCTCGCCGATCAAGGCCTCAAACCCCGCAAGGAACGTAGCGCGAAGCACAGCGCCGGCAAACTGCGCCGGACGAAACTCAGCGCTGCGCCAAGATCGGCCGAAGGCTAGCCAATGTCAGCACCGCGTCTGCGTCCGTTCGCCCCGCCAAAAACATGTTGCATCGGCGTGACGAATCATCCGCAATCAGGAACGTATTAAGGACGAAGCGGCCAGATCCGGCCGGGAAGCCAAGACTGCGGGCAAAGGCTGCAGGCAAAGGCTGCGCGCAAGACCGCACGAAGGGACTCTCCGGCATCAACCGGCACTTCTTCCTGCGTGGCGACTTCGGTCGCGACTTCAAGTCACGGCGGCGGGCGGGCGATAAAGCTGCCCCTCTTCCCGTGGCATCACCGCCGCCGAAACGCTGTGATGCGTTGTCAGGGCCTTCTTCTAAGTCATTGCAATTCATGGCATAAACAAAAGGCGCCCGAGCGCAAGCGCCCGGACGCCGTTCTGCAAGTGAAATATCAAGTTCAGCCGAATACGGAGAAATCCGTGACCGGCTCGGCGACGTAGCCGTAGCGCAGGTTGCTCGGCTCGCGGCCCGATTTGTCGTATCCGGCCTTCATTTCAGTCAGCTTGTCGTTCTTGAGCTCAAGCTCGGTCTTCTTCAGGTCGATGCCGTAGAGCTTGGCATTATTGCCGGCGAAGATCGCGCTCTTGACCGGCCCGGTGGCGGGCCCGAGCGGCGCGAAGCCATATTGCTTCTGCATGTCCTCGGGGATCTCGAAGCGGCGCAGCCCCTCGATCTGCCATTGCGGCGATCCGGTCCACACCGCGTCGGTGCCCCAGCAGACGCGGTCGGCGCCCATCTGCTTGATCATGGTGCCCATCAGCGCCGCGGTGACGCGCGGTTCGGCGATCAGCGTCATGGCAAAGAGCTGGCCGACATCGGCATAGACGTTGGTGACATTATATTGCGCGGGGATATCGGCGAGATCGCTGGTCCAGGAAATGCGCCCGGTCCGCTCGAACTCGGCCAGCGCCACTTTCGGATCGCCGCCGACGTGACGATAGGCGCCGTGATAGATGATGAAGTTGAGCTGCGGCCAGTCCTTCGCCGCCTGGCCGACATCGCTGGCGTCGACGAAGCCGCGCAGATTGGGGAATTGGCGGTCGAGCGGCGGGGCGAACAGGCCCTTGTGCACGCAGACATTCTTGATGCCGGCTTTGACGAATTTCTCGTAACCGAGATAGGCGACCTTCTCGTCGTCCATGCGCCACGGATAGCGGCTGGTGTCCTTGTGGGTATTGTCGCCGATCGTGTAGCCCTTCATCGATTCCGGCTTGAGCGCGAGCGCGGCGTCGACCTTTTCCAGCCAGCCCGGCTGGCCCGGCGTGAAGATGGCGTGCGAGAACAGCCGCCGGCCGGCGAGCCGCTTGTTCACCTTGTCGCGCGCTTGCGCCATCTGCTCGTTGGTGAGAAACCAGTCCTGCTCGATGTCGGAGGGCGCGGACGAGATCAGCGCGATCTTGGTGTCGCTGTCGAGGAAGATTTCCTTGAAGTAGTTGTCGTATTTCAGATCGTCGATGGTCTGTTCCTTGTCGGAGAGTTCCTTGTTCCAGCCGGCCTTGCCGACGGCGGCGCGCATGGCGACGAAATTCTTGATGCGGGTGTCGTCGCGCAGGAAATGCGTGTGCATGTCCATGATGAACTGGTCTTTGAGCGCGTCGGCGCGCTCGTCCGCCATGGCGGGCGTCGCCGCCTCGGCATGGGTCACGTCGAAGAAATTGCCGAAGGTCTCGTTCATCGCCACGTAGGACGCCGCCATGCCGGCGGCGGTCTGGAAGAAGCGGCGGCGCGACAGGCCCTGCTTCTTGGCCAAGCCGTCGGCGAGATCGAGCAGCCGCGCCTGCAATTCGCGCTGCTTCTGCGTTTGCGGATAGGGAAAATATTCGTCGCTGGAAACGACTTGGGTCGGGATCGGCGTCTCGTAGGGCAACAGTTCCGAAGGCGTCAGCCGCTCGCGGTCGTCGTCGCTCAAAAATCCCATGATCGTGCTCCTTGCCTGCGCCGCCCCAAAGTCGCCCGTCTGTCGCGGGTTTCGATCATGGTCATTTTAGCAGAGCGCGCGGCAGCAGCGAAGCCTCTCTGGAGCCGTGCGCGCGCGAGCGATATGTTTTCTCACGGTGCAAACGGGCGACGTCGGCGCGGCGGGAATTTACGCCAAAGATATTTCGGACAGGAGTTGGAACACAGCATGATTAGGAATATCGGACTATCGGCGCTCACAATCGCGGCGGCCGCGCTTTGCGGCAATGCCGCGATGGCGCAAGCGCCGTCCCAAGTGCCGGCGGCAATTGCCGCCCCCGGCGAGACGATCGTCGCCACCTATCACGCCGAAGGCGCGCAGATCTATGAATGCAAAGCCGGCAGTGACGGCAAGCTCGCCTGGGTCTTCCGTGAGCCGATCGCGACACTGCTGCTCGACGGCAAAACCGTCGGCCGGCACTATGCTGGCCCCAACTGGGAGAACGTGGATGGCAGCGCCGTCACCGGCAAAGCAGCCGGCAGCGCACCCGGCAAAACGGCCAACGACGTTCCCTGGCTCAAGCTCGACGTTGTGAACCGGCACGGCAGCGGCGCGCTCGCCGATGTCACCACCGTACAGCGGATCAACACCCAGGGCGGCGCGGCGCAAGGCCCGTGCGACCAAGCCGGCGCGTTTCGCAGCGTGCCTTATTCGGCGGATTACGTCTTCCTGCGCAAGGGCGGTTAACGCCCGACTCGACACGACGAAGGTGCTCCGTTGTCCCAACGGGGCAGACGATCAGCGAAGCCTAGGGTCCCAGCTTGATTCCGGCGCGGTCAATGACGACCTTCCAGCGCTCCAACTCATCATTGAAGAACGCCTCGGCGTGCGCCGCATCCTGGCCGAGCGGCTCGACGCCGAGCGTGAACATCTTGG
>Ga0335072_10004943_pt1 | contig 19696 bp, 15 predicted proteins | sample Lox_Sample_21_FD_206725 | JGI IMG/M metagenome (GOLD analysis project Ga0335072, IMG submission 206725) | Soil microbial communities from Loxahatchee National Wildlife Refuge, Florida, United States - Lox_Sample_2.1 | ecosystem: Environmental > Terrestrial > Soil > Wetlands | place: USA...
TATGTCGTCGCCATCAGCCTGAGCGGCAGCCTGCTGGTATTCGAAAGCGAACTCCTCGACGATGTGCCGCAGCTCCCTCATGCGTACGAGGCCGGCCCACTGAGCTGGGGCCGCCTGGCTTCCATAGCTGAAGCGCAGTTCCCGGGCAGTTCACTCGGCTACATCGACATGCGCACTCCGCGCCGGCGCGTCGTCTCCATCGCTCTCCAGCAAAATGCACACGAACGGCTCGTGTACGTCGATTCCGAGACCGGACGCATCGTAGGAGCTGAGCTTCCACGGCAGAAACATTGGCTCGTGGAATGGATCGAAGACTTACACAATCAGTTGGCCGCCGGCGTGGAGGGCGCCGTCATAAACGGCATGGGAGGAGCGCTGCTCTTCATCATGAGTGTGAGCGGGACTGTTTTATGGTGGCCCGGCAAGAAAGCCTGGAAGCGCGCCCTGGGGGTGAAATGGAATGCCCGCTGGGCGCGGGTGAACTGGGACCTGCACAGTGCCTTCGGCTTCTGGTGCCTTCTCCCGATCGCCATGTGGGGGCTGAGCGGCGCCTACTTCATCTTCCCTCAATCCTTCCAGCGGGTCATTTCGGTCTTCTCTTCAATGAAGCAACTCCATGACCAGCCCTCGGACTGGCACCCGGGCCAATCCGTGCTTCCCGTGAATGTATTCGTGGACAGGGCGATGGCCATGTATCCCCACGACCAACTCGCCTACCTCTACATGGACGTTTACCGCCCCCACGGCGTGGTCAAAGTATTTCTCTCCGCGAAGCCCTCTGCTCCCCTGACTTTCATGGAAGACGTTGTCACCTACCAGCCCGCTACCGGGCAGATTCTGTCGAATATCAGCAGCGCGACCTGGACGGCGGGAGAGCGCCTTGCGATGAACATCTACGCAGTGCATTTTGGCACCTTCGCCGGCGTGGCCGGACAGGTGTTGTGGGCGGCATTGGGGCTGGCGCCGCTCCTCTTGGCCGTGACCGGTTTCCTGATGTGGTGGAATCGGGTGTTGAAGAAGAAGTGGGCGGCGCTGCGATGAGAGGCTGCCGCACCCATGGTGCGCAAACGTCTGGAACCATCGATCCAATCATTTCTGGACCTTTACGTGCTCCAGCATCCACTCTAAGTTAAAGAAACTTTAATCCTGCGAAACGGCGGGCCCAACATGCCGTGGAGAGGATTTCAAGATCCGAGATGCACTCAGCCAAGATGCACTTAGGTGTCAAAGGCTACGTCCCTGGGGCGTGAAGACACCCCCGGAGGGTTCGGGGTGGAACTTCTCTTTTTGCTTTCGCTGCACCAGGAGCGGAGGCGGGTCCGCACGGTAATGACGGACGACTGAAGTTATCTGCCTCATCATGAGGATCGCTCAAGGGGCTGACTGGTTGCCTCCCATGTTTGTCTTGGTGCGTGGCGGGTCTGAGGTTGTATCCGGCGCGCCGGTCACAAACTATGGTGCCGCTTTCGCTCCGGGAACCGCACCTGCGATCACCACCCATTCCGGGGCCTCCGCAAGCAACAAGAGGCCCGGCAGCAGCGGCAGTAATCCTGTTCCCCTTCGCAGCACGTTCTGCTCTGGATTTCGAGCAGCAGCCCAATTCACGACGCCCATTTGGAGGTCTGGCATGAAACGACATTGCCTTGCAGTCTTTTGCCTGTTCCTGCTGTTCGCCGCCTTTGAGCTTCCGGCACTGCGCGCCCAGAACGCTACCGGCTCCATCTCGGGCCGTGTCACCGACGCTTCCGGCGCCGCGGTCGCAAAAGCAGCTCTCACGATTACCGATCTTGGAACCGATGTCTCCCGGACTACCACCTCGGGTGCCGACGGCGCCTATCACTTCTCCCTGCTTCCGCCCAGTCAGTACCGGATTTCTGTGGAGGCGAGCGGATTTCAGACGAGCGTCATCCCCAGCGTCACCCTGCATACGCAGGACACCCTGGTCGAAAACGTGGCGCTCTCCGTCGGCTCCGCCACGCAAACTGTCCAGGTAAGCGCGGAGAACGCGCAACTGGAGACCTCCGGATCGGTAACCACCACCGTGAGCCGTCACTTTATTCAGAACATGCCTCTGAACGGCCGCAGCTTTCAGGCGCTGATTGCTCTCACCCCGGGCAACGTCACCGCCAAGACCTTCTACACCAATTCGGGGCAGTTCAGCGTGGACGGAGAGCGCACCGACGCTAACTACTTTTCGATCGACGGCGTAAGCGCCAATGTGGGCATCACCCAAGGCAGCAATGTTTATCTCGGTAGCGCCGGCGCCGGCGCTGCCCAGGCCACCAGCAACAATGGCGGCTATAACAATCTGGTCTCCGTCGATGACATGCAGGAGTACAAGATCCAGACCGCATCGTTCGATGCCGAGTACGGCCGTACCCCGGGCGCCCAGGTCTCCATCGTGACGCGCAGCGGCACCAACCGGTTTCATGGCACCGCCTATGAGTACGTGCGCAACGACATCTTCGACGCCAACTCCTGGTACAACAACAACGCAGGTCTGGCCCGCACCGCGGAAAAACAGAACGATTTCGGCGGCGTGCTGGGCGGGCCCATCTGGCGCGACAAGGCGTTCTTCTTTTTCTCCTATGAGGGACTGCGCCTGCGCGTGCCGCAGTCGGCCACCGACGTTGTTCCCACCACCTGGGCGCGCCAGCAGGCCAACGCTGAGGTTGCGCCGTTGCTCGAAGCCTATCCGCTGCCGTCCGCGGGTCAGGATGTTACCGGCCAATGGGTTGGCCAGTTCTTTGCCACCTTTTCCAATCCCTCCACGTTGAATGCGACCAGTTTGCGCCTTGACTACAATCCGACCTCCAAGCTCAGCCTCTTTATCCGCGGCGACGATGCGCCGTCCAACGGCGCCCAATACGGGGCTTTCAACTTCTACACCCGGTCCACCTACAGCACAACCATCTCCAATGTGAACACGCTTACGGCGGGAGCCACCTATCTTTTGAGTCCCACCCTGGTCAATGACTTCCGCTTCAACATCAGCCATGCCAAAGGAGCCACGACCGTCGTCCCCATCGCCTTTGGGGGAGCCGTGGTTCCCAGCAGCGCATATCTGTTTCAATCCAATCCGAACTACAACATCCAGACGTCGGTGTTCTCGCTCTTCTTCAACGACGGCACCAGCGACTACTACGTCGGCAACGATGCCACAAACCACCAGCGGCAGCTCAACTACGTAGACAACGTGAGTTGGGCCCACGGCAAGCATAACTTCAAATTCGGCGTCGATTACCGCCGACTCACGCCCGCTAACGGCTACCGACCCTGGGACATCTCGTACGACTTCGACACTGTGCAGTCGCTGGTGCAGACGCAGGTGCCAGACTACGCCGGAGTCGATTCCACCGATACTTCCGAGCTGCGGCCGGTCTTCAACGACACGTCCCTCTACGCCCAGGACTCCTGGCAGGTGACGCCGCACCTCACCCTGAACTACGGCCTGCGCTGGGACTACGATCCGCCGCCTTCGGAAGCGTCGGGCCATCCCTTCTACACGGCGACCAACCTCAACGACCCGGCCAACGTCGCGCTTGCTCCCAAGGGCACACCGCTCTGGAATGCCAGCAAGCACAACTTCGCTCCGCGCTTCGGACTATCCTGGGTCCTGCGCAACTCTCCCGGCCTTGAGACCGTGTTGCGCGGCGGGGCCGGCATCTTCTACGGCCTGGGCGACCAGCAGGGCGCGCAAGGCACGCTCGGCTTCCCTTACTCCCGGTCCAACTATCTCTATGGGACCGCGGGAACCTATCCGCTCAGCCAGGCAGCGGCCGCGCCAATTCCCTTTTCGCTGAATCCCCCTTACTCGTTTGTCTTCGCCTTCGATCCCAACCTGAAGGACCCGCGCGTGTACATGTGGAACGCCTCGCTGCAGCAGGATCTGGGCGCGAGCCGTTATTTCCAGTTAACTTACGTTGGCAACGTGGGCAGGAACCTACTTCGCAATGAGATGCTGACCCCGGCGATGGGCGCCAATCCCGACTTCCAGTATCTGGACGTAACCACCAACAACGATCACTCCAACTACAACGCCTTGCAGCTCGAGTTCAGGCAGAACCTCTGGAAGCGCCTGCAGGTACTGGCCGGCTACACCTGGTCGCACGCGCTCGACAACGGCTCCAGCGTCGCGCTGCCCATCCCGTATCACACCATCTATGACCCGAGCCTCGACTACGGAGACAGCGACTACGACATCCGCAACAGCTTCAACTCCGCCGTTACCTACGAGGTCCCCGGGACCCACGGCGGCGGTCCCCTTGTTCACTACGTATCCAACGGATGGGCCTTCGACAGTCTCTTCCGCTCCAACAGCGCCGCACCGATTACGATCACCACTGGCGTTTACTCCTACGGCCTGATTTGGAACCAGACGGCCATCAACCAGCGTCCCAATGTTGTTCCCGGCCAGCCGTTCTACCTCGACGACGCGAGCGCTCCCGGCGGCCGCATCATCAACGCAGCGGCCTTCTCTACTCCGGCCAGCAGCTTCAGCCAGGGCGATCTGGCTCGCAACGCGCTGCGCGGCTTTGGAGTGTGGCAGGAAGACTGCGCCCTGCGACGCGAGTTTCCCATCCGCGATCAGGTCAGCCTGCTCTTCCGCGCCGAAGCCTTCAACGTCTTCAACCACCCGCTCTTTGGCGACGTAGGCGTCAACGACGGCCGTAATATCCTCACCAACCCGTACTTCGGCATCTCTTCCCAGACGCTCGCAGCCAGCCTGGGCGGCGGAGGCGCCGACGGCGGCTACAGCAGCTTGTATCAAATCGGAGCTCCCCGTTCCTTGCAGTTCGCAATGAAGCTCCAGTTTTAGCGCCCAAGAGAGGATCGAGTGGGTATGCGAGAATTCGGGTGCGTTCAGGGAGCCTGGCGCACTCGCTTGGCCCCATGTTGGTTTGTACGGCCGGGATGGATTTTCTGATCGAGAGATATTGAGATCGTGGTGCCGGCATCGCAGAGATGGCTGCGAGGAGCGCACACGCTTCAACTTTCCGTAATGTTATTCCCCGCTGACGGAGCGCGCATGAACATGGGTTCAGGAATCGTCCACGCAACATTTGCCGGCGCCATCCTTTCTTTCTCTCTCCTTTCAGCGCAATCCGTTCCTCCTCCGCCGCGATCGGCCGAGATACCGGTCAAGACCATTCTCCACGGCGTTACCCTCACCGACCCGTATCAATGGCTTGAAGACCGAAACAATCCTGCCACCGATTCATGGATCACTGCGCAGCAGCGCTATACGGCGGCTCTGCTCACCGCGCGCCCTGGAATTTCGATGCTGCGCGCGCAGGTACGCGAGTTGGCGAACGATGAGGAGCCGCATCGCGTTCTCTACCGGCGCGGCGATTACTTCATCGAGAGAAAGCCTGCCGGACAACAGTTCGCAAGCATCTATCTGCGGCACGGCGCGGCCGGCAAGGACCAATTACTGCTCGCACCCAGCGGTGCCGAGGCCGCTTCAGCCGACACCGTAGAGCTGCTCAATGTCTCCCCTGACGGCGAGCTTCTGGCCTACGGCGTGCGCCAGGGCGGCCGCGATCAGCTCAGCATTCACTTCCGCGATCTGGCCACTGGCCGCGACCTCGCCGCAGATACGCTTCCCGAGGCACGGTATCTCTACTGGGCATTGCCGATCACGCCCGATGAATCGTCTGTGTTTTACATCAAGTTTGACGCTGCTGGCCCGCGGCTCTATCGCCATCGCTTCGGCAATCCGGTTGCGGATGACCAACTGATCTTTGGACAAGGCATTGGTCCATCTGAGTTGTTGAGTGCGAGCCTTTCGCCCGATGGCCATTGGCTGCTCGTCACTGTTTTGCACGGAGCTTCCGGCTCCACGGACCTATACCTGAAAGATCTGCACTCGGCGGCCCCGTTTACGCCGGTAGTCACCGGCATACCGGCCACATTCAATGGCGCCATTGCCGGTCACACGCTCTTCATCGAGACCGATTGGAAGGCGGGGCGCGGTCAGGTCTTTTCCGGCGATCTCGATCACCCGCACCGTTCCTTTTGGAAGGTGCTGATTCCCGAGCCGGCTGACGCAACCATCCAGTCGATGAATCTCACCTCCAACCGGCTGGTGCTCAACGTCATCCACGACGCACACTCCGAGTTGCGGCCGTTCACGCTGCAAGGCAAGCCGCTGGCCGCAATCCCGCTGCCGGGAGTGGGTTCTGTGGCAACTGCCGATGCCGATCCCGAATCACCGGAGCTGACCTACTCCTACACCTCCTTCCAACTCCCGACAGGCTTCTATTCCTGGACGCCCGCGGGAGTCGCGCCCATCGACGTTCCTCCTGTGCCCGCCGGCCTTCGTGATCTGGTGGTTGATCAAGTCTGGTACAAGTCGACGGGCGGTGTCCGGGTGCCGATGTTTCTTGTCCATCGGCGCAGCCTCAACCTCGATGGCCAACTGCCGGTGTTGCTCTACGGCTACGGTGGCTTTAACTGGGCGCAGTTACCCAGCTTCTCCGCACTCGAAGCAGTGTGCCTGGAGCACGGCGGCGTCTATGCCATTGCCAATATCCGGGGCGGCAACGAGTTCGGCGAAGCTTGGCATCGCGCCGGCGAACTGGACCAGAAGCAAAACTGCTTCGACGATTTCGCCAATGCGGCGCGCTGGCTCATCGACCATCACTACACGTGCCCCGCCCGCCTTGCCATCGAGGGACTGAGCAACGGCGGCCTGCTCGTGATGACTTCGATTACCCAGCACCCCCAGCTCTTCGGCGCTGCGATCGGCCGCTATCCGCTCATCGACATGATGCGCTACGAGCACTTCACCATCGGCCGCTGGTGGGTAACCGAATATGGATCGGTGAATGACGCCGCGCAGTTCAAGACCCTACTCGCCTATTCACCCTATCAACACGTCGTGAGGGGAACTCCGTATCCGGCGGTACTGCTCATCACCGGAGACGGCGACACCCGGGTCGATCCATCAAACTCCCGCAAGATGACGGCGATGCTGCAAAACACCAGCAGTTCCGGCAAGCCTGTCCTGCTCCTCTACGATTCCACCTCGGGCCACTCCGGCACTCCTTCCGTCAGCACCGAGGTGGAGCAGACGGCCAACGAGCTGGAATTTCTCGACTGGCAACTTCATATTCCGGAGTCTTCCCGATGACCAAAGTTCCCGCGCGCCCTGTTGCGCTCCGCATTCTTCCCGCCGGTGCAGCACCCGCCTCTCTGTTGCTCTGCTTGATTGGTCTCGCTTCGCCACTGCCCTCATCGGCCCAGAAGAAGACGATCGATCCCGCCGACATCTGCAACCTCAAACGGGTCGAGGACCCGGCAATCTCGCCCAACGGCCGGCTTGTCGCCTACGCCGTCAAAGTCCCCGTCGCTTACGGCCAGCATGACGACACGCACATCTGGCTCGCCCAGACAGATCGTCCTGGAACCGCACGGCCCTTCGCCTACAGCGCTGCCGCGGCGGACGAATCGCCGGCCTGGTCGCCGGACGGAACCCACCTCGCGTTTCTCTCCGACCGCCCCAATCCACTCGCCCAGAGCGAGACCTCGCCCTTCCGATTCACCGTGGCGCCGGGCACCGACGTCAAGGCATTCCACCCCGGCGCAAAGGACAAGAACGAAGACGAATCGGGCGCCGAGAAGCAGGGCAAGCAGCTCTGGTACATCGCGCTTGATGGCGGCGAGGCAGAACCGTTGACCAATCTCCCCGGCAGCATACTCTCCTTCAAGTGGTCGCCGGACGGACGATTTATCGCGTTCATCCGCGCCGACACCGACTCGCCGGCTGACCGCGCGCGTAAAGCAGCGGGCAACGATGAGCACTTTATCGATGGCGACTACCACTACCAGCGCCTCTGGATCTACGACCTTGCCGAACGCCAGGCTCGCCTGCTTTCCCAACAGGACCTCAACATCGACTCCATCGACTGGTCGCCCGACGGCGCCACCATCCTGGCCCGCGTCTCCCCCACGCCGCGCATCGATGACTACTGGCGCGTATCCAAGGTAGTGCTGATCGATGCGAAGACCGGCGCCGTCACCCGCACCATCGAAACGGACTCCGGCTACACCTCGCCAACCTTCTCTCACGACGGCAAGCGCATCGCGTTCTCCCGTTTCACTCCCCGCGCCATTACCGACGTTCACCTGGTGATGAACCTCGCCGATGGCAAGGTAATTGAGCTCGAGAACAAGCTGCCAGGCACCGTCTACCAGATGCTGTGGGATGGGACGGGAGGTCATCTCCTGGTTTCGGAATACGTCGGCGCGCACACCGAAGAGATCGAAGTCGACACCGCCGATTTCACCGTCAAGCCCGTACCGGGAATTTCTGTTGCCGGGGAAGATTTCGATGCCAGCCACGACGGCCGCACCGTAGCTTATCTCGGTAACAGCCCCAAGTCTCCCGCTGACGTCTACATCTGGAAAGATGGCTCTTCGCAAGCCGTTACCGATATCAACCCCCAGGTTGCGCAGTGGAGCATCGGCACACAGCGCGAGATCTCCTGGAAGAACCCCAACGACCACCGCATCATTTATGGCGTGGTGGCCTTGCCTCCGGGCTATCAGCAGGGCGTCCGTTACAAGACCATTGTGCTTGTGCATGGCGGGCCGGAAGAAGCCTGGACGCTCGCGTTCGACGGAAATTGGTACAACTATGCCACCATGCTCGCTTCGCACGATTACGTGGTGCTTCTGCCCGATCCGCGCGGCTCTGACGGTCAGGGCCCCGCATTCACTGAGGCCGACTACCAGCAGTGGGGCGGCGGCGACTTCGAGGACGTCATGGCCGGCGTCGACTACCTCATCCAGCAAGGCATCACCGATCCCAACCGCATGGCTATCGGTGGCTGGAGCTTTGGCGGCTTCATGACCGCATGGGCAGTTACGCACACCAATCGCTTCAAGGCGGCAGTGGACGGAGCCGGCGTCGTCGATCTCTACAGTATGGCCACCACGACGGACATTTCTCCAAGCTTTATGCGCCGCTACCTGGGACCGCTGGCCACCAACGCGGCCATCTATGACCGCGAATCTCCGGTCCGTTACCTGAGCCATTATGAGTCCCCTGCTCTAACCGTTGAGCTACAGGCCCAGATTGGTTGTAACTTATTTTGCAATGAACGATTTATACACATCGAAGCAAAACACATTTTGCACCGCATTTGCAGCATGGTCGCCGTTTTTTGGCCCGGATGCCCCTCTGTGCAGCTACCAAACAATCAGCATCAAAACGCAGCGCGCCGAAGCCACGCCTTTGGGCACCGCTGCATCCCATCCCAGACCGGACCCAGCGATGAGTAAAACTGCAACCCTCTGTCGCGCCACCTGCCATGCTAGAAAGGTGCCTTTCAACCCATTCCATGATCGCACAGTCCGAAGAACACATTGTACGCAGCTGGAACCGCTCCCAAAGGCTTGTCAGGAAGAAATGGGTCACCCACGAGCCCTCAGGGATGCAAAGGTTTAAACAGCATCCCTGAAATTCATTGGCATTGCCCTTACTCACCAAAGAAGGGGCGGCGCGCGGGAACAATTTTCTCAACCGAATCCAGCAGATGTCCCGCTGCGAGATGGGCGTAACGGAAGGTCATTCGCAGGGTACGGTGTCCAAGTATTTTTCTCACGAGCGCAATATGAACGCCACGCATAACGAGACGTGATGCGGTGGTGTGACGGAACGTGTACCATACAGCGTCATGAATTCCTGCTTCCTCGAGAACTTTATCGAACCACTGGGTCGATGATCCACTTGGGAAGACAAGTGCGTTCTTGGGAGCTCCGCTCTTGTCATGTCGTTCCTTCATGAACATCAATGCGGCTATTGCGCGCTTGTTGAGAAAAGCGTAGCGGCTGTGCCCGTTCTTCGTCTTCTCGAGGAACACCTTCCCTCCATCGAGATCAACGCGATCCCAAGTCAGGCCGAATTGCTCCCCCTTGCGCGTTCCGGTGTGAAGAGCAAAATCGATCTCTGCCAGCCGCTCCCCCCAATCGGAGGGGAACCGTTTTGCACGCTCGATGATGATTTTCCGGAAACGTCGCTCTTCGTCCTCAGAGAAATACCGCATCCGGCGATTGGCGTCGTTCGCGCTCCGAATCAGTTTTGCGGGGTTCTTCTTGATAAGGTTCGCGTCGATTCCCTCCCGGTAAATGACAACCATTGCAGACTTGTAGGCATTCCGGGTACCAGGACTCCACCCGTTTTCATCCGTCTGATCGAGAAGCCAGCTCTCCAACTCCATGGTTGTTATTGCTTCTGCGACTCGCTTCCCAAACTGTGGCAACATCAGGTTTGCCAAGCCGAGGAATCTTTTCGCCTTCTTCTCCCCGTTTTTCTTTTTCCTGTAACTCTCAGCTGCAAGCTCGATAAGTGTCGATAATTTTGGACCACGCATCATCTCGATATACGGCCTAATATCGGAGTCTTTGGCAGCGAGGCGCTTCGCCGCTGCATGATCAAGGTAGGCCTCGATCGCATCCTGATAGGAACCCACCTGCCGAACCGTCCTGCGGCCGTCTGCATCAGTCACTCGGATGCTCCACAAATCCGAATCGGGCACGGCTTCGAAAACGCCAACATGTTCTTCACGAACTGGGCTTCTTGGCATGATTTTTTCTCCTCCATCAGACATCGCTATGGGAATGCCACCCCAAAGACCTGACTGCGACAAAGGTCGGGCAAGAGGGTGGTATTCGCGGTTGTTGGTGGTTGCTACATCATCGGCAGAGTGGGACGAGGAGACACGGGCTTTCCGGCCGAAAGCTTATTCCAATACCCCTGTGGGGGAACCGGAACGTTACGTTTGCGGCAAGCCTTGGCTACTGCCACATCCGACCGTCCTAGAAGCCGCGCCACGCGAGTCATCGGTATAGACCAGACGAGCTCATAGAGCTCCTCGCGAGGAATACTTGACAGCAGCCTTGGAGCCAATTGAAGCTCCTTTACGGGTGCCTCTTCCGGAGGAGCAAGTTCAAGTGCCTCGTATCGCTTTTGGGGCTGATCAACCGGCGGTGCCGCCACGTCACCGTCGTCTTGAAATAGCGCCCGGATATAGGACTTGTTCAGGAGATACTCCGGAATATTCCCATCCGTAATTGACTCGATCGCCTCGAATACGTCCTTGTCCTCTGAGTCAATGTAGCGCGCTGTGGATTCGTAATCGAGGTGGCCCATCAATTCCTGAACATGCTTGATTGGGACGCCAACGCTTACGAGATGCGTCGCGAACTGGTGACGCAAGCTGTGCCAGGTTATTCCCTTAATACCGGCACGGGCCACCGTTCGGTCGAACCAAGCCCGCGGGTTCTTGATGTCGAATATCCGGCCGGTCGGCAGGACGCCGTCGCGCGTCTGCTCAGCTTGGAGCGCACGCAGAATTGCAAGGACATAGCTATTGAGATAAACGTCTCGGGGTTGTTGGCTTTTACTCCGCGGGATGAACAGGACGCAACGCGCCCAGTCGATCCTCTCCCATGTTGCTCGGAACTGCTCTGACTTCCGCATTCCGGTTTGTGAAGCGATTTCAAGCTGGGCCAAGCATTTGCGGCAGAATGCTGGAGTACGATGGTGATTTCCTGAAATCGCGATAAGAGCCCTGATGTTGGCCAGTTCCTGTTCTGTTATCGGGCGAACCTCTTTCTGATCCTCGCGTTTGAATTTGATTGCCTCTGTCGGATCGATCCGAAGAAGGCCGAGCCTCAAAGCTTCCTTGTAGCAAATGCGAATCGCAGTGCGATAACCACGCTTGGTCCCGATGGCCCATTCGCCATCAGACCAGTCTCGGTTGGCCGCTTTGCTATCGAGAAAGGACTCAATCTCGGCTTTGCTGATCTCCTCAGCGAGTCGATCGCCGAAGGTGTTGCAGGGATATTCGAGTTGGGACCCTTCCATGTGGGTCGGGGTGCTGGCACAGAAATAAGCGAGTTGGGATTCCATTTTGCTTGGATTGCTGTGGTTCTCCCTTGCATAGGCGATTCCAAGTTCTGCAATTTCGCGAAAAATGGGCTTCGGTTTCCTGGGCTCTAGTACCCTAATCCGGCGGCGTGCATTCCGCGCCTCCTTCGCAGCTTTCACGGCTTCGGCGCGGGTGTCATACACCTTCTCAGGACGCTTGCCTTCCGCGTTCGTGATTCGAATGCCAAATTTACCCGAGGGAGTCCTGACGACTCCCCGGGGCAGTTTCTCTGCAGGTTCATTCATTTGCGGGCTCCTCGGCGGCGCCGTTATCGCCCTCCGGTAGGGGCAGCTCGGTTGGGGATTGGGCAGGTTTCTCTGATTCGTGCGGCTTCGGAGGCCGAAGCCGCCGCGGTTGATCGCTCCGCGAGAACCGCTCAAGATCTTTGTGGTGGACCAGGACTTTCCTCCCAATACGGCGATACTTAAGGCGTTTCGTCGTGAAGAGGTAATCCAGTGCGCGCACGCTGATGTCCAGCACTGCCGCTGCATTTTCGCGGCAATAGAGCAAGCCGGTCATTTGAGGTTCTTTGTTGTAGAGGAAGGCGCTCATCTTCTCTGTCATTCGTTTGCAATCAAGCTGCGCGATTTCCGAGCGAGGGATGAGCAGCTTTGTGCCTCTGCGCACGGTTCGGATAAAGCCAGCCGCAACCCAATGCTGAAGGGTGGGAACGTCGATGGAGAGGCGTTCCGCGGCCTCGCTGATGTCGTAAAGAGATCGTCCTTCCGTGGGTAGACCGGCGTTCGCGCTGGTCCGACTGAATTTGGGCATAGTTGACCTCCATCCGCGCGCACTGAGCTCGCGGATTGTCCGGACCCTCATGGGGTACGGAGCTTTGAATTCAGTTAAGGTCGATCTGGCTCGGGGAATTCGAGCCAGCAAAGGGATCCGAAAGGGTTCCGCTCAGGACCAATGCGTGCCATTAGGCAAAGCGTGAGCCTTTTCCATTCAGGCGCCGGCGTTTTAATCGGGTTTGCAGGCGCGCCATTTGCGCCAGAATGCAGAAATTCGAGACCGTGTGCAAGCACAATCTAGGAGCTTTGCTGCGCCTTTGCGGCCGAAGCCATTTCACAATCTTGTGGCAGTATTCAGGGTAGCGCTAATGTCAGCGAGCACCGGGGGAACGGCACATTCCCGCAGACGACGGGCGAACCGCGGCGAACTTCCGCCCTTCTGTTCCTGCTCCCAGGCTAATCGTGGACTACGCACCTGGCTTGGAAATCGGTGCCTAAGCCATGGCTCCTGAGTATGCGGTATAGGGTAGAGCGCGTTAGACCGTAGACAGTCTTTCGCGCCTCCGTAAGCCTTTGATCCAAGGTCCCGGTCGTAGCGGCGCAGGCTTCAACAATCTTCATCTCCTGTTCCGCCGTAATTACGCGGTGCCTTCCTCGATTCGGACCTGAGGGCCGGTCCCAGGTTGATTCCCGCGTCTGCCATTTCCTGACCGTCTTGGGATTCACGCCGAGACGCTCTGATAGCGCTTTCTGAGTACCATGCCACCGGGGTGTGCGCTTGATCTCTTCGCGTTGGGTGAGAGTAGTGCGGGCATTACCATGCATGGTGATGGATTTGTCGAAATGCTTCGCGACTTCCCTAATTGCGCGAACCATCAGGGCCTTGTCGCCCAGCTCGGCATCCTCGAATTTTATCGAAAGCTGCACCTAGACCTCCCCTCAAGTCAGAATTTTCCATTAACGATCCCGGCGTTAAGGTACTGGAATAATGAGCCGACCAACCCACATGTTTCTGGAATGGCTCGCCGGCGGGAACCAAGAGGGTCAACATCCGAAGCCTCAAAACCCTCCAGCGAGATGGGTGTCAGGTTCGACCGTGTGACTATAGAGCGCTCTGCCGCATGGCTAAGTAAAACTAGCGTCCAGCACAGCATACTCAGAAACCCTCGGCTCGGCAGATCGTGCACCCTCGCTGTTAAATTCATGCGGCGGTCGGCGAGCCACCACCACACCCTCAGAATCGATGTGGTGATGGCTGCGTCGGTCTCGGCCAAAACCAAGGCAACCTACTCTCCTGAGCGCGTGGTCGATTCGGGAGGCATGCGTACCGGCAACGGGTGATCGGTGCGAGCATAGCGGATGAGTTCTGAGTGCTGGATTACGACCTTATTTCCATCGTGGCGGGCGCGGATTTGCCCTGTGGAGATACGGTAGTCCAGAGACCTGATGCTGATCGAAAGCATGTCGGCCGCGGATTGTCGATCGTAACGCAGCCTCTCGAAAAACGGGGTGTTTGTATCGGAGGACGCCGCTTCTTTGCTATCAAGCGATCGAGATGTACCGAAGGCACGGTACTTGCTTACCGGATTGAACGATTTCATAGAATGACTCCAGGTTCAAATTGAGTTGCCGACCTTTACGAACTGGTCGACGGAGCCCGGGGCCCATCTTCATGTGTAAAAACGAACTGAGTTGGCCACCCTGAGAGTGGCCGTCTGGTGTGTTGGTCCGAGGCTGAGTTCAGGCGTTCAGATCTGAATTAGGTGTGCAAGCGCAGGCAGTATTGTTGGCAGGCTCTACGTGCACCCTTGACCACTGAGGGTTCGAACCTGCCTCGACTGACTCGTAAGGAGAGCGAAGGTTGAAGGATCCAGTCTCCAGGGGCTTGCTGAGTCGGACCTAGCGAATATTTGGAGTGAGACGCTCTGCGCGTTTTTTCAGTTGCTGGCAGCCAGCCAACGGATGAGGTCAACAGAGACCTCAAGCGCTCCGGCGATGGTAAAGCTGATGTTGTCCTGGATTGACGGAAACTTGCCTGATTCGAGAGCTTTCCATTGCGAGACAGACAAGCCGGCAAGCTTTGCAGCTCTGGCGCATGTCATCCGCATTTCCTGGCGGCGCATCCGTATGAAGTAAGCGAGATCATCGGATTCATGTAGGGACTCAAAGGACATGGACGATTGTTGGATTTGCATGGTGTACCCTTTCGATAGGAGATGAGGCCTCATTTGCGATTGGTCAGAAGATGCGTTCATCGCATTCGGACTTTGCGAAATGAGGCTTTCCTGCAGGGGCCCATTGTGGTCATATGTCGACTGTTTTGCCCCGGATCTGGGGCGAAATAACGAAAGCGCATGATTTGCCTACTGTGACAGCGTTGCGATCTGCTCGTCTGACAGTTGCAACCAGATCGAACCCCGTCCGAGCCTAATGTCGCTCTCGAAGCTCTGGCGGCTTTCGCTGCTATTGAGATCGGCGTTACCGTGCTCGGCAGCCTTCCACAGTTTTGCCGAATCCCTAAATGTGAGGCGTCTCGGCAATCGCCGAGTTTTGCGCGCGTCCTCAAAGAAGCAGCAGTGCCAAATCCCAGCAAGCCGGGAGAAGCACATCAGAACCGGATGCGCGGTTTCCGCATTCTTGAGCTGTCTCCCGAAAATGCCGCCAATCGTTCCAAGGACATCCGAGAGCTGCCGACTGATGAAGGTAACCCAGAGCGATGGCACACTGGCTTTGGCAGCGGCCATCGACCCAGAGTTCGGAGGAATGTGCTGGTTGGCTTGATGGTTGAGGAAATATTCTTTCGGTCGCAGCTTTCCTGGATCTCTGCCGTGATCGAGCCTGTTTGCGAGGTTAACAATGTTCACGTCTGCTACTCCGTACATGGATTTCCACTTCGACCCCTTCGTCAGAGCCGAGTGGTAAAAGAACTTATCCCGGAGCCCCCTGCTTTGAGTTGCTCTTTGCAAAGCAGCACAACGTTTCTTAGAACACCTCCTTTCCTGTTCGCCCCTACATACGCGGGCAAACATCTCAACTCTTTGAACATTCATCCCCGTTTGGATTCCAGGAGTGGAACGCAGACGGCGAAGCTTTGACGAACCCTTCTTAATTCTTGACAAGTGTTGAAATCGAGCGGTCTAATGCAGCTATCTGCGGCAGGCAGCCGGGCCCTTATTCCCCCTCCGGAGCCCACCATGCCGTTTCTTACGAGGAATCCGTCCTCCGATATACCCGTTCGAGCAGCTCAGTACGTACGTATGTCTACTGAGCATCAGCAGTATTCCCCTGAGAATCAGTGCGACGCCATCACCCGATATGCTGCGACCCACGGCATGGAGATTGTCCGAACCTATTCAGACCATGGGCGGAGCGGCCTGAATTTGTCAGGCCGCGATGGGCTCCAGAAACTGCTTAACGACGTGGAACGCGGCACGCGCGATTTTGCGGCTGTTCTGATTTATGACGTCAGCCGCTGGGGGCGGTTTCAGGACGTCGATGAAAGCGCATATTACGAATACATCCTGAAACGTGCAGACATCTCGGTCCACTATTGTGCCGAACAGTTCGAGAACGATGGGAGCATTGGCTCCACACTCTTAAAGACTGTAAAGCGCACTATGGCCGGCGAATACAGCCGCGAACTCTCCGTAAAAGTCTTCGCTGGGCAGTGCAGGCTGATCGAATTGGGTTACCGGCAGGGCGGCCCGGCCGGATGCGGTCTCAGGCGCCAACTGGTTGATCAGAGTGGCACACCCAAAGCCCTTCTTCATCGGGGGGAACGAAAGAGCATTCAGACGGATCGGGTAATCCTGGTGCCCGGGCCGGATTCTGAAATAGCCGTGGTTCGCGAAATTTTCGACCGCTTCGCTTTTCGCGGAGAGCTTGAAACACAGATCGCGGTCAATCTGAACAGTCGGGGCCTATTGACCGATCTGCAGAGGCCATGGACAGCTTCAGTTGTGCGGCAAATCCTCACAAACGCGAAGTACGTTGGTACGAATGTGTTCAATCGTCGTTCATTCAAGTTGAAGCGGAAGCATGTCATCAACCCGCCAGAGATGTGGATCGTGCGAACACGCGCATTTGAGCCAATCGTGAATGAAGAAATTTACCTGCGGGCTCAAGCGATTATCCAAGCAAGGCATCTCAAGCTTTCCGATGATCAACTTCTCGAACGGCTGAGGCAGTTTCTAGCCGAGCGAGGAACGATTTCAGGAATCATGATCGACCAGGCTGCAGATATGCCCTCAAGTTCGCTGTACGCCTCTCGGTTTGGAGGGCTGCATCGCGCGTACGAACTTATCGGATGGAACCCGCACCGCGACTTCAGCTACGTTCAGATCAATCAGCTCTTGCGCCGCACCCACGCCGAAATGGTTCGTTCGATCGTCTCAAGCCTTCAGTCCGTTGGGGCGGAAGTTGAGGAAGACGGACGCACGGGGTTGCTCTCAGTGAATGGTCTCTTCAGCGCATCCCTCGTTCTGTCGCGCTGCATGCAAACTCCCGCTGGCTCCTTGCGGTGGCTCATTCGCTTTGAACCGAGCCTGCTTCCGGACGTCACAATTGCGGTTCGCTTAGCCGCCGGCAATTCAGAAGTGCTCGATTATTATCTTTTCCCGCGTGTTGATGTTCTGTGGGAAAAACTTCGCCTCGCTCCCGACAATGGCGTCATCCTGGATCTGTACAGATTCGACAACCTTGCGTTCTTCACCAGCTTGGCGCGCCGAGTACATTTGGAGGCAGCATGAACACGGAGACGATCACGCTGATACCTATATCCTCAATTAGAGTGGCGAACCCCCGTTCACGGAGCAAGAACAAATGGCAGTCGATCGTGCAGAGCATAAAGACGGTCGGGCTAAAGCGTCCCGTTAAAGTAAGTCCACGTCCTTGTCCTGATTCAGAAGGAAGAACATACGACTTGGTGTATGGCGAAGGGCGCATGAAGGCCCTGCTCGCTCTTGGCGAAGAGATGATTCCCGCGATTGTAGAGAATGTCGCAGAGGACGATCTCTTGTTAATGAGTCTCATTGAGAACATCGCCAGACATCCTCCCTCCAACACTGCTATGCTCCGTGAGGTTCAGATCCTAAAGGCCCGGGGATACCCCGTGGAACAGATCGCCGCGAAGCTTGGCGTGGACCCAACGTACATCTATGGAATTGTCCATCTCATAGAGAAGGGCGAAGGTGAATTGGTCAAGGCTGTAGATGCCGGTCGCATTCCAATATCGGTGGCGATTGAAATCGCTGCCGGAAACGATCAGCAATTGAGCCGTGCGTTATCTGAGGCCTACGACAAAGGCGAATTGCGCGGCAACCAGATCAGGACAGCCCGGCGTATCATTGCGCGGCGACTCGCAAGAGCAAAACGTGAAGGAAGGTCCTCGACAAACCGAGCGCTGACAGGGCAATCGCTTGTCAGAGAATACAAACAGAAGATCCGTGAACATAAGCTATTGATCGCGAAGGCCGACAGGGCGCGTGAACATTTGCTTCTTCTTACATCGGCCATGAGAACCTTGTGGGCTGATGAGAACTTCACCACGCTGCTGCGCGCTGAAAGGCTCGATCAGGTACCCGGAGAATTGGCCGCAAGGCTCGAATGAAAGGGGCTCATGATGTCGGACCAACTGAAAACAGCGTTTGAGAGATCGCTCTTTACGCTGCCTCTCACGTCAATTGTTCTCAGGCAGGAAACAGACCCGCAGTCAGTGAGGTCATCACTCTTTCGGCAAATCAAGGCATCTATAGAGGAAGTCGGATTGGTTGAACCGCTCGTCGTGTATCCGCAAAAGGGAAAAGGATTTCTCCTCCTGGACGGGCAGCTCCGGTTTGAAGCGTTGAAACAGCTGGGATATATTGAAGCGAAGGTCATATTTTCCACCGACGATGAAGGCTACACTTACAACAAGCGAGTCAATCATATTCCGCCAGTAGCGCAGCATTTCATGCTCCTCGAAGCTCTCAAGCGCGGCGTGCCCGAACAGCGGATCGCGAAAGCCTTAAATGTGGATATTCAGGCGATCAGAACCAAGGTTCACCTCTTGGACGGTATTTGTCCAGAGGTTGTCGACACCCTTCGGGATCGGCATGTGAGTACAGCATTATTTGCAATCCTGCGGAAGATGAAGCCGGCTATTCAGATCGCAACTGCGGAACTCATGGTGCTTCGGAATGATTTCACTGCCGCATTCGCAAGAACGCGGCTGGCTCTTACGCCCCCGGACCTTCTGATTGAGGGTGCCGCAAGTAAGCGAAAAGCAAGCGATCCAGAAGCTGCTCAATTGATTTTCCTCGGTTATCACCTTAAAACCGGCCATACGTTATCAGTTCAAAACCGGCCAACGGGATTGGCCGAAGACGTGATTGTTTTTACCCTGCCGCAGCGTCTGTATGCAAGGTGAGGTTTGAGCCATCGGAGTTAGGTTTGATTCTCAGAGCTTCGGGTGGCGTGGTATGGTGGGAGTCGCTCTGCCGGGGTCGCGCCTTGCGGAGTGATCCAGGGCCGATGACACGGGGCTGGCTCCGAAGGAATCGGTAATCGAGACCCTCTGCGGTTTGCCCGATGGGCTGGCCGGCAGAGGGTTTCGTGTTCTCGCCAGCATTCCTATGGTGAGGCTCCGTCGTGGGAGGCCTCTGGATCACGAGTCGCGACGCCGCCGGGCGTTCTTTGCCCGGCATCCTTTCCGCTTTGGCTTTCATTGCGCATCTCCCGTACTGCCGGTTTTGGTGCGCCAACTGCGCGGGCCGCACTTGAGAACGTGTCCGTGGTGCAGCAAGCGGTCCAGCATGGCGGTGACAGCGGCGCTGTCGCCCAGCAGTTTCCCCCAGTCGTCTACGGGTCTGTTGGACGTCAGAAGCGTACTGGCGCGTTCGTAGCGGCGCATGATGATCTCCAGCAGTTCCTCGGCGGCGGTCAGCGGCAGCTTGCGCATCCCCAGGTCGTCGATGATCAACAACGGCACGGTGGTCAGCAGGTCCATGAACTCCTTGCGCTTGCCATCGAGCGTGGCATCGGCCA
>Ga0335072_10004944_pt1 | contig 19696 bp, 12 predicted proteins | sample Lox_Sample_21_FD_206725 | JGI IMG/M metagenome (GOLD analysis project Ga0335072, IMG submission 206725) | Soil microbial communities from Loxahatchee National Wildlife Refuge, Florida, United States - Lox_Sample_2.1 | ecosystem: Environmental > Terrestrial > Soil > Wetlands | place: USA...
CTGTGTTAATTCATTGAAGCAAATAAACTTAGCTTCTGATCGGCTCTACGGGACCAGGCTTTTCTGATTTGCACAATTGTATGTTCGCCTTTTCTTCTCCTATACTGCCCTTTGTGTTCAACCTTCCTGAAAGCCGGCGGTGCGACTTCGCCATCCGCTGCAAGAAGTGCGGTGAGAATATCCCAGCGCCGGTCGGCACCATGCCGGATACATGGATTGCCGCTCAGTGCCCGCCTTGCGGGGAGAAGAGGAACTATCTTCCATCGGAAATCTTTCGGGGCAAGCTCTCATACAAGCTCGGCCCCAAGCCGGTGCGATTTATGGTGCAGTGATGGGTGAAATGAAGCGGGCGATCGCCCGGGAGCGGGAGGCGTGGGCGGAGAAGATGCAAGAGCAGACGCGAATGAGATCGACCGTCGTCATCGCCGCCGCGATTATCGCTGCGGTTCGATTAGCCCGCGATCCGGATATCAGCCGTCCTTCGCCAAGGCTTACTGCAGTCGTGAACGAAAGTGTCAGCTTGGCAAAGATGATTTTGGACCGCGTGGGGCGATAGCCGTTCCGAGAAACCAACTGCCGTCGAGTATCACGGCTACCATACTCACTATGCCTCAAACTGTAACCTTTCTCGTTGGCCTTCCTGGTTCAGGCAAATCCTCATTCCTGAAGCAGCGCGCCGAAGTGGTATTCGACGATTCTCACACCGGCGCTTTCCGGGACTCCCCGGCGTTCACTGCAACTCCGAAGAATGGTTGGGGAATTGTTGGAATGGAAACAGAGCAAGCGGGCAACGCGGCACGCTGCGATGGGGGAGACCGAAAGCACTGCCGGGTTCACTGAACCCCGTCAGTCTCCCATTTCTGGTCTACGCACAAATAAGACACATGCATCGTCGCCGGTGTGCCTGAGGTGTGCCGCAATCAGCGGCGGAGCGGACAATTTAGCCCGCAAAACTGGCTAGATCGTCCGTCGCAGATCGCTCAAAGGATGCGCGAGGGAAAAATGGAAATAGTGTTGGAGAATTGTGTCTACTTCGATCAATTGTTGGCGAGTGCGCAATTCGGATCATTCGCCATGAGAGACCGGTTTGAATAATTCGCGGTCTGTCCTACACTCTTGGTAATCGGCGGTGACTGGTGAGTGCAAAAGAAATCGACACAAAAGATGTTCCTGGTATTGAGGTTGTCTGGGCACGCTTGGCAGCGATCGACTCTGGACTAGGGCTCGATCGCGTGGGTTACGACTCTGAAAAGATGGCATATATTCTCGTACTCACAGGTCAGGGCCGCGAGGGGAGAGCGACGATTTCGCGCGAACTTCTGGAAGACATCAGAGACAATCGGACTTCTCCCGCCAGCCGATACACGCAGGAACTTCACGCCAAGCTTTCCGACCGGCTGCGCGAAGTGATCGAGAGCCACGGACTCATTTCCTTCAGCGAAACAGCGCTCAAATTCAAGTTGCTTCAGTTCATTTTCATCCAGTGCAAGACCCAGTTGCACGTCGAAAAATATAACACCATCGGCAGAGATGGGCAGGGCGATTTCGAGCGGTGGTTGGGAGCGAGTTTGGCGGAGGATGAAAAAGAAACCCTCATCTGGATTTGGGGGGACCTTATACGCCTTCGCTTGATAACGCCCACAGGAAAAGATCTCGTTACGCCTGACACTTGGGTGCGGATCACGGATAAAGGCCTGGCGGCAATCGAGGGGAAATCGTATATCGAATACGACGAGCGAGAAGTATTTATTCCCAAGGGCGAGGTGTTTACCGCCTACCGGACAATACGGGACATTGTGCTCCAGGGCAGGGCGGAGATTTTGGTCATCGATCCGTACGTAGACGAAGACCTGCTTGATATGTTTGCCGGCGTGGACCCGTCGGTGAAAATTCGGGTGCTTACGGAACATCTCAAGGGTGGCTTCAAGCTGGCCTATCGTAAATTACTTCAGCAGCGGGGGAGCATCGAAGTGCGTTGCTCAACCCAGTTCCATGACCGCTTTATTGTGTTGGATGGGCAGGCATGCTATCAACTCGGGGGATCGATCAATCATGCAGGCGCAAAGGCGACAACGATAGGAAGGAAATCGGATGTCATGCGCGACAAAATCCTCACGGAAGCAGAAAAGGCGTGGGTGTCGGCGAACCCGGTTTCCTAATTGCGCATGGATTTGGTACAGCTAGACATGTCATGTTGAAACGAGAATTATCCGGGGACGAGATTGAACATATCTGTTTGGCGGAGAGGCAAGCAGACCGATGTATCGAAACTCTTCGACTCTCCCGGTTGCACCCTGACGAGTCTGCCTGGGCGGTGCTCGCGGCAGCAATATTACAGATCGAAAGAGCTCGGGCAGAATTTGGGCAGCATTCCGACCCCTACAGATCGGCCAAAGTCAATCTCGGCCGCTACTGTCCAATGATCATTCGCTGGCTCGGCGGGACCCTTCCAGAGCAAGTTGATCCAAATTCACCGCGATGGTGGAATGCTGTCGTCGAAAGGCTAGCAAATGATGACATAAACACAGCATCGCGCTATGACGCATTTCAATGTAGCTATCCAATGTGGCACCGGGATCGCGTCCACGCAAGTATTGGAACTGACTCCGTGATTCGATTTACAGTCGATGGGACTGCGCGTGATACGCAGGTAAACGCCTACCAGCAGGGGCACCGGCCCATCCATGGCGTATTTCAAAGGAAGCCTGAACGGTCGCTTGAGCCTACGGAATCTATGCTTCGCCGATATCAACGAATCCTGAACGATGCGGTCGCCACAGATCCCTACGGTTTCCGGTACGATCATTCATACGAGCTTGCTCGGCGGACCTATAACGGATACGCCAGGCTCTTCGAGCAAGAACTCAGGCGATCCGAACAAATCTCACTCGGCGCCTACAGTTTGGGTGAATATAAGCGCTTCTACACGGCGATTAAAGCGCTGAGCGCGATTCATGATTACCTTTGCTTCCGTTGGATGACGGCTGGGCATCCCTATCCCTGCTCTTCCGCGGTGATGGTGAAGGCCCGGCACGAGTGGATACATTTGCTGTCTGTGCTCTCAGGTCTCAGTGCTGAAGTGACGGAAATCATTGTCTCCGATCTGACGTTTTATTCGAAGCGTTTGCCAGATCTACACCTTTTCCCCTTCGTCCCTCTTGATCATTCTCATTCAACCCTGGCCATGGCCCCTCATTTCGTTCTCAATTCCAACTTGGAAGAAAACATTCTGCGCGTATGTTCCTATCTGCGGCCTGAGGCATACAACCTTTTGAGTAACGATAAAGAGCGCACGATGCGAGAAGACATCATCTGCAAATTGGAGAGATTTAACGTGCATCATTCTGTCGATCTTCCAGATGGATCGACAGAAATTGACCTTATTGTTGAGGATGAAGCTTCTTCGGCGGTCTTAATTGCAGAGCTAAAGTGGTACAGGAAGCCTGTCACGTATCGAGAACGGCTCAAGACTCATGCACAGTTCCTGGATGGGGTGAATCGCCAGTTAAGAATGGTCAAGTATTTCTGCAGACAAAATCCGGCATTTTTAGAACAGCGTCGTCTCGTGAAGCGAAATCTCGCCGATTATGACCACGTTTACTACATGCTGATTGCTCGGGATTACTGGGCATGGATTGAACCCGCCGATGACACGTCAGTGGTGGATGCTGATCAACTGCTCGATTCTGTTTCTCGACACGTCTCGCTGTATTCCGCACTTTCCGATTTATTGCTCTATGAGTGGCTCCCGATTGAGGGGCGAGATTTCCATGTGCAATACGATCGCGCGCAGGTAGAGGGCGTTACCATTGAAACCGAGGTCTTCTACGGAGTTCCACTGCCTCCGTAAGCCTGACTGGATGTCGTCCAAAGAAAACTTGTGCTATGGCTATCGAAGATGCGATTCACAATCTTGGGCTGGATGCAAACGCCGACATTGAATGGGCATTCGGCGACATCTTGCGACTGTGGGCTCAACGTGAGAATTGGCGATCCGTTTTGCTCTTGCAGCAGTTGGAAGCGAACCATCCCAATCTAGCCATTTGGAACGATCTCATCCATCGCACGCGGGTTGCGCTGGCAGATGAATTGGAGTTACGCACCAAAGCGCAAGCAATGCTTTCTCCGCCTTCCATCCGGTTCAACGATGTAGTCGACGACTTTCTTGCGGAAATGCTGGCAGCGCAGTATCTTCATGCCCTAGGGCATACCGAGATACACTTTGTCCAGGACGATGAGGATGTTCACACAGATTTGCGCTCCCGCTGCGGAGAGTTTTCTTGTGTAACGGAGGCTAAGAATCTGCGGGAACCTGTGGCGCTGACAAAGGTCGCGTTTTCACGCTGGAATCACAATCGTTCGGTCGATCCGGAGCGGTACAACTTTACAGCCGACATGGTGGACCTGGACGACCCTCTTTCCGATTTGACCTCGGAACAGGAAAGAGCAGTTATTGCCCTAGTTGATGATTTAGCGAATTGGGGACGCCCAAGCCTTCGCATTCATTCATTGCCAGGCGGGCGGAGAATCCGCGTGCGCGTTTCCAATGGCACGGCGGTGATGATTACGCAGGGCGGCGGTCCATTCCGAGTTGATGGGGATAATGGAATCGTTGCAAAGGGGAGACGTGGTTTGATACTGAAACTTTTGGAGCATACGCGAAAGGCACTGGGACAGCTTTATGCGGATGCCGTATCTGACAACTCTAGGAGGTTATTGTTTATGCGGTGGAAGCCGCCTGAGCAGTTTGTGGTTGTGCCCGAGGCCGTGGATCAGTTGCGGGAAGATATCCAAACATCGCTCAGGACTTTCTTGACGCCAGCGTTTCCACGGCTTCAAGTTGCAATTACCCACGTGAATGAACGGCCTGATCAGGCTCCAAAGGTGACGTGGGAATAGCGTGAAGACGATTTATCGGGCCGCTGCACCTCTGACAAGCTGGCTTAAGAGCTACTTGGAAGAGGCGTGACAAAATCATCACGCATTCTAAATGCCGCTGCAGAGCCCTCTTCAACGAGGCGATCAAGGAGATAAAGAACGGCATTCCGTAGTTGATTGTTTCGTTTTAGCGCGAACGGCATGCCGTACACGTAGCGTCGCAGCAGAACTTCAAGGCGGAACACTACATCCGCCCTTTCTAGCGGCGATTCAATAGTCGAGGCTTTCAACCGGTTTGTGATTCGCATGAAAGCATCGGGGAGAGACTTCTCGCCCACGTGATACAGGAATCGGACGTAATCGTCTAGCGATTCCCTCGACAACGGTAGTCGCTCGAACAAATCGTCAATTAAATGCGCATGCCCTTCGAGGCTTTTCCAGTGCCGTACCCCATCCTTCCAAGACGTTCCCAGAAAAATTACCAACAGGAGATCGGCTCCCTGTGCGTGGCGATCGTCTACATGTGTCAGCCACCCGGCCTTTTCTATTCTTGCAGCGAATAGCCCCCAAATGAACCAGAATTGGTCCGTGTTTGGCTCGCGATCTTCAATACCGGTTATACCCAAGAAGAAAAGATATAACTCACGTGGGGCTCGCGGAACCGAATCTAATATCGGCCGGAGGATGTGTTCGGCTTCTGCTGGTTGGACCTTCATGACAAAATGTTCGAGGAGCGAACCCTGCTTAGTATCTGCCTCATAGTTTCTATTCTGCTCGGTCGCTGCGTGTTCGTGCCTGGCGGCCCATTCAGTGGCTAGCCGCCGCGCGGTCGCAGCGAACGCCTCAATGGCTTCAGGCTCCTTAGGCATTTGGTTCCAGATGGTCAAAATCTGCGAATTTGTCTCATCTGCCTCCCATGAGCGACCGTCGGACTCAATTAGGCTGACCTTTGGAAATGTCAGATTCTCAAAGGACGCCCGGACGACTTCAGCAGCAATTCGACTGAGGTCCTCATATGATTTCCTGTTGTCATACGGCTTCTTTTCTTCTGCTTCCAATAAACTCTGGAGCTTCTGGCCTTCGGCGGCCAAGGCATAAACACATTGTTTTGCGAGGGCAGGGTTTTGGCCGCAGAGCAGGTCGGCAACCCCTTGCACTGCATGGGATCGAACCTCGGTTACGGGATGGGTAAGTGCTGCAACAAACGCCGGCTTTACGATGTTGGCCACTGTCGCAGTAAGCTCTTTACTAACTAGCCCGGCAAGGGAATAGGCGCATAAGCGATCAGGCGCCATCGAGTTCAACTGGACCCTCTCCATGCGGTTCCACAGGTTCGAAGTTTGAAGAACTACATCGGCCACAACCGTCGCACACCAAGTCTGCTGGTTGGGTGTCATTTCGTCCCAATGGTCTCGGACACACACCGATGCAACGCTCGCTGGAGCGCCAGACGCGAGCATATTGGCTTGTTCGGTCTGTGCAGGTGCGAGCGAGAGTGAACCTTCAAGGTACTTAAGCCATTGCGCCGCAACGGCCTCGTCTAGGTCATGCGAGAAAGCCTTGAGTCCCCAATTTTGCAGCTGCATTCTTTGTTGCAGATCTTGCTGTTCGACAGCGTGCTTCTCGACCATTTCAAGCACGTCCGGCTCCGGCGCATCCAATTGCAAAACAATCGTGTGGGGATCGGAATTCTCTCCGATGCCATCGGGACCGTTTTCTGCTTCTTCCTGGTTTTCCTTAATCGAATATTTCCTGAGATCCATGCGTTGCAGGGAAAGACGCCAGACCCGGTGTTCTTCGCTTTGCTGTTCGATAGGTGGCAATGCAGACTTGTGACTATCCAAAAGTTGTTGGATGCGCTCCGCCAGTTGGGGAACTTGACTGTTGAGTACTGCGATCTCAAGATGGCTGCGACGATGTTCGAGTCCGTCGGCAGCTTCTCTCTCAACTGCATAAATGCGGTTCTCAGGCCGATTGTTCATAATGCCCAAGACTTTTGAAGGCGGATGAGCGTCGCCAACCATACGAGCGATATCGAAAGAAATGCAATCACGGCAGCTAAGGAGCGTGAGGAGCGTTTCGCCGCAGATTCGCGGCTGCGAGACCACGACGCTGGCGACTACTGCCGTGATGGAGCCGCAAGCATTCTCCTTCAAGAGACGCACCAAGGTCTGATCAAGACTCGTTGGGAATTTCTTGGCGTATGCCAATAGCCAACTCTCGAGCGCCATAAGAAACGACTGAAGCGAATACGGACCTACGCTTGTGCCCCTGTATAGGTTCCAAAGCCGCGAATTGCACCACTGGTTTTTGACCGTGCCGTCGGGAAATCTGAGGGTCATTTCGCGAGCGGGTTCCAGTCGATCAGCAACTCTTGGGTGAATGTACCAATCGATGCTGTGATTGAATATTCTCGCCAGCGAAGCCAGTGCCTTGTCCGGATGGAACTGAAGAAGCGCAAACATGGGTCCACGCCCTGCGCTGGCGGGAAAGTACTCAAGTTTGCGGCCCTTTAGTCCGAACATCGGTTCAAGGTCGGAAAGAAACCGGGAGAAGCGATCCTCATTGTCGAGGTCGGCTTCGCGATAAAGCAGCTCTCTCTCTAGGATCTCAATTACTAAATCTGGGAGGTCGCGTGCTGCCGGCGAACCTTCGTAGCTGGCGAGCACAATGGAACGGAGCTCTTCCGCGGCGCGGTCATCACGATGGCGTGCACCTTGACTACGAAAAAGTTCCGTGAATTTCAGCGGGGCTCCAGCAGGAATCTTCGCGACCATGCTGAGTGTCCGCTTCAGAGATTCTTCCGAGTGGTAGTTATCGAAATGCGGAATCAACCAGAACGCGATCTCTGCTGCAGCTTCGAATCCGAGTGGGTGCGGTTCGGCTGGGCTGACAATTTTCACCCAGTCTTCTAAAAATCGGAGCAGGACTTGGGCTTCACTTGCCTTGAACTCTCCCAGATGGATTTGAATCAAACCTAACAGCGCGGGCCACGCATCTCCATCAGGAATAGCGAGGAGAAGCCCTTGCCCTTGTAGCCAGTCCGGTGTCTTCACGCACCCGACTCGGAGGAGGTGGATGGCTCGATGCAGCAATTGCCTCTCGTCGCGAAATAGATCGCTCTGGTGAGAACGCAGAAAATCTGCAGCTCCCCTGGCCCGGAGGAAGGAAAGAATAGTGTCGTCTCGGAACCATGCGGGAATCTCAGGCACCAAACATTCCAGGAAGAGATTCTCGGCCCTAACAGTGTCGACGTCGATGAGCTCCGATATCCACTTTCGGTACGAACGTCGGATCGCGGGATACGCTCCGAGGGATTCACAGAATTCCCGGATGTTCGTTATGTGGCTTTCGTGGACGTCCCCAATCCATTGGAGCATCGCCCAGTCTTCGAGCACATCATGGGCGGGCGCAATCTGCGAGGCTGAATTCTCGGAGACTGAGATGAGGGAATCTCTTCGCAATGCGTCAACAGCCGTATCGTCCAATCCCGCACGTGGAACGAAGAGAGTCAGTGAGCGGGCGCGATTGAGCGCGATCTGGTTAAATGTTCTATCTCGCCTGGTCGGCATTCCCTCAAATGTCTGGTGGTCGGCGCGAACGATCTCGCGCCAGAAAAGCGACCGGAACTCACGCTCGCTTCCCGGCAACGTGGCTTCTGATTGCCACGGTATCTGCAAGGCGCGGCCTAAAACGTAAGGGTTCCTCAGCACGTTGCGAAGCGCAGGCTTCGCCAAAGGTAGACATAATCCTGGGAACTTCGCTGATGCCAGGTCAAGCTCCTCATCGGACAGATCAGGAACATCGAGACGTACATGCGTTACGCCCACACCATCCAACAGACTCGAACGAACGACTTCTGTGGAATAATCTCGGCAAGTAAGAACAATTCGAAGGCATTTGTCTCCGGAAGCCATTCGCAAAAAGTCGGTAAAGGCGTCACGAGTACTCTTTTCAAGAAGTCTCTCCACGCTTTCGACCAAGATGATTTTCCGGTCTTGAGCTGCGAGCAAGGCACGGAATCCCTCACCGTTCAGTGCGGCTTGGCTGTTCTGAAGCGTGTTGTCGAAGTGCGGAACCGCAAATTCCTCCGCCCGAAAGCAATAGGCAAGATGATCTCTCTGAAACAAGCGTGCGATTTCTTTTGCGATGGCGGACTTTCCTGCGCCTGCGGGTCCGGACACCAACAATACCTGGGCTTCTTCGAGTTTTTCAATGGCCACTCGCTGGAGTGATACTCGTTCGAAGTGGAACTCGCCACCAATCGTCGACTCGATCCCGTCCAAGATCATCGAAGAATGATCCCTCAGAGTGTTTAGTGCGCGTTGATCCTTGACTTCAATTCGCGAGTGGCGCTCTCGAAGGATATTGGGAAGGTCGCCAAGTTTATAGGCGCGTGCCCCCGGCGCTCCATTGCCGACTTCCCTTAAAAGAGCATTCCACGTCGCATCTGCGGCCCCAATTCCGTCTTGGCCGACTGCGGTGAATGCCAGCAGGCTTTTCATCGCAGCTTCTGCCTGACCCGCGTCAGCCGTTAAATCGAGGCTTAACATGTGCAACGACTGGAAGAATGACCAGAGCGTTTTTCTGGCACGGGGCACACTTTCCGCAGTGTTTACGATCTTTAATATTTCATTGGCATAGTCGACCGACTTTGCGCTGATGAAGCCCGGCGTCGTCAGCCTGTGCTCGAAATCTTCGGCGTCTTGAGCGGAACGAGCACATTCCAACAATCCAGCGAAATGATCAAGAAGGGTATTTGTTCCCCGCTGCGTAACCAGCAGGAATCGATCATGAACGGTAAAGTTGATCGGGTTGTTGAAGTCCTTCCAGAAATCAAGAATCGCTTTCTCGCACTCTTCGTCCGAGGCGCTTACGGTAAATGTTCGCTTGACTTGTGCTGCCAGCTGTTTTGTTTGTCCTGCGCCGTTGGTGCACGTGATGAGCAGGTCGTCTGTGTTCCAGCCAAGGTGTTCGGTTTGGAACGCCACACGTTCTACAACTGAGTCGACAAAGATCGGCGGAATGCAGCCCACCAATAGTTGTACTAACCAATAGGCACCCACTTTCTGCTCAAAAGTCGAGCCTGCACCACCTGTCGCTTCGGGACTCGAGAGTCGATTCGGGGTCTTTTCCATCACGGATTGCCTCTATTGTGAAACTGCAAGAGAGTTGCCTGCGTTACTCACGTAAGAATCCTGGATACACAAATGCCGAACGAATCGTGTCTGCATCCTGCACTGAGACACCACTGGCGCGAACGGTGTCATACCAGGCGTTGGTGACAAGTTCGGTCATTCTCGTGATGATTTCCTGAGCTTCCTCGCGATCGAGGAGAAACCGGGCGTGTTGGGAGAGGATGTTGCGAGCATTGGCAAATCGTCCCTGATCGCCGCATACCATTGCCAGATCGCGATGATCCTGGCCAACCTGCGGAGCTGGTGTCAGGTCGTAAGCGGGAGAGAGCCGCCAATTGCGATCGGGAGCGAGGAGCGCGTGGTTTCGCGGATGATCATCGAGATTAGAAATCAAAGCATTGAACAACATACGTCGGAAGAGCTCGCGCGCGTCCCGTTTCGGTTCCTGAACAACGCGTCGAATCTCTTCGGCCAGCAGAATATAGGACCAGCGGTCTCTGTTCGACACGGCTTCGTCGGTACGCAGCACGGTCAAGCCGCTGATCATCCTCGCCCTGGTGTACCCGTCTGCCACAGCTTGTCGATCAAATCGCTTAACGAGCAAAACCTCCTTGCCAGCTACGGTCTCGATACGACTCTCCGCCGTTGTGATGCCGCAGCGTTGCGCAAGCTGCAGCATGGCATGCTCTACCCGTTCGTAGTTCCACCGATCATCCGGGCGCGCGAATTTGGCGATCCAGAGCTCCCCCTGGTCCTGTATGACGGCCTTAGGGCGTGCGCCCCCCATAGACGTTCCCAAAAGGAGTAATTCCTGCACTTGTTGAGCATTGGGCTTAGAAGGGAGCTCATCGCGGATGAGAGCTTCTGCGGTCTCTTGAAGACGCACAAGGTCTAGGCTCTGATTGAACTTGCGAATGGGAGCCGGAGGAGAGACCTTTTCGCCAAAACCGAGGGCTCCAGCGCGATCATCGGGTGATTCGAGGAGATAATCCAATTCGCCAAGTTTGGGGATTCCCGCGTGTTTCTCAATGACACGTCGGCCCCAGGAATCGGGTCCGGCATCACGCAGGGCGCCGAAGACTCCGTTCATGAGCACCGTTTCATAGGTCTGATCCGAGAGCTTGAGCTCGATGGGGTCGATCTCTACTGCATCGGGATTCGCCAGATAGGAGCGGCCATAGACGAATCGTCCCAGGGCTTCGCCCCTCGGCGTCGGCTCGAGGACGAATCGACCTGCGGTTACTGCTGCGCGCGCGCCAGGCAGCGTGATGTAGACAAAGCATTCGGTGGGCCGGCTAGAAGTCATTGTCGAGTCCTCGGCCACGGCGCGCGCGCACACGATCATGGCGGCTGGCGAGCGCCAGCCCCTGTTCATCTTTGAGTGGGTTGGCGAGATCTTCAAAAGTTCGGAGCAGGTCGTAGGCCCAAAGGAGCGCCGCATAGACAGCGATTCCGGTGGAGGCCTTGCCGCGCTCGGCATCGCTCACCGCTCGGGGGCCGGTACCGATTTTTTCCGCGGCATCCTCAATCGTCAAATGCCGACGCAGACGTGCGGTTCGGAGATTGGCTCCAAGCTTCTGGAGCGCTTGTTCGACCAGGTAGGGCTGGGCTTCGAGGAGCGTGTTCCTGCGCATGATCATCCTTTAAAAGCAGCTTATCGCCTTTAATCTGCTTTTGAGAGCATTTTAACCTTGAACAAAGAGTATCACAAAGATGACACGCTTTTCAAAGTATCTTATCCTAGATAATACGCTCTCAAAAGCAGATCCAGGAGAGGAGAGCTCAAAATGGACCTTATTACGACTCCGGCATCGGTCCGCCATGAATTGAGCCAGAAGTTCGACGCCCTTCCGATCTTCAAACGAGATCGCGCCAGCGCTCTCTATCACCTTGCGGTAGCGCTCGAAATGAGCACATACCCTTACACCGTGGATCCGGACCTAGTGATGGCAATGGGCCGGCGTGTCTTGGAAGCCAGCATGCGTGCCATCCCCGGAATCTACCGCAATTGTCCGACGGCTTCTTTGGCGTCATCTGTCCAGTTCAACTCCGCAATCTTCGCGGAAGCCAGGGAGCTAGTCGAATTTGCATTCAACTATGAGCAGGTCATGTACTGCTTTGAATTGGCCGATCGTGGCCAGTTCGACGTTCGCTTCGACCCACTCGAGCGGCGCACCATTTTCACCTATGCCTCGCTCGATCAGAGTGCTCAAGATACTCTTTTGCGCAGCCACGAAAGAGACGCGAACATCGAGTGGGCCACTGAGGCGGACAAAGCCGTCGTTCAGGAGCTTGCGCAAAAAGCAAAGCAGGAGCTGGAAAGAACAATCTATTTTGTCGAACCGGAGGCCATTTCCTATCGATTGACGCCCGCCCTTTTGGGTGTAGCCAAGAAGTGGTCCGACGCGCTAGCCAGGGCGCGACGCTGGGAGTTTCCCCAGGATCTTTTGGTCGGCAATCTGACGTTTGGCGACGTGCGCAGGTTCTGGAGCGCGTTGTCGGTCCTGGCGATCCTTCACGAGATGGCACACCTGCTGGTCGCCCAGGGTGAAGCCGAGAAGCGACCGCGAGGCAGCATCGTCTCCATGAGGAGCCGGGACGAGTGGTGTGACCTCATTCAAGCGATTGGAGGGATTGGAGCCGGCGCGGCCTCCGAGCTGCTTTGGTGGTATACGTTCGATCCGAAGATCTCGGCTACCAGTGTGCCGATCCAGCCGTTCTTTGAGATACTGCCAGGCTATTTGCTGGTGCCAATGAATCTGGTTACCGACAGCAATATTGAGCGCAATCTCCAGAAACTGCTCAACAACCACCCCAACCTTCGATCGTTTTACGAGACAGTGAAAAGAGCGAAGGAGGAGATCGCGCTAACTCACCTCGGAAGCCTCTTTCCGGCTCCCAGCTTTGCCGTCAAGCCAACCGTGGTGATCAAGGGCGTTACCGATGCGGATCTGCTTGTCTGTGAGCGTGCTTGCGGATTTGTGCTCGTGGTTCAGCATAAATGGTTGATCGCGCCAGAGACGGTATCGGAATCGGGTTCCAACGATGACCAGTTGCGGGAAGGCGTAAGACAGGCAGTCGCGGCAAGAGAAGTGTTCCGCGCGGATCATGCTCTTCTGCGTAGGGTCCTGGAACTTGCGGCGGATCAACCGATCAACAAGGTGGAGGCCGCAGTCATCTGCCGGGGCGCCGAACAGACTGGCTTTCTGGGAAAACAGGTTGTGCCCCTCGCGCTGGAGCGCGCCTTCGAAGAATTGTGGAAACAATCCGCCCCTTCCCTAGCGACGCTTTGGGAGAAACTCTCTTCCCGTCCGGATCATGCGCGAGCTGCAGATCGCTACGGAGACGAGGCCGCAACGCTTGCGGTCGGGGGCCTTGAATTCTCCTTTCCCGCGCTCTCACTGGAAGTGCGACTATGACGCCATCGGAGTAATCGATGTTGTGGACATTCGAAGAAGGGTGCCGACCATCGCACGCTCAGCTTGGGAAATCTCGGTGTGCCATTCTCGCATCTGAGATGCGGTTTGCTGATCCGGCATCAGCCGCCCCACAATGTCCGATTGCAAATTTCGCCATCTTGCGCGTGGGCTGGTGTGCAACCAGTGTGCCGAAAGCACTTAGCAAGTCCCTCATTTCGTATTCCAGCCCACGAGAACACCAAATTCTCAAGGACCAGGCAGGATTGCCCGGCATGGATTTGGCGCTCGAGTCGATCCGCGACACCTCAGACGATCTCATGGTGGCACGCTGATCACAGCCGGGCCGATCCCTTCTCGCTATTGCACCACCAATGGACGGCCTGAATGTTGTCCGGGTGGTCGTCCCGCCAGGCCCCGTCCATGCCGCGGGGATGGATGTGGTCGGGAACCACATCAGAATAATTGGTGAATTTTTCCTTGCAAAGGGCGCAGATGCCCTTCTGGGCGAGGATCTTCCGGTCGAGGAGCTTCCGCATTTCGCCGTTGGAGCGGAGTTCCCGGTATCCCCTGGGATGTTGAAGGTCCTCGATCCGGCGGATGCCCATCCGGCGCTGGTACTTTTCTCTTGGGATTTGCTCTCTTCCGCAGCGAAGTGGGAGCGGTGGATCGGGCAGAGTTGATTGCGACGGAGTCTCATGACTTTTCTCCCGAGTGCTATTGAAGTGTGTAGGGAGTTTTGGTACTGCAAGGAACGCTTTCAATGAATCGCACGGAAGAACGTGCCACGGCACGGCTGATCTTGATGGAATAGCCTTAATTGCTCCGGGGATATTTACCCTTCGCTTGCACGCCAGTAAAGGACGCGCCGCTGACGCGGTAGCGTAGTTGCCGCTATCCTTGACTGCGTTTCCGCTACGGTTCTTTGCCTGATAGGCCGGAATGGGATGATTTGCGATTTCCGGCTGCGTTCCAACTGAAGACATGACCGCAGTGACCTGACGAACGTGCAGGGGACTGCGCCGATCCCGGTGAGGCTGGCGGCAGGGCGCTTCCACGACAGAAATGCAATCGCGACGGTAAGCTTACTCGGCAGCGTCATTTACAAGAGGTGTAAGCACCGAATCCGCCCCCTTGTGGGTGATAATTAGACGTTGCCTGAAACCGCCCATATCGAGAGTTTTTTCACGGACTTGCGCGACACGCACATCAGCGGCGTCGGCGTGAAAGAAACGTCCTACTATCCTTATTTGTCCAATCTTCTCAATTTCATCGGCAAGCAGCTTAAACCGAAGGTGCGCTGCATTATTCACCCACACAGCATTGGCGTGGGCCTCCCGGACGGCGCGCTGATAACTGCCGACCAGAAATCCAAGGCCGACGATCCGCTCGTGGAAGGAATGATTCCCTCGCGGGGAGTCCTCGAAATCAAAGCACCCGACGAGGATGTCAAGACGGTTGCGGGAAGCGAGCAGGTCGCAAAATACCTGAGCAAATATGGGCTGGTGGTCGTCACCAACCTGCGGCAGTGGGTCATCGTGGCCAGGGTGCATGGCCAGTCCACACAGCTCGAAGCCTTCACGATTGCGCTCTCGGAAAAAGCATTCTGGAAGGCAGTTGAAAATCCCCGGAAGCTGACGGAGGCCATCGGAGAATCCTTCAACGAGTATCTGACGCGGGTCCTGCTGCAGGCGGCGCCGCTGACTGCGCCCAAGGAAGTGGCGTGGTTTCTGGCCTCCTATGCGCGCGACGCCAAGGCGCGCATCGAGGCACAGGCGAATCTGCCGGGCCTGGCGACGCTGCGCACCGCGCTGGAGGAGGCGCTCGGCCTCAAATTCACGGGCGAGGACGGCGAGCATTTCTTCCGATCATCGCTGGTGCAGACCTTGTTCTATGGCGTCTTCTCCGCCTGGGTGCTGTGGTGCAAACGCACGACCACCGGAGCGAAGGAAAAGTTCAACTGGCACGAGGCGGCGTGGTCGCTGCACGTGCCGATGATAAGAACCCTCTTCGAGCAACTTGCCACGCCGACGAAACTTCAGTCGCTCGGCCTGGACGAAGTGCTCAACTGGACGCAGACGGCGCTTAACCGCGTGGAGCGGGACGCGTTCTTTTCTAATTTTGAGGAACATCACGCGGTCCAGTATTTCTACGAGCCGTTCCTGGCGGCTTACGATCCCGAGCTCCGCAAGCGCCTGGGTGTATGGTTCACGCCGCCGGACGTGGTGCGCTACATGGTTGCCCGCATCGATACCGTGCTGCGTGAGCAACTGCACGTCGCGGACGGATTCGCGGACCCGAATGTGTTCGTGCTCGATCCGTGTTGCGGCACTGGGGCGTTTCTGGTCGAAGTCCTCCGCCAGATTGAGACGACGCTGAAGGCCAACGGCGGCGACGCGCTGACCGCCGAGGACATCAAGACGGCGGCAATGGAACGCGTCTTCGGATTCGAGCTTTTGCCTGCGCCTTTTGTGGTTTCACATCTGCAACTCGGGTTGTTTTTGCAGAATCTGGGCGCTCCCCTGTCGGAAAAGCTCCATGAACGCGTGGGGGTGTACCTCACCAACGCGCTCACAGGTTGGAATCCACCCAAGGGACCGAAACAGAAGCTCATGTTTCCGGAGATGGAGGAGGAGCGGGACGCCGCAGAACTCGTCAAGCGTGACAAGACGATTCTCGTGGTGCTCGGCAATCCACCGTACTATGCGTTTGCCGGTGTGAGCCCGGAGGAAGAGCAGGGGCTGGTCGAGCCATACAAGGAAGGCCTGGCGACGGAATGGAAGATCCGTAAATACAATCTCGACGAACTGTATGTGCGCTTTCTCCGGTTGGCAGAGCGCCGTATTGCGGAAATGAGTAAACGCGGCATCGTCTGTTACATTTCCAGCTACTCGTATCTGAGCGATCCGTCCTTTGTCGTCGTGCGCAAGCGGCTAAGCGAAGAATTCAACTATGCCTGGCTTGATTGTCTCAACGGCGACAGCCGGGAGACGGGCAAGCTCACGCCCGATGGAAAGCCAGACCCCAGTATTTTTTCCACCGAATATAACCGCGAAGGCATTCGGCTGGGCACATCGGTGGGCCTCTTTGCCAAGACGGGAGGCTCGGAGCAAGTGACAGTCCGTTACCGCGAATTCTGGGGAACCGACAAGCGCGCGGCGCTGCTCAAGACGCTCGAAAACAGAGAGAATTTCGACGGGCAGTACGAAAAAGTTGAGCCTGTCGCAGCGAACCGCTTTTCTTTCCGGCCGTCCAACACCGAAGTCAACTATGCCTCCTGGCCCGCAGTGGTGGAGCTGGCCGACGAAGAACCGATCAGCGGCCTGCAGGAGATGCGGCGCGGCGCACTCATGGCCTATGACAAGGAAACACTCCGCGACCGCATGACAGCGTATTTTGATCCGAAGACGGATTGGGCGACATTCGCCGCTCTGGAAAACGGGCTATGCAAAAAAGCAGGCATGTTCGAGCCGGAGAAGGCTCGAAAGAAGCTGCTAAAGGCCGAGAGTTTCGACGAAGCGAGAGTAAAGCGCTATGCGCTTTATCCCTTTGATCACCGCTGGTGCTTCTATAGCGCTGCATCGCCGCTCTGGAATCGGCCACGGCCTGAGCTTCTCTCCCAACGCGCTAACGGCGAGAGTTTTTTCATCGTGCGGCGTTTTGCCGAACGCCCAAAGGAAGGCAGCCCCGCATTCTTCACCTCCGCCTTGCCGGACTACCATCTGCTGCGGCCGAACGTCGTAGCCATTCCTCTAAGGCTCCGCACTTCGCCCGACGAGGGCATCCTGAGTGGCAAGCAAAGCACCATGTATGCCCACTTAGATGGCCACGATGGCACTACGGCGAATCTGTCACCGGGAGCGCGCCAATATCTGGCATCGCTCACTAGCGCGAATCCCGACGACGACGAGGCGCTGAGCCGGTCTATCTGGCAGCATGCCCTGGCCATTCTCTACACGCCGCTCTATCTGTCGGAGCACATTTCTGCGGTTCGCGCGGATTGGCCGCGGATTCCGCTACCGGCGACGCTCGCTGCTTTGCAACACTCGGCTCAGCTCGGAATCACAACCGGGCAGCTTCTCGACATGGATAGCGCCGCGCTCGGCGTCACGACCGGCAAACTCCGGAAAGAATTGACCCTCATCGGACGTGTATCGGGACCGCAGAAGGGTTTGAGCCTCGGAATCACGGCGGGCTGGGGCCACGGCCAGAAAGAAAAAGATATCGTGATGCCGGGTAGGGGCATCGAGAAACGGCGCGATTTCACAGCCGACGAACAGACCGGCATTGCCGAGGGAGCAAAGGAGCTGGGGCTTGAGCCAGAGGACGTAACGGCGCTCTGGGGCTTGCAGACCATAGACATCTACCTCAACGGCGAAACCTTCTGGAGCAACGTACCGGAGGCCGTCTGGGAATACGCGATTGGTGGCTACCAAGTGCTGAAGAAATGGCTCAGCTACCGCGAGCGTCAAGTGCTCGGACGTGACATCACGAAGGACGAAGCCAGGGAGTTCACTCACATCGTCCGCCGCATCGCCGCGCTTCTGCTACTGGAGCCGGAACTAGACAAGAGTTACTCCGCTGTAAAGGCGAACTGTCATATGTGGAGCGCCGCGTCGTCCGGCAACAAAGAGGATGTATGACCGATCCCGCGCCGGTCAAACCAGCAAGGGACACCTTGCTGCTAAGCCACGCCAATCCGGAAGACAATGAATTCACCCTGTGGCTTGCGCTCCAGCTTGCCAACGAGGGCTACCGCGTCTGGTGTGATCTCACGAAGCTGCTGGGCGGCGAGGTGTTCTGGGATGATATCGAAGAGGCGATCAAAACCCGCGCCGCCAAGGTTCTGTATGTCCTCTCCCGGACATCGAACGCCAAGGACGGCCCGCTCAAGGAACTGCATTTTGCGCAGATTGTGGCCAAAAAAGAAAAACTGAAAGACTTCGCTATTCCGCTACACATCGACGATCTGCCCCACGGCGACATCACTATCGAAATCACCCGCATCAACACCGTGGGGTTCGCCCATTCCTGGGGAGCGGGACTCGTCAAGCTCTTGGAAAAGCTTGAGGAAGACGGCGTACCCAAAGACCCGAAATTCAATCGCACGGCGGTCAACGACTGGTGGCGCACGCAATTCAGCGCCGAGCACGGATTGCGCAAGGAGCCCGAGGAGTATCTCTCCAATTGGTTTCCGATAACGCTGCCTACCCATATTTATTTCCACTCGCTCTCGCGAAAAACAACCGGCGCGATTGAGGTGTCTGGCACGCTTCCATACCCCGCTGTTCAGGACGGGATCTTTCTCATCACATTCGCGGAGGCGGAAGATTTCAAGGGGAAACTTGGTCCGGAGATGTATATCGCCAAGGCGGGTGATCCGCTCGAAGTCACGGCGCTCCTTGCGGAACCCAAGACATTGTTTGGAAAACATCTTTTCCAGATCCTGCGTCTCGCTTGGGAACAGATGCTCGACGAGCGGAAGCTTCCTGTCTATGAGCTGGCGAACAAGGCCAGATGCTTCTACTTCCCCAAGGACCGGGTGCCCGCTGACAAGGTTTTCTTCTCCGGAGTTGACGGCGAACGAACCTACCGCGCGATGGTCGGATACAGCACGCGCACGAACCCAACGACAGGCGTGAGCGCCAAGCGTTACTGGCATTATGCTATCCAGGCGCGCCCGCAGGTTCATCCCACGTTTGCCTATATTTTCAAATCGCACGTCCTCTTTACGAGCGATGGCAAGACGATATGGGAGAGCAAGAAGAAGCTCGCCTCCGCGCGGCGCAGCCAGTGCAAATCGTGGTGGAACGACGAATGGCGCGACCGCGCGCTTGCCGCCGCGACATATCTATGCGACGGCACAGACAAGATCACCTTAACGCTTGGAAGCAAGGCCGTCCTGACTGTCCCGCCAATGCCGGTGCTGTTTTGCAGCCCGGTGTCGTACACCGATCCGCAAATGCTGCGATTCTCCGAAGACGATGAAACTGCCAACGATTACGGTCGAGATAACGGCGACGAGGATGCTTTTGAGGATGATCCAGAAGGCGGTGCAGAATGAAGGATCTCATCCACATTCCGGAGCCGCGTCTTTTGTTCAGGCACAATCAAGCGACGGAAGACCCGCGCGATGGCCTAACCTTGTTCGGGCCACTGGACGAGAGCAGGCCGTATGGCATCAAGGCCGGTGTCATTGGCACGGAAACCGGCATCAAGTGCTTTGAGCGCTGGGTGGAATGGGTGCAGCGCCCCGTCTTTAAC
>Ga0335072_10004945_pt1 | contig 19692 bp, 16 predicted proteins | sample Lox_Sample_21_FD_206725 | JGI IMG/M metagenome (GOLD analysis project Ga0335072, IMG submission 206725) | Soil microbial communities from Loxahatchee National Wildlife Refuge, Florida, United States - Lox_Sample_2.1 | ecosystem: Environmental > Terrestrial > Soil > Wetlands | place: USA...
CTGACGAGCGTCAATGCCGACGGCACCGTTGCACTGCCGATGCCGGCCACGATCATCCTCTCCGGCGACCATGTCGTCCGCTGGATTGATGTCCACCCCGACTACAGCAACCGCACCGAACCCTCCAATCCCCTCGACGAGACCGGGCTTTGATTGACCGCTGCCAGTTCCGTGGTGATCAGCGCCGCTTTTACGCCTGAGCGGCTGCCGGGTACTGTCAGCTTGTGGGGTCGGTAACCGCGGCGCCTCAGTTTGTTCGCGCGCGGGATGCCCTGGGGGGTGTGCGCGGGGATGTCGTGCTGTCCTCCAAGTTGCATCCACCGGCCGGGCGTCGCGGCTCAGTAGTCCGCCGGGATCTCCTCATCCGCCTCGATGAGAGCGCTTCGGCCAAGCTGGTCGTTGTCGTTGCACCGGCAGGCTGGGGGAAGACCTCGCTGCTGCGGGACTGGTGCTCAGCCGGTGAAGCGCCGCGCGCCGCCTGGTTGTCAGTTGACCGGGACGACGATGACCCAGTGCGCTTCTGGGCTCACGTTATCGCGGCCGTTGCTGCCGTATCGCCCGGCACCGGGGAGGCATCCTTGCAGGTGCTGACCGCTCCCGGTGCCAAATCCGCGGAAGGCGTGCTGACGCCGCTGATCAATGATCTCGAACGGCTGACCGCCCCGGTGACGCTGGTTCTGGACGATTACCATCTGATCTCCAATCGCAGACTGCTGGAATGCGTGGAGTACCTGGTCGAGCACCTGCCGCGGACGCTGCGCCTGGTTGTGTCGGCTCGCGCCGACCCGGAGCTGCCGCTTGCGCGGCTGCGGGCCAGGGGTGAGATGACCGAAATCCGGGCCGATGCGCTCCGTTTCAGTGACGTAGAGGCCGCGGAGTTGCTCAACGGGACGTTCGGTCTCGGCCTCGCCCCAGCCGAGATCGACGCGCTGCAGCAGCGGACCGAAGGCTGGGCGGCGGGCTTGTATCTTGCCGGTTTGTCGTTGCGCGGGCGGGCCGACCCGTCCCGGCTAGTCTGGGCGTTCGCAGGTGACGACCGCCAGATCGTCGACTATCTCGTGGCCGAGGTGCTGGACGCGCTGCCGGACGACGTTCGCTCGTTCATGATGCGGACGTCGGTCCTTGACCGCATGTGCGGGCCCTTGTGCGATGCCGTCACCGGTTCCGGCGGATCGTGGCGCATCCTCGAGGGGCTGGAACGATCCAACCAGTTCGTCATCCCCCTGGACGACAGCCGCAAGTGGTACCGGTACCACCAGCTGTTCGCTGAGCTGCTGCGACACGAACTGGACCGGGCCGAGCCGGGTCTTGCTCCGCTGCTTCACCGCCGGGCTTCGGCATGGCATCGTCAGCATGGCTCGATCGCCGAGGCCATCGGGCATGCGATGCCGGCCGGTGACCTGGCGGATGCGAGGGAATTGATCGCCGCGCACTGGAACGCCTACGTCAACGAGGGACTGGCCGAGACCGTGGAGGCGTGGCTGAACCGGCTGCCAGCTGCGATGGTGACCGATGATGCCCGGATGTGCCTGGTAAAGGGATGGATTTCACGTCATCTGGGCCGGCTAGACGAGGTTGAGCCGTGGCTGGAGGCTGCAGAGGCCGCGACACCCCAGGGCCCGCTCACCGAAGGCTCTACGTCAATCGAATCGAGTGCGTGCCTGCTGCGCGCCGGCTACCGGCACATGATCGGGGACCTCGCCGGGGCCGAGGCAGCCAGCCGCCAGGCGTTGGCGCTCGAAGCGGCGGGGACCCCGCTGTGGCAGGCAGTGGCATCGGCGACACTAGGCGCCAGCTTGTGCTGGCAAGGCAAGGACGGCGAGGCGCGCACCGTCCTGCGACGAGTCGCCGGGCCTGTTCCCCGTCCCGCCGGCAACCTCGCCGGCCTGTGGGCACGGGGCTGCCTGGCAGCGATCGCCGCCAGGAGCGACAATCCTGAGGCCGCTGAAGACCATGTTCGCAAGGCCATGGACCTGGCCGACCGCCATCGGCTGGGTGAGTACTGGGTAGCAGCTACAGCCCTGCTTACGTCGGCTGAGCTGCTGGAACGCCGTGGCCAGCTAGCCGACGCCGAAGCGACAGCGCGCAGGGGGCTGCTGCTCGCCGAACGTGGCCGGGCACGGCTGGAGACCGCCTGCGCCCAGCTCGGCCTTGCCAGGCTGGCAGCCCGTGCCGACCGCGACGAGGAAGCCCGCGCGCGAGTGGGCGCAGCCCGGCGCATCATCATGGCTTGCGCTGACCCCGGCGTGGTCCTCACCGGACTCCTCGCGGCCACGGCAGGTGACGTGGGCCGGCCTGCGCCGCCCTCTGGGCCCCGCCTGCCGGAGCTCGCGGAACCCCTGAGCCAGCGGGAGGACGAAATCCTGCGCTGGCTGAGCAGCCAGCTTTCCTTGCGGGAGATCGCCACCGAGCTCTACGTGTCCTACGACACCGTTAAGACACACACCCGTCACATATACCGCAAGCTCGGGGTGTCAACCAGGCAACAGGCCGTGACCCGGGCGCGGACCGGAAACGGCCGGTAGGCCATGGCCCCGGCCCGCCGCGCGGCTCGGCCGCACCGGCACCGGCACCGGCACCGGCACGTAGCCGGGTTGTTAAGTGCCGTTACCTGTTCCCGCTTGCCGTGCCCATGTTCCCTCGTTGTGATCGCGCGCTCGGCCGGTCCGGAATGGCTCCACGCTCACCAGCTCCAAGCCCAGGCTGCGCACCCGGTCCAGGATCCCGTAGAGATGTGACTGATCGCAGATCTCGCCGACCAGGGCTGTTTGTCCCTCTCCCGTCTCCATGGCCATCCCGGCGAATGCGGAACCGAGACGCTCAGTCAATCGCCCTCGAACCCTGATCTGGTATCGGATTGGTCCCACGTTGCCTCCGTCCTCCTCCGGTTTCTTTCACTCTCGGCCCGAAGCGGGTGAGCGTTCATCCCCCGGTGCCGATCTCACCCAGGTGAGAGGGCGGCGCTGCCGCCCCCGCCCAGATCGCATCCCCGCCTGGGAGGCGCGGCGTTGTGCCGTCATGGCCGCCGGGCGCGTCGCGCGACCACCTCACCCAGGTGAAGCCGGCGCAGGGGTGATGCCCGCTCACCCACGGTCACTGCACAGTGGGTCCTGGCGATGAAATATTGCGCGCTGAGAGGAGAGTTCGCATGTCGCACACGAAGTTTCTCAGCCCTCGCGCGGCGACAGAAAGGATCCGCATACCGCACGTGAAGTCCTTCAGTCACTCGCAGATGACGGCCGAGACGGCAGAGCACGCGCTGGCCAAAGTCGGCCAGTTCCTGGCCCGGTACGGCCTTGTTCTCGTCCTTTTCTGGATCGGCGCAGGGCATATCGTCGCACCCACGGCCATCCAGTCGCTCATCGCGCACAGTCCCCTGCTGAGCTGGCTTTACGGTATTTTCAGCACCCACACGCTCGGCTACGCGCTCGGCAGCGCGGAGATCGTCGCGGCTCTGCTCATTGCGCTCCGGCCGCTCTGGCCGCGGGTCTCGGCCGTGGGCAGCGTGTTCGCGGTGCTGATTTTCTGCAGCACGATCAGCTTCCTGTTCACCACACCCGGAGTCACAACGGGCGGAGCGGTGCTGTCAATGCTCGGCGAGTTCCTGCTCAAGGACGTCGTGCTACTTGGCGTTTCGCTGTGGACGCTGGCCGACTCGCTCGGCGCCCATCGCCGGACCCGGCCGGCCTCGTAGGAACACAGCGCGGACGGCCGCTCAGCTGTATGCGGGCCGCGATGGAAGGGCGGGAACTCCCATGCACGATGCAGAAGGCATCACCGGAGACGGCTGGGCCCTTCAGATGATGCGGCCCGCTGCGCTCCGGGCCGCAGTATGGGTGCTGGCCATCACGGGGCCTGTGCTGCTGACGCTCGCGGCGCTGCCGCTACATTCGGCCCTGTCCCGCGGCGGTTTCCAGCTCTCCGCGCTCGTGCTGGTCGGCACCCTTGCGATCGCCGGCGGTGTGCGGCCGGCTCTCATCGCGCTGCTTTTGACAATGCTGGGGCGCGCTCTGTTCTTTGCGCCAGTGTTCATGACGATGACGATGACGAGGATGAGCGCTGCCCTGCTGCCCGGCGTTATCGCCCTGGCCGGCTTTGCGGTCGCCGGCGCGTTGGTCGCAAAGCAGGCCCGCAAGGTCGCTCATCTTGCCGCCGAGCAGACCGCGTTCCGGCAGGTCGCAATGCTGGTCGCGCACGCGGTTCCGGAAGACCAGCTGTTGGCGGCGGCCGCCGGGGAGGCGGGCCTGCTGACCGGTGCCGATTATGTCCGTCTAGGGCGGTATCAGTCCGGCAGTCTCACCGGCGTCGCAGCCTGGCGGCGAACGCCACGGCCCTTCGGTGCCGGCCGCCGCTTGGCTCTACTCCGCGGCCTCACCAGGGCAGTCTCCCGGGCCGATCGCTGGGACCCGATAGACGACATTGCCGGCGCGTGCGGACCGCTGGCGCACGATGCCCGCGCCCACGGCGTCCGGTCGGCGGCCGTACGTCCCATCAGGTCCGGCGGGCGCACCTGGGGCGTGCTGCTCACCGGCACAACCACGAGATGGGCACCCCGAGCATGCGCCAGACTGTGCGAGGACTCGTTCGCGGACTTGCTGGGAGCGGCGTTGTCAAACGCGGAGAATCTGGCCGCGCTGACCGCGTCGCGCGCGCGTGTGCTCGCGGCAGCGGACGAGGCACGCCGGCAGATCGAACGGGACCTGCATGACGGCGCCCAGCAGCGCCTGGTATCCCTCGCGCTCGCAATCCGGACCGCGCAGGCGGCCGTCCCGCCCACGTCCGGGCTGCTAGCCGACGAACTGGCCAGCGTTTCTGACGGGCTGAGCAGCGCGCTGGACGACCTGCGCGAGCTGGCGCGCGGCATCCACCCCTCCGTCTTGTCCGAAGGCGGACTCGTCCCGGCGCTCAAGGCCCTCGCCCGGCGCAGCATCGTCCCGGTCCAACTCGACGTGCAGACCATCGCGCGTCTGCCGGAGCCGGTCGAGGTCGCCGCCTATTACGTCGTCAGCGAGGCCCTCGCCAACGCGGCTAAGCACTCGAATGCCTCCGTCGTTCAGCTCGGTGCACAGATCGCCGACAATATCTTGCACCTGCGGGTCCGCGACAACGGCGACGGCGGCGCCGACCCAGCGCTCGGTTCAGGGCTGATGGGGCTCAAAGACCGGGTCGAGGCGCTCGGCGGCACGATCGCCATCCACAGCCCGGCCGGCGCCGGCACCCGCTTGGATGCGCATCTGCCGCTTGCCGCCTGACCTGCGCCTCGCCTCACAGAACTGCGTCCCAGGTCACCAGGCGTTTCCAGTCGGCAGACAGCTGCGGCGGCCAGGCGCCCTTCGCATCTGACGGCGGCGGCCAGATGCAAATGAGAGCTTGCTCAAGTGAGGTTGGAAGGCCGATGCTCCCGGCAGGCCCGCCACATTGCTTCGCGGCGTAATCGCTGAATACCTGGAAGGCGATGCGTCCCAGTATGAGCGTCGTCAGGTGCCCAACGACCGAACCACCGTCCGGTGCCTGCAGTGCGGCGGCTGGCGCCTCCTGAATCCGCGGCATGGTTTGCGGGCCATCCACATCCCAACGGCCGAGCCAGACCCGCCAATGCAACGGCGGTTTCCGGGCATCCAGCCAAGAGAACGCCGACTCATCGGCCGCCGCCTCCTGGCGGTTTGCGAGCTCCAAGAGCAAGACAGTCTTTACGGCCCATTTAGCGACCAGCTCCTGGCTAACCTCGTTGAGCACCTTCCACCGGCCGGAAGCCGCCATGGGAGCGAGGACGGGCCTGACATCGCCATCAAGCCGACGTAGCAACTTCGCATTGCAGTTCCGGCTCCGGCACACGGCGTTGCGGAGATTAATACTGAGGCCGTGGACCTCGTCCAGAAGGTAGCGCCCGTCGGCCCCTGGCTGGTCACGGGCGCTTACGGTCACCGGGCCGACGACCGGGAAATTGTGCCAGCGTGCCCACGTCGGCATAACATGAGTGGCCCGGCCAAGCCGCTTCTTGCATACGACGCACTCCTCCAGCGGCGGGTATTGCGGCCCGTAAGCAGGAGCGAGAAGGGCCGCCAACGGCAGCAGGGTGATAAGCAATACCCAGGTTACGGTGCCCCCGATTATGACGTCGACCACCGGGCTGGCCGAGTTCCACGCTGCCACTGAGAAAAACACCGGCGCGCTGCCGAGAACGACGCCGATGATCGAGTACCCGAGTGATGACATTACGGCGAGCTTTAGCATCCGGAGCGTCTTTATCCCGCCAGATGAATCAGGCTGCAGAACGTTCCAGATCGGCCTGAGAATCCTGAAGATGCCCTGAGCTAAACCCCTGAGCAGGCGAACTCTCGAAGCCCGGATGTTGATTGTCTCTTTCAGCTTTCGATCCAGCCAGGGCAGGATCTTCCTTTCCCACCACCTATGTATCACAAGGTAGAGGCCGATGATAACATAGTCGAAGACGACCTCTATGCGCACCAGAGTTCGCGCCCACAATGGTACGTGAGTCATGAATATCGCGTTGAGATAACTTTTGGTGGTCATCCAGAGCAGAAACATGACGACTGCCGCAACACCAGGCTTCAAAACATTGCACAGGTCTGCCAGCAGGTCTCGCGACTCGGTAAGCGAGTAGTCGCCATCGGCTCGAGACTCCCGGCCGGAAACAGCTTCATTCCGCCGGCTCACTGCCAGCAAGACGCCCAAGAGGAATACGATTCCCGCAACAACCTCGACTGCCCCTAGACCTAGCATTCCGGCGGCGTACATAGCCTCCGTCCATGCTCGCCGGCAAGCACGCGCTGTACCATCGCCCGTGACCATGCCGAACAGGAAAGAATCAAGGCCGAGCGTAATGAATGCCATGAACAGCAAGGCTGCACCTTGGGCAAATCCAGCGCTCTGGTCCCGGGATGATCGCCTGCTCAGCAGCAGCACAATACCGTTGAGCATGAATCCGGCCAGAACGCCCGCCAGAGCCGCGTTTGCTTCCGCGGAGCTCACCGCGGACCAGGCCGTTGGCGCACAAACTAAAGCCATTATTTGAGTATGCAGGCCTGTTGCGGAGGTGTCCATGGGACCGAAGGCACTCGAAAGGGGCTGAGAAGAGCGCCGACAAGCTCTTGCACCGGACCGCCGCCGTGGCGGCGGGCCCCTGGAACTCCCCCGGACGGCAGGTCGGCCAGAGGGGCTACCGCGGCCGCCCCTTCGCGGCCATCACCGGACTGCTTATTCGGGCTCAGTATTCACCTTTGATCACGAAGAAGGAGCCGCGGATCACGCCGGCCAGCTTTGACTTCTGGCGGGCGAACTTGAAGCGTGAAGCCAGTTCTTCGGGAACTTCCATACCCTCGGAGAGTTTGAAGCCGACTGCGCGCTTCTCCCCCTCCTTGGTGCCGTACATCACGTTGATCGACAGGCCGGACTGGTAGAACACGTAAGCCATCTGAAAACCGTCCACCTCGAAGGAAGTCACCTCGAGCGGGCGGGCGGAGATGACGATGTCGCGCTCTTGGGTGAGGATGCGGTTCACCCAGTCGAGCGTCTCCCGTGCATCGCTCGCGGGACTGACGGTGAAGACGTGATCGTACTTGTTCCTGTAGTAACGTGCCTCGTTGGCGCGTAGTCCAGCCAAAGCTTCCGCGACCGGGGACGATTCCAAGCCGACAGTGGACACGTTCTCGAAGTCGACGATGTACGGCACGTGCGCCCTCCCGATGACGATCTATCAAGGCAACGGTAGTAGACGGGCGACTTCAGCCGGGCACGCCCGGCCGCCGGCGTGGATGACCTCGTGCTCGGATTGCGGCAGTCCGCCGCATCAGGCCTTGGTCAGAGCAGCTTGTCGAGGGTGATCGGCAGGTCGCGGATGCGCTTGCCGGTCGCGTTGTAGACGGCGTTCGCCACCGCTGCCCCCACACCGGTGATGCCGATCTCGCCGATACCGCGTGCTCCCATCGGGCTGTGCGGATCGGGGATGTCGGTCCAGATCACATCGATCTCCGGCACGTCCATGTGCACCGGCACGTGATACTCGGCGAGGCTGGGATTCATGATCCGCCCGGTGCGCTCGTCGAACAGCGTCTCCTCCGTCAGCGCCAGCCCCAGACCCATGATGATCCCGCCCTTGAACTGGCTCGCCGCCGTCTTGGCGTTGAGTATGCGCCCGCAGTCGAACGAACCGAGGAAGCGTGATACGCGAGTCTCCCCGGTGACCGCGTTCACCCGCACCTCGCAGAACTGCGCGGCATACGAGTGCATCGAATAGTCCTGCAACTCGAGTACCTTCGGCGCCTCGGCCTCGGCTACCACCTCGTCGCGCCGGGCCCGGCGCATGATCGAGACGTAGGTTTCGGACTGGTCGGGCTCGCCAAGCTTGCGCAATCCGCCGTCGCGTGCCTCGACCTGGTCGGGCCGCAGGCCGGCGAGCGGCGAGTCCTTGCCCGCTAGCTTCAGCACGTCCTCGAAGAACACCTCGCTCGCAGCGATCACCGCCGCGCCGGTCGACGCGGTCTGCGATGAGCCGCCCGCCACCGTTCCGGCTGGCAATGAGGTATCGCCATAGTCGAACGTCACCTCGTCGAGCGACAGCCCGAGCCGCTCGGCGACGTGCTGCGCCTGCACCGTGGCGGTGCCCATACCCATTTCCTGCATAGCACTGGAAACGACCGCGTGACCGTCGGCGGTTAGCCGGATGCGCGCAGCCCCTCCCGGGAACCGGTAGTAGGGATAGGTGCCGGTCGCCACGCCCATGCCGATCAGCCATTCGCCCTCGCGCCGCGATCGCGGAGTGGCTGACCGCTGATCCCAGCCGAACCGCTCGGCGCCCCGGGCATAAGCCTCGACCAAGTGCCGTGAGCTGAACTGGTTGCCCGTGGTGGGATCCTGCGCGGGCTCGATCCGGCGACGCAGCTCGATCGGGTCGAGCGCCATCTCCTCGGCCAGTTCGTCCAGCGCACTCTCCAGCGCGAAGGTGCCGACCGCTTCGCCCGGAGCGCGCATGAACGTGTTAGGGCACATGCTCATGTCGGCCACCTCCTGCGCGACGGTGATCGCGTCGGCGGCGTACATGTGGCGCGCTGGGAAGGTGAACTGCTCGGGACAGTCGTTGTGCGACGTCATCGCCGCGACACCGGTATGGATCAGCGCGGCAAGCGTGCCGTCCGCGTTCGCGCCCAGCGCGACGCGCTGCTCGGTGACAGTACGACCCCCGACGATGCGGAATACGCCCTCCCGCGACAGCATGATCCGCACCGGCCGGCCGGCGAGCTTCGACGCGGCGGCGGCGAGGATCTGGTGATCCCACAGGCACTTCCCGCCGAAGCCGCCGCCGACATAAGGCGAGATCACGCGGACCTGCTCGGCTTTCAGCCCGAACACGCCCGCGATCGTTGACGCAGTCGCGGTCACCAGCTGGCTCGCGTCGTGGACGGTAAGTGTCTCCCCTTCCCACGCTGCCGTCGCGGCGTGCAGTTCGATCGCGTTGTGGTTGTGGCGTGGCGTCCGGTAGGTGCGGTCGACGATCACCGTCGCGTCAGCAAGCGCGGCCTCGGCATCGCGCTTCCTGAGCTCGGCTGGCTCGCCGAGGACCGACGCTGGTGGATGGGATCTGGCCTTGGCGGCTTCGAAGGAGGTGACGGCCGCCTCGGCGTCGTAGGCGACCTCGACCAGCGCGGCCGCATGATCAGCCTGCTCCTGCGTCTCGGCGAGCACCACCGCCGCTACCTCGCCGTTCCAGTGGATACTCGCGTCTTGCATGATCGGCAGGCTGCTCGGCCCGGCCGCCGACGGCGCCGTGCCGAACAGCGCGGGCGCATTCATCCGCGGCGCGTTCTGGTACGTCATCACCAGCACCACGCCGGGCGCGGCTTCGGCCGCTGCGGTGCCGATCCGCGTGATCCGCCCGCGGGCGATGGTGCTATGGACCAGCGCGGCATAGGTCAGGCCATCCATCGCCACCTCGGCGGCGAAACGTGCCTTGCCCTGCACCTTGAGCGGGCCGTCGACGCGCGAGACAGGCGCGCCGATCAGACCATGCTTTTGGATCAGCGGATCGGGCGCGCCAGCCAGCCAGCTCTCCGGGTCAATCCCGGCCGCAGTCTGCGTCACCTGATGCGCGCCGTTCCGGGGGCTGTTCATGGCTGCTCTCCCGCGAGCCCCGCCAGGACGGCGGTGATCGTCCGCCGGGCCAGTTCGATCTTGAACGCGTTGTCGCGCAATCCGGACGCGTCAGCCAGCTCGGCGTCCGCGGCAGCGCGGAAACTGGCCTCGGTCGCGGGCCGGCCGCGCAGCGCTTCCTCTGCCTTCCAGGCACGCCAGGGCTTAGGCGCGACCCCGCCCAGGGCGAGCCGCACGTCGCGGACTGTACCGTCAGCCACGTCGAGCGCAGCGGCGACCGAGACCAGCGCGAAGGCGTAGGAAGCGCGGTCGCGAACCTTTCGGTACGTCGATCGCGCGGCGAGCGGGAGCCGGGGCAGTTCGACCGCCGTGATGAGCTCGCCGGGCGCCAGCTCGGTCTCAACCTCGGGGTGCCGGCCTGGCAGCCGGTGCAGGTCAACAAGCGGCAGCGACCGGGAGCCATCGGAACCATCGGTGTGCACGATGGCATCCAGTGCAACCAGCGCGACGCACATATCGGAGGGATGCGTCGCGACGCAGGCCGGCGAGCCGCCGAGAATCGAGTGCATACGGTTGAAGCCGTCGATTGCATCGCATCCTGCGCCCGGCACGCGCTTGTTGCAGCGCGCCGCATCGTCGTAGAAATAGGTGCAGCGCGTCCGCTGAAGGATGTTGCCGCCGACTGTCGCCATGTTGCGGATCTGCGCGCTGCCGCCCGCGAGAACAGCGCGCGCGAGGACCGGATAACGCTCGCGCACGATCCGATTGCCGGCCAGCGCGGTGTTCTTCGCCGCCGCGCCGATAACCAGGCCGCCCTCGTGCGTCGCTTCGATCTCGGCCGGCAGCGCGGTCACGTCGACGAGCGCCTCAGGCCGCTCGACCGTCTCGCGCATCAGATCGACGAGATTGGTGCCGCCGCCGAGATACTTGGCGCCGACTGTGGTCCGGGCCAGCCGTACCGCGTCGGCCACGCTGCTCGCGCGGGCATAAGTGATCGGCTTCATGCGAGCACGTTCCCGAAGGTTGAGGTGATCGCCTCGACGATGCCGTTATAGGCGCCGCACCGGCAAAGGTTGCCGCTCATCCGCTCCCGAAGTTCATCGTGGTCCAGCGTCATCGTGTCTGCAGACAGGTCGTCGGTCACGAAGCTAGGAAGCCCGCGCTCCGCCTCGCCGGCCATCGCCACAGCCGAGCAGAGCTGCCCGGGCGTGCAGTAACCGCACTGAAAGCCGTCATGCTCAATGAACGCGCGCTGCAGCGGGTGCAGGCCGCCATCTCCCCCGAGCCCCTCGACGGTCGTGATCGCACGCCCCTGATACTGGACCGCAAGCGCCAGGCAGGCATTGATCCGCTCGCCATCCGCTAGGACGGTGCAGGCCCCGCAGGCACCCTGGTTGCACCCCTTCTTCGCGCCGGGCAGGCCAAGATGGTCGCGCAGCAGGTCAAGCAGCGACGTCCGCGGATCCGCCGAGAACTCGAGCGTCCGTCCATTGATGACGATTTCCATCGAACCCCCCACCGGATGGAATGCGGCAAACCGGACATCCTGCCGAAAGGTCGTCGCAGGCACGTGACAGTCCGCACCTCATGATGCCCGAGGCACCAGCGCGTCAATCCCGTCCGGCTCGACACCGCAGCGTCGCATCCATCCCACAGCTCAGTTCGAGCTGCTGACCCGGGTCAGCACGAGCCGCTGCTCACGCCCTCAAGGCTCAGGAAGCAGGTGGCTGGAACATGCCCGGGCGTAGGCGCAGCCTGCCGCAACCGAATCGTCGTCGCCGGTGTCGCAGACCACCGTGATTGCCACCCATCGGGGTCAAGGGACCCGCGGGCCTCCACTCGGCTGCGGATCTATTGATCCTTCTGCCAGGCCGCCGGTGCCTGCGCTTCTGCCAGCCTGGTCATCGTAGTATGAGCGGCGCAAAGCTAGGTTCTCAATCTTGTCGAGTTCATCTTGAGCCAGCCGAAGCTTTTCGCCAGCCTTCTCCGCGTGGCCCGCTTGCTGCTCATACCAAGCCCACGTTCGGTAGAGATCCGAGCGCATAGCGTGAGCCTCATCACCGGATTGCGTTACTTCGTCAAGTGCGGCATTGAACTGACTGGCACCAGCTTCGTCATCACCCGACTCGAAGAGGAAGCTGGCGTAGCCACGTCGGGCTAGCCTCCGGTAATAGGCCGTCCGGGCGACGCTAATCGCTTTCTCGTAGTACTGCCTGGCCTCGATCGGGTCGAAGGAAGCCGAGGCCAGACTCACATAGTCGATCTCGTTTACCAGGCGAGGCGGCAACTGATCGGTCAGTACCGCCGCTAGCCGAGCCTGGGATGTCAGGGCTGGTCCCAGGTATTCCATAGCCTCCGGCGACTTCCTGCTCTCTATCTGCATGTCAGTAATGCGAGAAAGCACCTCAGTGAGTTGCTGCCGGATAATTCTCCGGTTGTCTAGCGCGCGTTGCACTTGCGTCAGCGCCAATGTGATAATTGAAACCACTAACGCGCCGCCGCTGAAGATAATAGACTGAACGCCGGTCGACATACGAATAGCCTTTCTTCTTACCTCGTACAGCAAAAATCAATCATCACACCATCATGTCGTCATCGTACGTTTACTGGCTGGCACCAGCCAGGACCGACGCTGAGGGCGGGACCGTCGCGCGCGGACCATTTCGACATCACCGAGCGGGGGAACGCCGTAGGGAGCGCTACCGCCTTCTGCCCTCCAGCAAGCCGTTCATGATCGCGATGTCAGCGTCACCTGTCGAGTTCGCCTGCCCGCCGAGCCAGCTCTCCGACAGCGGCCGCTGGCCGGCCGCAGTGGCTGCTACCTCTGCCGAGAGCCCGGCCTCGGTCAGGCATCGCATGGCCTGGCTGGCCGGCAGAGCGTTGAACCAGCGGTAGCCGGCCACCCGGCGCGCGCTCTGGTCGATTACTCCGATCAGTCTGACTCGGGATAGGCCGCCGTCGGGAAACGCGTCCAGCCGTACCAGCGTGAGCGGGTCCGTCTCCGCAAGGTCGTAGACATGCCTGGTGTCGGGTTGCAGCCGGGCTCGGTCAAGCAGTCCCCGCCAGGACGGTGAATTGTCCGCGGGGGGCACCTCCGCCGCACATCCGTGCAGCGCGACCGCGGCCGAGGCGTTGTACTTGAAGTGCGCCGTGTCGATGACTACTCGCCGCAGGCACCCTTCGAAGCCCAGCCGGAACACCGCGAAATCATGGCCAGCGGCGCGACGCCGCTGCGTTTCCCACCCCTCACCCATGGTGCGCGCGCGATCAGGACGGTTCAGCATGCTGGCCGAGGAGTAGAAGTCATCGCTGCTCGCGACGACCGCTCCCCCGTACTCCTGACTAGCGAGGTCTATGGTCAGTTCTTCCAGGCCGCGCGGGTCAGGGACAACCTCGCCGTAAATCCGGAGCCTGGCGATACCGCCATCGGGATAAGCCGACAGCCTGACGTGCGTAAACCGCCGCCGGTCCGTCACGGCGAAGATGTTGTGGCTATCGCCGGTGACCGCCGCGTTCGCCACGATCGTCTCCCAGCCAGCCGACGGGCCGGCAAGCTCAGCCGGACTCGGATAGCCCTCATGTCCGCACGCCTCGAGGCTGACCGACTGCGGGTAGTTGCCTGTGAAGAAGCTGGTGTCGACGTCTACCGAGATGATGATGCCCGCGGCGCCGAGCCGGATTATCGCCCAGTCATGGCCGCCGTCGCGGCGGCGCCTTGTCTCCCAGCCGTCAACTATCTCGCCACGGTTCCCGTAATGTCCCGGCTCGAAGGCAGCCGGGGCAGGCGCCAGCAGGTTCTCTTTATCGCCGAACGACTCATCGCTCGCCGACATGACACTGGCGCCGAGCCAGCGCGAGGCGAGGTCGACAGCCGGCGTCATGAACGCGTGCCCGCGTCGCTTCCGCGCCGCGACCCGAGCGGTTGCGACAAGGGCCAGCCCGTAATCACCTTCGGCTCTGGTGCCGCGTACGTGCAGAGCTTGCTCGTCGTCAGGCCCAGCCCGACGACGGCTTCGGCGAGCCGGACCGCCGCGCCAATCCCGTCCACCACGGGAACGCCCACTTCGGCGCTAATGGCCTCCTCCAGCCCAGCCATGCCTGCGCAGCCCAGGCAGATGGCTTCGGCATGGTCTTGCGTGACGGCAACCATTGCCTCTTCGACCAGGCGGCGGATCGCGCCCTCCGGATCGGCGTCGATGTCGAGCGTGCTCATGCCGCTGGCGCGCACGGATGCGCACCGTCCTGCCACTCCAGCCAGCATGAGGCGGTCTTCGATCGCTGATACCGAGCGCTTCAGCGTCGTCACAACCGAGTAGCTTCGCGCGATCAGCATCGCCACGTACGCCGAGGCCTCGCAGATTTCGATCACCGGCTGCTTGATGAGCTCCTGCAGGCCGTCCCGCCCGTGCTCGCCGAAGCCGGCGAGCACCACTGCGTCGTAGGGCTCGTCGTAAGCCAGTACCCGGTCCATGACCCCGACGGCTGACAGGTAACTCTCGAAATTGCAGTCGACCGCTTCCGGGCCGAAGAGCGGGCGCAGCGCAACGGTCTGCGTGCCAGGCGAGGCATATTTTCTGGCACCCGCGGCGATGACGTCCGTCATCGACTCGCTGGTATTAACGTTCACCAGGATGATCTTCACGAGCTACTCCTGTCCGGTGTCCGCGGGCCCGAATTGCACGGACCCGAGCCGGGCTGCCTGCAGAGCAGGCGCCCCGCCGGCTCGCCGGGATTGACCAGCTGACCGTGCAAGATCGCGGCCCGCACCACTCCGTGCAGCTTCCGGCCGGTGTAGGGCGTGGTGGTCGCGTGCTTGTGATGAAGCCGAGCCGGCTCGACCGCGAACGACTCGTCCGGGGCCAGCACGCAAAAGTCGGCGTCGCAGCCAGGGGCAAGCCGGCCTTTGCTGGTCAGTCCGGCAAGCCGGGCAGGCGCGGCGGACATCCAGGCTGCTACCTCCCCGAGGCCGATGCCGCGGCCGCGGGCCTGCGTCCAGATCAGCGGGAGGCCGAGCTGAAGCGAGGAGATGCCGCCCCAAGCCCTGCCGAAGTCACCGGTATCGATTGCCTTCATTTCCTCCGTGCACGGCGAGTGATCAGACACGATCATGGAAAGTGTCTGATCGCGGAGCCCGGCCCAGAGCAGTTCACGGTTCGACGCTTCGCGCACTGGCGGACAGCATTTAGCCGGGGTGTCGCCGTCGCGGATCTCCTCCGCGGCCAGGGTCAGATAGTGCGGGCATGTCTCGGCAGTCACCCGAACCCCTTCGCGCTGCGCGGAAGCGATCATCGCGATTGCGTCGGAGCTAGACAGATGCACGATGTGCGCGTGCCCGCCGGTCACCCGGGCTGCCTCGATGACCTGGGCGATGGCCAGATTCTCCAGGCCGCGCGGATGCCCTGCCAGATACCGGCCATAGCTGCGGCCGAGGCCGCTGCCGGTCCCGGCCGCAGCCTCCGCGTTCTCGAGGGCGGCGGCGGCTTCCGCGCTCTCCGCGTGCACCAGCAACGGAAGGCCGAGCCTGGCCAGCGCATCAAGGGCCGCGGCCAGCTGACCCGTCGTTACGGGCGGGAAATCCGGCGAGCCGGAATCCGCCAGGAAGCACTTGAACCCGGCGACGCCTGCTCTGGCCATCGGCTCCAGTTGCCCGGCGTTCCCTGGAACGACTCCGCCCCAGAACGCCACGTCGACATAACACTGACCGGCTGCTGCATCTCGCTTGACCGTGAGGGCGTCCGCGCTGACGGTGGTCGGGACGCTATCGAGCGGCATGTCAACCAGCGTTGTGATGCCGCCGGCCGCGGCAGCCCTGGTCGCCGTGGAGAAGCCTTCCCACTCGGCGTTGCCTGGCTCGCAGACGTGGACGTGCGAGTCGACGAGGCCTGGCATGAGCACGACGCCGGCGTCGAAGTCCAGCACGTTCCGGCCTGCCATACGCGTGGTGTCGAGTGGCTCCACCGCCGTGATCTGGCCTTCCGTAACCGCGATCGCCAGTGGCTGCTCCGCTTCACGAGCAGAGCCGGTGACAGCGCGGGCCGCCCTGATCAGCAGGTCTGCAGTCATGACGCAGCTACCCCCGCGGGCTGGCAGTGCGGTGCCGGCGTGGGCGGTTCTGCGAGATGTGCGCCACGGCGAGCTGCGCGTCTGTGCAGATCGTCACGAGTGCGAGGTCTCGTTCGTTGATCACGAGGTGCGTAGCCAGCGACGCCAAGACGGGCGCCCAGCCGGCGCCAAGGAAAATAAGGTCCGCGGCGCCGGGCTCGGTCTGCAGCGCAGCCCAGACGACAGCGGCCTCGGAGAGCGTGCCGATGCCACCGTCGAGCACCACGACAGCGTCGGCAGCAAGCAGGTGCGCGAGCCGCTCGGGATAGGTGTCAGACCAGCGCAGCTCGTGGCTCGACTCGTTCGGTTGCAATTCGGTCCAGCCAGTCATGGGCAGGCCGATGACCTTGCCCCCAGCCTCCGCAGCCGCGCGCGAGGCTACCGCCATCAAGCCGCCGTAGCCGCCAGTCATGATGGTCCAGCCCATGGCCGCGATGCCCTCGCCGATCTGCTCCGCGAGCATGCAGCGCGGATCGGGCGGCGAGAGCCGGGCAGAACCGATGACCGCAACAGTCAGTTCCGCTGGCGTCGCCTCGGAATCTACGGCTAGAGCGGCACGCGCTTCGGGGCCCGGACTGAGCCGCTCAGCCGGCGACGAGCTGGTAACCACGCACGCCCTTCCTTCCGGACAACGTGATGATGGCGCCGCGCAGCACGCCTTCTGAGTACTCGCTGCCCGGATTGATCGCCAGGGTGCGGCCGATCCGGGCCTCGCCCCGTGATTCATGGATATGCCCGTGCAGGCTCAGCATTGGCTGGTACTTCGCCAGCGCGGCACGCACCGCGGTGGAGCCGACCCCCGAGATCACCGGCATGCCGCCCTTCATGATCGGGCGGAACTCCGGGTCCAGCAGGGCGGCCTGGTCTATCGGCGTGTCCCGCGGGGGCACGTGGAAGTTGAAGATCACCCGGTCGGTGTTACCGAGCGCCTCCGCCTGCCCGCCGATATACGCGGCAAGCTCTTCCTCGGGTAGTTCCCGCGGTGAATCCCAGGGCGTCTGGTTCGAGTAGCCGACGCTGATCATCGTGATCCCGTCGCCCAGATCGACCAGCGTCTCCTCCGGGTTGATCACGAGCGCCGACGATCGCAGGATGTCATCCACGAAGGCAGGGTCGTCGTTGCCTGGCGCGAAGAAGCACCGCACGCCAGTACCGGCGAGCCTGTCCTCGGCGAGTTCCAGCCAGCGACCGAGTGTCTCGTGCATCAGCTTTTCGAAGAGCTGCGTTACCGCTTCTGGATCAGCGTTGAGCTGCTCTGTCTCCTCCGGCGTCGTCTCGTAGGCGTAATAACCCGCGTCGGTGATTGTCTTGCGGAGCTTTGCCACTCCGTCGTCAGTGACCTCGAGCTTTCGCCCGTACAGCGTGGCGCTGTGCACGCCCTGGCCGCGGTCGACGATCGGCACGATCATCTTGCCCGTGATGTCGCCGCCCATGATGATCGTGTCGCAGCCGTAGAACTTGCCCGCGTTCAGGAACTTGCGCAGGCAGACCTCGGAGCCGTGGATATCGGTAGCGAAGTAGATCTTGCGGTCAGCCATGACGGGTGCCTGCGACTTCCTCGGGGAGCTCGTACCAGGGTGAATGGCGTCCGAGACGCGCGCGTACCTTCCACCGCAACGATTTGCCCGCCTGATCAATGGCCTGCTGGATAGCCTCGGCGCGGGAGGCGACGGCGCCGCGATCCGGCTCGTCGAGCTTGTCCGGAGCGAATGCGACAGCTTTGGCCAGGTTGTCGCTCAGCGTGGTGTACCAGCCCCAGTCGGCGCTGGTAACTGCGCAGAGCCGGTCCAGCGACAGCTCGTCCGTCCCCGGCTTGTCTTCGCGGCCTAGTGCGTGATTCCGCAGTAGCTGCACCGCGTCGATCAGGTCCTTGGCGTTGATCTCGACGATCTGCAGTTTGGTCAGCAGCAGGTCGGCGATGCACAGGGTGTCGGGCAGCATGGTCAGCCGGCTGGACAGGTCAAGCGCGTGGCACATGGCGAAGGAACCGACGAACACATCAAGCTGCCGCTCATTCGCGCGGTCATAGAACAGCAGCCGCCGGTCTCCGTGCAGTGCGTTGAAGCGCTCGTTCGGCACATACCCCAGCTGGAGCAGTGCGCCTTTAGCTGCACCGCCTTGCTTGCGCCCGATCACGATGTCAATGTCGCCGTACGAGCGCTGCAGCTGCGGCGGCGTCGGTTCGTGCTGGTGCCACGCCACGGCCAGCCCGCCGATCAGCCGTGCCGTGACGCTCTCCGCAGTGCACCCCGCGAGCACCTGGCGCGCTTCGGAGGTGATATCCGCAACCGGTGTCCTGGTGGTCATGCTGGCTCCCCCAGGGTCGCGCGATGAATGGTGTCGTAGTGCTCCGCCCTGGCCTCCGCGCTCGGGAAGTTGTAACTGCGCTTGCCGGCCTGCCGGGCGAGATGGAAACCGAGCTGCGCCAGCGGCAAAGCTGCCAGCACCGGGCTGAGCTCCTCGGGCGCCCCGGTCGCCAGCCTCAAGTGGCCGGCCGGCCCGGACGGCTCAATGTCGGAAACGACACAGGCATCAGCCCCGGCAAACTGCAGTTCAGACAAGATTTCGGAGGCTCGGTCCAGGCCAGCGCCGGTCGGCGCGACCACAACGACCGGATCGCCTGCCCTGGTAATGAAGTACTCTTCGTGCGCCCACTCCTCCACGTTCGTGGCGAGCGCGACCTGCTGCGACCCTTCGAACAGCTTCGCGGCTCCGAACCGCGCGGTAGCTTCGTTCGGCCCCGCCCCAAGGAAGGTCACGAACCGCCCTGCAGCCATCCGGGCCGCGAGCTCGGACGCAGTGCCATCGCACCAGTCGAGCGTCTTAGCTGCCTGGCTTGGCAGCTGCTCGCACGCCTCGCGGATTAGCCGGTCGCTAGCGCTGCGGGACGTCAGCACCGCAAGCTCCAGGAGCGTGCAGAGCATGCCGATGTAGGTGCTGGTGCCCGGCGAGAAGCCGAGCGTAGGGACGTCGATCGGCAGGACGTGGTCGGCGGCCGCCGCGAGCTGGCCGTCAGCGTTTCCTGTCAAGGCGATGACCGGATGGCCGAATGCGGCTGCCTGCGTTGCGGCTTCGATCGTGCGGCCGACCTTCCCGGAGAACGAGATCGCCAGCACCGCACTGGCCGGCGGCAGGTAGCGGACGTCGTAGCGGGCGAGGTCTAGCGCGTGCACGGCATGAATGCGTAGCCGGCTGTGCCGCCGGAACGCCAGGGCAGCGGCGAGCCCGGCGAATGCCGAGTCGCCGCACCCGGTCAGGTACAGGTGCTGAATGCCCCTGTCAGCTAGCCAGTCCGCAAGGTCACGCACATGACCGCCGTCATCGGCTAGCCGGTCGGCGATCACGTCGGGGATCATGGCAATCTCACGGCGCATGACCTCGATGCCGTACGCATCGTCCGCGATCAGCCTGCCCGCGTCGCGATCCGTCATAACGGGAACGGGCGGTGGCGGGCTGATGCCGGTCCCTGAGGTCGCAGATTCA
>Ga0335072_10004946_pt1 | contig 19686 bp, 20 predicted proteins | sample Lox_Sample_21_FD_206725 | JGI IMG/M metagenome (GOLD analysis project Ga0335072, IMG submission 206725) | Soil microbial communities from Loxahatchee National Wildlife Refuge, Florida, United States - Lox_Sample_2.1 | ecosystem: Environmental > Terrestrial > Soil > Wetlands | place: USA...
CCGCTCCCGTCGTAGCGTCCCAGAGCCTGACCGTATTGTCGCTGGAGGCGGACGCGACCAGCCTGCCGTCCGGCGAGAATGCCACGGCGTTGACCGAACTTGAATGGCCCTCAAGCGTGCGGCGCGCCGCTCCCGTCGCAGCATCCCAGAGCCTGACCGTCTTGTCGCTGGAAGCGGACGCGACCAGCTTGCCGTCCGGCGAGAATGCCACGGCATTGACCCAACCTGAATGGCCCTGGAGCGTGCGGCGCGCCGCTCCCGTTTCAGCGTCCCAGAGCCGGACCGTATTGTCGTGGGAGGCGGACGCGACTAGCTTGCTGTCTGGCGAGAATGCCACGGCCATGACCCGACTTGAATGGCCCTCTAGCGTTTGCAAAGAAGGATTCCAGTCTTCTTGGACACCTGAAGTACGTTTAATCCAGTCTGGGACCTGATCCCAAAAGAGTTCCCTGACAATGCTGGCTTTTGGACTGAATACGAGAGCCGAGCAATATGCTTGTAGAGGCGCCTCTTCGATAATAAATCTACTGTTGAGAATAAAACGTTTGGCATCATGAACTAACGCTTGCAAGCCTGAATGTGCCATCGCATTAGGCTTCCCCATATAGCTTGGAATTTTCTTCGATTTAAAACTTGATAGAAAAGGCAAAGGTCCTGAAAGCAGAGGCGACTTCACCTTTGGCTTATCCTTAACAGATCAATTAACAACACTGCTAATGGCTGTGTAGACTCACTTACTGTAAGCATTGAATCTAATGCTTTAACCATAAGAACCCCTTCCGACATACACCCAATTATCGCAAGAGCCTCAAGCCAATGAATAAAATGCTTCTGAAAGAATCTTTGGACATTGCTATAGTCGCAGGAATCGATGTTGCCCTGCTGGAGATGGTGGACCCAGTAACGGCATGCGTACTGAACATGTAGAGGAATATGCTGGTTCAGTTCGCTTCTATTTACTTCAGCAGCACGAGCTCCTGGTACCCGAAGATTGCATATGTCGCGTCGCAGATGATCTGACATTATCTGAAGACAGTATGCAAAGAGGTTGTGATGCGCCTGTCTCTTATCGATGAGAAATTGAGGATTCAAGCATCTTTGCTTGTCAAGAAGAAAGTCACGAAATGATGGATGGAGCAACCGAATTACACCATCTTGGCTCTTTGGAACATCCAAAACAGAATGTAGATGGGTCAGTGTCTGGTTTATTTCCTTCGTCGGTGTCTTTAGCAGCCCAGCTAGACTGGTAGCAGGCAGTGTGTCGAATAGAACGACAATGGATCCAACAACTTGGCAAAAAAATTTGCGTAGATCCTTGATTTCTTGTTCATCATATTCTCCATTAGCTGAGTGGGCTAAGATGGTGGTATAAATCTCGTCGAGCTTCTTTTCTGGTGGCAGGGTAGTGTTGTCATGCTGAAGAAGAAGAGCCAATCGTCTTTGGGCAAATTTTCCACCCTGACGAATGAAACGACACGCCGTCGCAGCGTATATGAATAACCCACCCGTTCTCTGAACAAGAAGCCCGACGGTTTGCTCACCAGGCCAGTCCATAGCAAGACTACACTCTCTCTTGATACTCTCTAGATTGTGCTTGAAGAAAATAGAGATATCATGCTCAACAATGGACAAAGATATTTGATGGAGAGCAAAATCTTGATGGGCAGCCTCCGGAATATCATAAATCCCATGTCGAATTGGTGTCTCAGGCCTGCTCGTGATGAAGATTCGGAGTTGGACTTTCTGCAAAGACTTGGCCGTAGCAAAGAGTTGAAGAACTAACCGGACATCTTCTTCACCCTCGCACTCATCCAAAGCGTCTACCACTAGAACTAGAGGTAGTGGAAACGAACCCTCCTCCAATTTAGAGAGTGGTTGAAGGATAAGCTTTTCCCACTGGTCGTATAGGCCCAAGTTGCCAATATCGACGTCCGCGACAGCCTTGCAGATGTGACTCTTGAGATCGGGCAATTTGTTCGCTAGTTGAGCGGCAAGAGTCGTAAAGACCTTGTTGGAAGATCCAAGATCTCCTCCACCTCTAGAGAAGAAGAAACTTGCACCAAGGCGCCCTTGCTCATCGTACTCGCGGGCGATTGTGAGGGCGATGGTGGACTTTCCCGTGCCGGCCATGCCGTTCAGCCAAAAGATGCCCCTTTCGCAACGTCCATCAGCCCACTCCCTTATTCGCGCGAGGACGTCGACTCGGGTTTCAGGGAGACAACGGGGCGCATGTTGTTTGTTGGAGGAGTTGAATGCTGCTTGAGTAGCACATGGCAGGTCCTTGAGCAGATCTCGGTCGTTACGTCTGGTCCTGCAGCTCAAACCATCCACATTAGGAGGTCTTTAAGTATAGCTCTAAAGGGAGACTGACTGAAAGAGGGCGTCGCCATGGACGTTAATTTGTTGAGCTTGAACTCCAACCTCTGCTTTGTTGTTGAACGTGATCTGGGGAGGATCCGCAGGGGTGCCCATGTTGGCGAGATCGGCGAATCGATGCAATTTGTCATGACAAGTTCAAAGCGATAAAAGACCGGGACCGCGACGCCTAAATAGAAGCGAAATGTTGGCGGCTCATACACCGTGTATATGGCAATGGTAAAGTTGAATCAAGGCATGTGAGTTGCCTGTGATTCCTACGTCCATCAGGTGGGTGCGGTGGGGCCACTGGGGCACCTGCGCCAACACCGGGTCGGATGCCAAAGCCGAGCCAAAGCTTGCCTACTGCCGCCACTGCCACACACCTCGCCAGCGATATATAGCTCGCCAGCGGTGCCAACGGTAGTGTAGAGCTTGCCCACTGCCACACAGCTCGCTAGCGATATATAGTTCGCCAGCAGTATACAGCTTACCAACTGCTACACAGCTCGCTAATGGTTTACAGATCGCCAACTACAACGGCTTACCAGCCGCCACCACAGAGCTTGTCAACTGCCACAGCGCTTGCCAGCCGCCATAGAGCTTGCCAGCCGCCACAGAGCTTACCAGCCGCCACAGAGCTTACCAGCTACCATAGAGCTTACCAACGGTACACAGCTTACCAACTGCTACATAGCTCGCTAACGGCATACAGCTTACTAACTACCACATGTTTCCTCCCCTCCCTCAACTCCTTCCTTCCCTTTGCAGATCATATCAGGCGGCACCTCCCCAGTCATCATTTCCAACGACGACGACGACCTGGTGGCTGTGAGTGAGCTGTTTGCAAGGGTAGACCCTGCCCCCACGACAATAGCTGCCACTGCCATTCCCACCGCGGGTACCCACAAGCGGTAGATCTCGGGGGCTATGCCTCGGGATGAGCGCCCAAATAGGCCTGAGACTACCTCCGCGGCGCTGCCGCAACAAGAGACTTCGGGGGTTCCCAGGAAGCCCAGGAGGCAGATACAGGCGCTGGCGCTGGCGCTGGCGCAGCCAATAACTCTTGCAAGAGTAGAAGGGCCCGGAAGCCCAAACGGCGTAATTGAGATGAAATTGCAGTCTAATTACGGTGCGAACGGTGTCTGAGAATAGCTAGAATAGCGCAGTCAGTCACGCCCGTGACAGTCATTCATTCAACTGCAAGTGCTCAATCTCGAGTAGCTACCCTGCATCTCATTGTCCATGAATTGCTAGTATCCTTGGTGGTCAATTGCAATGCCAGCCCCGCACGGCGTCGGAAGGTCGCATCGATGTTAGCGCAGGTGTCCCAGTGGCCCACCACAGGCGGAAGAAGAAAAAGAGCGCGGAGCAGGGGCCCTGCCTTACACCCACTGCAGCGCGCAATTGGGACCACCGTATTTTGCAGCTCAGATCTCGACAAATTGATCACCGTTTGTAAGATGGGGGATCTGGAAGCAAGATGCACGCCTGTGAGGTACACGCCCATAAGGCACACGCCATGAGGTACACACCCATGAGGTACACGCCTATGAAGTGTACGCCCATGAGATACATGCCTATGAGATGCACGCCCATGAGGTGCACGCCCGTGAGATGCACGCCTATGAGGTGCATGACCATAAAGTGTATCCTCATGAGATGCACGCCTGCGAGGTGTACGCCCATGAGATGCACGCCCGTCAGATACACACCCATGAGGTTATGCCTATGGAGGGTTTTACGAGGACCTAGCGCGTCAGAGCACCGTCACACATCTATCCCAGCTCCAGGTATGGTTTCGGTGTTGTTGCATATGGGTTTCGGTCATCATCGTGGTGTCCTAAGACCACTATTTAGGACGCCGTACGGTCTGCTTGGGTACCAACGCTCATCAGCCTATTTCGACCTGTCTGTCTGTCACCAGTCTGTCTATCACTTTTTTGTCGATCTGATTGGCTGGCCAATCCGATTGCCTGCGCTTCTTTCCCTGCCTCGCCTATCCCGTTTTGTAGATAGTTTAGATAGTGAGCTCTGGTACCATTTTGGATGCAGAGCTGCTGCTTGGCTTCAGCAGCACCTTGGCCGTTGGGCAGTCTTTCGGCGGGTTTTCACCACGCGGAGCGCGCTCCAAGGGTGACCAGCAGCCTGACGGCCGAGTCGCCCACAACCAGAAGCTTTAAACATCTTTAGAGTCGACACAGAGACTCTAGCCATCCGTGTCCTGCGCGCAAGGAAGACTCGTAAATGAAGTGTATACCTATGAGACGCATGCCCATGAGATGATCGCAGAGGAGCCGGAAATGAAGTCGGTTATTAAGGACTTCATTAAGAAGTCGGTAGCGGCAGCGAGGTTGATCCCAGAGTATACCCCGGATACCTCCCATAGCTGTAGATATTACCTAATAGGGATATATGAGTCCCCATGTCCCTAATATCGATCAACTAGGCCGTGGTAGAGACGTCTTAAAATCAGGTAGTGACATCCTAGCCTCCCAAATGGCTAATCAACGAGTTGGCGGGTTCTCCCTGGGGCCCTCCGCGCCCATCGTATAATTTCCGCCGTAGGACGGCGAGGCGCGTCTAAATCCAAATCACCTAAGCATCTAAAATGGGCCGTGACAAGGCTGAGCCATCACAATCTACGAAAGACTCGTATAAGAGTTACATTCAATTTAGCAAATACATTGTTGAAGTGTGCCCTGATCAGGTTTGGTACATTCGCTATCGGCCGTTTATTGAGTTCCACGTGCGCGCTGCTTCCCATGACTTCTGTACGACCTCTGCCCCTTCCCGTCTTTCGAAACGCCTTCCAGTGGGATCGTCGATTCTGTGTGCGTCGACCAAATTCATACAGATCCGAAGACACTCGTGTACCAGCCATGGAAAATGAGACAGCAGTCACGGCTTTCCTCAGTGTTTGGTCGAGTGTGCTTGACCCGCCTAATTTCAATTACGAGCTTTTGGCATCTTTTTTGAATCAAGCGGACATCGAGGATCTCAATGACCTCACGCGAAACCCAACATTGTCGACTCTAGCACTAATAGACGACAGAAGAGATCCTGCTGGCTTAAGGGAAGGCCCACCAGGCCAGCCCGGCGAATCTAATGGACAAACAAGGAACTGGGAGTCTGACCAGTATGCTAGATGGCCCCCTGTAGGTGAGAACGTGTTTCAACAAGCTGGGGATGAGCGACAACTCCATCAAAGGCTTGTGCAAGATGTAATATTATCCTCGTCACCCGGAAAGAAGACACGACCGCTGACTGCCTCAACTTAGAGGCTTAGAAACAAGGCTGAGCGCCGAACCTTGTAGGTGGCAAGACAATGATTATACTCTGTCCTAACATGGTTAGACTCATTACGAATATCACTCCTCTTTGCGCCGTCTCGCTGGCAGTCACTGTTCCATATCAATTTGCAGCCTATTTGAGGGCTTTTCTACAGCGTTACCTATCGAACCAGCTATATCTCCGTGTAAAACTGGTGAGAAACATTCCCGGAAATCTTGCAAAGTACTAATTACCATCAACAGAACGACGACAACTATATCATGGAATTTCAGCTACCTTACCTAGCTTTACGCAGCGCCTGTGTGAAGTCCGATGCCAGGGGGGTTCGCCGACGCCACGAGATGCTAAAGTGGCTAGGCGCTGCTAAACCCGATCTCTACTATCATGAAGCTCATATCTCCTTCTTACTCACCGGACTAGATGAGTGGCATTGGACAGCATACTGCTGCGTTGACACCTTTTTCGGAAGCGAGCAAACGGTAAGTGAGTATATCAGATACCATGATGACGGCCCGACCGGTGGAGCTCGGAATGACTATCTGCCTGCTTGGAATCCGCGAGAATACTTTCTAATCGTGTTCTCTCGACGCATGACCCAAATCACGAGAGAATGGGAGAACATCATCAGCGTACTCAACGCTCGTCTTGATAGCTATGTGGGCAAATCACCTAACATTCTGGAGAACGAAATAAGCCTGACTCTGAAAGGAAACTGCTTATAACACAAGTATCGACACGGACAACTTTTTCGATGATCCGTATTTTACAAGGACTAAAAGCTACACACGCGCCGTTTCCATCTTGCGACAGCTTCACAATTCTCTGACGATGACCATCGAATCATTTCAAGAATTCTCCAACAATGAGTTGCAATATTTCCAGACAGACAGTGAGAAGCTAGATGCCTACTGGAAGCGATATGTAGACAGTCTTTTCGAAGATGTGTCTGACTTGCGGTTGTGGCAACGTTCCCTTCTGCAGAGAATTAACACATTTGACCGTATGAAAGATGGGGTATGTAGTCCTCTATACACTCGAATTTCTGGCTGACCGAACTCTGTGCCAGCTTGTCAATGCATCTGCATTAAAGGAGAGTCGGACCACTACCATTCAGGGAGATAATATTGGTGTTCTAACTAACATGACTGTTGTAAGTACTTTAGCCTCAAAGCTACTTTCTGGCCCAGGCCAGCTAATGGCGTGAAAGGCCTATTTACCTTTCAACCTCGCCGCCGTGAGTAGCTGACAACGGCACAATACTCGCGTGCTAATCAACCCAGGGACTTTTTAGCATATCGACTGACAATCCTAGTGGCAGACGCTGGATATATTGGATGCTGACGACGCTAATACTAAGCTTTCCTACTTTTTACATCGCTTTTGGCGAAAAGCTCAAGAGAGGGTTTGTAAAGCATCATATCAAGCCCAGTGTAGCTCAAACATATCCTTAGCTTCGAAAAGCACTACAAGGAACATTACAAGGAGTCCAAAGCATACCCACGATACATCTGTACTCCTTGACATGTTCGAAGTATGCTACCAGGGCTGCGCAAACAAGAGTAATAGGAGATCAAAGACTACCTTACTCTTTTTGGGTTTGGGTCTCGGCTTGACGAGGAGAGGAGCGCAACGGGCACAGCGCCTATGGTGGCAGGTGGCGCAAGTCGAGCAGAGCGCATACGGCCAAATTTCGTTACAGAGACACTTCCTAGTCAGCCTAACGTGGCAATGACGGAGAAAAAGCTTGACCTACACATTTCCAATCAGTGGCCGATGGTAGATAATAGATGGCGTCTTCGTCTGTGAAGGATGGCATTTTAAAGTTCGAAACTCCTCGTTTGATGCATTTTCCACATCGTGGCTCGCCACAGCAGCTGCATTTGGGCCGTGTGATGGTAGATGCTGTCTTATTCTCCCGATCCGTACAATTTACATTACACTAGAGCATTCTTAGCGCCAGAAACTGGGTAGTTTAGATGGTAGACCGAACTCACGCATGTCCAAGAAGAATATTCGGTGATTTCGAAGAGTGAAGATGAGGTTGCGGTGAGTTCAGGAGTCAGGCTGAAATCAGAGCTCTCGCCATCAGACTCGGGCGAGAAACTATCCCATGGATCTAAGGAAGTGCTATGTCGCATCTTGGTGTTTAGTTGACTGTGAGTTGATAGTGCAAGGTACCAAGGCGTGGACCCTTAATGTCTCAATTTCGTTGTGTATCAACATTAGATGGGAGCGTGATGCCGTATTACAAACCACAATGAAGCAGGGATGATTCCGAGTGACGGGTTACTCACGTGCAGGGTCACTCATTATTACTATGGTGAAAGTCCGGCCACGGTCACGCTTTCATAGCTCTAGCCCAGAGACAGCAATCTGAGGTCGCCGCTTTTCCATCTGACACTCTTCAGCTGAGAGCCTCTTAGGACTTTGGATTATGTCGGCTGTGTCAACTTGACTTGGGGGCTTGATGCCTGCTGCGTTTGCCAGGGTTCGTTTAGAAGTTATCAGTTTTCGGGGCTGGCTTAGGTTTGCCCCGGCTCCTGTGCTCCCCTCGGCTCACCTCCGGCTCACCCGACTCTAGCGCCAGTTGTGCACCCTCAGGGCGGGCCTCACCTACCCTCCTCTCAGGGTAGAATCTTGGCAATTTCAGAAACAACTTAGGGAAGTTCAGAGCGTATTATAGTCAGAGATTCACTTCCGTCACAACAACCAGAAGCTGGGTAATGGTAGCCTATGCTGTTACTATGCCTTCATCGACGCGCTCAACTCTTTACCGGGACCCTCAAAAACGCTAGAGCTGGTTACCGATCTCAATGCCCGCGCCCAGGCCCCAAAAACTTCGAGCGCAGTTTTGTCGCCCATGCTGTCCGCTTCCAAGCCAGCAATGTGGTTCCTCTACGGAAACAGCTCAAAGATGAAGCAAAAGCCAAGAAGTCCGCGTCATCAGAGACGAGGGGAAAGACCAAAAAACAAGATATCGATCCACGCTTGAAGAACTGGGAGCTCACTGTTGGGATTGAAATTCATGCCCAGTTGAACACTGCTCGCAAGCTCTTCTCGTGTACGTGGAAGCGGGTGAAAGAGTAGCTTCATGCTGACTGAATGATACAGTTGCATCTACGTCCATCAATGCGCCGCCGAACAAGCATGTAGCTCCTTTCGACCTGTCCGTCCCGGGCAGCCTACCCGTGTTCCAGAAGGCGACGTTGATCCCTGCACTACGCGCTGCAATTGCTTTAAATTGCTCCATACAACATGTCAGCCGGTTTGATCGAAAACACTACTTCTATCATGATCAACCAGCTGGGTACCAGATCACCCAGTACTACGAGCCCTTCGCGAAAGATGGAAGCATCACCTTAACCATCCATGATGGCATTGGTGCTGAAGATGGAGAACAAGTCACAATTGGCATAAAGCAGATCCAGATGGAGCAAGATACGGCAAAGTCCCAAGAGCTAGATGATGACATCACCTTGCTTGACTTCAATCGGGTAGGACATCCTCTTATAGAGATCATCTCGCTGCCACACATTCACTCGCCAGAAACAGCTGCGGCATATGTAAGGAAGGTTCAAGCCCTGCTTTTCTCTGTCGACGCGGTCACAACCGGCATGGAAATGGGAGGTCTGCGAGCCGATGTTAATGTCTCGGTTCGCCGAAGGGATGCTGAGCCAGGAATACACTCTTACAGCGGTATCGTGGGACTTGGACAGCGGACCGAGATCAAAAATCTGAGCACTCTAAAAGGTGTAGAAGATGCCATCAAAGCGGAGCGCGATCGCCAGATAACTGTGCTTGAAGCAGGTGGCGCGATTGAAGGCGAAACAAGAGGCTGGTCACTGACTTATCCCAAGGAGACGAGAAGATTGAGAGGCAAAGAGGGAGAAGTGGACTACCGATACATGCCGGACCCAGATATTCCTCCACTTATCATTGCCAAGGAAATTGTAAATCACTTGACAAAGACATTGCCTAAGCTTCCAGACGGCTTGCTTGTCATGTTGACCGATCCTCAGCGGTATGGCTTGTCAATGACAGATGGCAAGATCCTGCTGTCAATTGACGACGGAGAACGCCTGGATTACTTTCAAGAAGTTGTCGATGCTCTGCGATTGCGACGGTACTTTCGGAAGATTCACGATGCTCTACAGCAGCGTCTTGACGAACATGAGAGTGAACAGATCGAAAAGTCGCTTGGCAGAGTTGCAGGAAACTGGGTCTTGCATGAACTCGGCTCGCTTCTCACAACTAGTGAGATGGCGTGGACTGACAATAAAGTCTCGCCAGGCGCATTGGCTGATATCATTGACCAATTGATTCACAGCAAGGTTACTGGCAGTACGGCCAAGCAAGTCCTGAAAATGGTGTTTGACGGAGATGAGCGGACTGTTGGGCAGATCATTAAGGAAGATGGACTAGCATTCCGCCCTCTTTCAAGCCACGAGTACGAAGTGCTGGCTAAGGATGTGATAGAAGCTAATCCAGACGTCGTGGAGCAGATCTGCGACAAAGGCCGAACGGGCAAGCTCATGTTCCTGGTGGGTCAAATGATGCGGCAGGGAGAGGAAGGACGGGTCGAGGCTCAGAAGGCTGAAAAGACCCTCCGCCAGCTATTGAGTGAGAAGCAGTCATGAGTTATCGCACCCGAGATACCCCGAATAGCTTACGTATGGTAGTGTTTTTATCCTGTCATGGACCATGCAATCTGTCCACATGATTTTTCCAACTTTTCCGCGCTCATACGAAGAATTAAGTAATTGCTCTCTTAGACCTGTACTTAGGGGATGGAGATTGATAAGACAGAAGGAGCTTAGCACTTAGGATGCTAGCGCACGTCCCTAAAAGCAGGAACTCGCGGAGAATATCTTAAGTTTTGGGAGGCGTATGCAGTTCCCCCCACGCAGGCCCGCTGTAAACATGCCCGAGATATTATTTTCTGGCTTTCGTCATTCTGGAAGGCGTTCGTGTTGGTGTATCAGTATTAATTGACTTTCCTTCGTGCTTCATAATTGTTGCCTTTTCCCACTTTCACTCACACTTTCTTTAGTGTTTTGTCTGGGCGGCCCACCACAGGTCACGCTCTATTTCAGCACTTCCCCGCCGACTCGCACTACATTCTCCTCCATGGGTCTCAATCACGAACATTCCCACTCCCACTCACCGCCCAACATGACATCCCCCTCAACAATCCGTCCCAAGTTCCTCACTGCTTCCTCCGAGCTCGGCGTTGTCGCCGTTGGCTTCAGTGGCGGCCAATGCAAACCCGGGGTCGACGCTGCCCCCAGCGCTCTCATCTCCGCTGGCCTGCTGGACCAACTGCACGATGAACTCGGCTATGACCTCCACGGCGACAATGAAGTAAAAAACTATAACAGCATCCTGCCAAAGTCCGACCCAGACCACCGAGGCATGAAGAACCCTCGTGCTGTCTCGTCTGTGACGCAGCAGCTGAGCGAAGAAGTATACTCTCATGCAAAAGCCGGCCGCTTCGTGCTGACCCTCGGCGGAGACCACAGCATTGCTATTGGAACCATCTCCGGCACTGCCAAAGCAATCCGCGAGCGTTTGGGAAGAGAAATAGCAGTCATATGGGTCGATGCGCACGCCGACATCAACACACCCGAGCTCTCACTCAGCGGCAACATTCACGGCATGCCCGTTGCGTTCCTGACGGGCCTGGCCTCCGCCATCAACCCTGACGCAACCAATGGCACTTCCGCCAACGGCTCTGCCACGAACGGCTCTCGCACAAACGACTCCTCCGCCAATGATACTATCACTGAACCCCTCCCCTTCTCATGGCTCCCACCCACCCCTACCCTCTCCACTAGCAAGCTCGTCTACATCGGCCTCCGTGACGTCGACCGCGCTGAAAAGCTCATCCTCCGTCAACACAACATCCGCGCCTTCAGCATGCACGACATCGACCGCCACGGCATCGGGCGCGTTATGGAGCTCGCGCTCGCCCACATCGGCGCTGACACACCCATCCATCTCTCCTTCGACGTCGACGCACTCGACCCACAATGGGCGCCGTCCACGGGCACACCGGTACGAGGCGGATTAACACTCAGAGAGGGTGACTATATTGCCGAGGTGGTGCATGAGAGCGGGCAGTGCGTTGCGATGGACTTGGTGGAGGTGAATCCTAGCTTGGAGACCAAGGGGGCGGAGGAGACGGTGCGGGCCGGGTGTAGTTTGGTGAGGTGTGCGTTGGGGGATACATTGCTTTGAAAAGTTTGCGGATGAGCAGTCAATCATCCTATACCAGGTTAGCGATCAACTGCAATGGCATGCAACAGACGACCATGCCGGCGCATGAGACTCCGAAAAGTTACTGCAGGCAAGGAGTTTGGCTTCGTCACGGTCTCTTCAATCAAAGGCGTCCGGAAAAGCACAGATCATTTTACAATTTGCAAAAGGAAAACCACATTTCGCTTGGAATATGTAGCGTAGCAAAGGAAAAGCAGAGACGGCAATCAGGCGCAAAGATAGAGAGTATGAAGAACAGATAACGACTGATCATGAATGAAATACTGGTCGCATGGGTGTACCTGACCATTTCACCTTTGCTTGTTGCCGGTTTTTGCGTTTCACAGGTGCAGGCTTTTGGAAATGCAGCGTTTCAATGGACTGATTGAAAATCCATGAATCAGAGGAGGCAGAATAGGTATCATTTAGGAAGCGTCCCGAAACTCCTGCCTAGTTACTCGCGCTCTACGGCGCAGTGTTGCTGCCCTTTGATAAAGAGGCGTGATATCATACAGTTGTCTCCGTAGACTCGCTTTCTGCAACAATAGGTACAGTCAGGCCACGAGTCGGACTCTGCAATACCAGCTGCTCGTGCCTCCTTGCCCGTAAGAAATCAGAAACTGCGCGGATGAGAATGAACCAGCCAACTATCATCAAAACATAGGAAATCCAATCACTACTCGCGATGCTCGATAGCCCACCACCTCCCGAGGATTCGGAGCCCGCAGCAACAGCACCCGCAGCAGCAGCGGCGGTATCGCCAACCGCATTGGGATCGAAATTGTGGCTATTCGGATTAGGGGGTGGTGCATTGGTGAACTGCCCTGGGTTGCCGGGGTCGTCCTTGCCAGCCCCTGATCCCCTCATGTAAAAGCCATATTGTACAAGCGTCAGTCCCAGTCCAGCTCGACTGCCGTTCTTTGCAGCGTGTGTTGTGTGGAGTAGATATGTAAGGAGGAAACCGACAAGCTGGAACGACATGCTTATCATGCCGTTCCAAATGAAGGAGAAAACGGATCCAACAGGGAGGCCATCGACATATACTTCGTCGCCGGTCATGCCAGGAGCCACGATAGTGGTCTCCCAGTATGGTGGTGTCGCATCAGCAGCGGCTTGTTCGTAGGTGGGAGGCTTTTCGTCGACCTGTTCGCCTCTCTCCGGCTTTGCAGCAAGATTCGCGAAAACGCCGTCATTTGTGGGTCTATTCACGCTTCGAGCATGTGTTCTTGCGGTTGGGGGTGTGAAAATAGGCAGCTCCGTGACCCTGCGCTCGATTCGTGGCGCTGTACCCGCCGAAGTAGCATTGTCCTGCTCGGCTTGATGCAACGAGGTGGTGTCGGCACGCATCAGTCGCTGCCGATCATCACCATGGTCTTCATTCTCGGACATTTCTCCATCGTCAAAGGTATCGGCGAGGTTTTGGTCTGCTTCGTTGGCTAGCGGGTCCTGGCTTAGAAGGCGGCGCGAGGTCGGAGATGAAGCGCGAGAGCGGAAAGACGGAGGTGGTGAAGAGGGAATAGGATCATTGTGCGTCGGTGTTAGAGGAGACTCGTTTTCATCGTCGTGTGCGTTAATCTGATGGATCATTGTTAGTAAATTGGACCATTGCCACGGTGTTGCCTCGAGCCTTACCGCCTCGTATCGCTGAGGGCTCATCTCGAGCCCCAGGCGACCTGAGAAGCGCGCAGGGTAAGTAAAAGGTAAGATTGGTGTATCAGGATATATGGATGGAGCACCGAAGGCCTTCAAAGGATCGTAAATGCGTTTGTAAGTCGTCGGCGGCAGATGTGGTTGGAGATGAGAGAAGGCCGTGGAAGCGGCAAAGGTTGAGCGGATGATGCGGCCCCAAATCACGCCGTACGTAGAGCCTTTGACGCATAATTGGTGCACAGCCACTTCGGGCATTGCACGCCACAAGCCCAATTCTTAGAACGTAATGGGCGATTTGCATTGATCACGAACTAGTTTCCTCAACACAGTCAATAAATCTCTACACGCCTCACTCAGTAAATTTACCGAATTGGATGATCATGAGCACACAATCTGTAGGTTGGTGTTTGACTTATCTGGAACCCCGCTGACTGGTGTAGCTTGCACTCAAGCACTGGTCGCGAATTCTTCGTCACTGGCCAGTCGACCGCGTCCGTCCTGAGAATGTCTCTTTCCAGAAAATCATGACCCGGCGTCTCGACAAACACAAAGCACAAACATCTCCCAGCGCGGCTGTGTCAAGTATCAAGTCCAAAGATGCCATGGCCTCTACAGTCGAACCCGGGAAATGGAATGAGCAAAAAGAATTGGAACAAGCCAACGCCTTGTACGCGCTGCTTGAGGATCGATGTGCGAAGAAGTTCCCATTGCCTCAAATGCTAAGGACGCCAGCGAGCAACCCTACGTACTATGACGACTTGATCACAGAAATGCAAGAAGCACCAACGCGGTCCTGGTTTGGAAGTCTCATAAAAAGAGTTCAAGGGTCATTACGATTTTCGTGAAAAAGCCCCATGGATATGGCCGGTACTGCAAATTCCCCGTGGCATTTGGACCATAAGATCGGTATAATGCCACAATACACAAGAGAAGGGACGAGCCGACCTCAATTCTACTCGTTGGAACGAGGCACGGTCGAGACGGACGACATTGCTTCGACCTGATATGAAATGTATGTCATACATCTTCATACATCTCTCGCGGTTGTTGATACCACTGCTAAAGACCCTGCAGGTGGCAGCTTGATATGGGAAAGTTCTCTAAGTGAGACTATGTGCCAAAATACATGCGTTGGTAGCTTCTTAGTACATCCTGTCCAGGCAGAGCAGACCTTTATTATCTCTCGCATATACAAATACCACATGAGGGATATACAAAGCACATCCAATGATCGTGATTGCTCAATTTACCTCCACTTCTTTGGATTCTCGAGTTCCATGGGAATTTATTCGTTGTCGACCTCCTCGGCATGTTCCCCGCATCTCGAAACCTTCGCGTACACCTCGATTCTCCATGAATTTTCATGCTTGTAACAACGCGCTCGGATCCAATTGTATCCTTAACCTAGAATTAAACTCTTCGCCTACCCAAAAACTCAAAGTCACCCTCTCACAATGCCTAAAGCTACTACCAATCCAGTCGAGCACACCTACTCAAACCATCCCCCGCACGTCTCTTCCAAGACCTTTCACATTGCAGGAATCCTGACCACAGTGTTCGGCCTCGACGAGATCCAACCACAGACAACCGAAGTCGCTTGCCTATGGCTCCTCCACCCGCGCCTACAGACGAAAGCCTGCATGCAGCCCTTTGCGGACTCGACAGTTGGCGATTGGAACGCTAGACTACAAGACGGCCATACCAGATCGAAGAAAGGCCTAATCGCCGTATCCTTCGACCAAAGGAACCACGGCAGCAGAGAAATCGATAAGTTAGCCAATGAAGCATGGAGAAGCGGCAATTCAAAGCACGCCCAAGACATGTTCTCATGCTACCGTTCGTCCTCCTCTCCCTCCCCACACCACAGCCATTAGCCCTGCCTTCACTAACTGATGTTCCCTTCCCCAGACGGCAGCGCAATGGACACCTCCCTCCTCCTCGACTACATCTCCGCCTATGCCTTCCCCACAAACTCCCCCGCCATCACCCAGCACCTCGTCTTCGGCATCTCCCTCGGCGGCCACGCCGCCTGGCACTGCATCCTCCACGACCCCCGCATCACGACCGCCATAATCTGCATTGGCTGCCCCGACTACACGCGTCTCATGGCCGACCGCGCCCGCCTCTCAAAACTGCCGACATATACCCAGAGCAAGCCGCCGGGCCACACATTTGTAGGCAGTACCGATTTCCCGCCAGGACTCGTCGAGGCTGTCAAGCGACACGATCCTGCAGGACTGTTTTGGAGTCAGTTGGTAGACGCGAGACCGGGGCAGGAGCATCTGTATGACGTTTCGAGCGCGGATAAGGTGGGCCTGGCGCCGCTGATGGCGCGGACGTTGGGGAATAAGCGGATTTTGAACCTTTCGGGCGGAGCGGATAAGTTGGTGCCGTATAGATGTGGGGAACCCTTTTTGACTTGGTTGAAGAAGGCGGTGGGGGAGGGCGGGTGGTTTGAGCAGGGTGGGGTTGTTTTTGAGGATATTGTGTTTGAGGGAGTGGGGCATGAGGTTCCGCACGCCATGGTGACGGAGCTCGTGAGGTTTGTGAGGGAGAGTTTGGAAGTGGAAACCGAGATGACGGTAGGGAAGAGGGGGAGTAGAGAGAGTAGGATATAGCGAGAAACAAGCATGTAGAGAAAGTAGGAGGCCGGACCAAAGGTAGACAAAGTGATATGACGTTCCCCAGGTTCTCGAGTCGTTCTACACAAAGGGAAGCTCATTGCACAATCACGGGTATCGCCTTCCTCGATTGTATTGTGGGATGTGCATTTCATTCCATCAGCCAGTGGTATTTTGATGGACGCCCTGATGTCCGCGAACAAAGTCATTATCCTCGCCTTCGGCATCACCCACCATCTACAAGCAGTAGAATGTATACTCGCATCCCACACTGTCTGCCAAAGTCAAGTCTTTCATGTTCAATCATGCGACTAGCTCACAAACGCCTCCAGCGTCGGTAATCTTCTTCTCCGCCAATTTGCTGAAATATCTCGCCCGGATGACCACTGGTATCTCTGGTATTCTCCCTTTTCCAAGCACTTTTGAGTATCCGAGAGGGAGGAGATCAAGAACGGGAGCGGTATTGGAGTTCTTCTTGGAGAGGTAGGCTTCGCGGGTTTTGAGGGGGACTAGGGACCAGAGCTAGTAGGGTGATGAATGTCAGCTACAATTTTCTCCTCATGCAAACTATGTTTCCAGATGGATGACGTTTTTGGCGCCATATGCGACACTCTGGTAATTCCACTAACCTTTTCGAGGTTGATGGTTGGCTTCCAGAACTGATTTTGTGACTTGTGAAAGTATCGCATTCCAACTTTGCCAAAGTAGCCCGGATGGTACTTGTCGATATTGGTTCGGTGGTGGTGCTGGCCACCTGCCATACCGCGACCACCAGGATGCTTTCGGTGCTTGCCTACACGACCATGGCCCGCAGAGACATGGCCGCGACTGAGAGGAAAAGGTATTAGCGTACAATCTGGGAGCTCGCACAGGGTCTGCGAGGCTGGAGGAAGCCGTGGAGACATACTGTTTTCTCGTCTTGGTCAGGCGAGTAGGCATCGTGAATGTTATTGCTGGAGGGTTTATTGTTCACGTTCAATCACCAAAGTCTGAAGGCGAGCCCAGGTTTTCGATTCTCGAATTGAGGACTTGGCAGTGTGGGCGCAACTAACCTAATTCGCCTCAGCGCGATCTATTATCACGTGACCTTACGTCCTACCTGACAGAGGTCTTTAGTTGCAATGATTGATGTGTACGTGCGGAAACTAGGTATCATAGCGTTTGCGCTGAATCTAGTATAAACCATTGTATGGGTTACGACTTCTCCGCAAAGAAAGCCTCGAGACCTTGCTCAACTTGTGTGACTGATTTAGGCGATGAAGTTGTGGCCATAGAGCTCCTGATCCAACGCGGCAGTTTCTCCTGAATCCGTTTAGACGAATATCTCTTATCTACTAGTAGAATGGCTGCCCAGTCATTTCGATGTCGTATTGCCCTTCCAATGCATTGGTTGACGGCTCTCATGCATGCATTCTCGTAGAATTCTCGCCCGGCCATCTCTGCGCAAATCTTGCGCTGGTGCAGAGACAACGCACCAGTCTCCGAGAGCTTGTTGTAGCTCGCCTGCTCGACGAATCCAATTTTTGCCTTCCACTCTGCCCCTTGAGCATTGGGAAAAGGAAGGCCAATTGCAATGACTGCTCGACCCAGCTTATCGGAAAAGTTGATACCCTCCGAAAGTTTACCTCCAACAACAGATAGAAGTAAAGCCCCCTTTCCATTGTCGATGGCCTGAGCATACTCTCGAAGCAACTCTTCTGTGCTTGTGCTGCCACATTTTGACTCCTCGAAGACACGCTTCACTCTCTCGACAGATTCGAGGAGGCTGCCACTGATAGCCCCAGGTCGCTTCCATATATTGAGGACGTGGCCTAAATAGTCGTAGCTTGGAAAAAAGGCGACAACACCATCGGGAACGATGCGGCAAATCCTGAGCACAGCGTTTCCAAGCTCCGCAATCATTCGTTCTGATTGTCGGTTTTCGAAATTGAAATTGAAGTCGACCCCCGAAGAACTACTTGATATTACCTCGGCGAACAAATTTGAAGGCGGTATCACATGGCCAAAGCTGTGAATCTGGAGTCGTCCTGGAGTAAGATATGAGAATAGATAATCTGCATAGTCTGAAGTTGGGGACATTGTGCCGCCCGCTAGTATGACCGCCCTCGCATCTTCCACAATATCACGGAAGTGCTCTCTGGGATCCAGCAAGGTATATCGAACTGACATCTCTTGGTCTTCCCGGGAACAGAAAAATCGCCCTTCCTTTGATGGGTTCATCAAGACGACAAGGAAGTTCTGTAGGTTCATTAGGAGGCCTTGTACGTGTGAAGAGGGCCGTTCCTTTGTCGCGTCAACATATCCCTCTACCTTGTACGCAAGTTTGCTCTCTTGCAGATACCGAATCAACTTGTGGGGTCTAATCTGATCAACACCTTTGCCAGCCATGAGCTGGTCAGGAGATACCTCAAGCTCGCCTTGGCGATTTTTAGTAGAATATTGTCGAAGACAGTCAGCTATGGCTGTCATCAACCGGAGTAATTGTGTCAGATAAACACGATTCTTCCCTTTTAGACGATTCTTGAATCTTTGAGCATATGTTGTTACTTGGGAAATTGCCGTATCGAGTTGGCTAAACGTTATCGTGACAGAGTAGGTTTCAGCAATCGCGTCCATAAGATTGTGTGCTTCGTCAATGATGACAACATGGCCCTTGATAGTTATTCCTAGGGCGTCTCTAGCTGACTTCTGCAGGAGCAGAGGGTAAGGTAGCGTGAGGATTTCACTCTGGTTGATCACGGGCCGAGATGCATAGTATGGACAAACCCCAACCTTTCGGCCAAGATTTGCCAGGTCCTCGATATCCCGAATCTGAGCAAGGGCATTGTTGTGGAAGGTCTCGACCAAATCGCGATCTTGAGAAGGCAAGAAAGGGCACTTCAAATCCCTCGATGTGCCTGGCTTTTGCAGCTCGAGACATCGCTCGTTAACTGCAGCTGCTGTGACGAGACGCGAAACCTTGGGATTGATGCAAAGATTCTTCCGTGAGCCAAGCGACAAGTGTTTGATGGCTTCGTAAGAATAGTCTTCCATATCTGCTGTCTCGTTCTCGGGGTCCATACTGGGTGGTGGCTTCACGCGCCGAAGCTCGCCAATGAACTGCGTAAGCTGAGAATGCGTTCGAGAACAGAAGATGATCTTAGTCTCCTCTGTTGGAAGGACCTCTTCCGGACCCGACTTCATCCCTCCCAGCTTGTCCAGGAGAGCTTGGGTTTCTGTGGAAAGGGCGTTGGATGTGCTACGACCTTTCTCTTCCTCCTCCCCGCCGCTCTCATATTCGTCAAGCATGAAAGTATCGTCTGGTAACTTCTCAGACCCCTGCCCGTTATCCTCGTTGCCGCGCTGTTGGACCGTAAGTAACAGAAAACTAGGTGACTTGCATGTCACTTACGAGCTTTTTAACGCCTCGTGCAACGTTGCCAGACTTTCCGTTCCTACTGGCCCCCTTTTGGTGCGTCGCCAGCAGTTTCTGCTCCAATTCGCGGCGTTGGTGAAGGAGCTCTTTCCGGCG
>Ga0335072_10004947_pt1 | contig 19683 bp, 9 predicted proteins | sample Lox_Sample_21_FD_206725 | JGI IMG/M metagenome (GOLD analysis project Ga0335072, IMG submission 206725) | Soil microbial communities from Loxahatchee National Wildlife Refuge, Florida, United States - Lox_Sample_2.1 | ecosystem: Environmental > Terrestrial > Soil > Wetlands | place: USA: Florida...
TAAATAATGAAATTGCAAGCTTGACATTCGATTTTCACGTTGACTCTCGCGACTTGAGACACGTAGAGTCCGCGTTCGATAGCTGATTTTGATCTGCTGTCCCATCTAGTTCGAAGAGTCACTAAGGCACTGGAATGTGCTGTTGCTGTTTCTCGAGATACGCGACGCACTTCCTGCACAGCATCCGGCCGGCAAAAAGAGCGGATCCGGACTCTCTGATGAATGACCAGGGCAGACTCATCGAAAAACAGATGAAAGTAAGCCGCCCAGCGAATTGATAGTCGCGGCCATGCAAAGGGGGAGTATGAAGACAATGCGACGTGCGGGATTGACGATATGCCTGTCGCTCTTGCTTGTTGGCATGTCAGGTGAAGCGCAGACGATCAGCGGGATCATTAGCGGGCGCGTTGTGGACGCTAGCGGCGCTGTTGTCCCTGGCGCGGTTGTGGAGCTTGTGCAGCAGAACACGGACGTAGCAGTCACAACCAAAGTGCTTTCCGACGGTAACTTTGTCTTTCCAGCAGTGCAGCCTGGAACTTATGAGATTGAGGTCAAGGCTCCGGGCTTTAAAGACCTGATCAAGAACGGCCTGGTCCTGACCGCCAATGAGCGTCTTTCGGCTGGAACGATCGCCCTGCAGGTGGGAGCGGTCACTCAATCCGTCACTGTTACCGCAGCAGTGACTCCGGTCAACACGACCAGCGCTGAGAACTCTGGCGATTTGGACGTCCATCAGCTCAGCAGTGAACTTGCCGAGGGGCGGGACTTCATGTCTATGCTGCGGACCATTCCTGGTGTGGCGTGGGACAACGGCTCAGGTTCTCTTGGCAGTGCCAGTACCCCGTATATCAACGGTACCCGCAACGTGTATAACTCAGCGTCTCTCGACGGCGTTGTCGGCACGCCACGCCCGGGCCAGCATATGGACACTCCGCCCAATCTCGATGCTATCTCCGAGGTCAAAGTGCTTACCGCGGGCTACCAGGCGGAGTACGGAGAAGGTACCGCGGGAGCGGCTATTAACGTGGTCACAAAAAATGGCACTAACCAGATTCATGGCGAGGCCTACTACTACGTTCGTAACGAGGCATTCAACGCGAATGACTGGTTCAACAAGTACAAAGGTGTGCCGCGCCAGCGGTACCGTTACAACACGATCGGTGGCAACATCGGCGGGCCGGTCTACTGGCCCGGGCACTTCAACCGGGCAAAGAATAAGCTCTTCTTCTTCTATTCCCAGGAGTACTGGCCGAACCAGAGTCCGAACGTTACTGACTATCAGGTCCCAACTGAGGCGGAGGCGAACGGCGACTTTTCACAGACCCCAGTGCAGGGCGTCGTTAACCCGGGGCCGGATGACTATATCAATATTAAGATGCCCGGTGCTTCGAGCAAGACGTGCCCAGCTTCAGGAACTGGCGGAGATCACAGCGGCTGCTATCCGGGAAACATGCTCCCCTCAGGAGCGATCGACCCGTCAACCCAGGCACTGGTGAAACTCGTCTATACGGCGACTGGAGGGCCTAACTTCACCAATCGCGCCATCAGCGGCGGCAACTACAACTACATCCAGCAGAGCATTCGGAATCAGCCGACCTACCAAGAAATCGCGCGTGTTGATTTCGATCCTACCGGGAAGCTGCATATGTACGGTCGTGCGTTGTTCCAGGTGAACAACGACGACGGCTACCATTCCACAGCCAACAAGCTGCCGTGGCTGATGAAGGTGAATTACCAGACGCCTCGGCAGAACATTGGCTATGACTTGACCTATACCGTCAGCCCCACACTTCTCAACGAGTTTAACTTTGGGACCTCAACCTTCGACGAGAACCAGCTCTACGAAAACTCGCAGTTGGCGCTGGCCACGAAGGGCACAGACGGCTACGATCTCGGGCAGATTTTTCCGGCCAATAACCCCCTGAATCTCTATCCAGCGGTAAATTTCGGTTCCAGCCACGGCACAAAGAACGCTCCATCTTATGGCTGGGACTCACGGTTTCCAATGTATGACCGCGTTCGGTGGTGGCAAGCCAACGACAACCTGACCAAGATCCTGGGGAAGCACAACCTGAAGTTTGGATATAACTGGGCAACCGACAACTACTTGCAGGCGCACTCTTCTTCGGGAACTCCATCAGGTTCCTTCGATTTCTCGAGCAATTCGAACAATCCCAACGATAGCTATTACGGATACGCCAACGCGCTGGAGGGACTCTTCAACAGTTACAGCGAGCCAACCAGTCGCAACGACTACAATCCTCGTTTTTACGTGAACGAGTGGTTCGCACAGGACCAATGGAGTATCACCCCGAAACTGACCCTGGACTACGGAATGCGCTTCTCCTATGGGTTGCCCATGTCGCTCACGATCGGGTCTGATTTCATTCCCGGTCTCTATGACGCGTCTCAGGTTCCAACGCTCTATCAGTATGCGCCCGGCGGTAAGAACGCCGTTGATCCAACCACAGGCGTGTCGACCTATCCGATTGCATATGCCGACCACTTTGTGCCAGACACGGGCAACCTGTCCAACGGCTTGATCACTACGAAGAGCCATGCAGGCTATCCGGAGGGCCTGGTCAACGGCACCGGCTTGCAACTCGGCCCGCGCATTGGTTTCGCCTTTGATCCCCATGGGGACGGCAAGATGGCAATTCGCTCGCACTTTGGCATCTTTTTCGGTCCGGCCGTGCAGCAGGGGCAGGAAGGCGATATGACTCACCAGCCGCCGGTCGAGTTCGTACCCACGCAATACTATGGTGACGCAAGAACGTTCACTTCGGCTGGAGGGTTGCTGGGGCCCACAAATTTCAACAACGGTTTTGATACCCACCCAAGCGGAACGAAGATCTACGAGTATGGTCTCCAAGTTCAGCGGGAGGTGGGCTTTGGCACGGTCCTCTCGGTCGGCTATGAAGGCAATGTCGCTCGGCACTTAAGCGGCGGGCAAAATATCAATGAAGTCCCTTACGGGGCGGAGTTCCTGCCGCAAAACCAGTACTGCTCCAAGCCCTCAAATGGCGGATGCACAGCCTACTCGCCTCTTCCCGATGATTACTTTCGCCAATATCCGGGATACGGAAATATCACCATCCGATCAACGGGACTGACCTCCAACTACAACTCCCTGCAGGTGCAGGTGACCCGGCGCTACAACAACGGCCTTGACTTTGGCCTGGCCTACACATGGTCCAAGTACCTCGATGTTGCAGACGAATACGACAACAGTGTAAGCACGTACCAGCCGATTCGCTTCTGGCAGTACGGACCCGCAGCCGAAGACCATCGCCAGAACTTTGTTGCCAATTACCTTTACGATCTTCCAAAGATTCCAGGATCATTCAGCAACTTCTTTACCCGATCGATTCTGAATAACTGGCACCTTTCGGGCTTCGTTACTTATCTCAGCTCTGCGCCCCAAAACGCGTTGACCTCCACGAGCGTCAGCTACTCAACTACTGACAGCGTCAACACTACAGGCGGCGGCGACGGCACGCGCGTGGTGATAAAGGGCAATCCCAACAGCGGTCCGAAAAAGTTTAGTGAATACTTTGATACCAGCGTGTTTCAGCGGCCATCGATCAGCGTCTATGACACTGATACAGGCGAGGTGGTTCCAACCGACGGTTATACCAGTCTCGAGGCCACTACGATCTATCCTCCCAGCCACTGGGATTTCCAGACTGCGCTGTTCAAGGATTTTGTGGTCAAGGAGAGATTCAAGGTGCAGTTGCGGCTGGAAACCTACAACACCTTTAACAGTCCGGAGTTCGACTCAGTGGACACTGCTGCTAAGTTCAGTCCTTTTACTGGTGGACAAACTATATCCACATTGAACGGACCGGTCATGATTAACGGCTCGAGCAACCAGATCAATGGTACCTTTGGCCAGATCAACGGCAGCGCCGGTCCGCGAGTTCTACAACTAGCGGGGCGCATCAGCTTCTGACTGTGCACTTTCAATATGGGCAAGTCATGGGCAGAGGGACTAGACTGCCCCTCTGCACTGCTTTGTGCACATGCTCCGCGAGACAGTCATCGATCACAATAGGCGCCTGGAATCTGGCAGAGAGGATAGATGTGAAGGCAGGTGTTATTCGCAAATACACCGTATCACTGGCCATGGCAGTCTGCAGCGCGCTCGTGTCTGCCCAAAGTCCGCTACAGAGAATTGACCCTCACGATTGGGCGCAGGTCCAAGCCATCATCGGAAGAATACACGGCGTCAGCACGACGCCTCCGAAAGGAATCGTCACGCCCAAGTACACTTCAGGCGCCATACTTGGTAACGGCGACATAGGCGTCGTCGTCGGCGATATGACGACAGACCGCCAGCGCTTCTGGTTTGGAAAATCCGATTTTTGGGGGACGCACTGGAATGCGAAACACAATGCACCCGAAGTATCGATTCTCTCTCTGGGAAGCCTGACGCTCTCATCGCCAGATGAGACATCCGGCTCCGATGACATCTATCGCGTCGATCAGGACATCTTGCACGCCGAAGTCACGTCGACAGTCAAACTCGGACAAGCAACGGTGCATCTGCGATCGTGGACGGCTGATGGGGAGAATTTATTCCTGACGAGTGTTCGTTGCGATGAGGCTTCTCCCCGACTGGCACGGATTCGCCTGACGCTTGCGATGCCTCCTGAGGATGATTCACCTCATAGCCGCTACCCAGCGTCAGCCGGTGAGAAGAGCGGGTTTCTGTGGGTGAGCCGCGAAAGCAATCTGAGAGGACCGGAGGATTACCAGGCGAGGGTTGCTCTTGCCTTCCGCGTGATTGGTGGGACTCCGGTACACGAAGCTGTCGATCAGAAGAGTGCCTACGAATCATTCACATTGAAGCCGGGCGCTAGCGCTTGGATTGCCGTCGTCTTCAAAAGTCACGCGCAAATCGGAGTTGGTGGGCCATCGACTGCTGCACTTATCGATTCTGCAGAAGAAGTGGCGCGCCGGTTGTCACCTGGGCGCATCGAGTCGTTGCACTCAGCGCATCAAGCATGGTGGAAGTCGTTTTGGCTCAAGTCATATGTAGACGTGCACGACCCGGCGCTGGAGGATTTTTATTATGGGGCGCTCTATGTGATGGGCAGCAGCAGCCGTCCCGGCCATCTGGCGCCGTCATTGTGGGGTAACTTCATTACCACCGACGATGCTGCCTGGGGTGGACGCTACTTCATGAATTACAACGAAGAAGCAGCGTACTATGGCGTGTTCTCAAGCAATCATCCTGAGTTGGCTGTTCCTTATAACCAGATGGTACTCGCGCAGTTTCCGTTCCAGCGAAACCGTACCGCGGCAGCGGGGTACAAAGGAGTTTCATTTCAGCGTACGTTCTCCCCTTTCACAACCATTGCAACGCCGCCCGCACCTCTTCCGGTTGCCGCTTCGAAGGACTACATGAAGCTGCCTTCCGACCAGAAATCGAATGCGACATTTAGTCTGATCCCGTCGATTGAATACTTCGAGTACACGCAGGACATGCAGTTTCTTCGCAATCAACTCTATCCTGCAATGAAAGAACTCGATGCGTTCTGGCGGGATTTCGCTCTACGCGATCCATCCGGGAGGACGTGGATTTTTGAGCATACTTCCGCGCATGAGGGCGGAGACGATGTGAATCCGAATCTCGACCTGGGTTTTGCTCGTCGAGTGGAAAGAGAGCTCATCGAGACGAGCAAGATGCTCGGAGTCGATGAAGACTTGCGTTCCGTCTGGGCGAGCTTTATCGATCAGCTGAGCGCTTATCCAACGGTGCAGGTGAGCGGGAAGAGGGTTTACGCGATCGCCGCAAGCATTCATAATGCGACTACGAATCAAGGTTTATTTGAGCCGGGGAACCAGCCGATCAATCTGGAGGGTCTCGTCTTTCCTGGAGAAAATCTCGCAATCGGCGGCGACCCTGCAGAACTCGCGATTGCACATGACTCAATGCTGGAGATGAACTCATGGGGCGTGACGCGAGGCGGGAATTCGCATAATGGCTTCTGCAAGATTTTTCCCATCGCAGCGCGCATCGGGTGGCCTGCCGATGACCTGGTTGAGAAGTTCAAGGCGGCGATAGCCTATCAGTGGAGGCCAAGCAATCTTACGGTCTTCCAAGGTGGAGGCGGTATTGAGACCTCAGGCTCAGTGGAAGCGCTCGATTCGATGCTCATGCAACACGAGGGCGGAGTGCTTCGCGTGTTCCCCGATTGGCCGAGAGATCGTGATGCCTCATTCGTGAGACTTCGCGCGAAGGGGGCGTTCTTGGTATCAGGCCAGCTGCGAGCAGGCGAAGTGCGGTCGATCGAAATTACGAGCGAAAAGGGCGGTCCACTTTTGATTGCGAGCCCTTGGGGGAACGCTCCGGTCCGGTGTAAAAACTGCGACCGTCCAGTGCTGAAGCCCGAGCACGGCCGGATCGCTCTGGAGACTCGGTCCGGGGGCAATTATCGACTCGCGCCATAAAGACGTCGGTGGCAAGCTTAATGCTTTTCAAGCCAGGTCTGATCCGGCGGCAAATAGCAGGAGCCGTCGAGGTTCGCTTTGTCATGGCGCGAATGCTTCCAGCGAGTTCCCACTTTGCAATCGTCGGAGACTAATCATGGTACGGAGAGGAGACAATAATTTGGGTGCGGGAAGCATCGGTGGGGATCGAGACAAGCAGATGCCACAGCCGGCGCAATTATGTTGCACCTCATGATCGCAACGACGGTATCCAGATTGAGAGGATCCGGGAGTTCTAGCACCTATGATCGATCGTTTGAAAGCCGGTGAGATGGTATAACTGCTGTTTCGACCTGTCTCATACAAACGCTCAATCAAGAGGACGCTCCCAATTCAAGAACAGTAATCGCCCCATCGCCATGAACTCGAAGCGTTGTATTTTCGCATTCCTGATGGTGTTTACCGTTCACCCCGCGGATTTTCTTCGCATTGATCCAGCACAGCATATCTAAGCCTGCGTGAGCTGCATCCTTCCCTTTAGTCCAGGCGAAGCGAGAGTTCTCCGATAAAGTAGGGTTATTGGCAGCCCCGACGAGGGAGGACTCTGATGCGTAAGAGCCGATACATGGTTCTCAACCCTTTTTCATTTTTGGTGAAGGTTTGCCTTATGTTGCCAAAACTTCGGGCTTCAATGAATCGACCGGGCGTCCATACACGGCTGAGGATATTCGCTTTATCACCAAGGGTACGGTTTTGTAAGCAACGGCGTTGGGATAGCCTGAGACTGGTGTCCTCAAGATTAGGACTTTGAAGCGTGGTCTGCGCGAATATCCCCGGCCGATTACCTGCGTAGAGCTGCTTGGTCACGAGGGTGTACTTGAACTTAAGCAGGATGTTGGCGGTCTCGCAGTATCTCTGCCGAAGAAAAGGCCTAATGACTTTGCATACGTGCTGCGTATCCGCAGTTGAAGATAACTTAGAGCCGTGATGACGAATGGATCCAGAACTGGTTTCCGACTATTTGAGTTCAGATGGCGAGGTAGTTCGATGAAACGGCGCACCTTCATTGAGGGCGGGGTCGCGGCCATTATGTGCGGCTTCTTGTGTGACTATGACTTTGCCGCGCGAACTCTTGAGTCGGCGAATAGCCCGCGGCCCCACTTGCTGACTGCTCAAATGATCTGGAACGCGGGGGTGGTCCCAATCCCTCTCAAGACCAATGGGCCGGCTTCAAGGATTGCCTCTTCTTCGGCGGGACACAAGGCAATTGAGGTTTCGGATCTGCATGCTGTGTTTGCGAGGGAGTTTCATCTGGATACGCTGCCGTCAAAAGCGTTGATCCGCCTTTTTTGCTACACGCGATATCGACTGTACGTAAACGGTATTTATTGTGGCCGTGGCCCCAGCCGGTTTCAGAATCAGCGACCGGAGTACGATGAGCGAAGCATTGCGGCATTTCTCAGAAGAGGCAGGAACGTAGTGGCTGTGCTTGTGCATCGCGATGCCCCGACGGGTCGAATCATGAATCATGAGCCAGGGTTGGCAGCGGTTGTCGTACTTGGAGATGGTGGGTCGGCAACGTGCATCAGCACGAACCCGAGTTGGAGATCCATGCCAGAGCGATCTTTTGGACCGAGGGACCAGGCGTGGTCCTCCATCGAAGAGCACATCGACGCCCGCGAGGGATTGGATCTTACAAGTCCCGACTTCGCACCTGCAGGCTGGCCTGCCTCGGTCCTGGTTGGCGGGCCTGACTTCTTTCCCATCTGGCCCCGGACCACGCCTCTGCAGATCGAAGTCCAACGAGCGTGGAATGATGAGCAAATGGCCGCGCAGCAGGCACTGAAACCCGGTGAAGAACAGACGTTCGATTTGACCGAGATCATCCAGGGATACCACGACATCTCATTCGATGCCGGGGAGGGAAGTGAAATTGAAATCAGCTACCTGCTCCCGCAAGGGGAGAGAAGTGGGCGGAGCACCTACATCGCGCGCGCCGGCCTGCAACGATATATCGGCGGCGACACTTTTGCCTTTGATCGACTTTCGATTAGGCTCCTCAAGGGAAAAATTACCGTCAGGTCGGCCACTGCGGTCGAAGTGCGGTACCCATTCCAACGTCTCGGTGCTTTTGAATGCAGCGAGCCGTTTCTGAACCAGCTCTGGACCGTATGTGCCCGATCGCTTGAAATACTGAGCGAGGATTCTTATGTAGATTGCGCAGACCGGGAGCGTGTTGAGTGGACAGACGATTCACCTCCGGCTTTCGATTGCACTCGAGTCATGATGCGTGGCCCCGACGAGGAGGAGAGACAGCACTGGGGCGATAGCCGACTGCTTAAAGCGCTTCTACGCCGCATTTCGCTGACCCAGGTGGCTGACGGGCAAATGAAAGCGCATAGTTGCTCGGAGAGATGGGACATCCACGCGATCATGGAGGACCGATCCTGCGATTGGGTGGTGCAACTTCGCGAGTATTTTGAAGCTTCCGGCGATCGCCAATTCGTGCGCGAAATGTGGCCTGCGCTGAATCGGCTTATCGAGTGGTTCCTCCGTCACCGGACACAACGCGGACTAATCCTCGCAAGAGAGTGGGAGGTCTGGGACAACCCCCTGCGCTATCAAGTTTGTGAGGGCGCAGGATTAAATGCCTTGGTCTATCGCGCGTTGTGCGATTCCGCATATCTCGGTGAGCAGATCGGTGAATTAGACAGAAGTAAGATTCTTTCGCGCGAGGCTGCCCGTCTCTTCTCTGACTTCAACGAACTGCTCTGGAATCCTGGCGAAGGGACTTATGATGGCGCACTGTTTGGTCCTGGATCGAAAACGGCCGAGCAGCTGAATGGCCGCATGTTTTCCGGCCCGATTATTGACGGCCACTACAAGCCCACCGTGCAGGCTGCGTTGTTCGCGCTCTACAGTGAGGTTGTTCCAGAGGAAAGAATAGCCTCAGTCCGGCAATGGGTGCTTTCGCATTTAGACGGTGTGGAAGGACCCATGTCTCACTACTATCTGTTCCATGCACTCTACCAGATGGAACAGGAAGAGCGCGACAGAGAAGTGCTCGCTTGCATGATTGTCGGATGGAAGAATCAAGTAGATTCTCCCTGGCAAACGACCTGGGAATCTCTGAAAGATGATGGCGGATCGAAAGTTCACGTCTACGGGCTTGTGCCGGGATATTTCCTGACGACGGCAGTTCTCGGAGCCCGACGTATGGGGCCCGTCTCTTTGCGGACGATTGTGGTGGAGCCTCGTTGTTCGGGCCTCTCGTGGGCTCGGGGGACTGCGGTGACTGAATTTGGCCCCGTGGAGATGGACTGGTCGAAGAATCAAAACGGCGTGCTCTCCATCGCGTGCACACTGCCCGCGGATGTGACAGCAAGACTTCGTTTGTACAGGATCGACGGAAAGGATTCGATCTCACTCGACGGCAAGCCGATACCGGGCACAAAGAACGGAGCCTTCATCGAAGCAACTTTCGCCGGGGGGCGACACCACATTGCCTATCCTTGTTGAGATCAGTGTGCAAAGGTGCCAATATTGTCGATCTCTCCGCAGAGATGAACCCGAATACTCAATTCATCCATCATTGCGGCCTTGACAGAGAGTGCCCTTTTCGCAGTGGTGTTGTCGAGTACATAAGTCACATTGATGTGATTGGATCGGAGCCGGGCCATGAGTTGATTGCGCGATATGCCGCGCAACTTGACATGAGTGGTAGGCTATTGCGGCGTAGCCGGTGTCAACGCCGCATAGTTTCTTCGAGTGGAAGCGATACAACGTAAGCAACTCCGATATCGGGGTGAAGTGAACCATCCTCAACGAAGACGCGGCTTCAGACGATTGGACTGGGCCGGCATATCCCTTTCAGGGTTCCACCGCCGAGGCGAAAGTATAGGGAGGCTGCCGGTCGCTGATGGTACTGTGATACCCGTCGATAAAGTGGCAAGGCGGAGCCGCCCCTGATATTTGGAACAACTAACTGAAGCCCTCAATTTCGCTGGAACAATACTCTTCGCCCCAGCGGATGTCATGAAGAGTGGTAGAAGGATCAAGTCGCAGTGCACGCCAAACCCGGTGTCGAGGCCTGCAGATTCGTCGACCTCGTTGAAGTGCGGCATAATCAGGCTGGGTTGGATTTCCTTGCCGCTCACATTTCGCACCCGTGGTCGATTAGCATTGCTCAACGATCCTTCCACGAGATCGAATGCGGGCTTCATCCCTTTCAGACCTTGTTGGTATTGGATGCCAATCGCGTCATATCTTATACTCGCCTGCAATGCGATCAGCAGCATTGGTTCAACGTTGCGCGGCCGCTCGCGATCCGATTGCATTTCCATACAATTCTTAGCTGGCCCAAAAAGATGCCGGGCCGCAAGCGCAGCCCGGTATGGGAGAACTGATTGAAAGCGGTGTCTCCTCAAAACTGATACTTGAGTTCAAGTTCAATCTGGCGAGGTTCAGAGCGGGTACTCTGCACGTAACCCCAGGTGCTGCCGCCCCCGGTGGTGCGCCCCTGATTGTTGTAGCTGACGATATTGGCCATGTTGTATGCATTGGCCAAGAACATTAGCTGGTGGGTTTCGTGCAGCTTCCAAGTTTTTTGCAGGGAGCCGTCAATCTGCCGGAAGCCTTGCGCCCGCTCCGATCCAACTCGCGCTGTACCAAAGATGGGAGCCGAACCGGTTGGAGCAACCGCCGGCTGACCGTAGGCACACACTCCATCATCGTATCCAGCGGTTCCGCAAGTTCCTGGTCCCACGTTTCCGGACTGGGTTGCGGAAGGGTCTTCACCCCAGGCACCCGCGATTACCATCGTATTCGGCGCGGTGAAAGAACCGTTCAGCCCCGGATCAGGCGCATAGGATCCTCCACCGGTTGTTTCGTACCAACCGTCAACAATACGTCCACGGATCTTCATATGGCGATAGTGGTTTGCACGGCGTGTTCCCGTACCGGTCGCACCCGTTCCGCCATTGGCAGTGATGGTATTGGGTTGTCCCGAGAAGAGGACCGCGCTCCCGGACAACCTCCACCCACCTACGATTTCGTCCAGCCATGTCGGCATCGACGAACCGAATTGCTTTCCTTGCCCGAATGGAAGATCGTAAACCCAGTTTGCATTTAGCATGTGGCGGCTATCGCTGCCTGAGGGACCATACTCGCACCTCAGACAAAAGCTGTCCTGCGGGTTTCCACCGGCGACATTGTTGTCATTGATTGCCACAGGACCTGAAGTATCGCCCAATGCCTTCGAGAGTGTGTAGTTCATCTGAAACTCGAGACCGTAGGAGGGCCTGATCCTGTACGTCAGTTCGCCTGCATTGAAATTCGAATAGGCTTCCGATTCATAGAGTTCTACCGCGCTGGTGCCGATCGTCACATTTCCTGTTGGAGTCGCGATCAGGGTAGAATCGAACGCTGCGCTCGAAGGCGTACCCACCAGTGTCTCCTGGTTAATGTTGCGAATATCGCCAAGGTGCTGAGCGATGTTGCCAGCGTATGCCACACTCACACTCTGCTTGTTGTTGATGGCAAATTCGGTAACCAAAGTGAACTGTGGTTCCCACATCGGTTTCAGTTTTCCCCATGCGTTGAACGATACGCCAGCTGGATTTGCTCCTGATGTCCCGAATCCGTTTTCAACGGCAAACGGAGAGCCGGACGACCCGGATGTGGGTGTGTTGGCAGTTGCCGCAATTCCGATGTGAAACGGAGCATTTCCGACATGGTTGTGGAGAAGGTTGTAGTCCATATAGCTTGTGACTCCAAAGCCGCCTCTGAGGACAAACCGCTTCTGCAAAAAGTCCGGGTTCCAGGCAAAACCCAGCCGCGGATCAATCTCAGAGTAGGTTGGATCGTAGATGGACCTGCTTATGCTGTCGACGCCGGCCAACTCCAGAGCACCTGTGGTTGGATTCACGTTGGAAAGCTTGTTGTTGACCTCATACATGGGCTGGTCGTATTCCCACCGTACACCGTAGTTGACTGTGAGATTCGGCAGCACCTGGTAATCATCTTGTGCAAAAGCCGCGAAGCGATATTGACGCAACCCGACGTCTCCCGTTTGCAAGGAAACGGAGTAGCTCGACACATAATCAAGCAAGAAATCGGCGAAGTCATACCCAACGGTCTGGCCCAATGCGGGGTCACCGGTAAATGCGCCGGTGTAGTTGAAGCTCCCAAGCAGGCCGCCGGCGTTGTTTTGATAAAAGTTGTTCTGAGTTCGGAACAGCTGTGCTCCGAATTTACTAATGTGCTTGCCATGTTGCCAGGTGAGGTTGTCGCCATAGGTGAACTGGTTGTCGAGAGCCAGATTGGCATTTCCTGCCGTGCCGAAATCCGACACGCCCGTACTATTGGTGCTCTGGCCAAAGTGCTGAAGACTGAACCCGGCAACATCGTTTGTCCAGGGAATCCCGACGAGAGACTCGCCATTGCCAAATTTCCCGGTCAGGTCAAGCGCGAATGAATCGTAGTGCATGCGTGTGAAGCCTGCACGCGCTTCATTGACAATGCTTGGCGAAATGACGCGGGTATAGAACAAACCGATCTGTTTGAACGGAAAGCTGTTGGTTGTCGGAAATGCAATAGGAGTGATCGTCTGTGTGGTCGAGTCACCTGCTTCTCCTTGCGACCAACGTCCCGAGATCCGGTCTTTGGCAGATGGCGTCCAATCGACCTTCATGTCCCCCTGGTCGTTGCGTTGGAGGGATTTGACGACGCCCTGGTAATTTGCCTGAATAGGCGCAACCGCGGGTGCTGAGTTGGGCAATGGAAGCAGACCAGTATTGGCAAACAGGTATTTGGCGACCGGATTCCGGATGGGAACGAGGTTTTGATAGAACACACCGTTGATGGTCTGATTGAACGGCGCGTAGCCGTTCTGCGAGTCGTAAAGCTGGGGTACCGCAGATCCGAAATAGGCATAGCCCGCCAGCGGCGAAACGCTCTGATCTGTGCTGGAGCTACTGGTGGTGTTCCCGCGCCATGCGTTGAGCGGCACATTCGTTTTGGCTGCGCCTGCCGAAGGCTTGCGGTACGCTTCATAATCGGCGAAGAAAAACAGCTTGTCTTTGATCAGGGGAACAGGGCCCCCGAATGTCAGGTTGTAATTGGTCTGTGTGTATTTCGATCGCGGTGTGAATGCTGTGCCCGGAAACACCCGCTTGTTCTGGAAAAGATTTGCGTCCAGCAGGTAGTTCTGGAGATATGCGCCCGCGCTTCCGTGGTACTTGCTCGTTCCGCTCTTGGTCACAACAGCAATTTGCGTCGCCCCATCGCCGTATTCGGCCGGAGGAACAAGCGAAAGGATCGTGACTTCCTGAACGGCCTCCGGAGCAATATTGTATGCGGGCGTGCCAAATCCGTTGCTCAGGTTCGCTCCGGTATCGACAATGCTGATGCCGTCCAATGTGAAGTTTGAAGTATAAGTGCGGTTGCCGTTAATGTTCGGCAAGGTCGCAAAGCTCTGCACGCGCTCGCCGGAATTGTTTGGACTGCTCTGGCCGGCGCCGTTCCATTGGTTCCCGTCCGCGACACTGCTGCCCGGCATAATTTGCGTGAGCTCGGTGAAGTTGTGTCCATTGATCGGCAGGTCATTGACCATGGTTTGAGATATGGTCGTGCTTACCGTTCCATTCGTTGTGTTCAGGATAGGAGTCGCTCCCGCGTCAACGCTGATCGTCGAAGTGTCGGAGCCCACCTTGAGAACTGCATCGATTCGAGCCTCCTGAGCCACCTCGAGTGCAATCGGCCGTGTCATCTGCTGGCTAAAGCCGGGTGCCTCAAACTTGACGGTGTATTGACCGACGGGTAGAAAGCGGATGCTGTAAATGCCCTGTGCGTTAGTCTTCGCCGAAGTGGAAACGTGAGTCGCCGTATTGATTGCAGTCGCTTCTGCGTTCACAATCACGGCACCGCTCTTATCCGTGACTGTGCCGCTAATGGTTGCAGTGATGGTTTGGCCTGCCAGAATGCCGCTTCCGGCCACGGCTACGAAGGTGAGAGCTATAAAATTCCTGATCCGCGTCATTGAGTCCTCCAGCATTCCTCGGGCTCGAACCGAAACGGTGAATTAGGCCAATTGAACCGACTCTATAAACTCCGGACAATCCGAGCGGCGCTCTCGTTGGGGAACTGCGCCATTCCTTGAGAATTGCCCCATCGTAGTACTCAAAAAGTGAAAGTGCAACTGTTTTTTGCAATTTATTGATTTTTGTGAAACAAAATGATCAAAATGTACGAGCTATAATCATTGATTGAAAATCTGCTTCACGTGCTGTCGACCTGTTAAGTACTCCGCGGCAAATCTGGGATAGAGGGCAATAAGGTCTTGGATTGTGCCCTGGCTGCGGCGATGAGGAAGACTGCTGCGACGAGATAAACGATTGATACGAAGGACATTGCGGTCCCAAGTCCAAATCGGGTGGCTGCGATTCCAACCAGAAGAGGGGCCAATCCTCCCCCTCCAAGCCAACCCATGGTATTCATCCATCCGGTGGCCGCTCCGCGCACAGAGATGGGTATGTTGTCGTAGAGCGCCGCAAAGAGATTCGCGTCATAGAGTCCCTTGAAGAATCCCCACGCTGCCAGGGCGGCTAGAACGACGGGGATGGAGCGGAGATCGCTGCAGAGAAAGACAAATGGCGCTCCCATCACCACGCCGGCACATTGCACCAGGACCCGGCCATCCGACCGCTTCCGGGTCAGGCGATCTGCCAGCCACCCGCCGAACGCGGTGCCAGCGATGGAGCCGATCTGTGCAAATGCCGTCGCGGTAAGCCCGCTTATCGCCAGGCTGAAATGGAATGTCTGGTAAAGATAGGTCGGCATCCAGACCAGCAGGACGACAGCCACGAAATTGGCGCAAACAAATGCGAGCATCAGCAGCCAGACTGCGGGGCTCTTTGCGGCAAACGAGACAAATGCCCCGAAGGGCATGGGCTGAGAGGGGCAGTTGTTCGCACCGATGCGCTGATCAGCCTTTCCGCGCTCAGGTTCGATCAGGAAGCGCATGAGAAACAGACTGAAAAGAATCCCGGCCCCTCCAAAGCAGACGAACGGCCAGCGCCAGTCGAAGCTGTCCGCGATCCAACCGGCGAGGAAGCCGCCTGCGATCGTGCCGGCGTAAACACTTGTCTGGTGCAGAGAAAGCGCGCGCGAGCGCGACCGCGGGCCATGGTAGTCGCTCATGATTGAAATGGAAGCGGGGAAATAGAGGCTTTCACCGAGTCCCATCGCGCAGCGCATAAAAACAAGACTCCAGAGGCCGCTTGAGAGAGCGGTTGCGGTGCAAACCCAACTCCAGCATTGCAGTCCAGCGATGATTGCAGTCGTGCGGCGGATCCTGTCGACAAGATATCCGGCCAGCGGCGCTGCGACTCCATAAACCCACGCAAATACCGAGGCGACCAATCCCAGTTCGGTCATGCTGAGATGCAATTGGGTCCGAAGCAAGGGAAAAACCGAAAAGATGGCTTGCCGATCAGCGTAGTTAAGAAAGCCGACGATCCACAACATGCAAACCAGGCGCCACCGATAATCAAGGACCCGAAAGAAGACAGATGCAGTTGACCTGCTCTCGATGGGGAGTCGATTTCTACCCATCTCAAACACCCCTCGGGAGATCGAGACGCTAACCTTCAGTCCCGATCATACCTCGAAAATCAGAAGCTCAAGTTTCAGAATATTAATATGATTTCATTTTGTGAAGCTTTTGCCGCTATACTGTCGCAAATGACGTATACCAGTGGCACCCCTCGTCCACTCCGCGGCATCATCCCCCCGATGGTGACTCCGTTGAATGAAGTGGGTGCGTTAGACCATCTCGGGTTGGAACGGCTGATCGAGCATCTGATTGCAGGCGGCGTGCACGGCCTGTTCATCTTGGGAACAACTGGCGAAGGACCTGCACTTACATACAAATTGCGCCGCGAATTGATCGACCGGACTTGCGAACAGGTTGCTGGCCGCATCCCCGTCCTCGTGAATATCACTGACACAGCATTTGAGGAAGCCTGCGACCTTGCTTCTCATGCGGTGAAGGCCGGAGCTGATGGGGTTGTTACCGCCCCACCCTTTTACTTTGCCGTAAGCCAGGGAGACCTGTTCCGGCTAGTGCAGAGCCTCTCGCAGCGGATTGATCTGCCACTTTATCTGTACAACATGCCAAGTCTCACGAAAACATCTTTCGCGCCACGGACTGTGATCCGTGCCGCCGAACTTCCTAATGTCTGGGGTATGAAGGATAGTTCCGGTGACATCGGCTATCTGCAGACCATCGTTAGCCAAATGAAAGATCACCCGGAATTCGCGGTGCTTGAAGGCCCGGAGGAACTGCTCTTAGACAGTCTGAGAATGGGTGTTCATGGAGGAGTGAACGGTGGGGCCAACCTGTTGCCCAAGCTCTTCGTATCAATCTATGACCATGTGCGAGCCGGCCAATTCAGCGAAGCCCTATCGCTGCAGAACCGCGTTCAGCAATTGGGAGAACTTCTCTATGGCATCGGGGAGGCAGAGTCCAGTTACCTGCGCGGGCTGAAACTCGGACTGGAGTTAATCGGAATTTGTAAGAGCACATTGACGGCGCCATTTCTCTCAGCTGATTCCACGACTCACGCGGATATGCGCGAGAAGATTGAAAGAATGTGTGCAATATGAAATTCTTGCCTGCGGAAGGTGAAACTAGGGTCCATATGCCGCAATCGAAGCTGACCAAAAAAAATGGGACAAAGGTGGATGCACATGTGCCGGAAGCGGGCACCACCACAGAGAATCGCTACTTTTCAAGGGCTGTGGGGAAGGCTCTCGAAATGCTCGAGATCCTCTCTGGATCGTCCGAAGCACTCAGCCTCACTGATCTGTCGAATCGCACCCGGTTGACGAGGAGCTCCGCATTTCGCTTATTGCAGACACTCGAAGCACTTCATTATCTGCGCCGCGATGAAGAAGGACATTATCTTCCGCGCTCCGAGCGCGCCGGCGTCGTTTCCGCGCAGCAACAGAGCAAGTTAATCAACGCAGCCCGAGAGCCGATGCGCCAGCTGAACATGGATTACGGTGAAACAGTCAGCCTCGCCATGCTCATGCTGAATCACGTAGAAGTGGTTCACGTAGTCGAGAGCGACAACCTAATCCGCATGACCAATATTGTTGGCCGTATCCTGCCCCCGTATGCCAGCTCCATGGGTAAAATGATTACCGCCCATCAGGATCCTGAAACGCGTAAGCGCCTTCTGCAAAGCTATGGACTGACCCGTTTCAATGAAAATACCATTGCCGACGAGCGCGCGCTCGAAGATGAATTCCGTCGCATTCGTGAGCGAGGCTATTCAACGGACTCAGAAGAGACTACCGTAGGCGGCTCGTGCTTTGGAGTCGCCATTCAATCGGCAACCGGAAAGGTTGAAGCCGCCTTGAGCTTGTCGATGCCCACTTCGCGAATGCCTACCGACCAGGCAAACCTGAAGAAGATGCTGGACAGGTTGCAGGTAATCGCTGCGAAGATCGCCGAGCAATTGCGCCAATGACCATGGGGAAGTTGATCCCCTGACTGAATCGCGACGCGAGCCGAATCCAATTCTCCCATAGAGGTGCGAAGTGCCGGTACCGAGATCGCAGGTGTCCCCACCCTGCGCGCATTTTGCAGTCTTCTGGATTTCATTGGCACTCTTGTTGACGCCGAGTGCCGGATGGGCCTTGGACTCAATCGGCATCGATCTTTCAAACGCCGTGGTGCTTACTGATCCGGCAGATAGCCTGCCCGAAGTTTCTGCTTTGCAGATGCTGGTCGACGAGGCGGCAAAGAGAGATGGTTCGGCGTGGAAGGTTATGCGGGAAGGCATAGAAGATTCTGCCCACTGCACTCCCTGTATCCTGATTGAGCGACACGATCAGTTGGAAAGATCGACTTTCTACAAAAGCCTGCACTTGATCGATGGCCCTCCGTCTCATGCGGAGTCTTTTCGTATCGACGTTGTGCATTCCCGCGCCGGTGCAGTCGTTCTCATCGATGGCTCAGACGATCGCGGCGTTCTTTACGGCGTTGGTTACCTCCTGCGCCACCTCGATTTCGCGCGAGGGAGAGCGGCTTTTCAAGGACCGATGCACGTCGCGACGGCTCCCGAGTTTGCCATTCGTGGTCATCAACTGGGATATCGCTTCAAGAACAACACCTACGACGCGTGGACACCCGAGCGATTTGAGCAGTACATTCGGGACCTGGCTGTTTTTGGGACCAATACGATCGAAATTCTTCCACCGATTACTGACGATGCGCGATCGAGCCCATTGTTCCCATTGCCTGCGATGGAGATGATGATCCGCTTGTCGGCACTAGTTCAGAAGTACGGGCTTCGTTGCTCGGTTTACTACCCGGCGATGGCCAAGGATTACGCGAACTCAGCGACAGTTGATTCCGAACTCCATGAATGGGGTTCGGTCTTTCGTCAATTGCCTCAGATTGATGACCTCTTTGTTCCGGGCGGCGATCCTGGCCACACAGACCCGGCGGTCCTGTTCCCCTTTCTCGCCAAGGTGGCCGTCGTGCTGCATCGGTTCCATCCCAATGCAGGTGTGTGGGTTTCTGCTCAAGGATTCAATGCCGACCAGATGCGGCGCTTCTATTCGCTCGTGAACGCGCGCCCTGCGTGGCTCACGGGAGTCGTTGTTGGTCCACAGTCACGCGATGATTTGATCATTCAGCGCGCCAACATTGATACGGACATTCCGATTCGTTTCTATCCAGACATCGCCCACTCGATGCACAGTCAGTTTCCTGTGCCTGAATGGGACGAGGCCCTCGCGCTCACAGAAGGCCGGGAGGTAGTCAATCCCCGGCCTGCAGCTGAGTCCGAGATATTTCGTCACTATGCGCGATACATGAATGGCTTCGTCACCTACTCGGAAGGCGTCAATGACGACGTGAATAAATTCGTCTGGAGTGCGTTGGGTTGGTCGGCCGCCACCGACAGCGCGGAGACCTTGCGCCAATACGCGAGGTATTTTGTCGGCAGTTCAGGCTTTCCGTCCGGCGCATTTGCTCGCGCAGTTGGTGATCTCGAAATGAACTGGAAAGGACCCTTGCGGTCGAACCTCCATGTGCAAGACACCGCGCGCGAGTTCCAGGCGATGGAGAAGACGGCCAACCAGGATCAGGCCAGAAACTGGCGATTCGAAGCGGCACTCTATCGGGCACTGACCGATGCTTACGAACAGAAACGCCTTGCGATTGAAGATGCTCAG
>Ga0335072_10004948_pt1 | contig 19679 bp, 18 predicted proteins | sample Lox_Sample_21_FD_206725 | JGI IMG/M metagenome (GOLD analysis project Ga0335072, IMG submission 206725) | Soil microbial communities from Loxahatchee National Wildlife Refuge, Florida, United States - Lox_Sample_2.1 | ecosystem: Environmental > Terrestrial > Soil > Wetlands | place: USA...
CATCCCGGAGATCTGGCTTTACCTGCGCGGCACCGGCCGCACTCGGGAAATCGTCTGCAAGGTGTTCGACACCGAGCGCGGCTGGACAGCGGGGGCGGACCCCGGCATGTCGAAGGCGCCGCTCGATTCGGTCAATGGCCGCGGGCTTCAGGTTGTCGCGGGTCTGTCGGCCGGGCAGTGGGGCTGCCATCTCAGCCGGTCGCGCCTCGGCAACTGGCGGGTGCCCGGCAAGGCGGTGTGGTTCGCGCTTCGCGTCCCGCCTGCGGTTCTTCCCGACCACCTCGGCAGACCACGGTACAGCCCGGACTGGCTGACCGGCGAGCTAGCGGCCATGCTCGCCGAGCGCGGGCTCAGCAGTATCGTCCGTGCTGACATGGACGGCATCTCGGTGCTGTCCATCAGCCGTCACCTCACCGTGTGGCGCCACGGCGAGACGGTATCCTGGCGGACGCCGTCGGGCCGGTACGCGCAGATGGACCTATCCGACCTCATCGACGTCACCGAGCACATTGTGTGCGCGCACGAGGAGTCGGCGATCGCCGACCCTGTCCCGCTCTGACTCTGGTCGCTTCACACTCCGCTTCACACTGCCCGCGCTAGCGGCCCTCGAAGACCGGGGTCTGTTTGGCCACGAACGCCTTCGTGGCGCTGCGGTGATCAGCAGACGCGCCAAGCCGGGTTTGCAGTTGCGCCTCCTTCTCCAGCGACTGATCGAGGCTGTGGCTGCTTCCGTACAGGAGGCTCTCCTTGATGGCGGCGTATGCCAGCGTCGGGCCGGCCGCGAGCCGGGCCGCGAACGCATTAGCCGTGCTCATCAGCTCGGCGTCCGGCACCACCGAAGTGACCAGGCCCAGGCTGAGCGCATCCGCTGAGGTCACAGGCTCAGCCAGCATCAGCAGCTCCGCGGCCATGGCACTGCCGACCAGTCGCTGGAGCGTCCAGGACGCCCCGGAGTCAGCACCCAGGCCGACTCTGGCGAAAGCCAGCAGGAGGCTGGCCCGCTCGGCCGCGATGCGGAAGTCGCAGGCGAAGGCGATCGAAGCGCCCGCACCCGCCGCCACGCCCGGCAGAGCCGCGACGACCGGCTTCGGCATGCCGGTGATGGTCTCGATGATCGGGTTGTAGTGCCGCCGAACTGTGTCCAGCGGGTCGGTGTCGCCCGCGAGCAGTTCCGCGTGCTCGCGCAGATCCTGGCCCGAGCAGAACGACTGGCCGGCGCCGGTCAGGATGACCGCCCGCACGGATTCGCTGCCGCTGCAGTCACGCAAGGCCTCGAGCAGCGCGACCTTGGTCTCCGCCGTTAGCGCATTCCTGGCGTCAGGGCGGTTGATCGTGATCGTGGCAACTGCGCCGTCGGCCTGCTGAAGCACGCTGTCGGTCACTGGGGCTTCCTTCCCGATTGCCGCCGCGCCCAGGCACCCCCCGTGCGGGTACCACGCGGACAGCGCTGTCGAAGCCGAGCATGCCTGAGCCGCTGCCCGAGGGCAACCTCGGCGCCAGGCCGCGACCGGCACCCGCGGAAGCAGCTTCTTGCGGCACGGGTAGAAGGCCCGGAAGCGGGCAGAATGCTGCCGAAATAGTGCTCAGGGCCGGGTTTCGCGGAGTGCCCTGATCTCGCCGGGTATCGGTCTGAGACACCTGCGACCGCTGATCGTTACCATCGGGTGCCCGAACACTGGATAATGGAGGGACTGATCGAGATGTCTGTGGCTGGCTGGAGTACCGCCAGGCGCCGTTGGCAGGGCCGGACCTGGTTTCAGTCCGGTGCGCAGAGCAGGGAAGGGGAGCAGGATGGCGGCGATGAAGCCGCGGACGGGTGACGGTCCGCTTGAGGTCACCAAAGAGGGCCGTGGCATCGTCATGCGCGTGCCGCTCGAAGGTGGCGGTCGCCTGGTGGTCGAGCTGACTCCGGATGAGGCGCGCGCCCTCGGCGAGGCGCTGAACACGGCTGTCGGCTAGCACCTTTGCTGCCAGAGCCCGTGCTGATTGCGACCTGCTGATAATGGTGTAGTGACTTGCTAAGTTTGTTAGTATTGCCTGATTGCTCCGATTAGTTCGGCCGCCCTGCAGCTGGAGCCCGGACTCCCGTCAAGATGCCTGCTTTGCCGCTGCGAGCAGCCCCTGGCCGATAGGAAGCAGGACAGGTACGAGGCCCTCGTCCGCGCGTATCTGCTCTCGCAGCCCGGCCGCCGCCGCAGCCTCAGCGTCGGTCGGCATCCGCTCGGTCTGCACGCTCCCCGGCAGTACTGCCGTGAAGACCGCGACGCCTCCTGGCCGTAGCAGCCGCAGCGCGCTCGTCAGGTATTCGGCAAGCTCGAGCCGGTCGGCGTCACAGAACACCATGTCATAGGCGCCGTCGGCGAGCCGCGGCAGCACCTCAAGCGCCAGTCCGCCGATCAGACGATACCGGCTCGCCGGGAATCCCGCGGCCACGAACGCAGCCCGCGCGAGCCGTTGATGCTCAGGCTCGGAGTCCACCGTCGTGAGCACTCCGCCAGGCTGCATCCCGCGCAGCAGCCAGATGCCGGAGGTGCCGCATCCGGTGCCGATCTCGACCACCGCCCGCGCGCCGATCGCCGCGGCGACGAACCGGAGCGTGCCCCCGGTCAGCGGGCTGACCGGCGCGGCGCCGCCGACCTCGGCCGCGTTTCGCCGGGCGCTGATAAGAGCGTCATCCTCGGGCAGGAAATCATCAAGATAGGCGAGGGTGCCCGCGGTGATCGAAATAACTACCTCCTACCGGGCTGCCGTTACGCACTCAAAACCGCAGCCTAGCTGCCGCCACGACCACGCGGGAACCAGCCAGGTATCCTAATACGTTGACGAGGGCAGAGGCAGGCGGAGCATCCAGCGCCAGGTCAGCCGAATGACTGTCCGGAAGCAGGAAATATCGGCTTCCGGCGGTACGGGGCAGTTCTGACGGTAATGGACCGGATAGCCAGGGGGCTGAACCGGAAGCCGGACCACGGAACAACGCCGACCCGCCAGAGGTTGCGGTAGGTGCAGGCGTTGGAGGGTTATCAGTGCAAGGCGAGACGGTGGAGCAGGCAGGACCAGCCGGCGAGGTGGCGTCATGGACACCGCCGACCTGGGAGGCTGTCGTGCGCGAGCATTCCGCCCGGGTGTACCGGCTCGCCTACCGGCTGACCGGAAACAGTCATGACGCCGAGGACCTGACCCAGGAAGTCTTCGTGCGCGTCTTCCGGTCCCTCGATAGCTACACGCCCGGTACCTTCGAGGGCTGGCTGCACCGGATCACCACCAACCTGTTCCTGGACATGGCCCGTCGCCGCCAGCGGATCAGGTTCGAGGGCCTCGCGGACGAGACCGAGGCGCGTCTCGGCGGATCCGAGCCGACGCCAGCGCAGGCGTTCGACGACCGCCACCTGGACGGCGACATCCACGCGGCGCTGATGGCGCTGGCGCCGGAGTACCGCGCTGCCGTGATCCTCTGCGACATCGAGGGCCTGTCTTACGAGGAGATCGCCGACACGCTCGACGTGAAACTGGGCACAGTGCGCAGCCGTATCCACCGCGGCCGGGCGCAGCTGCGCCAGGCCCTCGAGCACCGCAGGCCGCGACGGCTCGGGGCTGCCGTGCCGCAGCCGCGCCTGACGATCGACGTCCCGGTGCCCCAGGGGGGCCAGCCGTGACCCACCTCGGCCAGCGTCTGTCTGCGCTGATCGACGGCGAGCTCAGCGGAAGCGAGCGCGAGCGCGTCCTCGTGCACATCACCCGCTGCGGTGCGTGTCAGGACGAGGTCGCCGCACTGCGCACTCTCAAGAAGCGGATGAACGCGCTGGGCGAGGCCGCAGCCGGAGCCGCGCTCACCGGCAGGCTGATGGGGCTGCGGGAGTCGGTGCTTGGCGGCGCGCCCATCGCCGAGCAAGCCTGGCCGCAGCCCGCGACCTGGGACGTTCCCAGCCAGCCCGCTAGGCCTGAGCAGCGCGCGGGCCGCTATTTCCTGGCCGGATCGCTGGTGATCTTCCTGGCCGGACTTGGCACTGCCGCTTTCATCGCCGGCGGCGAGCCGCAGGCCCAGGCGCCATCGCTCCCGGTGACACCGTCGGTCGACGTGCTGGTGGTGCCGCACGAGAACCTGAACGGCGACGCGCGCCGGGTCCACCCCGAGCTGGCGAAGCCGACGCCCGCTAGCCTGATCTCGCCTCGGCCCTGATCAGGCATTCCGAGGGCGCCGCATAATCGCCCGGTCCGGATGCCTAGTCCCGGTGCCTGCCGGGGAAGAACCCCTCCGATGACGGTTGGTCACATGACCTGCGTGGCCGTCACGGGGGAGGCAGCGCATGTCCGACCGGCCTGTTCATAGTGCCGTGGGTACGTCCGCCGGGTCCGGTCAGGCCCTGGCGGACTCGCCTGAGGATGCTCAGACCGACGGCCGCACGGGGACGCCCGCCCGAGTGAGTGATTTCGGACAGTTCGACTGGTTCGCGGACTCGGTGTACTTCGACGACGCCCCGGCCAGCGGCTCGCGGCACGAGCGACCTCGCAGCTGGCGCCACCCCCGCAGCTGGCGCCCACGCGCCTGGCTCGAGTCACGAAGGAAACGAGGCGGCACCCCCGGCGGCACCCGCCCGAGCTGGCGGCGCGGGTGGCGGCTGCTGGCGGTCGTGACGGCGGTGGCCGTCGCCTGCACCCTGATCGGCGGCGTCATCGGTGGTGTCGTGGCCGCCCGCAGTATGGGCAACCAGGCCGATCCGACCTACACGCTAGGCACGGTCCCGCCGGGCCTGGCGAGCCGTCCGGCGAGCTCAGTGGCGGGCATCGCGGCCCGCGACACGCCGGCCGTCGTGATGATCAAGGTAAACAACGGCCAGGGTACCGGCTCTGGCTTCGTGATCAAGGGCGGCTACATCATCACCGATAACCACGTTGTGACGCTGGACGGGCTGCTTCAGCACACGTCGCTGAAGGTGTACTTCTCCGACGGCAAGGCGGCGACCGCTCACGTCGTCGGCCGCGACCCGTACTCCGACATCGCCGTGATCAAGGTTCCGGGCATGACCGGCCTGCCGGCGCTGACGCTAGGCAACTCGACCTCCGTGGCGGTCGGCGATCCGGTGGTGGCAATCGGCTCGCCGCTTGGCCTGGCCGACACCGTCACCAGCGGCATCGTCAGCGCCCTGAACAGGCCTGTTCAGCCAGGCTCGGCAACTGGCAGCACGCCGCAGGTGTTCTTCGATGCGATTCAGACTGACGCGCCGATCAACCCGGGCAACTCCGGCGGCCCGCTCGTTAACGCAAAGGGTCAGGTCATCGGCATCGACGCGGCCATCGACACGCTCGGCGATGACCCCATCACCGGCACCCAGGGCGGCAGCATCGGCCTCGGCTTCGCAATCCCGGTGAACCAGGCCCGGCGGGTGATTGTGCAGCTCATCCGGACCGGGCGCGCGACCCACTCGGTGCTGGGCGCGACGCTGAACGAGAACTACACCGGTAACGGCGCGCAGATCGCGGGGTCGACCAGCGGCAGCAGCCCCGCGGTCGCGCCAGGCGGTCCCGCCGCTAAGGCCGGGTTGCACGCTGGTGATGTCGTCACCAGGCTCGGCAAGCTGCCGATCTCCAGCTCTTACGCGCTTCTCGACGCGGTCCAGTCGCAGGCGCCGGGCACGACCGACGCGGTCACCTTCCTCCAGCACGGGCAACTGCAGCACGGCCGGCTGACGCTGGGCTCGGCGAACTCCTGACCTGGGCGCGGCTGACCGACCTGGGACGCGACGGTGAACGCGGGGAAAGGAGGCGGCAGCCGTTAGCTTGCAGGGATTCTGATCCCGGCCCGTCACGGGCTACGCTGTGAGGGCAGGTCGCGGCCTGCGGTCCCTACCTCTCGGGAGCCTGCCGGTGTTTGACTTGGACTTCTCCAAGCTCCTCGTGCTTGGCGTCGTCGCCTTGCTCGTGTTCGGGCCGGACCGGCTTCCGGAGATTGCGGCGCAGGCTGGCCGGGCTATCCGTGAGCTGCGCCGGATGGCCGAGGGGGCTAAGTCGGAGCTGCAGGAGAATCTCGGACCGGAGTTCAGCAACTTCGATATCGCCGATATCAACCCGAAGCACTTCGTCCGCAAGCACCTCATGGACGAGCTGACCGGGGACGGCGTATTGCTCGGTACGCTCGGGAACGGCGGTTCGAACGGCAGCGCCGGCGGCACTGGCGGAAACGGCACCAACGGGACGACCGTGGCGAGCCGGATGGCGCCGGTCGTCACCTTGGAGCCCGGCGAGCGTCCGCCCTACGACGCCGAAGCGACCTGACCGCGTCTTACCCTGACGTTGTTGCTTTTCCGGGGTTGTAGCACCGAAATCTCAACAACGATCATGGACGGCACGCGCGTCTGCGCGCGTTAGACCGGGCTCAGGCCTAGCTGCCGGCCCGCCAGGCTGCGAGAGCGGCCAGCCAGGCTCTCGGCAACCTTGCGCAGCTGCTGAGACGCAGGCGCGTCCGGGTCCGCCAGGACAATCGGCACTCCGGTGTCGCCGGCCTCGCGCAGCCGGGGGTCGATCGGCACCTCGCCGAGGAGCGGAACCGGCGCGCCCGTGAGCTTCGTGAGTGTGTCTGCCACCGCGACGCCGCCGCCGGAGCCGAAGACATCCACCCGCTCGCCGCAGTGCGGGCACGGCAGGTAGGACATGTTCTCGATCACACCGACTACCCGCTGGTGGAGTTGGACGGCCAGTGACCCGGCGCGCTCGGCTACCTCGGCCGATGCCAGCTGCGGCGTCGTCACGACGACGAGCTCGCTGCCCGGCACCAGATGAGCGGCCGAGATGGCCACGTCCCCGGTGCCTGGCGGCAGGTCAAGCAGCAGCACGTCCAGGTCGCCCCAGAAGACGTCGGCCAGGAACTGCTGCAGCAGCCGGTGCAGGATCGGTCCCCGGAGCGGCAGCGGCTCGTTGCCGCGCTTGAGCATGCCGCTGGAGATCGCCCGCACGCCGTGCGCGGTCGGCGGCATAATCATCTGCTCGACCTGAGTGGGCCGGTCGGTCACGCCCAGCATCCGCGGCACCGAGTGCCCGTAGATGTCCGCGTCCAGCAGGCCGACCTTCTGGCCCATGGCCGCCAGCGCGACGGCTAGGTTCACCGTCACCGAGGACTTTCCGACGCCTCCCTTGCCGCTGGCGATCGCGTAGACCTTCGTCAGCGAGCCCGGCTTGGCGAACGGGATCTCCTTCTCCGGCTGCCCGCCGCGGAGCTTGGTCTGCAGCTCACGCCGCTGTTCCTCGCTCATCACGTCCAGGTCCACCTTGACGGCGGTGACGCCGCTCAGCTTGCCGACCGCGGTGGTGACGTCCCTGGTGATCGTGTCGCGCAGCGGACAGCCCGACACCGTCAGGAAGACGCCGACGACCACCACCCCGCCGGGGGTGACCTCGATGCTCTTCACCATGCCGAGATCGGTAATCGGCCGGTGGATCTCAGGGTCGTTGACAGTCGAGAGAGCCTGAGCGACCTGCTCGGGGGTTGGCAGGACCACGCCCGAAGCCGCCGGCGCTGAGTCAGTGGACATGGCCCCATCGTACGGCCGGGTTGTCCGTGCGTGTCCGAGTGAGTCAGTCTCGCGGACTCGCAGCGGGCTCCAGTCCGGCCTGATCGGCCGTCGCGACCATGCCGGACCGCAGCTGAGAGCGGCTGCTACCGGCAATCGGCCCGCAGAACTGCTGCTGCCACGGCATCATTACTGGGTGGTCGAAGCTGGCTACAGGGTGTAGCTGGCATGCGGCGGACTTGCGCAGGCTGTGTGCCGGTCGGCCGCGTTTCCGGGAAGGATCTTTCATGGCGGAGACAGCGCACAGGCCGCGAGCCGTCCGCGCGGCGGTCGCCGGGGCGTTATTGCGCCTGCGGGCTCGCCGGCCGGGGCTGCGGCGGCAGCAGGAGTACGCGCGGCTGGCGCTGACCGAGCTTGACGTCCGGCGGCTGGACGAGCGGATCGACGGGCTGGTCAGCGTACTCGCGCAGGTCTGCGACTACTCCGGCCTCGGTGATGCCGGCCGAGAGCTCGCGGCGCTGTCGAGCCAGCCCGGCGAGCCTGAGCCGGTGCTGCGTCTGGTCCGCGGGCAGCAGTAAGCAGCCGCCGGAAGCCGCCAGCTATGCTCGGGCAGCGTGACAGCACGCGCCTACCGGCCGCGGCGGACGACGCTCGCGGTGCCGGGCAGCAGCCCCCGGTTCCTGGCGAAGGCGCGTGAGCTGCCCGTCGACGAGGTATTCCTGGACCTCGAGGACGCCGTGGCGCCAGCCGAGAAGGACCGGAGCCGGGCGGCGGTAGTGGCGGCTCTCCGCGAGGGCGGCTGGGGCGAGCGGATCCGGGCCGTCCGGGTCAATGACGTGCGCACTCCGTGGGCATACCGTGACGTCATCGACGTCGTCGAGCAGGCCGGGTCGTTTCTCGACGCGATCGTTCTGCCCAAGGTGAGCGGGCCGCTGGACGTGAGCTGGCTGGACATCCTGCTCAGCCAGGTGGAGCGGGCCGCGGGCCTGCCCGAGGGGCAGATCGGCATCGAAGCGCAGATCGAGGATGCGGCTGGCCTGGCTGCCGTCGACGCGATCGCGGCCGGGTCGGCGCGCCTCGAGGCGCTGGTGTTCGGGCCCGCGGATTTCATGGCCAGCCTGGGCATGCAGTCGCTGACGGTCGGCGCGCCGCCTGAGCAGTACCAGGGCGGGGACGCGTTCCACTATGCGCACGTGCGCATCCTGGTGGCCGCGCGCGCCAACGGTCTGCAGGCTATCGACGGACCGTTCGCCGCGATCAGGGACACCGATGGTCTGAAGGCGAGCGCGGCCAGCGTGGCGTCCCTCGGGTTCGACGGCAAGTGGGTCCTGCATCCGGGCCAGGTCGACGTGGTCAATGCCGCGTTCTCGCCGTCGCAGGCGACCTATGACCAGGCTGAGCTGATCATCGAGGCCTACGAGTACTACACGACCGTGCAGCGGCGCGGCGCGGCGATGCTCGACGGGGAGATGATCGATGAGGCTTCCCGCAAGCTCGCGCTCGTCGCGGCAGCGCGCGGACGGGCCGCCGGGCTGACCCGCACACGACGATTCGAGCCACCGGAGTAGTCGCTGCGAGAGAGTGCGAGTCCGGTGGCAGCGGATCCGGCGCGGGCGAGGGGGCAGCGGTGAGCGAGGCGGCGGCCCCGCACCCGGCGTTCCTGCGCGACCGGTCGCAGGGGTCGCGGGTAACGAACATCGAGCTGTTCTTCGACTTGGTGTATGTCTTCGCGGTCACCCAGCTGTCGCACTACCTGCTGCATCATCGGACGCTTGCCGGCGCGCTGCAGACGGCGGTGCTGCTGGCGATGGTCTGGCAGCTCTGGGTGTACACGACGTGGCTCACCAACTGGCTGGACCCGCAGCGCATCCCGGTGCGCCTGTTCCTGCTCGTCCTCATGCTGGTCAGCCTGGCCATGTCGGCGGCGCTGCCGAGAGCCTTCGGCGACAGCGGGCTGCTGGTCGGCTGCAGCTACGCGGCCATGCAGATCGGCCGGAGCGTCTTCGCGGTCTGGGCGCTTCGCGGCGAGGCGCTCCAGGCCAACTTCGTCCGGATCCTCGCCTGGTGCTGTGTGAGCGGGACGCTGGCTGTACTCGGCGGCGTGGTCACGAGCTCAGACCTGGCGCGGGCGCTGCTGTGGCTGGGTGCTGTCGGTGTGGACCTCCTCGGCGGAGCCGTCGGATTCTGGACGCCCGGCCTCGGCCGGACACAGACGCAGGAGTGGAACATCGAGGGGGGCCATTTCGCCGAGCGCTGCCAGGCATTCATCCTGATCGCGCTCGGCGAGTCCATCGTGGTCATCGGCGCCACGCTGACCGGGCTGCTGGGCGACCCGCACGCCAGTCACGGGCCGGCCGCGGCCGCCTTCGTGGCGGCGTTCGCCGGCAGCGCTGCCCTGTGGTGGCTGTACTTCGACCGCAGTGCCGAGGACGGTGCCCGCCTCATCGCCGAGTCGGCCGACCCTGGCCGCCTCGGCAGGTCGGCCTACCACTTCATCCATCCGATCATGGTGGCGGGCATCATCGTGGTGGCGGCCGGGGACGAGCTCGTCCTGGACCGGCCGGACGCTGTCGGAGTGTCGTTCACCAGCTGGCTGATCCTTGGCGGAACCGGGCTGTTCATCCTCGGCCACCTGGCCTTCAAGCTGACCGTCTGGAAGCAGCTGAACCGGCCGCGCGGGCTCGCGCTCGTGGTGCTCGCCCTGCTCGGGCTGCTCGCGCCGCATGTCTCCGCACTGACACTGAGCTGCTGCGCAGCTGCTGTCGTCCTGCTCGTGGCGCTCGCCGATCACGTCGGACCGTGGCAGATCGGCCCGGCGACGGAGTCAGGCCGCCCGGCGGTGGCAGACTCCCCGGACTAGCTGACAAGCTAGATTCGCAGGTGCGGCGGGCAGGAGGGAAACGGATGCTGGACGCGAATCGGTGGGTTGTGGCCGGGCTGGACACCGGCGGTACCACGATCAATGCCACCGTGCTTGACTCGGCCGGCCTGTTCCTCGTGGAGGAGATGGCCGAGTCGCCCAGCCTGGTGCGCGAGGGCCCGGTCAAGGCCATCGCCGCCTTGGCGCGGGCGTTCGAGGACGTCCTGGAGTTCACCGGCACGCCGCGCGAGTCGGTGCGCGCGGTCGGGCTGGACACGCCCGGCCCGGTCACGGCTGACGGCGTCCTGTCCTCGAAAGGCGCGACGAACTTCGCCAACGACGAGTGGCGCGGCTTCGATGTCCGCCACGCACTCGAGACCGAGCTCGGCATCCCCGTAGTGTTCAACAACGACGCGAACGCGGCCGCTCTGTACGCGCACTACAAGCATTTCGGCGCTGAGCGCGCTGCCGAGCGGTCGTCGGTGTCGGTCATCGTCGGCACCGGGCTTGGCGGCGGCGTGGTCGAGTCCGGGCAAGTCATCCGCGGCGCGGCTGGAATGGCCGGAGAGCTCGGGCATATCTGGCTACCAATGGACGGGCTGCTCGCTCCGGGGCAGCCGATGCCCGGTTGCAACTGCGGCCTGCCGGGCGACGCCGAGAGCATCGCGTCACTGACCGGGATCGAGAAGAACCTGCTGCCGTACTGGCTGACCCAGTTCCCCGGCCACGAGCTGGCGAGCCAGCCCGTGAGCGTGGCGGCCAAGCTCGTCCGAGGTTACGGCGAGCAGGGTGATCCGCTGGCGCTGAAGATCTTCGAGCAGCAGGCCATGGCCATCGGGCGGCTGCTCACCATCGCGGCGAACTTCACCGACCCGCATGTCTACCTGCTCGGCGGGGGAGTCGTCGAGGCGAAGCCGGACTTCCGTGACTGGTTCCTGGCCAGGGTGCGGGAGCACACCGTGCTGCGTGAGGAGCAGGAGCGGGTGTCGGCAATCGCGCTAGTGCCGGATCTGGACATGGCCGGAGCACGCGGCTCGGCAATCGCGGCACGGGCGGCGGTGCTCGCCACTGTCGCCGTGAGCTGAGGGCCGCCGCGCGGGTTCGGGGACCTTGCGGAGGCGCTGATTTCCTCACTTCCCACGCGCTGGGTGCAGATTCGCGCCCGATTCGCCGGATTTTCGTGCACCTTAGGCGTGGGAAGTCGGGTCGCGGCCGGGTCAGGATGCCCTAAACCGGACGAAACGACTGTCAGGTCGTCCCGCCCCAGGTCCGGAGCGCGGCCAGCAGCCCGTGGACCAACTCGCCATCCGCGTCTAGCCGGGCAAGCTCGGCCGGGGTAACCCAGCGAGCGTCGGCCGCGTCGTCACCCGCCGTGAGCCGCCCGCCCGTCACCTCCGCGGCATAGTCCCGGATGTCGACGACCGCCCCGTCCAGGCCTGGCGCCTCGACCGCGCCCAGAAGGGGACCGCAGGCCACGGTCAACCCCGTTTCCTCGAATGTCTCGCGGATGACGGCAGCCTGATCGGTCTCGCCCGGCTCGATCCGGCCGCCGGGCACGGACCACAGGCCCTTGCCGGGCTCGTGCCCGCGAAGGATAAGCAGCAGGCGGCCCGCGGCGTCGGTGATCACGGCGCCGACACACGGGATCCGCGGAGCTGCGCTATGCCCTGTCACGCCGACATTATGTCCGTTCTCGCGGGATACCGGCGAGTAGGTATTTGACGTAGCGCATGCAGGGCATAACGCTAGGTGAGATGAGGCAGGAACTCATGTGCCCGCGCTGCCAGTCTGCGGTGCGTGCTCCCAGCATCTGGTCGAGCGCGTATCACTGCGAGCAGCACGGCGACGTGTTCCCGCTGAGGGCGGGGTTCAGCCCGTCACCAGCGGGCCTGCAGGGCGTCCTCCGCGGAGCCGAGGTTCCCGTCTGGGTGCCATGGCCGCTGCCGCAGGGCTGGCTCGTGACCGGATTCGCCGCGGCAGGCGACGAGCGCACCGGGACGCGGGGCTGCTCGGTCGCCCTGTCCGGGCCGAACCCGATGGGTGGCATGGCCGAGATGATGCTGGTCTCGGAGGAACCAGGCGTGGGCCTCGGGGCCAGTTTCGCCGGCCTGGAGGGTCCCGATCCGGGCACGGAGTTCACCGAGGGCCCGCCCGCCGGGGCGGTCGAGGTCTCCCACCACGAGTTCCCGCTCTGGCACGTGGAAGCGAGCGGATGTGCCGCGTTCGCCGGCGAGGTGTCCGGGAGCTGGCTGTGGCTCGTGATGTGGCCGGACACGGCCGGGATGATTATGGCCGAGCCGCTGGAACTGCGGGACCTGCGCGATCCCGGTCAGGAAATGGACCTGCCGTTCGGGGCACCCTCGCCGCAGCTACCGGGCTGACCCGTTACTGTTCGCAGTGTGCGCGCGGACCTGCACAGCCATAGCAGTGTCTCCGACGGAACTGAGCCGCCAGCCGTCGTGATCCGCCGCGCCGCCGAGGCCGGGCTGGACGTCATTGCGCTGACCGACCACGACACGGTGGCGGGCATCCGGGAGGCCGCCAGCGCGCTGCCCGCGGGACTGACCCTGGTGCCGGGCTCGGAGCTGTCGTGTCGCCTGGAAGGCCACAGCGTGCATGTGCTGGCCTACCTCTTCGATGCCGAGAACGACCGGCTGTCCGGCGAGATGGCGGAGATCCGGGAGAGCCGGCTGCACCGCGCCCGCGCGATGGTCGCCCGGCTGAACGAACTCGGCGCGGCCGTCAGCTGGGAAGAGGTCAGCGAGATCGCCGGCGGGGGAGTCGTCGGGCGGCCGCACATTGCCCGGGCCATGGTCGAGGCTGGCGTCGTGCCGACCTTCGACGATGCGTTCACCGCGGAGTGGATCGGTCCTGGCGGCCGCGCTCACGTCTCCCGGTACGCGCTGGACCCGGCACGGGCGATCCGGCTCGTACACGCCGCCGGCGGCGTCACCGTCCTGGCGCACCCGCGTGGCGAGACGCGCGGCTGGCAGGTTCCCGACGACGTGATCACGGATCTGGCCGCGGCGGGGCTGACCGGCGTCGAGGTCAACCACCCTCAGCAAGACGAGCGGACCCGGACTCGGCTGAGTGAACTCGCCGCGCGCCTCGGCCTGGTGCCCTCTGGCGGGAGCGATGATCACGGAGCGCTGACCGGGTACCGGATCGGATCGGAGATAGCGCCGGAGGGTTCGTATGAGCGGCTCGTCAGCGAGGCGACTGGTGCTGCGCCGCTGACCGCGCAGTGACGGCGCAGTTCGGCTAGAGCTCCTTGGCGGCAGCGGCTCTACATCGGCGAACACCGCGTCATCGGACCACGCGTCAGCAAGGTCGCGCCCCGACCACGATCATCACAAGCGCTTCCGACGAGCTGAGCACCCTGCCGGGCCGGGAGGGCCCGGCCCGGCAGCGTGCTGTAACCGGGCTGGCTGAGCTAGCTGACGACCATGCCCGCGGGCGTGGCACCAGCCGGCAGCGCGACGGGAGAACCAGACAGCTCCGTCAGGCTGCCGCCGTTGACGGCGAAGATGCCCACCTTGCCGATCTTGCTCTCGTCCAGGTACAGATAACGGCCGTCCGGGCTGAGCCGGGCATCGACGGCGCCGACGCCTCCGCTCGAGCTGACGGACGTGCTGCCGAGCAGCGTCAGCGCGCCGTTCCACGCGATCGAGTAACGCGAGATCGATCCGGATGCTGTGTTCACCGCGAACAGGTACCGGCCGTCGTGGGTGATCTCGACCCAGCATGGCGCCATCTGGCTGTCCGCGTACGGCGACGAGCCGATCGACGACAGCGTCCCGCTGGGGGAGACGCGGAGGGCCGAGACCGTTCCGGAGTCAGTCGCCGTGTTGTGCGCGTTCGAGACGAACAGCTGATCGGACGACCCCGGGCGGAACTCGCTGCCGAACGGGCCGAGTCCCTGGGCGGCGAACGGCGATCCGGCCGCGGCCGCCAGGTGCCCGGTCCAGCTCACCGAATAGCTGGCGATCTCCGAGGTCCCGACCAGAGTCCCGACCAGATTCGTGCCTGTTCCGTTGAACAGCACGTCACCGGGCTGCGAGCCGTTCGGCAGCGAGACCGTCGAGCCGGCGATCGGCGTGAGCTGTCCGCCCCAGCCGAGCTGGAAGCCGGTGAAGTTGCTATCCGTCGCACCAGAGTTGGCTACGTAGACGAGGTCGCGGTGGACCGCGATGCTCACCGGCAGCGTTCCGCCGGAAGAGACCACACCGCCAGGAACGAGGTCGAGTGAGCCTGTCTGGCTGACCCGCAGCACGGAGATCTGGTTACTCCCCGCGTCGACGGCCAGCAGGTAGCGGCCGTTCGCGGAGAGCTGGAGCGAGCCCTGGGATGCGAGGCCTGCTCCGGTTCCGGCGCCGCCAGCGGTGAACGGCGAGCCAGGTTCGGGCGTGAGCGTCCCGTCCGCGTGGCGGTCGAAGGCGCCGATGGTGTTCGTCCCGGTCGTGTTGTCGTTGACGTACACGTGGCCGACGACTGGCGACGTGTGGGTAGTGGCGGCGGAGGCAGCTAGCGGCACGGCCGCCAGGGTTGCGGTGGCAGCAGCGCCGAGGAGCAGCGTTCCCCTCCTGACCCCGGTGCGAGTCCGCGGAGTGCCGACGGCATCGCTCTTGTTCGATTTGCTGCTGACAGCACCGCGACGATGCGGGAATGTCATGTCTCTCCTTACTGGACGTTGGGATCGTGCACCCGTCAGTCCTCGCAGGAGCGAAGCGCGTTACAGCGCGGGCGCGCTTATTTCGAGCTCTGCGTCCGCAGGATGTCGGAGAGCTCGGTGAGGCTGCCGATCACATAGTCCGGACGCGGCCCGAACGGATCGAAGAGCGCATCCGGCCGCCGGCGGCACCATGCCGTGCGCAGCCCGACGACGCCGGCCCCGGCGATGTCAAACGGGTTTGAGGAAACAAGCAGCGCTGACGACGGGTCCGTGCCTGTCGTCTCGAGCAGGTGGCGGTAGATGCCCGGGTGCGGCTTGTACACGCCTGCGTCCTCAGCGCTGACGAAGCCGTCGACGAACTCGCTGTAGTTTCCGGCCAGCTGCTCGAGCCAGCTTCGAGGGCCGACGCTGAAGACCACGTTTCTGTGATCGTGATTCTTCAGGCTGGCAAGCGCGGGCCGCGCATCTGCGAAGGGCTGCAGCCGCTCGTAGGCGCCGGCGAGGGTGGCCACCTCCGCGGCCGGGATCACGATCCCGGCGTCGGCAAGGGCACGCTGCAGGCCCCAGCGGGTCAGGTCGGCGAACGGCGGGAACTGGCCCATAACCGTGACGCGGAACATGTACTCCAGCTGGCGGTCCCGCCAGGCGTGCGCCACCTCGCCCGCCCGGTCGCCGCAGGCTTGCGCCAGCTCGCCGACCACGCTGGCGGTGTCGGCGAGCGTCCCGAACATGTCGAAAGCCACGAGCATCGGCTGCCTCCCGCCGTTCTGGGCTGTCGCCCCCGACGTGATGGGGCGTGAAGTTGGACCCGACGACGTAAGAACGGGTACAGATCCAGTATCGCGACCCATCAGCCGGTCCGGCCGGGCGCTGGACCGGCCGGCCGTGCGGAGGCAGACTGCTGTGTCTTCGCCCGGCGGTGTCCCGCGGCGCGGGCCCGCTGCCATGCCGAGCGCCCGCCTACTGTTACTGAAGCAGACGGCAGGTCACACGCCTGCTTCTTCCCGCTCGCGGGCTAGCCAGACAACAGGAAACGCAGAAGGAGAGAGCTGTGGCGAGATCGCGTCGCGACGTCGTGGTGATCGGCGGCGGCCATAACGGCCTGGTGGCCGCCGCGTACCTGGCCAGGGACGGCCTCGATGTCCTCGTCTGCGAACGCCGCGATGTGGTCGGCGGCGCCGCGGTGAGCGAACGCCCCTTCGGTCCCGATTACCTGGTGACCTCGCTGTCCTACGTGGTCTCGCTGCTCCCGCCGGATCTCGTGGCTGACCTGCACCTGGAACGACACGGTTATCACGTGTTTCCGCAGGGTCCGTACTTCGCCCCGCGTGCCGACGGGCGCTACCTGCGGCTGCCGGACGACCCGGCCGAGCGCACGCAGGAGATCGGGAAGTTCTCCGCCGCCGACGCGGGCGCTTACTCCGCCTACGAGGCACATCTGCGCGGGATCGGGCAGGTACTCGGGCCAATGCTGGACGAGATCCCGCCGCGGCTCGGCTCCCGGCGGCCGGCTGACCTGGCCCGGCAGGGAATGCTGCTGCGGCACCTTCGCAAGCTGGACGCTCGCGGCGCCGTGGACGTCACCCGGCTGCTGACCGGCAGCGTCGCGGACCTGCTCGACCGGTACTTCGAGTCGGACGCGCTGCGCGGAGTGCTCTCCGTCTCTGGCGTGATCGGCACCTGGGCCGGGCCGAGGTCACCCGGTACCGCGTACGTGATGTTGCATCACCACATCGGCGAAGCCGACGGTCAGGCCGGCGCGTGGGGGTTCCCGCGGGGCGGGATGGGCGGTGTTACCCAGGCGCTGGCGGCCGCCGCACGCTCATTCGGCGCCGAGATCCGCACGGGAGCGTCCGTTGCGCGGATCCGGACCGCGTCTGGCAGCGGGGCCGGCCGGAAGGTCAGCGGGGTCACGCTGGCCTCCGGAGAGGAGATCGACGCGGACACGGTCATCGCGACCGTGCATCCGAAGATCGCGTTCCTCGAACTGGTCGACGCCGCGGACCTGCCGGAGCCTTTCCTTGAGGACATCCGCGGCTGGCAGACGCGCAGCGGCACGGTGAAAGTCAACCTGGCGGTCGACCGGCTTCCGGTGTTTGCCAGCCATCCGGACTACGACCCGCGGGTGCACGGCGGGACGATAGTGCTGGCGGAAAGCCTGGACGACGTCGAGAACGCCTTCCAGCAGGCGGTGTCCGGCAGGCCGTCGGCGCGGCCGTTCGCCGATATCTGCATCCCCAGCGTGTTCGACGACTCGCTCGCACCACCCGGCCAGCACGTGGTGTCGATGTTCACCCAGTGGGTGCCGGCCGGATACGCGGACTCGCCGGACAAGGCCGAGCTTGACGCCTACGCCGACCGGGTCATCGGCCGGATGGAAACGGTCGCTCCCGGGTTCACCAGCTCGGTGCTGCACCGGCAGGTGATCGGGCCGCGGCAGATGCAGGAGGAGTACGGGCTGGTTGGCGGGAACATCTTCCACGGCGAGCTGACCGTCGGCCAGATGTTTCACGCCCGGCCTGCCGCCGGCTACGCCGACCTCCGCACCCCGGTTCGCGGGCTGTACCAGGCAGGCTCGGGCACGCATGGCGGCGGCGGAGTCACCGGCATCCCCGGCCGCAACGTCATCCGCCAGGTCCGCGCCGACCAGCGCGCCGACCGGTGGCGGCGCCGCCTGGGCGGGTCCGTCGTTCGCGGCGGCTGACACGTGAGCAACCACCGCTTCCGGATATTGGCGGCTCATGGCACGTGACAGGGCGCGGGCAACGGCTCGATGATTGGCACATAGTTCGGCAGCTATTTAGATAGATGTCCTATTTCTATCGGACAGCGCACGTACCTTCGGCGGGGTTCAGCTTCCGAGAAGCATGGAGGTCTCGCGCTATGTCCGAATTGTCACGCCGCAACCTCATCCGCGGCGCCGCGATGGCCAGCGCCGCCGCAGCGGCGGCGTCCATCACGAGCGCGGGCGCAGCAAGCGCGGAGGCCGCGTCCACGGCAGGCACGTCCAGCGAGGGCGAGGCCGGAACGGCGGGCGCCGGCAGGAGGAACAGTCAGTACGGCGACCTGCGCGACATCAAGCACGTTCTGATCCTCATGCAGGAGAACCGCAGCTTCGATATGTACTTCGGGACGCTGGCGGGAGTCATCGGCTACGGCGACAAGGCCACGATCACGCTACCTGGCGGCTACAGCGTGTTCGAGCAGCCGCTGACACCGCCCGGTGAGCCCGTCACCGGCACTCAGTACCCGTTCTCTCTGGCCGACGGCAAGATCACCAGTACCCCGTTGCCGCCGAACGCCGAGCAGGGCGCGCAGAACGCCAACGGCACCGACCACAGCTGGGAGACTCAGCACGGCGCCTGGTACGGCGGACTGCTGAACGCCTGGTATTACGCCAAGGGCATCGAGACCCTCGGCTACTTCACCCGGGCCGACATCCCGTTCCAGTACGCGCTCGCCGACACCTACACGGTCGGCGACGCCTACCACTGCTCCGTGCTGTCCGCGACCGGTCCGAACCGCACCTTCCTGTGGAGCGGCACGATCAACGCCGACCAGGAGAACGGCAGCTACGTCGCCTTCGACGGCGGCGACGAACTGGGCGACTTCCTGCCGTGGCAGTGCTATCCGGTCGCCCTGCAGGACGCAGGCGTCAGCTGGAAGATCTATCAGGGCACCGACAACTACGGTGACAACGGCGCCCAGTACTTCGCGACATTCGCCGCCCTCGACCCGTCGCAGGGCGGCACGGCCGCGCCCGGCAACCCGTACTACGACAACGGCCTGACGACAGTGCCCGAGCCTCTCAACTACGAGACCTACAACGGCGACAACCTCGCCAACGCCATCAAGGCCGACGTGGAGGCAGGCACCCTGCCGCAGATTTCCTGGGTGGTCACGAACCAGCAGTACTCCGAGCACCCCGATGGCGCGCCGACCGACGGTGCTTACTACGTCGGCAAGGTGCTGCAGGCGCTCAACGCAGACCCGGACGTCTTCAACTCCACGCTCGTGATCATCGACTACGACGAGAACGACGGCGCGTTCGACCACGTCCCGCCGCCCGTGCCGCCGCAGGGCACCACCGACGAGTTCTACCTGGAGTCGTCGCTCGCTCCCGTGCCGCTGCCAGTAGGCCTCGGCTACCGGGTGCCCCTGCTCCTCATCTCGCCGTGGACCCGCGGCGGGTGGGTGACATCCGAGGTCTGCGACCACACGTCGGTGCTCCAGTTCCTGGAGAACTGGACCACGGCGATCGGCACGCCGGCCATCTGCCCGAACATCAGTGAGTGGCGGCGCAGCGTCTCCGGCGACCTGATGAACGCCTTCGACTTCGCTCATCCCGTCTACGGTCTGCCCAGCCTGCCGTTCGTGACCGCTCCCGTGGGCGAGGCGAACAGCTACGAGGTGGTCCCGACGACGAACGCGCTGCCCGTCCAGGAACCCGGTCACAAGCCGGCCCGGCCGCTGCCATACCAGGCCAACGCCGTGCTGACCGGATTTACGGCTAGCAGCGACGGGACGTACACGGCCAATCTGGCACTGTCGAACAACGCGCCGCACGTGTCGAGGTCGAGCCAGTTCGCCGTGTACGACAACCTCGCGCCGACCCCGGCCATCTCGGCCTATCCGGGCGCGTTCC
>Ga0335072_10004949_pt1 | contig 19678 bp, 12 predicted proteins | sample Lox_Sample_21_FD_206725 | JGI IMG/M metagenome (GOLD analysis project Ga0335072, IMG submission 206725) | Soil microbial communities from Loxahatchee National Wildlife Refuge, Florida, United States - Lox_Sample_2.1 | ecosystem: Environmental > Terrestrial > Soil > Wetlands | place: USA...
CCGGCTGTGACACCGTCAACTCGGCACCGGGGCGGTGGCGGTACGCGAGTGTCGCGTTAACCGCGTGGATCCTCGAGGTATGACGCGGCGGATAGCCGACGGCCCGTCACGTCTGGGCGAGGGTCGCGGCCGCCCACGCGTGCCGGACCCGCCACACCGGATAGATCGCTCCGAGCACCCCGATCGTCATCCCGATCAGACACGCCCGGCCGAGGCTCCACGCGGTCGAGACCGGGGTGATGAAGCTTTGCAGCCCGAGCGCGGCCGGAAGTAATCCGGCGCCGAGGACGCCGAGCAGTACCCCGGCGGCAGTGCCGAGGAGGCTCACGGCGATCGCCTCGCCGAGCACCAGCCGCGCCAGCTGCTCCCCGCTCCAGCCGATCGTGGCGAGCAGCGCGAGCTCCCGCCGGCGCTCGAGGACCGCCGCGAGCATCGTGTTGGCGACGGCGAGCGCGCCGATGATCAGCGCCATCACGACGATCAGCAGCACCGCCTTGCTGATCAGCTGGGTGTTGACGCCCGAGCGGATGGCCTCGCTGGGGTCGGAGATGGCCGAGACGCCGGGAAACGCGCGCTGAAGCTCGGCTTCGGCTCTCGCCGGGGTGACCTGCGGGGCGAGGCGGATTGCGATCGTGGTCGTCTCGTCCGAGGTGCGGCCGGCCAGCGCCTGCGCGTCGGCCAGGGTGGTGATGACGCCCTGATCCTGAAAGGTGATGCCGGCGTGATAGACGCCGGCGATGCGGAACGTTCGCTGTCCGAGCTGGATCGAGTCGCCGGCGGTGAGATGCAGCTGGCGGGCCAGGATGTCTCCGAGGACCGCCTCCCCGGGCGCCGGCCCATGACCGGCGGTGTACACGAGCCGCTTGGCGACGAACCCATTCGGGTCGATCCCGAACACGATCGCCGAGGGATCCCGGGGGACGGCGTTCACGACGAGCTGGATCGGGGTCGCGTCGATGATCTCCGGCTGAGCGTGCAGCTCCGGGAGCAGTGAGAGCGGCAGCACCGATGACGTGGGATCGCCCGCGTCGCGCTGGAACAAGCCGAGGTCGGCCCGGCCCAGGTGGACGAGCTGCCCGGCGGTCTGGTTGAGCCCAGCCGACAGCGCGAGCAGCGCCACGATTGCCGCCACGCCGATCGAGATCCCCGCCGCGGTGAGCGCGGTGCGGGCCATTCGGCGACGCAGGTTGGCGATGATCAGCGCGAGCACGACGCACTCCGGGGGATGGTTCTCCGCGCCGCCGTGTGCTCCTCGCCGGCGTCGATGCGCGAAGGCAGGGCCACGAGCACCAGCACGGCGGCGAGCCCGGCGGCGAGGGCGCCGAAGCCGAGCGACAGGTGGACGCCGCTCATGAACGCGGCGCGCGCCGCGTGTGCCAGCAGCGCACCGAGAATCCCCCCGACCGACGATGCGACGCCCAGCGCGCCGCCGAGTGAGCCGGTGATCGTGTGCAGCACGGGTTCGGGCACCCGCCGGGAAGCGAGCGCGCTCGTGATGTGGTTCTGGTACCGGGTCGAGAGCGCGCTGCCGATCACGGCTACGCCGAGGGCTGCGCCGACCTGAATGGCGACGCCGTAGGTGCTCGAGCCGACTCCCGCTTCGGCGCGGGGGATCGATCCGAGCACCGAGTTCGCCGCGGTCGGCATCAGCAGTCCGGCGCCGAAGCCGGCGAGCAGCATGCCCCGGAGAACGACCGGGTAGGTGGCCGACACCGTCGAGACGTCGGCTCCCCACCACAGGCCACCCGCGATCGCGGCCAGCCCAGCGGCCGCCGTCGCCTTGGTGCCGGCGACGCGGACGATCAGGGGCGACAGCGGCGCGGCCACGGCGATCAGGGCCGCCATTGGAAGGATCCGCACCCCGGCCTCCAGCGGCGAGAACCCTAGGTCGAACTGCAGCACCTGCGTTATCACGAACAGGGACCCGGCCAGCGCGAAGAGGCCAAGCAGAAGCGCCCCGTTCGCGGTCGAGAAGCTGCGAGAACGGAAGAAGTCGAGCCTCAGCATCGGGTGGTCACATCGCCGTTCCCAGCCGATGAAGGCGGCGAGGGTCACGACCGCAGCGGTCCCGGCGAGTACGACGGTCGCCGACGTCCAGCCCCGGGTGGGCGCTTCGATGATCGCCCACAGGAGCAGCCCCATCCCGACGATCGAGAGCAGGGCGCCGGTGGGATCGGGCCTCGCGGCCGCGAGATTGCGAGATTCGGGCACGAGCCGCCGCGCCGCGATCACACCGATGATCAGCAGCGGGACGTTAACGAGGAACACCGAACCCCACCAGAACCTCGACAGCAGAAGACCGCCGGCGAGCGGGCCGAGCGCGATTCCGACGCCCATCGTCCCTCCCCAGAGTCCGATCGCCTGGGCGCGCTCGTGGCTATCGACGAATACGTTGTCGAGGATCGACAGCCCGGCCGGAATCGTCATCGCCGCGCCGACGCCCATGACCGCCCGCCAGGCGATCAGCACGCCCACCGAGCCCGACAGCGCCGCTCCCAGCGAGCCGGCGGCGAACGTACAGAAACCCGCCAGGAGCACCCGCTTGCGCCCGAGGCGGTCAGCGAGGCTGCCGGCAACGAGCAGCAGGCCGCCGAACCCCATCGCGTAAGCGTCGACGATCCACTGCAGCCCGCTCGAGGTCGCGTGCAGCTTGCGCACGAGCGTCGGCAGCGTGACGTTGAGGATCGTCATGTCGATGTTCACGACCAGGACCGCGACGCACAGCACGCATAGCACCGCCCATGGCCGGACGCCCGGGGCGTCCGGAGACCGGACGGCCGCCTCGCTTGATGTCGGCCTCGGACGGGCGTAGATCAGCTGATCCGCCTTCATCTTCCCGAGCGTCTCAGGTCGCGGGCGCGCGGGGCATCGGGGCTTTCGCGCCCGGCGGATCGGTAGAGGCCCGCAGATCCGCGCGCGCCAGCGCGGATGAACCGCGCGCGCCCGTGCGCGAGCATCGGTCCGTGAGTCTGCTCGGCAGGATGTACGCCCTCTGGTGCCCGCGCTGATGCCGAAGGACCGGATGATCGAGACGCTCGGCGAGCGCCGCCTACTCCTCCCAGGCATGCTGGCCGCGGCGGTGTCGGCCAACGACAGGGTCAAGTACCTGCTGACGCTGCTGCAGACGGCGCGCAGCGCCGCCGACGGTGCGCCCGGGGCCTCGACGCTGCGCGAGGAGCGCCTGGCCAGCGGCGTCGACGGAGCGGGGCTCGACCGGGTCGTGGCCGAGAGCGTCAGGCAGGCAGACGGCTCGTATCGGATTCCCGGCGCGGAGGGGATTGCTCGTCGAGCGATCGGCGAGGTCCGAACGATGCTGGCGCCGCTCGACGCCGCAGCCGTCCCAGCGGCGCCCGATCTCGGCCGCCGCGTGGAGGCGGTGGAGGATGCGCTCGCGCCCGACGGCGACGCGATCAACGGCGCGGACCTCGCGCGACTCACGGCGGGAAGGCCGGAGGAAGGGGACAGCCTGCACCTGGTGGTGATGGACGCTCACCGTGAGATGAACGCGCTCGAGGCGCAGCTCGCCACCGAGTCCGTCGACGGCGCGCGCGCCCATGGTCTGCTCGACTCGGACCGTGACCTCGTGAGGGCGTTCATGCGGGGGGTGCACAACACCGAGCGACTGAAGTTCGACCATCCCGGCCTGGGCACGATCGCGACGCGAACCGGCCAGGCTCTCGTCGTCCAGAACGACCTCGGGGAGACCGATGCGCACGTGGTGGTTATCAGGGTCCTCGCGCGCGTGGTCACGATCACCTACACCGACGTGCATCTCGCCAGGCTGCTGTTCTTCCAACGGCTGCTCTACCCCTGGCGGGTGACCTGGGACGACACGCGTTCGCGCGCCGACGCTTCGTTCGAGGGAGGGATGTACCACCTGGCGAGCGCCCGGTTCGAGGCCGCGGACGCGACCGAGCTCGAGCAGTTCCTCGAGCACCTGGGTTCCAGACTGGTGTTCATCATCGACTGGAACCGGGCGCGCAAGCGCCTGCGGCGGCTCGTGGGGCGCCGGACGGCGCTCGATCTGCTCGACTGGGCGGCCGAGCACGACTACGGTCACATGGCGTTCCTGCGGGCGGGTGGCGACGGGCTCGTGTACGACGCGCTCGAGTTCGCCGGCGGCCGCCCGCCGCGGGCCGGCGAATCGCTGCAGGACGTGCTCGGGGCCCAGGCGGCCCAGGCGTACCTGCGGGGTGTGCTGCGCACGTGCTCCGAGGGCTTGGTCTCCGGGCAGCCGTTATCGCTCGTGCAGGACGAGGTGCGGGCCGAGCTGACCGGTTACCTGCGGTCCGCCCGGCAGGAGATTCTCACGCTCCTGCTCCGCCATGCCGTGCTCAGCGTCGAGATCGCGGAGGCCGCCCGCGACGCGGTCGAGCACGCGATCGTCGGAGAGATCGACCGTTGTCAGGCGGTGGCGCGGCGGGCCGCGGGCGCCGAGCACCATGCCGACGAGCTGGTCAGCGAGGCGCGTGTCACCGTCGGCCGGGCACCTGACCTGAAAGCGTTCCTCGAGCTCGTGGAGGCGACCGACGACGTCGCCGACTGCGGCGAGGAGGCTGCCTTCTACGCCACGCTCCTGCCGAGCGCGCGTCCGTCGGGTGGCGTGCGGCTCCAGGTCCGTCGCATCGCCCGTCTGGTGCTCTCGGCCTCGCGCGCATACCTCCGCGCAGTGCAGCTGAGCCTCGAGCTGCGGCGTGGCGGGCCGCGTGAGGAGATGGATGCGTTCCTGTCGGCCGCGCACGAGGTGATCACGCTCGAGCACGCCACCGACGCGGCGCAACGCGCCGTCCATCAAGCGATGGTCGCGGAGGCGACGGAGCCGGGGGCGGCGCAGTTCGTCGTGGTCGAGCTCACCCGCGCGTTCGAGGAGGCGGCGGATGCGCTCATGCATGCTGCGCACCTGATCCGCGAGCACACGCTGGCCCGCTTGGTCGGCTCGGAGTCCGTCGCGCGCCTTGCCGCCGAGGCCCCGGCCGCCCGGAACCACATGACCTCGCCCCCGGTGCAGGCCGAGCACGTGTACGTGCTGGGCGACCCGCACGTGCCCGTGCCTGACGCGAGCGTGATCGGCGGCAAGGCACACGGACTGGCCCGGATCGTCAAGGCTGGGCTGCGGGTGCCGGAGGCCACCGTGCTCACCACCGGGCTCTGGCGCAGCCGTCAGGGAAGCACGGCTGACGAGGCGGGCCTGCGCCGGACCGTGAAGGGCGCCGTCGAGGTGCTGGAACGGCAGACCGGGCTTCAGCTTGGCAGCTCGAGCCGCCCGCTGCTGCTCTCGGTTCGCTCGGGCGCGCCCGTTTCGATGCCGGGCATGCTCGAGACCGTGCTGAACGTCGGCATGTGCGACACGGCGGCGCGGGGCATGATCGCGCTGACGGGCAACCCCGGGCTGGCCTGGGACTCCTACCGACGGCTGATCGAATCCTTCGCCGCGGCGGTCCGCGGCTGTCCGCGTGAGCCGTTCGAGCAGGCAGTGCGGGAGCAGCTCGCCGCCGCCGAGGTGACCAGCCCCCGCGAGCTCGGCGCCGGCGCGCTCGAGCAGCTCGCTCGCGCCCATCTCGACCTGTATGCCCAGCTGTCCGGCGAGCCGTTCCCGCAACATCCACTCGACCAGCTCCTCGCCGCCGTCAACGCGGTGCTCAACTCTTGGGCGGCGCCCAAGGCTCTCGAATACCGACGCCTCCACGGCATCTCAGAGGATCTCGGCACCGCCGTCATCCTCCAGCGCATGGTGTTCGGCAACGCCGGCGGCGTGTCCGGCGCCGGCGTCGGCTTCACGCGCGATCCAGCGCTCGGCGAGCATCGGCTTTACATCGACTTCCTCCTGGACGCTCAAGGTGAAGACGTCGTCGGGGGACACCAGACCGCTGAGGGGCCGGGCGAGCTGGCCCTCGTGGCGCCGGATCTCGTGGCCGAGATCGAGCGAGTGGCTGGGCTGCTGGAGGCCGAGTTCGCCGACGCTCAGGACTTCGAGCTGACCGTTCAGGAGGGAGAGCTGTTCGTGCTGCAGACACGGACCGCGAAGCGCACACCCTGGGCCGCTCTGCGCATCGCCACCGACCAGGTTCACGAGCAGCTGATCACTCCAAGCGCGGCCCTCGAGCGACTCGCGCCGCTCGACCTCGACGAGATTCGCCGCGTGCACGTCAAAGCGCCCGACGGCGCGCCCGAGCTGGCCCGGGGCACTCCGGCAAGCGTCGGCGTGGCGACCGGGCCGCTCGCGTTCGACCGGCCGGCAGCGCAGCGCTTCGCCGATGCCGGTACGCCGCCGGTGCTCGCTCGGCCGGATACCGCCACCGAGGACGTCCCGGCGGTTGCCGTGGCGGCGGGCGTGATCACGGCGGTCGGTGGGCGCACCGCCCACGCCGCAGTCGTGGCGCGAGAGCTAGGCAAGCCGTGTCTGGTCGGCTGCCGCGGGCTGGAGATCGATCTGGAGGCGCGCACCGCGCGGCTCGGCGGGCGCGTGCTCGCCGAGGGCGAGGTCGTTTGCGTCGACGCCGAGGCCGGCTGCGTGTTCCTCGGCGCGCCCGAGCTGGTCGAGGAACGGCCGGTCAAGGAGCTCGAAGAAGTCGCGGCCTGGCGCTCCGCCGCGGCGAGGAGCGCGACCGCGGAGCCTCGAGCGACGGCCGCGTAGCCTCGAGCGACGGCCGCGTAGCCCCGAAACAGAACAGGAGGCCCCGGCGTGAACGGAACCTATCCAGTCGCATTCTCGGTCGACTACCCCGACCGTGAGCTGAATCGACTCACCAGCGCGTTGCGCATCTTCACGGTGATTCCCATCGCCGTCGTGCTCGCTGCGATCGACGGACTCGCGGCGCATTACGGAGGCGATGGAGCGACCGGCGCGACGAGGGTGGCGGTCGGCGGCACGGGCCTGCTGTTCCTGCCGCCGCTGTTGATGATCGTCTTCCGTCAGAAGTACCCGCGGTGGTGGTTCGACTGGAATCTGCAGTTTCTTCGCTTCGCCAATCGGGTCGGCGTGTACCTCGCGCTGATGGACGACCGCTACCCGTCGACCGACGAGGAGCAGAGCGTTCACCTGACGCTTCCGTACCCGGGACTGGCCGTCGAGCTGAATCGATGGCTGCCGCTGATCAAATGGCTGCTGGCCGTTCCCCACTATGTGGTCCTGTTCGTGCTCTACATCGGCATGTTTTTCGCTGCGATCGGTGCCTGGCTCGCGATCCTGTTCACAGGTCGCTACCCACGCGGCATCTTCGACTACATGGAGGGCGTGATCCGATGGCATAACCGGGTCATCGGCTACGCCTTCACGCTGGTGACCGACGAGTACCCGCCGTTCCGGCTGACGCCCTGAGAGTCAGCGTATTCCGACCAGCAGCACGGCGATGATGCCGCTCAGGAATACACCGTCGAACGTTCCGGCGCCACCGATCGATGCCACTCCGGCTCCGAGCTCACGCAGCCGCGGCAGGTTCAGTAGATCGGCGCCGATCAGCGTGCCCAGGGTCCCGGCGATGTAGGCCACCGCCGCCGGGGCACTCGCCGACAGGACGACGCCGGCGGCGGCCGCCAGCAGCGGCGGGACAAGCGCCGGCACCGCGATCCCGAGTCCGGGCACCGGCCGAGCGAATGCGTGGACGAGCGTGGCGACGAACACCACCGCGACCGCGGCCTGCCACCAGACGTCGTCGTTGATGAGCAGGTACAGCGACAGGCCGGTGGGGATCACCGCGCCACCTAGGTTGACCGCGATGATCGTCGCCGGCTGGCGGCGGACGACCGGCACCCGGTAGCGCACGCCGAAGACCGTGATCTCGCCAACCTCCATCGTCTCTCGACCGCGTAACCGGGCGAGCGGGATGTTCACGAGGCCGCCCAACAGCGACAGCCAGATCAGCGCGAACATCACCCCCTGACCGACGCCGATGCGGTGGTAGGCGTAGGTGATCGCGTCCAGGACGAACAGCGCCACGAGCAGTCCGGCAAACACCGCGAGCCCCAGCGCGAAGGCCGGCGGGAGCGGGTGACGGTTGTACGGAGATCGTCGCACTGGTCAGTCGCTCGGTACGGTGCCACGCAACGGCGCCGGCGTTCATCGGGGCCTGTCCCGCGGCTCACGCGGGGTAACTACCGAACTGCCGAGCCCTACGGAACCGCCGAGTCGATCGCCGTAACGCGCGTTAGCCGTGTCGAGCGTCCGCGGACGGGTCGCTAAGAGGCGCCGGTCAGCCCGGCCGCCTCGAGCGCGCGCCACACGACCTCGACAAGCTCTTCGTCCTCGAGCTCGTCGGGCGGGTTCAGGCCGACGTTCAGACCGCCTCGATCGGCGAGCCGCTGCAGGAGATCGTCGCTCGCGGTCGACCACAACTGGTCTCGCAAGGCGTTTGCGAGCCGCCGCGCGTCTTCACGCTCCACGGCGCCAACATACCAGTCGCCGAGTTTGTCATCGTGAACCTCATGGCCGCGCGCGGTGCACACAAGATCTTCCTGGGGATGGCGCCCGGCGTCGGGAAGACCTACCAGATGCTCGAGGAAGCCCACGAGGAAAAGGAACGTGGGCGGGATGTGGTGATCGGCTATCTGGAGCCGCATGGGCGGGCCGAGACGCAGGCGCAGGCGGCCGGTCTCGAGACCGTACCCCGCCGGCGGCTCGAGTACCACGGGGTGACGCTCGAGGAGATGGACCTCCGGGCGATCCTGCGCCGCCGGCCGGACCTGTGCCTGATCGACGAGCTGGCGCACACCAACGTCCCCGGCAGCGAGAACGCTAAGCGCCATGAGGACGTCGAACAGGTCCTGGCGGCGGGAACCGACGTGTACTCGACCGTCAACGTCCAGCACGTCGAGTCACTGGCCGGGCAGATCGGGAGGTACACGGGCGCGCCGGTGAGGGAGACGTTGCCCGACCGAGTCCTGCACGAGGCCGACGACGTGGTGCTGGTGGACATCACCCCGCAACTGCTGATCGAGCGCCTGAAAGCGGGCAAGGTGTACGCCGGTCGATCGGCTTCGGTCGCCGAGCGTGGGTTCTTTCGCCCCGACACGCTGGCGGCGCTGCGCGAGATCTCCCTGCTCGAGGTCGCCCAGGAGGCGGAGCCGGGTGTGCAGCCCACGCCGGGTTTGCAGCCCGAGCAGAAGCCCGCTGGTCGCGGGACGCCGGCGGCGCGTCCGGTCCTGCTTGCCACACACCCGCCTGGCGAAGCGCCCGCCCGCGTGCTCGCGCTCGCGACGCCGGACCCGTGGATGCGGGCGACCGTCTACCACGCCTTCCGCACCGCCGAGCGCCTGCATGCGCCCTTCGACGTGCTGTGGGTGAGAACCGATGACGGCGCCGCTCCCGACGCGGACGAAGTCAACGCACTCAAGCGGCTGACCGACACTCTGGGCGGAGCGCTGCTGATCCGGACATCGGGCGACCTCGTCGCGGCCACCGCCGAAGTGGCGCGCGAGCGTGGCGCCACGTATCTGCTGATCGGCCGTCCCCGGCGGAGGACCCAGCTCGGGAGGCTCGTTCACCGTGACCTGCCGCTCGAGCTGATGAGCGCGCTGCCCGAGGTGGATGTGCAGATCGTGGCGCTTTCGGATCCTAGGCCGGGGAGGCCTCGACCAGGGCGGCGCTGAAGGCGGGCACCGTCACCTCGTAGCTGCCCGCGGCCGGTGCGATGACTTCTGTCGAGGGCGATCCCAGCCACGCCCCGTGCGTGGTCAGATGCTGGCCACCGAGGGTGATGCCCGTGTGTGAGGTGACGGACGGCGCCAGCAGCCGCCCGATTGATGCGGGTCCGAAGCCCGGCAGATGAAGTGTGGTCGTCACGTCCCGGGGCCCTTTGTTGATGAGCAGCACGTGCAGCCCGCCCGGCCGCACCCGCACCGCCCATGCCTTCAGTCGCAGCGCTGCGCTGCCCGCGACGTGCACCGGCACGAGCGCCGCGTCCGGCCCGAGCGTCCTCGCGAACAGGATCAGGCCGTAGAGCAGCGGGTTGGCGGACAGCCCGCGGCTCGAGAGCGAGAACGCCGCGTTGCTCTTGCCGGGGTTAACGTGGACGTCGACCGCGTCGACGCCGGCTCGGAGAAGCTCGAACAGCGCGTCCGGCGCCCACAGCGCGGTGGCGAACGTGTTGCTCACGCCGGGCCGGCCCCCGCAGGTGACCGAGTTCAGCTCGGTCAGCCGGAACGGCAGTCCGGCGTCGTGCGCCAGCCGGATTGCGGGGATGAGTCTGCGGGCCATACCCGCCGTCGCCGCCTCGCTGAGTAGTCGCGCGATCGTCGGGTAGTGCGAGGACGCGGGCTTGGCGCACGCCGAATACGGATACTCGTGCGCCGTCACCTCGGTCAGACCGGCGTGGCCTCTGGACAGCAGCGTCGAGATCCAGCCGATGCCGCTCACCGGATAGGCGACTGCCGGCCCGAGGAGCGGTACGCCGGGCGCCACGGCTCCCACCGTGCGGGCGTAGGCACCAAAATCGCTCGCGTAATCGGCCGGGGAGAGCGAGTGCGGGAGCAGCTGCGAGGCGGCGATCGTGTCCCACACGATCCTGATCCAGACCTTGCGACTGTAGAGGTCCGGTTCGTTGCCGATCTCGAAGCCGGCGATGCTTCCCCGCGGAAGGGCCGCCTCCGCGGCGCCGGCCCACTCGGCGCTGATCGCGGGCGAAGCGGTCACGAGGTTGAGATCGAGAATCAACCGCACGTGTGCGCTGCGCACGAGGGCGCCCGTCTGCTTGAGCCAGGTCGGCGTCAGCTCGACCACCCAGTCAGGAAATTCGCCCACCTCGGACTCCCACAGCGCCTCGTTCGCCGAGTCGCCGCCGATCCGGAGTACCAGCGGTCCGTCTCCGGGCACGTGGAGCAGTGATAGGACTCGGTTGAGCACCAGGCCCTCCTGCTCCCACTCCGGCACCGCCCAGTACTCGGTCGACAGCCCGAGAAAAGAGTCCGGAACGCGTACGGGACGTGATCCCGTGGCGAGCGTCACCTGTGCCCGGAGCGGTCTGTTCGACTCGCCAGCCGAGCGAGGGGCGGTGCGCGTGGTTTGCGCCTGCTTCGCGTTGCGGGACTCAGCAACGGTCAGCGCCCCGATCGCCGCGACCGCCACGCCCGACAGGATGAGCAGCGCCAAGGCGCGGCGACGAAGTGGCCGGCGACGGTCGCGTGCCACCCGATGACCGTGCCCTCCCCGGAGGAGCGTGACGACGGTGCGAGCGGCCAAGAACGAGCTCCTTCCTTGCGCGTGGGTCGGCGCCCCTTGGCGCCTGATTTCACGGTGGCACGCGTTCGCGCACCACTCATCCGTACTCCACGCGGGCGCCACCACGGGGGGCTACGTAGCCGTGCCGCGTCCACGACCCACGCCACGTGCCCGGCGACACGGATGTCCGGAGGGCGCCCGCGCGTCACGATCGGGGCATCACGATGAGCGACCTCGCCGATCGCATCCGTCGCCGTCAATCCGAGCGTGCCGCTGCCGAGCTGATGCACCCGCCGGCCGTGTCGGCGCTCGAGGTCACCCGTCGGTACGGTGAAGGCGAGACGGCGGTCGACGCTCTGCGCGGAGTCTCGCTGTCGGTCGCACCCGGCGAGCTCGTGGCAGTGATGGGGCCGTCGGGATCGGGCAAGTCGACGCTGCTGCACATCCTCGCCGGTCTCGACCGTCCCACGTCAGGGGAGGCCCTCGTCGACGGAGTCGCCCTGTCAGGCCTGGACGACGACGACCTGACTCTGCTGCGCCGCGAGAAGGTCGGGTTCATCTTTCAGTTCTTCAACTTATTGCCGATGCTGAGCGCCGAGCAGAACGTGGTGCTCCCGCTCAAGCTGGCCGGCACCCCGCTCGAGCGGACGTGGATCGACGAGGTCATCGAACGCGTTGGCCTCGCCGACCGGCGCGTTCACCGTCCCGCCGAGCTCTCCGGTGGCCAGCAGCAGCGCGTCGCGATCGCGCGGGCGCTGGTCACACGGCCGTCGATCCTGTTCGCCGACGAGCCGACCGGCAATCTCGACTCGAAGTCAGGCCACGAGATCCTCGAGCTGCTGCGCTCATGCGTGGCCACCTACGGTCAGACGATTCTGACCGTCACCCATGAGCCTCGCGTGTCCACCGTGGCCGACCGGATCCTGCTGCTGGCAGACGGGCTGATCGTGCGCGAGCTCGGCCGCGTGAGTAGCGGGGAGGTGAGGAGCGCAATCGACGCGCTCGAAGGATGACTGCCGTCGTCCTCGAGGGCTTGCGGCTGCGCTGGTTGCGGACGGCGATGACCGCGGTCGCGATCGTGCTTGGCGTGGCCATGATCAGCGGCACCTATGTCCTGATGGACACCACCCTGCACGCCTTCGACAGCCTGTTCGCGACTGCGTACTCGAAGGCTCAGGTTGTCGTGGTAGGGAAGAGCCCGATCTCCGGTGCCGGCGTGAGGACGCCACCGGTGCCTGGCGTGGTCCTGACGCGGATTCGCGCGCTGGCGCAGGTGCAGGACGCCGAGGGATATATCGACGATCGCGCCGAGCTCCGGAACGCTCACGGTGGTGCGATGACCGGTCCCGGCACCCCGTTGGCGTTCGGCGTGCCGAGTCATGCGACCCCGTTCAGCGTCATTCAGGTCGTGACCGGGCGCCGTCCTAGGGGACCCGGCGAGATCGCGGTTGACTCTGAGACTGCCAGCGCCGACCATCTGGTGATCGGGTCCACGGTCGGCGTCGTCACGCGGCAGCCGCTTCAGTACTTCCGCGTGGTCGGCATCGTGCGCTTCGGCGGGGTCGGATCGCTCGGCCCGATCGAGTTGCTGGTGTTCGACCTTCCGGTCGCGCAACGGCTGTTTGACAAGCAGGGCGTGTATGACCAGATCTACGTCTCGTCGCGTCCCGGCGTGAGCACCCCGCAGCTGATGCGCGCGATCGCGCCCCTACTGCCCGCCAACGCGCAGGAGAAGACGGGCGCCCAGGAGGTCCAGACCCAGACCAACAACGTCGACCAGGCGTTCTCCCCGATCCGAGACATTCTGCTCGCGTTCGCCGGGATCGCGTTGTTCGTTGGATCGTTTGTCATCTTCAACACCCTGTCGGTGACGGTCGCGCAACGGACGCGAGAGTTCGCGACGCTGCGGACGCTGGGGGCGTCGCGGCGACAGCTGCTCGGCTCGGTTCTGCTGGAGGCACTCGTGATCGGGATACTGGCGTCGCTGGTCGGCTTGGTCGCCGGCCTCGTTCTGGCGCGCGGCCTAGAGGCGATGTTCACGGCGCTGGGCGCAAAGCTGCCAAATTCGGGCACGGTGCTGGCGACGCGGACGGTGATCGTCAGCCTCGCCGCCGGAATCATCGTCACGCTGTTGGCCAGCGTCGCTCCGGCGCTGCGCGCGACGCGCGTGGCCCCGATCGCCGCGGTGCGCGAAGGGGCGATCTTGCCTCCCGGGCGGCTCGCGCGCGTGCGCACACCATTGCTGGCCGCGGTGAGCGTCGCCGGCGTGGCCATCCTCGGCTCCGGCCTGTTCGCCGGCGGGCTCTCTACAGGCACGCGGCTGCTGATGCTGGGCGGGGGCGCCGCGCTCCTGTTCGCCGGCCTCGCGTTCGCCTCGCGGTGGCTGGTGGCGCCGCTAGCCGCAGCCCTCGGACGACCGTTCGAGCGGTTCGCCGGCGCCACGGGCATGCTCGCGCGCGAGAACACCACCCGCAACACGGCCCGCACGGCGATTACCGCCGGCGCGCTCACGGTCGGCGTCGCGCTGGTCGCGTTCGTTGCCGTGCTCGGTGCAGGGCTCCGGGCGACCATCAACACCGAGGTCAACCAGCAGATCCACGCCGACTATGTCGTGAGTGCGAGCGGCGCCGGCGCCACGCTCCCACCCGCGGTCGGTGAGATGCTCAGCGCTACACCGGGCGTCTCGGCCACGGCCGTCCGGGCAGGCGAGGTCAACGCCTACGGCAAGACCGAGCAAATCACCGCAGTCAACCCCGCCAACGTCGCCCACTTCTACAACTTCATCTGGGCACCCGGGTCAGGACCGGCGGATCTCGCGCGGCTCGGGCTCTCGGGCGCAATCGTCACCAAGCAGTTCGCCGCCTCCCACCATCTCGCGCGCGGCAGCCGGTTCCGAGTCCAGACGTCCTCGGGGACCTGGCTCCTGCTCTCAGTCGTGGGCATCCAGAACCCGCCCGTCGTCGTCGAGTTGCCGGGTGCGATGACGATCAGCACATCGCTGTTCGATCGGAGCTTCAGCCAGCCGTCGGACACGGGCATCCTCGTGGACGTGGCCGGCGGCGCCCGGGCTGCCGCGGAGCGGTCGCTGGAGCGTGCACTCGTGGGCTTCCCCAACGCGCAGGTGCAGACGGTCGCCGCGTTCATCAAGAGCCAGCAGGCTGGGATCGACACGCTGCTTGAGCTGTTCTATGTACTGCTCGCGCTCTCGATCGTTGTCAGCCTGTTCGGAATCGTCAACACGCTCGCGCTCGCGATCGTGGAGCGGACGAGGGAGATCGGGACGCTCCGAGCGATGGGCATGACCCGCCGTCAGGTCTCAAGGATGATCAGAATCGAGAGCGAGATCACGGCACTCATCGGCGCGGTCATTGGCATAGTCGTCGGTGTCGCCCTCGCTGCACTCGCGACGCTGGCGCTGTCGTCCTGGAATCTCAGCTTCACGCTTCCCGTCTCGACGCTCGTCATCCTGCTGGTCGTGGCTCTGTTCGCCGGGCGTCTGGCCGCCAGGACGCCGGCGCGGCGCGCCGCCAAGCTCGACCCGCTGCGGGCGCTCCAGTACGAGTAGCGATCTCACGCGTTGCGCCGGCTTACATGTCACGACAAAGCTGAAGTCGCGGCCACGAATCTCGTTCCGCGCTGGGTCAGCGAGGGCTCCAACCCCGCGCACCCACCATGCACGACCGTCAGTTCCCGGACGATTGCCAGTCCAAATCCCCAGCCCCTTGAACCGTCGTCCGCACCGCGCACGAAGCGGTCGAACACCCGGCCCTCCAGCTCGACGGGATGCGCGGTCCGTCGGCGATGCAGATCGTCGGGCACCCCGTCGACTACCGCCCTCAGTCGAGGTTGTTCGCGCAGAGCCAGCACACCGGAAATTAATTGTGAGCCGCTAACAACTGCCTCCGGCCCGCGGCCGCGGGCCTGGCCAACTTTGGCGCTCACCCTGCATATATGTCAGTTGAATCGCCAAAGTTCGGCCTCGACCGTTCGAGTAACTGTGTGCTACCCACAATGGCGCTCGTTTTGTGCAACAGCTTCACTCCGATGCGCCCTGTGTAGGTTCCGGCAACGCCTGTTAACGGCTTGTGTCCGCCGTCACAGTTTCGGGGATCGCTAGCGCCTGTGGAACGAGAGCCGGGTTCGGCTCCGGTGTGCCGGCGTCCGCGGCCGGACGGGAGGCCGGGGAGCGTTGCCGGCCGGCGGGGTGGGGGGCGGCCCGGCGATTGGCTCGCTGCCGACTCGCGGCAGCCAGTCCAGCCAGCGCGGGAGGTACCAGTTCCAGTCGCCGAGCAGCTTCATCGTCGCCGGGAGCAGCACGGCCCGGACGATGGTCGCGTCGAGCAGGACCGCGACGGCGAGGCCAACGCCGAGCATCTTGAACACGATCTCGTTGAGCGTGGCGAAGATCGCAAACACGGCGACCATCACGATCGCGGCGCTGGTGACGACGCCGGCGCTTGCCCCGATCCCGCGCGCCACGGCGGCCTCGGTGCTCATCCCGCCGTCGTGGGCCTCGCGGACGCGGCTGAGGATGAACACGTGGTAGTCCATCGAGAGGCCGAACAGGATCACGAAGAGGAAGAGCGGCAGCCAGTTGATGACCCCGCCGACCGAGGTGAAGTCGAGCAGCGACTGAAGGTGACCCTGCTGGAAGATGATCACCAGCACCCCGTAGGCCGCACCGACCGAGAGAAGGTTCAACACGATCGTGGTGAACGGGATCACGATCGACCGGAAGGTCACGAGCAGGAGCAGGAAAGCGAGCCCGAGCACGAACACAAACACGTATGGGGCGTGACTCTTCATCGTGTTGTTGAAGTCGACCGTCTGACCCGCCTCGCCGCTGGTGTGCACCGTGACCCCGGGGACACGAGCGATCGTGGCGGGAATGACGCGGTCGCGAAGGAGCGCGAGGGCACGGAGCGATGCGGCGTCGGTGCCGGTCCCGACAAGCGGAATCGAGACGCGCGCCGCTTGGTGGGAGGCGCTGACGTCGACCAGGATCGGCTCATGCATCTGGCCGGTCGCAAGGGCTCCGCGTTCGAGCGCGGCGATTCCCGAGGAGATTGCCGGCGTCGTCACATTCGAGGCGCTGATCACCACCGTCTCGGGCTCGGCCCCGCCGGGGAAGGATTGCTGCACGCGCTGGTAGGCTCGCATGACCGGAAGGTTCGGCGGGAGCCCCTGCATGCCGGCGCTCACCGTGTGCAGGCTGAACGCAGGGATCGCGAGCGCGACCAGCAGCGCGACGGCGGCGCCACCCCAGAGGACGGGCGCCCGGAGAACCGCGCCGACGATCGGTGCCCAGAACCGAGATTCCCCAGGCCGCGCACGCAGCCGCTGCAGGCCCGGGATGCGCCCGCTGTCGATACGGTCGCCCAGCTTCGAGAGCACAGCCGGAAGAACGGTGAGCGAGCCGACAAGCGCGATCGCCACGACGAGCACGGTTCCCATCCCGAACGAGGTGAAGATCTGATTACCCATCAGGAACATGCCCGTCATCGCGATCATCACGGTGAGGCCCGAGATCATGATCGCCCGGCCAGAGGTCGCGGCAGCCACCTGCAGCGCCTCCGCGGGCGTGCGGCCATGGGCACGCTCTTCGCGGGTCCTGCGCACGTAGAAGAGTGAGTAGTCGATTCCGACGGCCAGTCCGATGCATAGGATCACGGACGTGATCGACTGCTCAACGTGGAGGACGTGGCTGAGGAGCTCGGTCAGGCCGATCGCGGCGAGGACCGCGGTGAAGCCGAGCAGCAGTGGCACGCCGGCCGCCGTCAGCGCGCCGAACGCGACCACGAGGATGAACAACGTGACCGGTAGCGAGGTCGCCTCAGCCTTGTGGAAGTCATCGCTGAGCAGCGTGTCCACCGCTTTGAGGGTGCTCGCGGTGCCGAGCTCACCGATGAACAGCTGGGGATGCGCCCGCTGCACCGCCTCGGTCGCGGCCAGCGCCGGCCCGACGCGATTCTGTGCGGTGTCCGGATCGCCCGTGATCTGGAAGGTGACGAGGGCTGCGCGACCGGTCGCCGAGATCTGTCCCGCGTTCCCGGGGGCGAGTGGCGACCTGATTGCCGCCACCGACGGGCTGCTCGATAGCCGCCTGACGAGATCGGTCACGGCTGCGCGATAGCCGGCCCCCGCTAGCACGCCCCGCGGGTTCTCGATCACGACCTCCTCACCTGCGCGCTCGCGCGGGAACTGCTGTGCCTGGGTCTCATCGGCGAGCCGCGACTGGCCGTTCTCGGTTTCCACCTGCGTTAGCTGAACCATCCCGGTCGCACTGCCGAGCGCGAACACGACGACCACGAACGCCAGCCACCCGAACACCACCCACCGGCGGTGAGCTGCGCTCCAGTGCGCTGCACGAGAGGTGAAATTTGTCGGCTCCATCGGCTCGATGAGGGTCGAGATGCGTAGGAGCAGCTTCAACCAGCGCAGGCACGGTCGCATCGGTACGGGTGCGCGAGTCCGGCGCGGGATTGCCGCATCCCGTATCCCGCTCCGTAGGAGCGTGCACGCGCTACCCGGGGCTTGCCCCGATGAGTTGATCACCGTGGGGGAGTTTCATTCACGGTGTGGTACGCGCCGGGAGGCGCGGACGGCTTGAAAGGAACCCGATGGCACGGACATTCTCATATGAGCTTTCGACCTCAGGAAGTCCGGAGGAGGCCCAGGCGCGGCTGCAACGTGCGATCAGTGAGCGTCTCAGGCGCCCGACGGGCGGCGGCACAGCCGGCAACCTCCAGCACCAGCTGCGGCTGCACGAGCAAACGGCGACCTCACTGTCCTACAAACCCAAGCTGGCAGCACCGCTGCCGGTCTCATTTTCGATCTGGGTCAGCCGAATGCTCAGGGGAGAGAACGTCGAGGTGCAGTTCGCGCCCGACGGAGCCGACGGTCAGACACGCATCATCGTGTCCGGCAAGGTCGGCGGCGGAACCCAGGCAATCGCCGACCGCGAGTTCTGGACAGGGATCCTGAGCAGCAACGGTTAGCCGTCACCCGGATGATGACCGCGATGGCAGCCCAACCGGCGGGGGCACCACGCCGACGAACACCACGCGGACGGGCACCACGCGGACGGGCACCACGCGCCATCGACTGCCGTGTCGCGGGTTGGTCCCATGACGCTAAGACGAAGGCGCCCGTGTTGGCTGCGACCCAAGCGTCACCCCAACCGTAATCCGGCTCGAGCCCCGGCGGATGGTCAGCGTGACGTGCTGGCCGGGATGTGCGGCCGCGAGCGCGGCGATGAGGTCGGCCTCGCCGGTGATGGTCACTCCGTTGAAAGCGACGATCACATCCCCGGCGCGCAGGGCCGCCTTGGCGGCCGGGCCGCCTGCCTGGACCGAAGCGACGAGCGCTCCCGGCGAACCGCCCGATGTCTCGGCCGTGGCAATTCCGAGATATGGGTGGCTCACGTGTTGTCCGTGCTCCAGCGATGTCAGCTCACCTTTGATCAGGTCGATCGGGACCGCAAAGCCAACGCCGGTGCTGGTGTCGCTACTCGAGCCCCCAAACTGGTTGCTGCCGGTCGCGATCTGGTCGGCGATCCCGATGACCCGGCCGGTGGAGTCGAAGATCGGTCCGCCCGAGTTGCCGGGATTCATGGCCGCGTCGGTCTGAATCGCGTGGGCGATCTCGAAGCCGTTCGGAGCCTGGATTGTGCGGTCGAGCGCCGACACCACGCCGGTGCTGAGGCTGCGGTCGAACCCGAGCGGATCCCCGATCACCGCGAGGGAATCGCCGACCGCGAGGCCGCTCAGGCTTCCGAGGGCCAGCGGGTGGAGCGCGATACCGGTGGGGTCGACGTGCAGCACCGCGACGTCAGCGGCCTCGTCCTCGCCGAGCAGCGTCGCGGTGCGCGTGCTGCCGTCCTGGAAGGTGACGCGGATCGAGCTCGCGCCGTCGACGACGTGCGCGGCGGTGAGCAGGTCACCGCGGCCGTCAAGCACGAAGCCGGAGCCCAACGCCGTCACCGCCTCCGGAGTCCGGCCGAGCGGCGTATTCACGGTCTCGGTCATCTGCACCGTCAGATCCACGGTGCCGGCGGCGGCCTGCGCGTACACCGCCTTCCAAGGTCCGGTCGGTGAGCTCGGAACGCTCGCGGTCGCAGGCGCCGACTGGACCACGGTCGTGGTCGTGGCCGAGCCCATGTGCACGATCCCGGCCACGAGAGCCGCCACCACGCCGGCGACGGCCGCGAGTGCCACCACGGCCGCGACCAGGAAGAGGCGCGCGCCGCCCCCGGTTGGCAATTCGTGCCGGGGGTGCGTAAACGGAGCGGCCGACATCGTCCCTCACCGTGTGCCTTCGGCCGCTGCCCTACCGTGCTTGGTGGGCTTTCCCAGCACGAGGCGCTCGCGGTCGAACATCCTCGGCGATGCCCGCGGCCGCGGACGGTCGGCTGACTGCTCCGACACCGCGGGCGCGGGGTCGTCAGGCTCACGAGCCTCGGCCTGGGCCCCCGATGTCAGCGCCGCCACCAGCGCATACGCCGCGCCGGGGCCCACGATCACAACC
>Ga0335072_10004950_pt1 | contig 19677 bp, 16 predicted proteins | sample Lox_Sample_21_FD_206725 | JGI IMG/M metagenome (GOLD analysis project Ga0335072, IMG submission 206725) | Soil microbial communities from Loxahatchee National Wildlife Refuge, Florida, United States - Lox_Sample_2.1 | ecosystem: Environmental > Terrestrial > Soil > Wetlands | place: USA...
CGGCCTGACCTCGCGCGGCGCCGGCGCCGACAATATCCGCAACATCACCGGCAGCCCCACCGCGGGGATCGATGCCCAGGAGCTGATCGACACGCGGCCCTATTGCCGCGCGGTGCATCATTTCATCCTGTACCATCGCGAACTCTACGGCCTGCCGCGCAAATTCAACATCGCCTTCGATGGCGGCGGACGCGTGGCCGTGCTGGAAGACACCAATGACATCGCCCTGTCGGCGGTTCAGGTAGCCGAGGGATTCGGCGTCGCGGGAGGTGTGTATTTCCGCCTCGGTCTGGGCGGCATCACCGGCCATCGCGACTTCGCCCGCCCCACCGGCGTGATCGTGCCGCCGGACGATGCGGTGCGCGTGTGCAATGCGGTGGTGCGCGCCTTCATCGCCCACGGCGATCGCACCGACCGCACCAAGGCACGGCTGAAATACGTGCTGGACCGCATGGGCATGGCGGGCTTCCTGGCGGAGGTGGAGAAGGAACTCGGCGCGCCGTTGCCGCATGTCGATGCGGCGGCGATCCTGCCGCGGCCGGCGCAGGACAAGCACGGCCATGTCGGGGTGCACGCGCAGAAACAGGCCGGGTTGAACTATGTGGGCGTGGTCTGCCCGGTCGGACGGCTGACCGGCGATCGGCTGCGCGGCCTGGCGGCGATCGCCGAGCAATTCGGTTCCGGCACTCTGCGCCTGACCGTCTGGCAGAACCTGCTGATCTCGGACATTCCCGACGCGCGCCTGGATGCGGCGCTGGACGCCATCGCCGCGCTCGGCCTGGACTGGCGCGCGAGCGCGCTGCGCGGTGGGCTGGTGGCATGCACCGGCAATGCGGGCTGCAAGTTTTCCGCGTCCGACACCAAGCGCCACGCCGCCGCGCTGGTGGACTGGCTGGAGCCGCGCATCCGCATCGACCAGCCAATCAACATTCATCTGACCGGCTGCCACCATTCCTGCGCGCAGCACTACGTCGCCGATATCGGCTTGCTCGCCACGAAAATCGAGCAAGGCGACGACATGGTGGAAGGCTACGATTTGCTGGTGGGCGGCGGCGCGGGGGCGGAACAAAAACTCGGCCGGGTGGTGCGGTCGAGGGTGATATTCGAAGACCTGCCGCCGATGCTGCTGTCGCTGCTGCACGCCTGGCAACATGAGCGCGCGGCCCCCGACGAAACGTTTCAACACTTCACCGCACGGTTGTCCGACGACGCGCTGTCCGCGCTGTGCGGCCGCGTGCTGGAGACCGCGTGATGAACGCGATGTCGCCGCTGCCGGCGCCGATCCCGCTGATCCCGGAGAACGCGCCGTTCTCGGCGGCACAGCGCGCCTGGCTGAACGGATTTCTCGCCGGTCTGTACGGCGGCACGGCGTCCGGCCCCATGGCCGATGCCGGCGGCGCCGGCATATCGGCGGGTAGTGGCGCCGGCATGTCGGTTGGCGCGCCGCCCGCAGCCGAGGATGCGGCGGATTTTCCCTGGCACGACCCGGCGCTGGAACTGAACGAGCGGATGGCGCTTGCCGAGGGTCGTCCGCTGCGGCAGCGCCTGATGGCGGCGATGGGCCAGCTCGATTGCGGCCAGTGCGGCTATCTGTGCCACAGCTACGCCGCGGCGCTGGCCGAAGGGCGCGAGGCCGCCACCACGCTGTGCGTCCCCGGCGCAAGACCGACCGCGCGGCTGTTGAAGCAGTTGCTGGCGGACGCGCCCGCCGCGGCGGCCGGGCCGATGGCTCCCGCCGCGATGGCCGGACCGGGCGTCCAGGCCGCGGTGGCCGTGCCGAACGTGCCGGCCGCGGCATCGGCGCCAGAGGGACCAACCAGGCCCGCCGGACGCGCCGTGCGCGTGCTGTCGGCGGCCCCGCTGACCCGACCCGCCTCGACCAAGGACGTGCGCCACGTCGTGATCGATCTGGCGACCGCGGGGCTGAGCTACGAGCCGGGCGATTCGATCGGCCTCGCGACCCCGAACGACCCGGTGCTGGTCGCGGCGACACTGGCGGCGCTCGGTGCCGGCGGCGACGAACCTGTCCCCTGCCCGGGTGGCGCCGCCCGCCCGATCCGCGAGGCATTCTCCAGCCTGCTGGACATCGCGCGTCCGCTCGATCGTACCACCGACCTGCTGGCGATGTCCGCCCGCCACCCGCGCCATGCCGCGGCGCTGCGCAAACTCAGCGAGGGTGACGACGGCGCCGAGCCGGCCGATGCCGACCTGCTGGACCTGCTGCAGGCATTCCCGTCGGCGCGCCCGGGCCTGGCCGACCTTGCCGCCTCGCTGCCGGCGCTGCGCCCGCGCCTCTATTCAATCGCCTCGTCGCCGCTGGCATCGCCGGGCCAGGTGCATCTGTGCGTGGCGGTGGTGCGCGACACGCGGCGCGGACGGGTGCGCAACGGCGTCGGCAGCGGCTTCCTCGCCGATCGCGCCGCCGCCGCCGGCACGGTCGAGGCCTACATCCAGGCCAGCCATTTCCGGCTGCCGAAAGACCCCGCCGTGCCGGTGATCATGGTCGGACCCGGCACCGGCATCGCCCCCTTCCGCGCGTTCCTGGCGCATCGCGCCGCCTCCAATATCCGTGGCCGCACCTGGCTGTTCTTTGGCGAGCGCCACCGCGCCACCGACTTCCTCTACGAGGCGGAACTGGCCGCGTGGCGGAAGGACGGAACGCTGTCGCGGCTGGACAGCGCGTTCTCGCGCGACCAGGGGCGGAAGATCTACGTGCAGGACCGCATGGCGGAGAGCGCGGCGGACCTGTGGCGATGGCTGCAGGACGGCGCGCATTTCTATGTCTGCGGCGACGCCACGCGCATGGCAAAGGACGTCGATGCCGCGCTGCGCCGCGTGGCGATGACGGAGGGCCGCCTGGACCAGGCGCAGGCGCGCGACTGGATCGTCGCGCTGGCCCGCCAGGGGCGGTACCTGCGCGATGTATATTGACCCGAACGCGGCCGCGGGGCGCGGCATCGTCTTCCTCGTCGGCGCCGGGCCGGGTGACGTCGACCTGCTGACCCTGCGCGCCGCCCGCCTGCTCGGCGAGGCCGATGTCGTCGTGCACGACCGGCTGGTGAGCGCGGACGTGCTCGCCATGGCCCGGCCTGCGGCCGAGCGCATCCATGTCGGCAAGTCGCGCGCCGATCACTGCATGCCGCAGGCGGCGATCAATGCGCTGCTGATCCGCCTTGCCCGCGCCGGCCGTCGGGTCGTCCGGCTGAAAGGCGGCGATCCCCTGATCTTCGGCCGCGGCGGCGAGGAGGCCGAGGCGCTGCACGCCGCCGGCGTGCGCTGCGAGATCGTTCCGGGCATCACCGCGGCCCTGGCCTGCGCGGCCGGGGCGGGCATTCCGCTGACGCATCGTGACTCGAGCCGCGCGGTGACGCTGGCAACCGGACATACCAAGGACGGCGCGCCGGACCTGGATTTTGCCGCGCTGGCGCGGCCCGGCGCCACGCTGGCGATCTACATGGGCATCCGCACGCTGGCCCTGCTGCTGGACGGGCTGACGCGGCACGGGTTCGACCCGGCCACCCCAGCGGCGTTGATCGAACGGGGCGGCACGCCGCACTGCCGCACGCTCCGGGGCACGGTGCCGGAACTCGTGGCACAGGCGCCGGCGTGGAGCACGGGCGGCCCGGCGCTGGTGCTGATCGGCGAGGTGGTCGCGCGCGGTGCGGATGCCGCCCGGGGCAGGGCGGCTGACCGGCACGCGCTGGCCGCGTCCGGCACCGAGGCGTCCTTCGCCGGAGATGCCGCCGGCGAACGTTCCGCCGCCGCATCCGACTCCGGCGCCGCGCCGGAGCAGTGACGATCCGACCGGCGCCCGGCGCTGACGGCGCCTGCAATCAATCGCCGCATGTGAGGTTTGCCATGACACCCGCACAACAGGTCCTCGTTCAAACCAGCTTCGCGAAAGTCGCACCGATCGCCGATCTGGCGGCGTCCCTGTTCTATGAAGATCTCTTTCTGCGCAACCCGCGCCTGCGTGCCTTGTTTCAGGAGGACATGACCGAACAACGCCGGAAACTGATGAGCATGCTGGGCACCGCTGTCGCCAACCTGCGGCAATGGGAGAAGATCCAGGCCGCGGTACAGGATCTGGGACGCCGCCATGTCGGCTACGGCGTCGGCGCCGCGGATTACGAAACCGTCGGCGCGGCGTTGATTGCGACGCTGGAGAAAGGCCTCGGTGCCGATTTCACGCCGGACGTCCGCGACGCATGGACCGCCTGCTACACTGCCATCGCAGCAGAGATGCTCGGCGCCGCGACGGCAATGGCGTGACGGTCAAGTGGTATCCCCGGCGTTGCTGTCCGGCTGGCGCAGGGGCGGCGATTGCGGGACTCGCGACGGAGGGTGGCGCTGCCGGCCGGGCGGGGAACCTGCGCTGACCGGCCGACCGGCTGACCGCCCAGGCCTCGGCAATCGCCCGCATCGTCAGGACGCCCTGCACCCGCCGTGCGCCAGCCCTGCACCCGCGTCCGGATCGCGTCGGCGCCGCGGCCCGTTTGGATCGCGCGTGAACGGCGGCTAGCCTGCGAGGCTCCCGGCGAACGGCACTGGCGTGCGCCGCGCAGCCAGGACAGTCGCGACCAACCAGGGGTTCACACATGAGAACCGGTGCCGAGTACCGCGAGGCCTTGCGCGACGGCCGTAAGGTCTTCGTGATGGGCGAGGGCCGCGTCGACGACGTGGTGACCCACCCCGCGACCAGCGCGATGGTGGAACAATACGCCGCCTGGTACGACCGCCATTGCGATCCCGCCTGGGCCGACACATTGCTCGCCCCGCCCGATGCCGGCGGCAACCGCGTGCCCTGGGCATTCGTGCTGCCCCGGACCGGCGCGGAGGTGGTCGCGATCGGCCGCGCGATTCAAACGACGATCTTCCTCAGCGCCGGCAACATCACCCATACCCCGTGCTATGGCCACCTGATCGCGCTCGGCGTGCTGACCGCGGCCGAGACTCGCAACGCCGGCGCGCATCACATCGCCAACGCGATGGCCTATCGCGGCATGATCGCGGGCACCGGCCGCTTCCTGACGTTCTGCGGCGGCGCGCCGGTGATCGGCCAGCGGATGCAGCCCGATGCCAGGGACCGTGTCGCGGTCAAGCGTGTCAGCGACGACGACCGGGGCATGGTGGTGCGCGGCCGGCTCGGCATGCACACGAGCCCGGCCTTTGCCGAGGATGTTTACGTCGGCACGCTGACCGGGCTCGAGATCGACGGGCATCCGGCCGGGTTCATCGTTCCGGTCAACGCCCCGGGCGTCACCGTGCTGTGCCGCAAGGCCGCCACCCGCGACCGCGACGGGTTCACCGCGCCGCTGTCCGTCCGGTACGACGAACTCGATGGCCAGATGTGGCTCGATGATGTGTTCATCCCGTGGGAGCGCGTGTTCGCTGTCGATCCGGAGCCGGAAGCGATTCCGCGCTGGCTGCGGTGGCATCACCTGCGCGGCTGGCTGGCCCGGGCCGAGTTCACCCTCGGTCTCGGGCTGGCATTGACCGGCGCGATGGGACTGGCACAGAACGACGCCACCGTCGGCTATCTCGTCGATCTCATGGCTGAGGTGCAGGTGGTGCGCTGCTGCCTCATCGCCGCGGAGCACGATGCCGAATTCACGCCGTCCGGCTACTGCTTCCCCAATCATGCCCATCTCGCCGCCGGCGGCATTTCGTTGTTCAAGGCGCGACAGCACATGTCCGAGCTGCTGCGCATCATTCCCGGGTCGTCGCTGGTGATGGCACCCGCCGGCAGCGACCTGGACATGCCGGAACTGGCGGCGGGGCTCGAGGAAACCTTCGGCGGCGGCGGGTTCTCGGCGCGCCAGCGTGCGGCGCTGCTGCAGCTCGTGTGGGATCATGTGTCGTCGTCGCTGGACGGGCGCGAATCGGCGTTCGAGCTGCATGCCAGCAGCGGCCTGCCCGGCTGGCGTGCCTGGCTGCGCCGCAGCTTCAAGGACTACAACAGTCTCGCCAATGCCGTGCTGCATGCGATCGGGCTGCCGATGCCGGCGATCGACGTGGCCGGCATCCGCGCCGCGCCGGTCACGCCGCGGCGCACGATCGCGCGGTAGGGCTGCCTGGCCGGACACCGCGGCCGGCTGCGGCCATCGCATGGGATGCGCGGACCGTCGCTGCGGCCGGCAGTGGCCTTCGCTTGACCGGGACGGCGGGAAGCCGGGTAATCCAGCGCAACCGCGCCGCCGCGGAACCGGAGAAACGCCATGCCCATTGTCCATCCGCAGGTCCAGAAGGCCCGCGATCTCATGCCCCTGATCGCCGCCGCGGCGGCGGAGAACGACGAGAAACGCGAGCTCGCCAGGCCCGTTGTTCAAGCCCTGATCGATGGCGGATTCTTCACCATGCTGAAGACGAAATCGGTGGGCGGGATGGAATTGAAGCCCTCGATCTTCGCCCGGGTGACCGAGGCGATCGCCATGGCGGATGGATCGACCGGCTGGGTCGTGTGTCAAAGCAACGGGTGCTCCACCACCAGCGCCTATCTCGATCCGACCATTGCCCGCGAGATTTTCGGGCGCCCCGACGGGATCGTTGCCTGGGGGCCGCCCGGTTCGCCGTATGAGGCCACGCCGGTCGACGGCGGCTATCGCATCACCGGCAAATGGCGCTTCATGAGCGGCAGCCAGAACGCGACCTGGCTGGGGGCGCATCTGCGGGTCGCCGGCAGCAAGGACGTGAAGACCTTCCTGTATCCCAAATCGAGCGCCACGTTCCACGACATCTGGCACACGCTCGGGCTGCGCGGCACCGCCAGCAACGAATATTCCGTCGACAATCTGTTCATTCCGCACGAGCACGCGATCTATCGCGATGCGCCCCGCGACCGCCGCAGCGACAGCCCGCTGTATCGTTTCACCAGCAACCAGCTTTATTCGATCGGCTTCGGCGGGGTCGCGCTCGGGATCGCCCGGGCGACGATGGACGCGTTCCTGGCGCTGCCGCGGGAAAAGACCCGCCGCGGCGCGGGCAAGCCGATGGTGGAGAACAACGTCGTGCAGTCGCACGTGGCGCAGTCCGAGGCGCGCTGGCGTTCCGCCCGCTATTTCCTGCACGCTGCGGCGGACGAGGCGCTGGAAACCATCGAGGAATGCGGCGAGATGACGCCCGATCAGCGCGCGCACCTGCGCCTTGCCTCGACCTGGGCGATCCAGTCGTCGCGCGAGATCGTCAACACGCTGTATCACGACTGCGGCTCGATGGCGGTGTTCGAGGAAAACCCGTTCGAGCGGCGGCTGCGCGACATCCACACGGTGGCGCAGCAAGGCCAGGGCCGCATCCTGCACTACGAGACGGTCGGCCAGGTATTGCTCGGCCTGGTTCCGGAGAACATCTACTGACCGGCGGCACTGCGCGCGCGCGTTTGACCAACAGCACTACCAGCGCGCTTCCGGTCAATGGCACCGCCGGCACGCTTTCGACCGATCCCGGGCGTCTTGCCGGACCCGGCGGCTTTGTAGGATCGTCGGTTGTTGCATAGAGTCCGAACCCGCGGCCCGGGCCATCCGTTGAACCTGCGCCACCCGGCCCGGCCGCCGCGCCGCCACACGCCGCCCCTGATCCGAGGACACGCCATGACGAAATATCTCCACACCATGATCCGCGTCAGTTCGCTGGAGGACAGCATCGCCTTCTTCGAAGTGCTCGGCCTGCGCGAGATTCGCCGCCGTCCGGACGAGAAGGGCCGCTACACCAACGTGTTCCTCGCTGCACCCGGCGACGAGGCGGCGGCGGTGGAACTCACCTACAACTGGGATCCCGAGGCGTACGCCGGCGGCCGCAATTTCGGCCATCTCGCCTACGCGGTGGACAACATCTACGACACCTGCAACGCCTTCATCGCCCATGGCGTCACGATCAACCGCCCGCCGCGCGACGGGCGCATGGCCTTCATTCGCACGCCGGACGGCATCTCGATCGAACTGCTGCAGGCCGGCGGCGCATTGCCGCCTGCGGAACCCTGGACCAGCATGCCGAACACCGGCTCCTGGTAGCGGTGGAAGTCGCGGGCGGCGATCGCCTGGCGCGGCGGCGGATTTCATGATCGCCGCGCCGCATCGGCACGCCCGGGTGCCGCCACAGTCCGACCGATGCGTTCGCTGAGGAAGCCGCAACGATGCCGAAGCTGATCCCTGTCGCCGACGCCGTGAGCAAGCCGTTCTGGGACGCGGTCAATCAGCGGCGTCTCGTGCTGCAGCACTGCGCTGCCTGCAACCGGCTGCAATACCCGTCGCAGCCGGCCTGCCAGGTCTGCGGGTCGGGTACTGCTCTGGCGTGGCAGGAAGTCGAGGGGCGCGGCCATATCGCGGCTGCCATCGTGATCGAGGACGGCCGCCTCAACCGGCGCATGCCCGACCAGCCCTATAACCTGGCGATGATCACGCTGGACGCGGACAGGCGGGTCAATTTCTATTCCAATCTGCCGGGGACGCCGCCTTACCAGGCGCCGGTGGGCGCCGCCGTCGAAGTGACGTTCGAGCAGGTGGCGCCGGACCAGCTGATCCATGAGTGGCGGGTGGTCGGGTAGTATCGTGATCCTGACGAATATTCACCGGTCCGCCCGTCATTCCGAGCGGCGCGAAGCAGTATCGAGCAGGTAATCGCATATGATTTGCCTGGGATCGCTGCGCTGGCGATGACTGAGAACACGCAGCAAGGAAAGATTGAGCCATGAGCGCGCCAGAGCGGTATCAGTGGCGGCGAGACAGAGACGGGCTCGGCGTCTGGGAGCATCGTGGCAAGGTCGCGGTGGCCGGCGTCGGACATTCGCCGGTGGATCGCCGCTGGGACGGCGTCTCGATGGACAAGACGCTGGGCGCCTACTCCATCCTCGCCTGCCAGCGAGCGATGGACGAGGCGGGCGTGACGGCAGAGCAAATCGATGGCGTTATCTGCTGCGACAGCCATATCGCCGGCGGCAGCGGCGGCGGCGCGTCGCAATGGGCGCCACGGCCGTATTTCGACCCGCCGTACGATTCCGAATGGGGCCTCACCCTCGTCAACGCGCCGTGGCTGATCGCGCAGATGGGCCTGTCCAACGTCACGTTTGCCCCCACCGGCGTACCGACCATCAGCGAAATGGTGGGCATGGCGGCGCAGGCCGTGGGCGACGGCGTTTGCCACACCTGTCTCGTCATCTATCCGACCGGCAATCTGGCGGGCCGCTATCGCCGCGGCGGCGAGAACGCCGACGACTACGCCCGCGGCGCACGGCAATGGACGGCGCCCTGGGGCAATCACGGCGGCAACGATTTCATCAACATCTTCCCGCATGGCCAGTACTGCCGGAAATACGGCGGCCGGCACGACGATCTCGCGCCCTTCGTCGTCAACCAGCACCGCAACGGATTGCTCACGCCGTGGGGGTTCAATGCCACCCACAACGTGCCGCAGCTCACCGTCGAGGAGTACGTGAATTCGCGCCACATCCTGAACCCGCTGCGGCTATGGGACTGCGACCGGCCGGTGAATGCATCGGCCGCGTATTTGTTCACCACCGCCGAGCGCGCCCGCGACATGCGGCAGCGGCCGGTGTATGTGCTCAATCACGCGCAGCACAGTTTCCGCAAGCGCAGCACGCAGGAAGATCTCGACGAGATCGAGGAGTGGACGGACCGCGCCGCCAGGCGGATGTACGAGGGTGCCGGGCTGGGGCCTTCGGACGTTGACATATTCAATCCGTACGACGGCTATGCCCCGATGGCGCAGTTCTTTTTGGAGGCGTTTCAGTGGCACGGCGTCAAACGCGGTGAGGCGTTTGGGTTCTACGCCGGCGATATCAGGGTGGAGGGGCCGCATCCCTATTGCTCCAGCGGCGGCAATCTGGGGAACGGGCGAACGCGCACGGCGATGTACACCGACTGCATCGAGCAATTGCGCGGCACCGCCGGCGCGCGGCAGGTCACGGTTCGCGCGGAGACGGCGCTGGGGGCATTCACCACGCCGAGCAGTGGCGGGTGGATCATGTTCGGGAAGCACCCGGGGTGATTGCGTGCGGCACTGAAGCTTATTGCTCGCGGCATTCAATCTCAGCCATGTGCGGCGCGATGTGTGTGACTCGGCGCCACAGTTCGACTCTCCGCCTGATTGCGCCAGTTCACATATCGAGGATACAGAGCTTGCCGGATTTTCCGCACAGACCCACGACCTCAAAGTCTGCTCGATTCAGCCTGCCGTGCGCGACTGCACGATTGATGAGCATCCCCAGTGTCCACCGTTTTTCCCTTGCTTTCGCCTGTTCATCGGCTGGCAACTTAGGACGTAATGCGAAGTCCAATGTTTGGTACTCCTGCTGCTCAGCGAGAGACACCAAATCGTATGCAAACCACGAATAGATGAAGGCATGGCGGGCCTTGTCGAATTGCTCTTGGATATGCGAGGGAAGTTCCGGACAAAGCTCGATGTCGTGCATCGACGCGTATAGATCGCCGATGTTCATCAAGCGGACACTGCCGTCTGCGTTGGCACGAAACATATTTCGAAAGCGAACGTCACTCTCGAGCAGGAGATTCCACAGTTTCAACATCTTGCTTTCCGATGGAGCCAGCGTTGATCATCGGCGCCGTCAATTGGTATCAGATTCAAAGGTGGGGCGGAAAACAACTGCGAGTTCATAGCCGCGGCGTTCAACCAAGATGCAGTGCGTCTTCGATCACTTTCGGCTGGCGTGAGATCGCCTGCAGATACGCGGCGGCCGGCGCGTCAGGAGCCCGCCGGCCCTGCTCCCAGTTCTTTAGCGTCGGCAGTGGAATGCGGTAGGTCTCGGCAAAGCACCGCTGTGACATATGAAACCGACGGCGGATGGCCCGAACATCGGGCACCTCAACCGTGTGCACACGGGCACCCGCCTTGCCGCCCTCGGCATAAGCCGCGGCCTCCTTCATCCCTTGCACCACGTCACGGCTAAACTTGTTCATCTGGCCCTCTTTCACCCTCGAGCAGCCCGCTTGATCCGTGCTGCGAATTCCGCCAATGAATTTTTCTCCTCTGGCGACAAGTCCTCACGCACGGCCTTGGCGTAGACGATGAACAAAATCAGCGGCGTTGCCGGGTTCCGGTAGAAATAAATCACCCGCACGCCACTGGAGCGGGCGGCGCAACCCAGGCGCAGATCGAGGAATATTGGCAAATTGGTTGATCGGCCACACAGAGCATGACTTGGAGGGCCGAGGTCACGCTACCTCCCCCCCAACACAACCAGCGCATCTACCGCCTTCACCCCCTGCCCCACCGGCAGCACCATCAGCGGATTGATGTCCAACTCCGCCAGATGCCCTGCCATGTGCACGGCGAAGTCCGACACGCGCACCAGCGTCTCCTCCAGTACCGCGACATCGGCCGCCGGCCGGCCGCGAAAGCCTCGCAGCAACCGCGCGCCCTTCACCTCCGCCATCATCGCGCGTGCTTCCGGCCGCGTGACAGGACACCGCCGCAGCGCCACATCATTGTAGACCTCGACCATCACGCCGCCGGTACCGAACAACAGCACCGGGCCCAATTGCGGGTCGCTCGACACGCCAACGATGACTTCGACGCCGTCTGCCACCATCTCCTGCACCGACACGCCATGGATTCGGGCTTGCGGCGCATGCGCCTCCGCAGCAGCCAAAATCCCCGCGTACGCCATGCGCACCCCGGCCGCATCGGCAACACCCAGCCGCACCACCCCGGCCTCGGTCTTGTGCAGGATGTCCGGCGAATCGACTTTCAGAACCACCGGAAACCCGATCTCCGCGGCGGCCGCGACGGCTTCCTCCGCGGACCCCGCCAACACCTGGCGCGCACTCGCCACGCCCCATGCCGCCAGCAGCCGCTTGCTTTCGAATTCCGACAATGCCACGCGCCCCAGGCCAACCGCCTGGACCACCGCCGCCGCCTGTGCCGCCGTGCGTGGCGGCGCCGAGGCAAACCCGTCCGCCAGCCGACGCTCCCGCCACGCGTGATATGCGAGGCGACTCGCCAGCCCGCGGGCCAGCTTGTCTGGCGTGTAGAACACCGGAATCCGCGCGCTCCGCAGCAAACCCAGGCCAGGCTTGGCGTCCCGGCTGCCGGTCCACAGAAACACCACGCCCTTGCCGGTCCGATCCCGCTGGCTGATGACCTGCCGCGCCTGCGCATCCGCCCCGGAACTCGCCACGACCAGCGTGCCCATCCGGGGATCGTCGATCATGTGCTGCATGATCGACGGGAACGCCTCGCTGTTGGCAAACCCCGTCACATCGGCCGGATTCGCCGCCCAGCCGAAGCCCTGCAAAATTCCGTTGATGCCGTCGCGCGCCGCATCCCCCAGCGTCGGCAGATCGAGACCGGCCGCGCCGCACATATCAGCCGTCAGCGAGCTGATGCCGCCCGAATGCGACACCACCGCGACGCCCGGCACGGCGGGCGGCGGGGTAAACGCCAGCAACTGCGCCACTTCGAGCAATTCGTCGTAATCCTGCACGCGGATCACGCCGTACTGGGCAAAGACCGCGTCGTAGCGCGCATCCGCGCCGGTCAGCGCCGCGGTATGCGAACGCGCCGCCCGCGCGCCCAATTCCGAACGCCCGATTTTGATCAGCACGATCGGCTTGCCGCGCTCCGCCGCAAGCTTTGCCACTTCGAGAAACTTGTCGGCCCGCTTGAAGCCCTCGACGAACCCGGCAATCACCCGCGTGTCCGGATCGTCCAGCAGGTAGCGGGCAAAATCGGTAAAATCGAGGTCGGCCTCGTTCCCGGTCGAAATGATGTAGGAAAAGCCGATCCCGTTCTCCACCGCCCGCACCAGGAACGGCCCGAACGCAGTGGCGCCGCTTTGGCACACCAGGCCGATCGGCCCGGTCAGCCCCGACGCCCCGCGCGATGACGAAGTCGCCCAGATGTCGTGCTTGACATTCGCCAGGCCCAGGCAGTTGGGGCCGCTGATTCGCATCCCGGAGGCGTGGGCGAACTCGCCCAGCTCCCCCTGCATATCGCGCCGGTCGTCGACGCCGCGCTCGGCAAAGCCCGCGGAGATCACGATCGCCGATCCGGCCCCCTTGCGGTGGCTCTCCCGCAGGACGGGAAGCACCTGGTCGTGCGGCACCACGATGCCGACCACGTCGGGGGCCTCGGGCAGCTCCGTCACGCTCGGGAAGGATCGCTCGCCCATGATCTCGTCGTAGCGCGGGTTCACCGCATAAACCCGCACCCGGTCCTTGGCCTTCAGCGCCGCCGCCAGAAACCGCCCGCCGTATTGCATCCGCGGCGTCGCGCCCACGATCGCGATGGAGCGCGGGTTGAGCATCTTGTGGATCGACGCCATCTGCTGCTCTGTCCAGAACGCCATGATCCCCCCTGGAACGAACGTGGCCGCGCGGGCCGGCAGGCCCAGGCGTTGCGAACCGGGCCGCCGCGGCGGCCGATCCTGCCGCATCATTGGCTGAAGCCGGGCGCTTGCCCAGCGACGACCGTGCGCCCGAAGCCGGGAACAGCGCGCCGCGGCAACGGGTGGAACTGGCCGACGCGACAGGCGAATCGCGGCGGCGTCAGGCTGTGCGCGCAACGCGGTCAGGCGTTGGATGGCAGCGCGTCACGCCGGGCGGCGATGCTCGCCGATGTCCCAGAACACGCCCGCCATCAGCCCCAGGCCATCACGAAACAGCGATCCCAACCCATGCTCGTCGGGTCCGTGCTGGCCGCAGCCGCCGTAGGAGTGCGGTATCCACATCACGGGAACGCCGAGCACCTGCCTGAAATATTCCGATGGTCCCGACGCGCCGATATTGGGAATGATGTTGGGCGGCCGTCCGGTGGTCTGGTGCATCGAGCGTGCGACCAGGCGCACCCACGGGTTGTCGGGGTCGGTGCGCGAGGCGGGGAAGGCGTCGCGTTCCGTTACTTGCTGGATCTGAACAACGCCGAGGCCCTGCGCGTCCAGATGCGCGCGCAGGGCAGGCACGATGGTGTCGGCCTGCACGTCCACCGTGTATCGTATCTGTATGCGTGCGTGCGCGTTGCCGGCGACCGCGTTTACCGGCCCTTCCGGCTGGCCGCAGATGCTCGCCAGCACAATCACACTGCTCCACATATAGATGCGCTCGGCGCGCGACAGACCGGGTTCGCCCCAGCCGGGGTCCGGTACCGGCGTGCCAGGCAGATCTTCGATAACGACGTCGTGGCTGGCCTGGCGGACGGAATTGGGAATCACCACCGGGGTCCAGCCCGGCACCAGAATGCGGCCATCCAGCGAGACGATGCTGGCGATCGCGTGCGCCAGGATCACGCCTGGATCGGCGAGCAAGCCACCCCAGTGACCGGAGTGATGGCTGCCCTCGCGCAAATCGACGACAAGGTCGATGGCGATGGCGCCACGGGTGCCCAACGTGATGTCGGGAACCGACATGCTCTGGCGCGGCCCGTCCAGCGCGATGAACACGTCGGCAGCGCAGATATCGCGATGCTGGCGCAGAAACGGCAGCAATCCGGGGGAGCCGGCTTCCTCGCCGGTCTCAACCATGATCGTGGCATTGAAGCCGAGCCGGCCGCGTTCAGCGAGCACAGCGCGCAGGGACTCGAAGGCGAGCAAATGCTGGCCCTTGTTGTCGACGACGCCGCGCCCATAGATGCGGTCGCCCTCGATGGTCACGGTCCAGGGGTCGAGCCCCGGCCGCCACCGCTCCGGCATGGCGCGCACCACGTCGCCATGGCCGTAGATCAGCACAGTCGGGAGCGAGGCATCCTCGATGCGTGTGCCGATCAGTACCGGACCGTGGATGGGATCGGGATTGGCGAGCACCTGGGTGGCGAATCCCAATTTCGCGATCATCGGCCCGCAGACATCCTGGCAATATCGTTGCAACTCGTGCTGGCGCAATGGCGGATAACTCTCGGTGGGAACCGCTACGAGTGCACGCAGGCGCTCGACGAAACTGCCGTCGTCGAAGCCTGCCCTGGCGCGCGCGATCGCACCCTGCCGTGTCGGCGCCATTGCGAACCCTTTCCGGAATGGCCGATATAGCCTTGCTGAACCGGTGGTGAATGATGACGGATCGCGCGAGGCAGAACAACTTTCCGGCGGCCACCTCCGGGCTGCCGGGAGCAGATGCGGCGAGCGCGTCCGGACCGGCGGTATGGCTGGACATGGACCAGCAGGCGCTGGACGATGCCTACGACCAGTCCAAATACGCGCCGAACCGGTCACAGATTATCGAACGTTACGCCAGCACCAGCGACATCGCCCGCGCGCGGCTGGGCGCGCCGCGGCGCATCGCCTACGGCCCAACCGCCATCGAGACGCTCGATCTGTACCCGGCGGCGGCGGCGAATGCGCCAATCGCCATCTTCATCCATGGCGGCGCATGGCAGCGCGGCCTCGCCAAGGACTTCGCCTTCGCTGCCGAGTTGTTCGTGCGGGCCGGCGTGCATTATGTCGTGCCGGACTTCATCAACGTCGTCGAGGCGGGGGGCGACCTGATGCCGATGGCGGACCAGGTGCGGCGCGCTATCGCCTGGGTCTATCGCAACGCCGCAGGCTTCGGTGGCGATCCGGATCGAATCCATCTCTACGGCCACTCGTCCGGCGCGCATCTGGCCGGGGTGGCCATGGTGACGGACTGGAGCGGCATGCACGGTCTCCCGGCCGGGATAATCAAGACCGGACTGCTGTGCAGCGGGATGTACGAACTCCGCCCGGTGCGGCTGTCGGCGCGCTCGCGCTATGTCCGCTTCACCGACCACATGGAGGCGGCACTCAGCACGCAGCGTCATGCCGATCGCTTCGGGGCGCCGGTTGTGCTGGCCTTCGGCACATTGGAAACGCCGGAGTTCCAGCGCCAGAGCCGGGACTTCGCCGCCGCCCTGCGTGCCGCCGGCAAGCCCGTGGAAGTGCTGGTGGGCAACCATTACAATCATTTCGAGATTGCGGAGACGCTCGCCTCGCCGTACGGCTTGCTCGGCCGTGCCGCGCTGGCGCAGATCTCCGGCGCGTGACGCTCGCAGGATCGCCGGATGCGCAGTGCCGCGCGGCGCGCCGACGGCCGGACAGCTATGCCGGGGCAGCGGCCATCCATTCCGACGGGATCGGCTGCGCCCGCTGGTCCGCAACAATGGCGCGCCGCCGCTGTTGCTCTTCCGCACTGATCGAGGCGGGATCCTCGCGGAACTCCGGGCCCAGGGCCATCGCCTTCTTCACTGCCGGCCGTTCGCCGATTTCCTCCAGCCAGCGCTTCACGTTCGGGAACTCCTCGATGTCGATGCCGCGGGTCGCCCAACTGGAAGCCCAGGGATAGCAGATCATGTCGGCGATCGTGTATTCGCCCGCGGCCAGATAGCGCTTGTTGAACAGACCGAGGTTCATGACGCCGAAGATGCGATGTGCTTCATTGTCGAAGCGGCGCAGCGCGTAGGACAGGTCGCCATTGTTGCCGGCCTCCCGCGCGCGCCGGAAATGGCCCTGCTCGCCCAGCTTGGGACCCTGGTTGGCCAGTTGCCAGGCGACCCATTGGGCAACATCGTATTTGCCGCGCGGATCGGCCGGGCAGAAGCGTCCGGTCTTCTCGGCCAGATAGGTCATGATCGCGCCGGATTCGAAAATCGAGATCGGTTCGCCGCCGCCCATCGGCTCGTGGTCGACGATCGCGGGCATGCGCCCGTTGGGAGAGATCTTCAGGAATTCGGGCGTGAGCTGATCGCCGCGGCCGATATTGATCGGCTTGAATGTGTAGGGAAGGCCGAGTTCCTCGAGCAGTATGACAATTTTCTTACCGTTGCCGGTGGGCCAGAAATACAGATCGATCATTGGTTTCCTCCTGTTGACAGCGGCAGAGTCTGCTGCCGCCACGCCGCTGCCAGCCGATCGTTGTGGCGATCGAAGCAGCAGGGGTGGCGGCAATCCGCCGGATGATGGGGATTCGCCCGGCGGTCAGCAAGCGCCCCATCCAGGACGGTGCCGCAGTTCACGTCCATGGCGTGTTCGATGTGCATGTGCATCGGCGTGTTGGTCGCCAGCTTGATGGAGGCTGCCGGCTTGCAGGCAGGCAGCGATGCCGACGCGGATCGGGGGCATGCCCAGTTTTTTGGCCGGCCTGGAGCCCGCCTTCCTGGGCCGACGACTGGGGCATCGACCAGTATGGCAAGTGGGTCACGTTCAGCGTCGTCGCTGCCGACGGCACGCACGTCAGCCAGCGCATGCATACCTGGAGACGTAAGCGAATGGCGTGCCGATGGTTGGCAAGACAGCCACGAGCATGTAGCGCGCGATGGTTCGGCTTGGCATCGCGACAGTCCTCTTCCGTATAGCACCATCCGCGGCGGATCCGCGCCGCAGTGAAGCAATCCAGCTTCGACTCGTCGGCGCCCGGAAAGAAGAGCAACCGGCCATGGGCGGCGTCAACGCTCTACGCGTTATCGCTCAGCAACTCATCCAGCGTCATGGGGCAGGTTTCGGGCAATGGCAGCGGCGGCTGTCCATCCATCGTCTGCGGCAGGGCATGCAGCGCCTGGCGATAGATGCGCGCCAGATCAATCCGCTGCCGCATCGACGGCGCAGACCGGTTCGCCGCCTGCGCCCGAAAAGCGCGCGCATCGGCCCGCCAGTTCTCGACATCGCGTGACTGCGGCCAGCCCTGCGCCTTCAGCATAAGCACCAGGGCCTGCGACAGCAGCGATTCCACGGCGTGCAATTGCTCGCGGCCCACGCTTTCGACCTCCTCGATGACGTTTTCCCAATCCCGTTGGTCGTTGACACGCTCACCGGCTGCCAGGCGGCGCAACAGCTCCGCCTGTTGTTCCGACCAGACCAGAATATCGCTGTGGTAAACGTCATCCATGCGGGCCTCCCACGTGCTGTAGGGCGACGCGCCTACATCGTCGCCCCGATCACCCACGGCGCAAACTCCGCCGCGCCGAAGTCGAATGCCTCGCTCTTGGTGCGTTCGCCGCTCGCCACCCGCAGCATCAGTTCGAAGATTCTCCCTCCGCATTCCTGCACCGTTTCGTCGCCATCCAGGATGGTGCCGCAGTTCACGTCCATGTCGTCTTCGATGTGCTTGTACATCGGCGTGTTGGTCGCCAGCTTGATGCTGGGCGCCGGCTTGCAGCCGAACACCGACCCGCGCCCGGTGGTGAAGCACACCAGGTTGGCGCCGCCCGCCACCTGCCCTGTCGCCGACACCGGGTCGTAGCCGGGCGTGTCCATGAACACGAAGCCCTTTGCCGTCACGGGTTCCGCATAGCCCACCACATCGACCAGGTTCGTCGACCCCGCCTTCGCCATCGCGCCCAGGGATTTTTCCAAAATCGTGGTCAGCCCGCCGGCCTTGTTGCCGGGCGACGGGTTGGCGTTCATTTCGGCGCCTTCACGCGCGGTGTACTCCTCCCACCAGCGCATCAGCGCCACCAGCTTCTCCCCGACCTCGCGCGACACGGCGCGGCGGGTGAGCAGATGCTCGGCGCCGTAGGTCTCCGGCGTTTCCGACAGGATCACCGAGCCGCCGTGCCGCACCAGCAGGTCGCTCGCCGCACCCAGGGCGGGGTTGGCCGAGACGCCGGAATAGCCGTCGGAGCCGCCGCATTGCAGCGCCACGGTCAGTTCGCTGGCGGGCACGGGCTCGCGCTGCACCTGGTTGGCCTCGGCCAGCACCTGCTTCACGAACTCCACTCCTGCTGCGACGGTCTTGAGCGAGCCGCCGGTCGTCTGGATGTCCATCGCCTTCAGGCGGCCGGCGAGGCGCTGCTCCTCCATCAGGCCGCCGATCTGGTTCACCTCGCAGCCCAGGCCCAGCACGATGACATGGGAAAAATTGACGTGCCGCGCGTAGCCGCCCAGCGTGCGGCGGAGCAGGCGCAGGCCAGCGCCCTCGCTCATGCCGCAGCCGGTCTTGTGGGTCAGCGCCACCACGCCGTCGACATTGGGATAGTCGGCCAGCGGGTCGTCGCCGGTCATCGGATTGCGGCGGAACATGTCGGCGACGACGCTGGCGACATGGGCGCTGCAGTTCACTGACGTGAGGATGCCGATGTAGTTGCGCGTGGCGACGCGGCCGTCGGGACGGCGGATGCCCATGAAGCCGGCCGGGGTGTTGGCCGGTGCGGTGGGACGCGCGTCGACGCCCCAGGCGTAGTCCTTGGCGAAGTCGCCCATCTCGCAGTTGTGGGTGTGGACGTGCTGGCCGGGGGCGATCGGTTCCGAGGCGAAACCGATGATCTGGCCGTAGCGGCGCACCGCTTCGCCGGTCGCGATCGGGCGGATGGCGACCTTGTGGCCGGCGGGAATCCGCGTGGCGGCGGCCACGCCATCGGCCACCGGCGCGCCCGGCAGCAGGGTGGTGCGGGCGATCACCACGCCGTCGTCGGGGTGCAGGCGGATGACGGGGGGCGGGGCCATGGCGGTCTCCTTGGCGGGACGGGTCGCGGTGTGAGGCGCGGCATAGCATGCAGCGGCGGCAGCGGCGACGCGGCGGCAGGGCGATGCGGCGGCGGGGCGGCGGGGCGTGGCTACGAGGCGGCGGCGGGGCGTTGCCGCGACCGGGGCGGGCAGGTTCCGCGGCGCGGCGATTCGTTGACACGGGCGATCTTTGGCCATACAGCGCGGCGCTTGCGCGGAGGGGTGCCCGAGTGGCTAAAGGGGACGGACTGTAAATCCGTTGGCTAACGCCTACGTTGGTTCAAATCCAACCCCCTCCACCAAGGCCCTCCATCCTGATATCG
>Ga0335072_10004952_pt1 | contig 19675 bp, 7 predicted proteins | sample Lox_Sample_21_FD_206725 | JGI IMG/M metagenome (GOLD analysis project Ga0335072, IMG submission 206725) | Soil microbial communities from Loxahatchee National Wildlife Refuge, Florida, United States - Lox_Sample_2.1 | ecosystem: Environmental > Terrestrial > Soil > Wetlands | place: USA: Florida...
GTCGGAGCGTTACAACTGACATGACAACTCCGACTCTCATTTCTTGCTTTGCAATCCGAATCTAATCCAGAAAAACCGCTTTGCACTGGAGGCGTTTTAACGTACGATTCATGGTTATTTGGGGTGGGGAAGTGGCCGCTTCTTCGAGCAACTTCCACAGTTTACCAATAATTCAAAGCGCCGACAAACGACTTACATTCAATTGCTTTGATGCGCTTCGCACTCGTGTATACACCTTAATCCACGTAGGGTAAACACTCCCGCCCGCATTGCCGTTGCAATATTTTGGGCCTGCTCGTTCAAACACGAGTGAACGCAAACGTGTGAATAAACCTTTTGAATTGGAGGTTGCAGAGCGTCCATGAATATTTGGTTACGCTTTCGAATCATGGGACCATGGTTTGCTTGTCTGGGCTTGCTGGTTGTTCTCAGCGCTCCATGCAAGCTGGCAGCTCAACTCGACCGCGGCGAGATCACCGGAACGGTCGAGGACCCGAGCGGCGCGGTCGTACAAAAGGCCACCATCGCGCTCATCAACGACGACACTACCGTAAAAATTACAACCAAGTCCACTGCTACCGGCGCCTATGTATTCGACGACGTGCTCCCCGGCAAATACACGGTCGAGGCTGAGGCCCCCGGTTTCAAGAAGTACGTTGTGCACGGCGCGATTGTGCAGGTGCAGCAGGTTTTGACCGTCGACATTCACCTTGCCACCGGCAGTGTGCAGCAGAGCGTCACTGTGACCGCCGCGGCGCCCATTCTTGAAGCGGAGAACGCACAGGTCGGCCAGTCCATCACCAACCAGGCCGTCAATGACTTGCCTCTCGCCACCCGCGATTGGGGTTCGCTGGCGCAACTTTCCGCCGGCGTCAGTACTACACCCACCGGAACCGGCGGCTCGGGCATCACCCCCGACGCCGGCAGCTCTGAGTCTGCTTATTTCAGGGTGAATGGCGTCGACGAATGGCAAAACGACTTCCGCCTGAACGGCATTAACGACAATATCGAGATCTATGGCGGCAACTATACCGGGACCAACGCGGCCATCGTTCCGCCGCCCGACGCCATCCAGGAATTCACTTTGCAGAGCGGCGACTTCAACGCCGAATTCGGACATTCCACGGGCGGCGTCATCAACGCATCCATCAAGTCAGGTACCAACGGAGTGCACGGTGACCTCTGGGAATACGTGCGCAATGACGATTTGAATGCCAACTACTTCTTCAACAGAACCTGCTCAGGCGGCGCTTGCGTCTCCCGCCCCGTACCCGACTACCACCAGAACCTCTTTGGCTTCACGGCCGGGGGCCCTGTCATCATCCCCGGCGTCGTCCATGGCAAGAACCGGCTCTTCTGGTTCGCCGATTATCAAGGCGGCCGCTACGTGTTGCCCGAGACGCCATCCGGCCAAACCGTACCCACCTGTGACGTTGCCGGGGCGACGTCGGCGTCGCAATGCACGGCCACCAGTATGGTCGGGAGCAACTTCACCAACCTCCAGGACAACATCACCGGCAATGTTCCATCGTCGGGTGTCGAGGGCACCTATACCGACGCTTTAGGTCGCACATTTGCGAACGGGACGATCCTCGATCCGGCTACAACGCGGCAACTTCCATCCTCCGGCGTCGATCCGATAACAGGGCTCACCGGCACGCCAAATGCCTACGTCCGCGATCCCTTCCTCAACTGCACTGCGGGGGGCGGTTGCAGCAGCTTCGCCGGCAACACCACAACAAACTTTACCCAGGGTGCCGGAGGCACCCCAGGTCCTGGCGGCATCGCGCTTTCGCAACTTAACGTCATTCCGTCGGCGCGGCAAGATCCGAACGCCGTCGCTCTGCTCGGCGTCTACCCGCTTCCATTGCAGTACAACCCCTCGTCCCCGCTGGTGAACAACTTCACCGGCTACGTTCCCATCGAGGACAAGAACACCGATACCTGGGACATTCGAATTGACGCCAACATCAGCCCCAAAGACATCCTGTTCGGCGTCTACGACCGCAGCCTGCTCAACGCCCACCTGCCCGGGTACCTTCCCGGGGTGGCCGTGGGCGAGACCGACGCCCGCAACGACAGCCTGCCTGCCTACGCCTGGGCGGTCGGCTATACGCGCATCCTCACGCCCACGCTTACCAACGACATGCACGTGGGTATGGTGCACAGCGACAAGCTGCAACAGTCCTTATACGGCAACACTTTTGGAATTCCTGCAATGTACGGCATCCAGGGCATTCCACAGGTAGCCAACAACGGCGGTCTCCCGCCAACCGTCATCGCGGGGCTCACCCACCTCGGTGTCGGCAACTACACGCCCACGCTGCAATATGTATGGAGCCTCGAAGGTGTTGATGCGGTCACCAAGGTCTGGCGCAACCACGCCTTCAAGACCGGATTCCAGGTGGACGACCTCGAAGCCAATATTTCGCAGCCGCCGCAAGGCCGAGGCGACCTCAGCTTCAACGGCATGTACACCGACGTTCCTAACCGGATCTCCGTTTCTCAGGGAATAAGCGGCAGCTCGACAAGCGGCTTGAACGGCATCGGTGACTTGCTGGTGGCGCCCATGGCTTCACCATATTCGGCGAACGGCGGCGTGAACTACGTCGGCGGCCAGAATGGTTTCTCCGCCTCCAATATCGCCGCGACCGACGACCATCGCTGGTACATTGGCGCCTACTTCCAGGACGACTGGAAAGTGAATACCAGGCTTACGCTGAATCTCGGCCTGCGCTGGGATCTCTTCACGCCCTACGCTGAGACCCGGGGCTTCCAGGCCAACTTCATCCCTCAGGGCGGCAACGGAACCTCCGCCACCTACTACATCTCCAACAAGGGATGCCAGACGCAGCGAGCCGCTTTTTTCAATACCGTGGCTGCCCTCAGCAATATCAACGTCTCCTGCGTTCCCGGCCTCACGCTGGGCAACGATCAAAAGACCAACTTCGCGCCGCGTGTCGGGTTCGCTTACAAGCTCCGGCCAACCTTAGTGGTGCGCGGAGGATTCGGTACGGCCTACGGAGCGCTGGGCAATCTCGGTTACGGCGGCACTCTGGGATTGAACTATCCCTTCGTCTATACCCAGACCGTTCCCGCTCCCGACTCCAATCACCCGCTGCTGGTGGCGCCTAATCAGGCGGCTACCATGGAGACGGCCTTCACCTACTTCAATTTCCAGAACCCGACCGTGCTGGCAAGCCCGACTCCGTACACAACGACACCGGTTTCTTGCTCCACCCTCACCCTCAGCTCTTGCGTAGGAGGTCAATACATCGGTAGCGACTATGTCGGCCTGGCTCTCAATGGCCGCCAGTACAACTACCAGACGCCGCTGGTACAGACGGAGAACCTGACCGTCGAGGATCAGTTCACGCCCCACGACGCGATCCAGGTGGGATATGTGGGCACCCAGGGCCGTCACCTGGATATTCTGGGCAACACGAACAGCAACTCCCTGATCTTGCCCAACGGCACCAACACCCAACTCTACATCCCCTACCCGTACTTCTCGCGCAACACCACTTATGAAACCACCAACGCCAACACCAGCTACAACTCCATGCAGATCACGTATCAGCACCAGATGGGCTATGGTCTCTCGGTGCTCGCCAACTACACCTGGTCCAAATGCATGGGCGACCAGCACGCGCCGCAGAACTCCGAGTTCAACGCAAATTACCGCGCCCAGTGGCTGCCCGGCTTCGGCATCAAGGGCGACTACGGCCTGTGCGATGCCGACGCTACCGATCTGTGGCACGCCGCCGCCAGCTACGACCTGCCCTTCGGCCGCGGCAAGCAGTTTGGCTCCAACATCAACAAGGCCACCGACCTGATCCTGGGCGGGTGGTTGATCAACGGCTTCTATACCTTCCAGAGTGGCCAGCCGCTCACCGTCACCTGCCCCAACTCGACAACCGCCGACTTCGGTTGCTCCGCCAACGTGGTGGCCGGGCAAAACCTGTACGCTGGCCCGCACAACTACACGCAGTGGCTCAACCCCGCTGCATTCGCTCAGCCGCCCGTGGCTACCACCATCGGGCAGCTCGATTACTCGCCGCTCGGTGGTGGCATCCAGCAGGTACGCGGACCGCGCTTCGACAATCTGGATTCGTCGATCCTGAAGAATTTCAAATTCACTGAATCTGCGTATCTGCAGTTCCGCGCCGAAGCCTTCAACACCACCAACACGCCGCCCTTGGCGCAGCCCGGGCAGCTGAATTTCACCAGTTCAGGTTTCAGCAACATCTCGGCCACCAAAAACAGCAACCAGAACAATGGCGCGCGCACGCTGCAACTCGCGCTCAAGCTGTTTTATTAATGTAGTGAGCCCAACATTCATTCTTGGGCTCGGCTCAATGCTGCAAAACCCCGCATCCGCGCCCGTTTCATGGTCCTGATGCGGGGTTTCCTTTGTCACCCTCGCTCGAAGACTTCACTCGAGGGAGAAATGTCTTAGACTGGCCCGTCTGAGGCCGTCGTTTCTTTGAGTCAACCGTAACGACGTCGGAAATGGATCATCCCATGAGCAATCTTCATTTGCAGGCAAGAATCCCTGCCCTTGCAGCTATTTTGCTTCACTTGGGTCTGGCGGGTTCCGCTTTTGCGCTTGCTCAGCATCAGGACCAGACAGCCGCTCCAGCCGATGTCACGCTCGAAGGCACCATCGACGGCTCGCAGAATCAGAGCTATGTCAAGGTTCCGTTCACTGTTCCCGCAGGCACGCGGCGCGTGACCATCGAATTCGATTACACCGGCAGGGAGCAACACACAGCGCTCGATCTCGGCCTGCTCGATCTCACTGAGTTGCGCTGCTGGAGCGGCGGCAACAAGTCGGTGCTCACTGTCGGCCTCTCCGACGCCACGCCGTCCTGCCTGCCCGGCGCGATTCCGGCAGGCACATGGAATGTTCTGATCGGCGTGCCCAACATCCGCCCAGGTGTCGAGTCGCATTACACCATCCACGTTTGGGTCTCTTCTACTGGCGCGGTCGACGCTGAGCCTGAAATCCTGCGCGAGCCGCTGCGCGCGGGTCCAGGCTGGTTTCGCGGCGACCTGCACATGCACACCGCGCACAGTGACGGCCAGTGTCCCAGCCAGTCGGGCAAGATGGTCCCGTGCCCTGTGTTTGTTACCGTCGAGGCCGCCGCTCGCCGCGGTCTCGACTTCATCGCGGTCACCGATCACAATGCCTCGTCGCAATACGATGCCATGCGCGAGTTACAGCCTTACTTCGACAAACTCCTGCTGATCCCCGGACGCGAAATCACCACGTTCCAGGGCCACATCAACTTTCTCGGCAGCACAGACTTCATCGACTTCCGTCTCGACGGCAAAAACGTTCCCGATATGAACGCGCTTCTGCACTCCGCAAGAGATGCCGGCGCCATCACATCGATCAACCATCCCATGTCCCCGAGTGGCGAGATCTGCATGGGCTGTGGATGGAAGCCAACCACTCCCGTCGACATGCATCTGCTCACCGGCGTTGAGGCTGTAAATGGAGGCAGCGAACAGCGCGGAATCTCCGATCTGCCCTTCTGGAACAGGGAACTGAATGAGGGCTGCCGACTGACAGGCATCGGAGGCAGTAACAACCACCGGCCCATGCAACCGCTCGATCAAGCCGGTTCCATCGGCAGCCCGACCACGGTCGTCTACGCCGCCAATCTGTCGACTGCTGCCATTCTCGACGGAATCCGCGCCGGACACGTCTCTATTGACCTTACCGGAACGCAGGACCGGATTCTCGAAGCAAGTGCGAGTGCACACGACCAAACCGCTCACTCTGGCGATTCGCTCGATGCGCCGAATGGCACTGCGGTGCGATTCGAAGTGCACGCTACCGGCGCGACGGGCGGAAGTGTTCTTTGGATTGAGGACGGCCAGGAGATCGATTCTCATTCCAGCGCGATCATCGATGCCGCCGGCACATCCATTCCTCTAGTCTGGACCAGCGACGGACACCGTCATTGGTTCCGCGCCGAAGTAGCAGGAGCAGATGGCAAGCTGTGGCTGATCGCCAATCCCATCTATGTAAACTGGGCCGAGTCCAATGATTGCCGCTGAGGCTCCGTCGCTTCCGCGCTGATTTGCAGCCCGGATGCTCTCGGCAAGACGCGCTTGCTGAAGTGCTTTATGTGTTTCAAATTACAAGGACAGGACAAACTGGCGCTCGACAGGCTACGCTTGAAATCCAGTAATAGAATTTGAGCAATTCGCTGCCAGACGACTTCCCCAGCCCCCAATAGCGTTTGCGCAGCGTGGGCGATGCCCATCAGGAGGGACAGAGTGAAATGTTTCGCTGTGCTGGCGGCTGCCGGCGCGCTGGTTGCAACCAGTTGCTTTGGTCAAGACGTTGACACCCATGCGTTGCAAGCGCTGCACTGGCGGCTGATCGGCTCATTTCGCGGCGGGCGCGTGAGCGCGGTAGCAGGCGTGCCTGGCAATTCCAACATCTACTACTTCGGCACACCGGGGGGCGGAATATGGGAATCGACCGATGCGGGGCGGGTTTGGGAGCCCATCTTCGACAAGGAGCGGGTCGCTTCAATCGGTGCGCTCGCCGTTGCGCCCTCCGATTCCAAAATTATCTATGCGGGAACGGGCGAGCAGACGCCGGGCAATGGCGTCTACAAGTCCACCGATGCCGGCAAAAGCTGGACCCACGCGGGACTTGACCAGACGCGCTTCATCCAGGCCGTGATTGTCGATCCGCATAACCCCGACATCCTGATCGCGGGCGCCAACTCCATCGGCGTGTACGTCTTTTCGCACCCCTATCCGAAGTACGACCTTGCAACTCCGCGCGGTGTCTTCAAATCCACTGACGGTGGCAAGACATGGAAGCAGACGCTCGATAAAGCAGACTGCGCCGGGGTGTTCGATTTGGAAGTTGACCCCGATGACCCGCGAGTTCTCTACGCTTCGCTGCTGATTCCGCGGCCGGAGCCAAGTGTATCGGCTGCGAAGAACACCAGCGCCGCCTCGCCGGACAAGGAACCGGAAGATAATTCGCTGATTTACAAATCCACCGACGAGGGCTCGACGTGGACTCTGCTGGCGTCAAAAGGGCTGCCTGAGACAGGCCGCGGGCGGCTGGGGATTGCGGTTGCTCCGCATACCGGTGGCAAGCGGCTCTATGCCGTGATGAACCAGGGCTTCTACCGGTCAGACGACGGCGGTGCGAACTGGACCAAGTCAACCAAAGATCCGCGCATTCTTGGCAACTCCTACTTCAGCAGGATATTTGTCGACACCAAAAATCCCGACATTCTCTACATGGCGCAGACCTCGCTCTATCGCTCGACCGATGGAGGCCACACCTTTGAGGCGTTTGTCGGAGCGCCGTCGGGCGACGACTTTCACCTGCTCTGGATCGATCCCACTAATCCCCGACGAATGCTTCTTGGCGTCGACCAGGGAGCCATCCTGAGCGTGGATGCGGGCAAAACATGGAGCACCTGGTACAACCAGCCGACCGGCCAGTACTACCACATCACCACCGACAACCAGTTTCCGTATCGCACCTACGCTGCCCAGCAGGACAGCGGCACTCAGTCAGTGCCCAGCCGCAGCGATAACGGAGAAATTACCGAACACGACGACACCTCGGTGGGTGGATTCGAGTACTGCTACATCGCGCCCGACCCGCTGCATCCATATTGGATCTATTCAGGCGGGTGGTTCGGCTCCGTCGTCCGCTACGACAGCAGAACGGGGCAGATTGCAACCGTGTTTGAGAAGGGGACCAAATATCGCGCGGCGCAGATGCCGCCGCTGTTTTTCTCTCCGTTCGATCCGCACACGCTCTACTTCGCCACACAGTATGTAATGAAGACAACCGACGACGGAAAGACCTGGGATGCGATCAGCCCGGACCTGACGGAGTGGAAGGCACCGGCAGATGCGAAGCCCGTACCGGGTGCGCCCCGGCCGCCGGCGATCGAGGCACTGGCAGTTTCACCCCTCGACGCCAATGTGATGTGGGCGTCGACTACTAACCGGCTGGTGCAACTCACTCGCGACGCCGGCGCACATTGGCAAAAGGTGACACCGCCCGGCATCACTGAGCCCTCACAGATCCTATATGTAGAGCCGTCGCACTTCGTTGCCGCCGAGGCCTTTTTGACGGTTGGAACCAGCCGGCAGAGTGTCCCTGCACAGATTCTGCGAACCCGCGACTTTGGCGCCACTTGGCAATCGATCGTGACGGGTCTGCCGCCGGAAGAAAGCGTTCTTGTGGTGCGCGAAGACCCCGTCCGCAAGGGCCTTCTCTACGCCGGGACACTCTCAACCGTTTATGTTTCGTTCGACGACGGCGACCACTGGCATCCGCTCACCCTGAACCTGCCGGCGTCTCAAGTCACTGACATCCATGTGCATGGAGACGATCTCGCAATTTCCACTTATGGTCGCGGACTCTGGATCCTCGATGACATCGCGCCGATTCGCGATCTTACGCCGGACCTGCTCGCCCAGCCGGCGAGCCTGTTGCCGCCCGTGGCTGCGATGCGGGTTCGCTGGGATAACTGGGAAGACACACCGCTCCCGATTGAAACGCCGAGCGCGAAAAATCCACCGGATGGTGTTTTGATTGACTACTACTTGAAGACGGCGCATCCCGGCAAAGCCGAGATCGTCATTCGCGATGCGAATGGCAACGTGGTGCGCAAGTATACAGGCAGCATGAGCGAACCCAAGCTGCCGCCGCCGAATGTTCCCGAGTATTGGTTCGACACAACCAAATCAGTTGACTCGAGCGCGGGGCTGCATCGCTTCGTGTGGGATTTGCGCTACGACTCGCCGCAGGCCCTGCCGGCTTCGTATTACGGGCCGATTCTGCAATACACCGAATACACGCTGGCCGACCATGCGATTCCGTATGAAACACCGAGGCAGCAGCCACAAGGCCCATTGGTGGTGCCGGGAAACTATACCGTCGAGCTAACGGTGGATGGCGAGACCTATAAGCAACCGCTCACCGTCAAGCTCGATCCCCGTGTCCACACATCGGAGGAAGATCTTGAAATTCAGGCAACGCAGGCGCGCCGCATCGTGAGCGGAATGAATGTCTCTTACGCCGAATACAAGAAGCTGGAAGCCCTGACGGATGCGATTGACGAACTCAAAAAGAAGAAGCCCGAGACAGATACCGCCGACATGGATAAGCAAATCAAGGCGGTCTCTGAAGGCACGCATGAGTTGCCCGGCTTGGGCCCGGTGAATCGCGACCTGGGACGCTTGTTGTTCGGCATCGAGTCAGCGGATCAAAAGCCTTCGCTACCGCAGGTGCAAGCAGTGGAGGAGCAGTGCAGTGCGCTGACCAAGGTACTCGCTCTCTGGAAGCAGCTGAACGACGGACTCGCGAAGCAGAATCCGCTCAATCTGCCGGTGGATAACGCGGTGTCTTCGACCGGTTGCATTCAATAGCGAGCCGATCGGCTTTGCACCGAGATTGAAATGTTCGCATGCACCAGGGTGACGGGCACGGCTTCATAGGTTGTCGAAAGACACCGAATGGCATGCGCTTTGTAACAGGGCACGAGTTTACTCGCGCCGATTAGGCCAATAAAATGAGTGCGGGCTTTAGCCCCTGGGGATGTTTTTCGGGCGTCTCGCCGAGCCTGACGAGTTTTTCCGTTCACTTTACTCGTCGCTTGCTATGTTCAACCCGTTCGCGAAGGTTCTCGTTTCATCCTTCGCCCACATCCTCCTCGTCAGGAGAACTATGAAGAGCCGCATCTTTCTCATCGTCGTATCGGTTGTGTCGTTCGCAACCTTCGATTTCGCACAGGTCGATCCCAGTTTGTATTCCGATATGCAATGGCGCGAAATCGGTCCCCTGCGCGCCGGGCGCACGCGCGCCTTGGCGGGCGTGCCAAGCGAGCCTGCCACGTTTTATCTGGGCGCCGTGAACGGTGGAGTATGGAAGACGACCGATGCGGGCGCGACCTGGCACAGCATCTGGGACGACGAGCCCACCGGATCGATCGGCGCCGTCGCGGTGTCGCTCAGCAACCCCGACATTGTGTATGTGGGCAGCGGCGAGGGATTGCAGCGCCCCGATCTGTCAACAGGAGATGGTATTTACAAATCTACCGACGCGGGCAAAACCTGGACCCACCTCGAAGGCCTGCGCGGCGGCCAACAGATCGGCCAACTCGCCATCGACCCCAAGGATCCCAATCGCGTCTTCGTCGCCGTAGAAGGCCATCCATTCGGACCGAACGAAGAGCGCGGTCTCTATCGCACACTCAACGGAGGTAAGACGTTTCAGCGCGTCCTCTATACCAACGATCGCACCGGCGCATCCGATGTCCAGATCGATCCACAGAATCCCAACATCGTCTTCGCCGGCATGTGGCAACGGCAGGAAGCGCCGTGGGAGAACGGGTCGTTTGGCGGCGCGGATGGCGGGCTTTATCGCTCAACCGATGGCGGCGACACTTGGACCAAACTCACCGGCAACGGTCTACCCGATAACATCATGCAAGTGAATTTGACCATATCGCCCAGCGACCCGCGCCGCATCTACGGCGCCATCGCTCCGGTCCATGGCCCAGTTGGTCTCTACCGGTCCGATGATGGCGGCGACCACTGGGTGCACGCGCCGGTCAACGATACTCGGCCTGAAGAACGCATCGGTGGCGGCGATGTCCCCGTCCCAATGGTCGATCCCAAAGACCCCGACACAATTTATGTAGCAAGCATCGTTACTTGGAAGTCGACCGATGCCGGAAAGACTTGGACCGCGTTTCGCGGCTCACCCGGCGGTGACGACTACCAGAATGTTTTCGTGAATCCCAACAACACAAAAATCATCGCCCTGGCCAGCGATCAGGGAGTGATTATTTCGCAGAATGGCGGCGAAACCTGGACCCAGTGGTTCAACCAGGCCACGGCGCAGATGTATCACGCAACCGCCGACAATGCCTTCCCCTATCGCGTTTGCGGCGGGCAGCAGGACTCCGGCTCGGCGTGCGTTTCCAACCGCAGCGACGATGGCCGCATCACCTTTCACGACTGGCACCCCGCCGGCATTGAAGAGTACGGCTACGCCGCGCCCGACCCGCTCGATCCCGACATCGTCTACGGGGGCAAAGTGACGCGCTACGATCGCCGCACCGGCCAGATTCAGGATGTTGAGCCCAAGCCTTTGCACAGTTATCGCGCGCTCCGAACTGAGCCGCTCGAGTTCTCGCCAGTCGATCCGCATAAACTCTACTTCGCCACCAACACGCTATGGCTTACTCAGGACGGCGGCAAGAATTGGAAAGAGGTCAGTCCCGATCTGACCCGCGAAACCTGGGACCTGCCTCCGGTTGTCGATCCATACAAAGACTCACCTGCCGCGAAGGTCACGCGCCGCGGCGTCATCTATGCGCTTGGCCTGTCCCCGCTTGATGGCAACCGCATCTGGGCCGGCACCGACGACGGCCTCATCTGGACCACAACCGATGGCGGCGCGCATTGGAACAACGTCACGCCGCCGGAGTTGAAGCCTTTCTGGAAGGTCTTCAACATGGACGCCGGCCACTTCGATGCACAGACCGCTTACGCAGCCGTAAACACCATGCGTCTCGACGATATGCGTCCGCATCTCTTCCGCACCCATGACGGCGGCAAATTGTGGACCGAGATCGACAACGGCATTCCTGCGGGCGCCGCAACCAGCGCCATTCGCGAAGATCCCAAGCGCAAAGGACTCCTGTATGCGGGTACCGAGACGCAGGTTTATGTCTCCTTTGACGACGGCGATCACTGGCAGTCGCTTCGCCTCAACATGCCTGCGAGCTCAGTCCGAGATCTCGAAGTAAAAGACGACGACCTGATTGCCGCGACTCACGGGCGCGGTTTTCTGATTCTTGATGACGTGACGCCGCTGCGTCAGATCGCAGCTGCCATGGCATCGGAGACTGCTCATCTCTATGCGCCGCAGACCGCTCTCCGCATCCGCAACGACATGAATCCGCCCACGCCCTGGCCGCCCGACATGGCCACCGGCAAAAATCCGCCCGACGGCGCGATCATCGACTACTATCTCGGCCCCGGCATCTCCGGCGTCGTCTCGCTTGAAATAGCCGATAATCAGGGCCAAGTCGTCGCGCGCTTCAACAGCAACGATCCTGTGCCGCCGCTCGATCCGCGCTATCCCGATCCCACATTATGGGCGCGCCCGCCGCGTGTCCTTTCTGCCGAGCCCGGCCATCACCGCTTCCTCTGGGATATGCAATATCCGCAGGTTCCGGGCATGGGCACGGAGCCCGACGACGATATGGCCACGCCCCACGATACGCCTCCTGTCTCTACCGCGCCCTGGGTGATGCCGGGAAGCTACACCGTGCGGTTGATCGCCGGCGGCAAAACATTATCCGAGCCACTCAAGGTTGCCATGGACCCGCGCGTAAAGACGTCTTTCGCCGATCTTGAACAGCAATTCAACCTGGCGAAATCCGTCTATAACGAAATGATCCAGGCCAACGCCGCGCTGCAAGACATCAAAGCATTACGCGAGCAACTCAAGACGCGCTCGGCCGAGCCGCCCGTCGCAGGCGCTGAGCCGTCTATTGAATCCAGGCTCAATGCGATCGCCGGCGCTGAAGGCCCGGCGCGCGGCTTTGGCCGAGGTCCGACCCCTTCGCCAACCCTTGGATTGGTACGTGCGCAGTTAGCACGCCTCGAGCACTCGATTGAGAACGCCGATGTGGCTCCTACCGCCGGGCAGGTTGAGGCCTGCCAGTCCGCCGCCAAACCGCTCCCCGGCCTCATCGAACAGTGGCAGCAGCTCAAGAAGACCGATCTCAAGGCCCTCAACGAGCAACTTGTCCGCCGGCATCTTGCTGTAATCGATCTCGACTCGGGCAAAGCCGGCAACAACAAGAAGGACCAGGTCGAAATTGGCGATGAGGAATGATTTACAATCCGATTCAATCGCGAATCAATTGCGCTTCCCGCCGTTCGACAAAATCCTGAACTCATCGGAGCCTGTGCATGGCCGCCGTCCGCAAATTTCTAGCCGCATCCCTTTGCGTCGCCTTCGCTCTTCCAGTTGCCGCCCAGCATTATCCTGCCGACCTGCTCTCCGGCTTGCAATGGCGCGATGTCGGTCCCATGCGCGGCGGCCGCACCTACGCCGTATCAGGAAATGCATCGCAGCCTGACACCTTCTACATGGGCTCGGTCGGCGGTGGCGTGTGGAAGACCGAGAACTCCGGCCGCACCTGGTTTCCCATCGCCGACGATCCGGTGACCGGAATCCCCATCGGCTCCATCGGCGCAATCGCCGTCGCGCCTTCCGATCCCAACATCGTCTATGTGGGTACCGGCGAGCCCGACATTCGCAGCCAGCACTCCTATGGCATCGGCCTTTTCAAATCGACCGACGCGGGCAAAACCTGGCATTCGATCGGTCTCGCTGCGACGCGCCAGATCGGCAAAATCGTTGTCAACCCCGCCGATCCGAACCTCGTCTATGTCGCAGCGCTCGGCCACGCCTACAAAGCCAACCCCGAGCGCGGAGTCTATCGCTCCACCGATGGCGGCGCGCATTGGAAGAAGATTCTCTGGAGCCAGAACGACCCCGATAACGTTGGCGCCATCGATCTCGCGCTCGATCCGCAACATCCCGGCACCATCTACGCATCGCTCTGGGCAACGCGCCGCCCTCCATGGGCTGTCTATGCGCCGTCGAACATGCCTGGCGGAGGCCTCTACAAATCCACCAACGGCGGCGACACCTGGCATCAGCTCGGCGGCGGCCTGCCCGCTGACGACTTCGTCGGCAAGATCGGCATTGCAGTCGCGCCCAGCAATCCAAATCGCCTCTACGCCGTAGTCGACGATCTCGGCACGTCCATCGCGCGCTCCTATCGCGTTCCCGCTCCCACCGGCCCCAACGCTCCCAAGCCTTCCGGCGGCATTTACATCTCCGACGATGCCGGCGCAACGTGGCGCCTGGTGAACAGCGAGCCACGACTCTGGACCCGCGGATGGTACTTCGAACAAATAGCCGTCGATCCCACCAACCCTGATCGCGCATATAACGTCAACACCGCGACCTATATGACGCTCGACGCCGGCAAAACGTGGGCGCCTGTAAAAGGCGCACCCGGCGGCGACGATTATCACCAGCTCTGGATCAATCCCAGAGACGGCAATCGCATGGTGCTCTCGAGCGATCAGGGCACCGTGGTCTCGGTCGATGGCGCAAAAACGTGGAGCACCTGGTACAATCAGCCCACCGCGCAGATTTATCACATCGCCGCTGACAATCGCTTCCCGTATTGGCTATACGGCGCGCAGCAGGACTCAGGTGCGGTCAGCGTCAGTACGTGGTCGCGCTTCGGCACGCTCGCGTTCGGCAACTGGCTGCCGATCTGCGAAGCAGGCGAGAGCGACACCGTAGTGCCTGACCCCAAAGATCCTGACCTGCTCTACGGCAACGGCGATCAGCGCTGCAACCAGGCACTCAATCTCTCTGCGCCTGAGGGCGGCGAGATGCCTAAAGAAGATGTCGGCGATCCGTATCGCAAAACCTGGACGCTGCCGGAGGTTTTTTCCCCGGCAGATGATGCGCTCTACTATTCCAATCAATTTGTCTTCCGCACGCGCGATCGCGGCAAAACCTGGGTGAAGATCAGCCCAGATCTCACGCGCCTGCACCCTGAGGTGCCGAAGACGCTCGATCCCGTCACCGCCAAAGACATCGACCAGACCATGACCGATCGTTTCGGCGTGGTCTACACCATCAGTCCATCTCCGCTCGATGCGAAGACCGTGTGGGTGGGCACCGACGACGGCCTTATTCATGTAACGCGCGACGATGGCGCGCACTGGAGCGATGTAACGCCGCCGGAGATGACCGCGTGGAGCAAGGTATCGCAGATCGAGGCCGGCCACTTCGATGTCGAGACGGCGTACGCCTCGGTCGATCGCCATCGGCTGGCCGACGATCGCGCCTACATCTATCGCACCCACGACGGCGGAAAAACTTGGGCAAATGTCGCCGACGGAATTCCCGAAGGCGCATTTGTGAACTCGATCAAGGAAGACACCAAACAAAAGGGACTGCTCTACGCCGCAACCGAGCTGCGCGTCTATGTTTCTTTTGACGACGGCGACCATTGGCAGCCGCTCGAGCTCAACATGCCGGTCACGTCGGTCCGCGACATCCTGATCCACGGCGACGATCTTGCCGTTGCGACTTTCGGCCGCGGATTCTGGGTCCTCGATCAAATGTCGGCGCTGCGCCAGATCGCAGCCAACGGCAAACAGATTGAGGCTGCAAATGCCTATCTGTTCGCGCCCGGCGAAACGCTGGCCGTTCACGCGGGCGGCCAGGATGGTACCCCGCTGCCGCACGAGGAACCGCAGGAATTGAATCCGCCTGCCGGCGTCGTGGCTTACTACTGGCTCAAGTCCGCGCCCAGCAGCCCGGTCAAGCTTGAGTTGGTTGACAAGTCCGGCAAGGTGGCTGCCTGCGCGGCCAGCGATACGCCCGTCAAGCCGGTCGACACCGAGGCCATCAACGTGCAGGCTTACTGGGAAGAACCCGCCCCGCCGCCCTCGGCTGCGCCCGGCATGCATCGCTTCGCGCTTAACGTTGTGGCGCCGCGCGGCTTTGGATACGGCCGCCGCCCGCCGCCGCCGCCCGTCGACGCCTGTCATCCAGCCGGAATGCCGGCGTCTCAGCCCGAAGCTGCGCCGGCACGTCCCGGGCGCGGCTCTCAGGGCCTGCAGCCGGGAGAGTACACCGTTCGGCTTACGGTTGACGGCCAGACTTTGACGCAGCCAGTCACCGTCAAGCCTGATCCACGCAAGTTGCCCGCGGGCGCTGCCATTCCACCCGATGACGACGACGATGAGTAAGGTTTCCGGCTCAAACCGGTCGAATCGATCAGCGGTCCATAATGATGTTGTGCGGCCTCGGTATTCTCCGCCGAATGCGTCTTCGTTACTGCTAGAACTGGTCTCATAAATTGTCGTGCGAATAGGCACAACTTCACAGCTTGCTTGAAAAAGCCAACGGATCGGAGTTTTGTATCAGTCCGCCGCCGGAGGACCCCGCCCGCGATGGATAAAACTGGGTGCCCCACCCTCGGCGCGTATTTGTTTTTGCGCCTAGGGTGGGAGACCACGAATCTCAACGGGGCCGTATTTGGTTTGTGTCTTGTTAGGGCGCGAGTTTACTCGTGCCGCGAACGCCTCAAGTTGAACGTCGGGCTTTAGCCCCGGAAGGGCCAATGCATGGGGCAGCATCAATGATGAGATTATTTCTATGGTGCATCTACACATGAAAACTTCGGCAGTCCTCGCGGCAATACTTCTCGCGGTAGCCGTGTCGAGCGCCCAGACCCCGCGCGGATCGCTGCGGGGCGTCATCGTGGACGGCCGCGGCGATCGCATTCCTTCTGCTTCAATTTCTGTTCGCCTGCATGCTTCTTCGCTAATTCGCACTGTCTCGAGCGACGGGCAGGGAAACTTCCGCATGGACGATCTCGAGCCCGGAATCTACCTGGTGAATGTGTCTGCCCGTGGGTTTGCCGATGCCACTGCGGAAGTCTCCATCCAGGTAAGCTCCATCCGCGATATCGCCGTGACCATGAATCCGTCGGTGGTGGTCGAGACCGTGGGCGTCCATGCGCAAAGTTCTTCCATTACCACGCAACCTATGGATGTCTCCAGCCAGGTTCACCAGACCGTGGTTACAAGCCAAGACCTCGAAGGTCTTCCGCTTCCGGCTCGCAGCTTTGCCAACATCGCATATCTCGCTCCGGGAACAGAGCCGGTCGAACCTTCCGATCCCACCAAAGCGCGCATCACCGCCGTCTCAACCGGCGGAAGCTCGGGCCTCAACAACGAGCTCTCCGTGGATGGAGGCGACAACTCCGACGATTACATTGGTGGCTTTCTGCAGAATTTTTCTCCAGATTCCATTCAGGAATTTGCCGTCCGCACCTCACAGGAAGACGCCGACACTGGAGGAACCACCGCCGGCTCAGTCATGCTGACAACGAAAAGCGGCACCAACGAGTGGCACGGAGACGCAGCCTTTTACGATCGGGCCGCCGCTCTCAACGCTCGCTTTCCCATCGAAAATCCGGCGCCCAATCCCAAGCAGCCTTTTTCACGCCAGAACTATGTCGGCACGCTCGGCGGCCCCATCAGGAAAGACAAGCTGTGGTTCTTTACCGCCTTTGAAGGAGTGCACGAAGATGCCAGCATCGCCTACAGCCCGGCGAGCCTTACTCAATTCGACGCCCTTGCGACGCTGGCCTCCGAGGGTTTGATTCCCGGCGTCCCTTCAATCGGCGTTCCACAAAATGTGCCCATACCCTTTCGCGATGACTTCGGCTCTGAGCGCCTCGACTGGGCCCAGTCGAACCAATCGCAATGGTATCTCCGCAGTTCGGTCGACAGTTACACAACCCACAACGACCTGGTGCAACAGGGAACGTTGCCTTCAACCGGCTTGCTTACTCACAACAATTATCTGAGCCTGGTCGTCGGCAATCACTACGCCTTTTCTCCCACGCTTCTTGGTTCCGCGCTCTTCAACGCCAGCGGACTGCACCTGACTCAAACCCGCAACTCCGATCTGGGCTTCGCGCTAGCGTTCCCGTTCAGCTCTACGTCGTTAACGGTTTCAGGTTTCGAGACCTTCGGCGACAATCAATTTGCAACGCCCATCACTTTTTTCCCCTCCGAGCGCAACCAGGAGAAGTATCAGTTCCGCTACGACCTGAGCAGCGATCGCGGCACCCATGCGCTGAAATTTGGCGTGAACTTTATTCATGAGCCGGTGCTCGGCGGAGCATTCCCAGAGAACACCGAGACCCTCTATCAATTCCCGCAAAATCCAACCTATTACCTCAACAATCCGTCGCAGTTCACCGCCGATATGAACGCAGGGGCTTCGACCTCAAATCTCGGCGGAGCATTCTCCCAAAACATTCAGCGCCTTGCATTCTACGGGCAGGACTCCTGGCGCGTGACTCACGGGCTGACGTTCAATTACGGGTTGCGTTATTCGACCACCTATGGGCTCTTCATCGGTTCCGATCGCAGCCAGACCCAGAATCCCGGTTACATCACGCTGGCCGCGCTTGGCATTCCACTCGTCAAAAGCGCACCGCACGACGATCGCAAGCAGTTTGCCCCGCGAATTGGCTTTGCCTGGTCACCCGGGGGCAAGGGCACGACCGTCTTGCGCGGCGGCTTTGGGTTGTATTTCAACGACCTGGCGCAGAACGGATGGGCCACCGCATTTCAGGCCGTCAACAAGTCGCCCGGTTCCTGCGTCGACCCGGTCGCGAATCCGAATGGCTCTGAGAATGCCGGTTGCGTTCCCGGCCACTCCTCCGGCGGAACCGCCAATCTCATCGATTCCGGGTACAGAACCCCTTACGCGATTCATATTTCCGCCGGCGCGCAACATGCCTTCAGTGCAAATTGGTCCCTGGGCGCCGATTTCGTCCACGAGCAGGGCGACCACGCGTATCGCGCCTACACTTACACCGGCGGCACAAACCTGTTTACTCCCGAGCTTGCGCTTTCCAGCCCCGAGCAGGCCGATGTCGTTCCCGACGTGAATGTCTTTCACTCCGACAATCGATCCAGTTACAACGGATTACTTGTCCATCTGCAAGGCAACGTTTCTCGCCGTCTGAATCTGGTGGCCAACTACACATTATCGAAGGCGCAGACCTGGGGTTGCGTTCTTGGCGAACTCTTCGATTACGTCAATGGTGTCTGCAATCCGCTCGACGCCTTCGGCCCGGGCGACTACGGCCCTTCGGGCGAAGATGTTCGCCAGCGAGCGGTTCTTGCCGGTACCTGGCATGCGCCGGCAAGTTTTGAAGTGAGCGGGTTATCGCAGGCTGAAACTGCCCGTCCCTTCACCATCACCACCGCGGACAATCGCGAACGGATAGCAATCAATGGAATTCCCACTGTATTGGACCAGTTCCGCGGAACTCCCTACATACAAACTGACCTGCGCGTGAGCCGGCCGGTAAAGTTGGGCGAACGCTGGACCGTGAAGCCATTCATCGAGTTCTTCAATCTGTTCAACCGCAACAACCCCGGCGCAAATTATGTGACCAACATCGCTACGCTTCCAGTGCCGGCCGCAGAGGCGGCAACAGGAAATGTCACCGACATCTGCACCAATGCAGACTGCACCACCTCGGCGCCGATCAGCAGCCCAAGCCAGTTGCGCCTCGCCGGTGGCGCTTTAGGAGACTTCTTTGGCCCTGGCACTACAGTTGGTATCCCATTCGCTGCCCAACTGGGCGTGCGCGCGACTTTCTAGCACTCAGCCGGGCACGAGCATTCCCCTGACAAACCACGTCGCGCTGGGCCGAGGCGACGTGGACATCAAGGTGAACGGCTAGCAGGCGACCAGTAACAAAGTCCTCATCGACGGCATCCAGGTGAATTCCATCGGCGCCAATTCAACACCAAATATCCCCGTACCTTCGATTGACGCGGTCGAAGAGTTCATCGTGCAAACCTCGCTTGACGGCGCCACGCAGCGGCGAAACATGGGCGGAAACGTGGCGCTGGTAACCAAGTCGGGCGGAAACAATCTGCACGGGAGCGAATTTGAGTTCTTCCGCAACGACGCGTATGGCGGTCCATGAGTGTTTCAGAGATTTGGTACGAAGCGGAT
>Ga0335072_10004954_pt1 | contig 19670 bp, 26 predicted proteins | sample Lox_Sample_21_FD_206725 | JGI IMG/M metagenome (GOLD analysis project Ga0335072, IMG submission 206725) | Soil microbial communities from Loxahatchee National Wildlife Refuge, Florida, United States - Lox_Sample_2.1 | ecosystem: Environmental > Terrestrial > Soil > Wetlands | place: USA...
AAGTGGTCTCGAACGGATTGCCGGAGTTGGCGACCAAGAGGATCTTCTTGAAGCCCTTCTGAGCGGCGACATACGTCTCGACGGCCTCGGCCGCCGGAATCCCACCGGTGAGCGGGAATGCCGTGGAGGCGGTCATCTCGTCCAGCGACAAGGCGTCCTCGTCCACGACCGGGATGCCCGCCGCTGACAGGGACTGGACCATGCTCGGGCCGAGGATGTCGATTCCGGCCGCGAGCTCGACGACCTTGTCCGAGATCATCTGGCGGACGCAGGCGGCGGTGGCATTCGGGTCATCCTGGCTGTTGCAGTAGTCGACGACGACCTTGTGACCGTTGATCCCGCCCTGGGCGTTGATCCCCGCGGCGGCGGCACGGACCGCCGCCACTTCGTCACCCGCGTTGTAAATCGAGGTGTTGGTTGGCTCGATCACACCGATGTTGATCGCGCTTCCGCTGGATGCGGACCCGGTGTTGGCCGCGCTGGGGCTGGACCCGGTAGTCGATCCGGTGCTGCTGCTGGTGGAGGAGCTGCATGCGGTGGCGATGATGGCAAGCGCGCACATTGCGGCCCCGGCTGCGAGTCTCTGGCCCTTCGGTCTGTTCATGAAGACACTCCGGTGTTCGGGAGTTGTTGGAATTTCATGGATAGCGGGGTTAGTGCGAGCGTCGATGCGGTCCGGCTTGGGGTGTGCCGGCGCTATTCGTCGGCGTCCTCGGCCCCTTCTGCCGGACCGCCGGCGGAAAGATAGGTGCTCTCGATTTCGTGAAGACGCGCCTTGAGATCAGCGGCGGCGCCCTGGATCACCACCCGGCCGCGGCGGATCACGTATCCGCGGTCGGCGAATCCGAGGACCTTCCGGACGTGCTGCTCCACGAGCAGAACGCCGAGTCCGGCGTCGGCCGCCTGGCGGACCGCCCGTAGCAGGCGATCCACCGCCAGGGGAGCGAGGCCGAGGGAAAGCTCGTCAGCGAGCAGGAGCCTTGGCCGCCTGCTGATGGCCCGCGCGAGGGTCAGCATCTGCTGCTCGCCGCCGGACAGCAGGCCGGCCTTCACCTTCCAGCGGCTCCGGAGCTCCGGGAACAGCTCGATGGCGAAGTCGATGTCGCCCCTGCCGATCTTAAGGTTCTCTTCGGTGGTGAGGCCCATGAACACGGACCTCTCTTCTGTCACGAAGCCGAGACCGTTGCGAGCCCGCCTGTGCAGCGGGGCTCGGCTGGGCTTGCCATCGATGACGACGTTGCCGCCGAGGGCGGGTATGTCCCCGGCGAGCGTCAGCAAGGTGGTGGTCTTGCCCGCCCCGTTGGCGCCCAGCAAGGCGACTACCTCGCCCGGCATGACCTCGAGGTCGATCCCGTGGACGACGGTGATCGATCCGTAGCCCGCCTTGAGTTGTTCAGCCCGAAGCAAGGTCGACTCCACCAGAACTCCTTGGCTGTTCGTCGTCCGACTGTTCCGCCGCCCGGTCAGATCCGCACCCGCGAAGTCTGAACCGCCGTCGCTGCCGATCTCCGGATACGGGCACCGTATATCAAAGAGTGGAAGAGGTCAACTATTTAATTAAGTACAATCTTCATGAGCTTCCCACGGCCCGTGAGAAGACGTCGCCCGGGGCGGCCAGCGAGCCGTCCGCGCTGATCACGCCCCGTGCGACCAGCGTGGTCACGACCACCTGCCCGTTTCGACGCAGGGTCTGGAAGGTCGCGGGCGCGGCGAGATCCGGGTCGCCCGTCCGCAGCGCGGCTACCTCGGCCCGTAGCGCCTCCTGCACGGCGGCGATGCCCGCCGCGTCGATGATGTGGCCCGCCGCCGACAGGCTCGCGCGAAATCCCGCCAGGAGATGGCGCAGCCGCCGGCTTCCCCCGGCCTTATGCAGCTCACGGCGATAGGCGTAGGAGAGACGGGAGAAGTCCGCGTTGGACACCGGGCTGACGAGCGCGGCGTCGCCAACCGCAGCCAGCCTGTCAAGCTCCGCCTGGTCCGCGGCCCCGGTGACCTGCCGGATGGCGAGGCTGGCGAGCAGGCCGTAGAGCTCGAAGCTCTCGTGAATGAGGGCAGCATCGAGGGGCGAGACCCGGAATCCACGATAGAACTCGGTGCTGACCAGCCCCTCCCGCTCGAGTGCCGCGAGCGCCTCTCTGACCGGAATCCTGCTCACGCCCAGTTCGCCGGCGATCGCATCGAGGTCGATGCGATCGCCGCCAGCGAGCGTCCCGCTGAATATTCGTCTGGCGATGAAGTCCTCGACATCCCGGCTGACCCGGTCCCGGGCCAGCCGGGTGCCGGAGGCTGCCGCCCCACCAAGGCTTGTCATGAAACAGATTTTAGATCTGATATCCAAATAATGCTCACCGCCGCGCCGCGGAATCCGTCCCTGAGACGAGGGAATGACGTGCAGACCGAGATCCAGGTCACCGGCATCGGTGGCCAGGGGGTGCAGTTCGCCACGCGGACCATCGCCGCCGGCGCCATGGCGGCGGGCCGAACGGTCATGCTCACCTCCGAGTTCGGCGGGGAGATGCGGGGCGGCATATCGACCGCGACGCTGATCGTCGGCGACCCGCCGCTGCAGGCACTGCCGGTGGTTCCGACCGCGGCGGCCGTCGTCGCATTGCATGACAAGTACTGGCCGCTGGTCGAGCATCGGCTTCGCCCCGGCGGACTGCTGCTCGTGAACTCCTCGCTGTGGGAGCGGCCCCTGCCCCCGCGACTTAATATCGTGCGAGTGCCGGCCACCAAGCTGACCCTCGCGGGCGGCTTTCCCATGGGAGCGGGCCTGCTCCTCGCCGGGGCGTTCGCGACGCTGACCGGGCTGGCGACCATCGACGACATGTGCGCGGCGATGGAGCGTCTGCTGCCGGGATATCGCAGGCAGCACCGGCCGTCGAACATCGCGGCCCTGCGGGCCGGGGCCAATCAGGTCGCCGCCGACAGCATTCCCCTGCTCGCCGCGCCGCCATGGCGAGCGCCCGCAGTCTCCGGCAGGGCCGGAGGTGCCCGGTGACCGCCGAGCCCTACCGGGGCACGGTCACGATCGCGAGCGACCGGTGCAAGGGCTGTGAGCTGTGCATCGCAGCCTGCCCGCCTCGGGTGCTGTCGATGTCTGATGACGTCAACGAGTCCGGGTACCGCTACCCGTTGCTTGCGCCGGGCTGCATCGGCTGCTCCCTGTGCCACGCCGTCTGCCCGGACTTCGTCTTCGACGTGTACCGCTTCCCGAGGCCACGCGCGGCGGAGGATGGGGTGACTATCGCACGATCACCCTTGCCTCGTACAGCAGGTCCTCAGCGCTTAGCGCTCGGATGACGCGGACGCGGTCTCAGCGGCCCGGGCTTCCGTGGCCTGGGCCAGCGCGTTCCACACCTTGCTGAGCATGATGTGCGGCTCGACTGGGGGATTTTCCTGTTCGGGCTGGTCCAGCAGCGTCGGGAAGAAACCGCGGCGGTCGGCGAAGATATTCAGCATGAAGCAGCCTTCGGGGCCCGCCTCCTCCGGACCGTAGACCGATCCCTTCTCCTGCAGCCGGATATCGCCCGGGTGGTACCACTTCTTGCCCACCCGCAGCGAGCCGCGCAGGATGATCGACATGTAGTGGGTCTTGTGGTAGTGGACGGGGAACCGGTAGTTGGCTGTCACCTCCATGGGGAACACCGCGGGCTCGTCCTCGCCGTCACCGAGGAAGAAGCCCGCGAATCGCGTCCCGTCGTCCATGATCGTGAACTCGGGATCGTCGAGGCTGGTCTCGTATCGTCCTCGCCCGGTTCGCTCCATCGCGTGCTCCTCCGCGTCGCAGTTAGTGATGCCGATCAATCGAGGAAGTCGGGCTCCTCGTCAAGGAGTACGTCCCACAGGCAATCGAAGTTGATCTTGGCCACCTCCGGGGTCCCGACCTGGCTCGCCGTCAGCGCCGCGCTGGCCGGCTCGATGAGCTGCGGCGTTCCCGCGGCCTCGGCGAGCAGCTGCACTCCGCAGGCCCGGTCCATGGCCAGGTACCACCAGGCCGCTTCCTCCACGGACCCCCCGACGGTGAGCAGGCCATGGTTACGCAGGATGCAGGCCTTCCGGCCGCCAAGCGCCTCGGCGATCCGGTCACCCTCGGCCTCGTCGAACACGACTCCGGTGTAGTCGCTGAATACCGCGTGGTCGTCATAGAAGGCACAGGCGTCCTGGGTAAGCGGATCGAGGGGGCGTGCGAGTGCCGACCATGCCTTTCCGTACAGCGAATGCGCGTGCGCCGCGGCCAGGACGTCCGGGCGAGCCTTGTGGATCCGTGAGTGGATCGCGAAAGCCGCCCGGTTGAGCACTCCATCTCCGGCAAGCACCCGCGCGGAATCGTCGATGAGCAGCAGATCAGAAACACGAACCTTGCTGAAGTGCTTCCTGACCGGGTTAACCCAGAAGCACGAGTCGCAGCCCGGATCGCGAACAGTGATGTGACCGGCGGCACCGTCAGCGGTGTCGAAGCGGGCGAGCAGGCGGAATGCGGCAGCCAGGCGCTCCTTGCGGTAACGCCGTTCCCGTTCGATGGCATCGCCCGCCAGGGCCGCGATGGCCGTCGAGGTCTGCTGCATCTTCGCCTCCCTGCTGGCCATGCGCTTCACAATCAAGTATAAAAATATCAATAGTTAAATAAATCGTCAATGCAGGCAGGGCGGCCATGGACTACTCAGCAGCAGCCGGGGAACCCCTCGCGACGGCTCCTGATCCGCTGGTCGACGAACTCGGACCGGACCTAGCGGCCGAGGTGCCGTACCCGGGACGTCCGCCGCTCGTGCTGCGCCCCCGGGGCGGCGAGCTAGCTCAGAGCATCGAGGCGGCGAGCCAGTGGTTCGCCGACCGGACGGCGGTGATCGACTGGCTGCTGGTCAGGCACGGGGCGCTGCTGCTGCGCGGCTTCCCGGTCCGCGACACGGACGCGTTCACGCGGCTCATCTCGCACTACCGGCCGCACGCGGCCGGCTACGTGGGCGGCGCGACCCCGCGCGCGGCGATCAAGGGAGCCGTCTACGAGGCCACTCAGGTGCCGCGGCAGGTGACCATACTGCTGCACCAGGAGATGGCCTATCTCAAGGACTACCCGGTCAAGCTGGCGTTCTTCTGTAACTCAGCGCCGGACACCGGCGGCGCCACCACCGTCGGGGACTTCCGGCACTTCACGGCCGGGCTGCCAGGACGGTTCCTCACGGACCTCGCGGAGAAGGGAGTGACCTACCACCGCAGCTTCCGGGTTCCCGGCGTGCCGCACCCCAGCGATGGCAAGCCGCTCCCCTATCACGCCGACCTGTGCCAGGGATTCGGCACGACCAGCCGGTACGAGATCGAAACAGCGTGCAAGCGCCTCGGCATGAGCTGGGAATGGGAGCCCGACGGCAGCTTCACCACGCACCTGTCACGGCCCGCCTTCGCCGAGCACCCGCTCACGTCTGAGCGCGTGTACTTCAACCACATCTTGACGCAGATCGTCGATCCGCGGTGGCTGGGCGACGAGGCATATGAGACCTACCTGGACGTCTACGATCGGGCCGGACGCACCCGTCCGTACCACGTCACCTACGGCGACGGAACCGGCATCGACATGGCGGACCACCAGCTTGTGGCCGACGGCCTCGCCGCGGCGACGATCGCACCCGGCTGGCAGGCCGGCGAGGTGCTGCTGATTGACAACATCTACACCGGCCATGGCCGCCTTCCTTTTACCGGCCACCGCGATGTGCAGGTCGCGCTGATCGACTAGCGGCTAGTCCTGGCCAGTATCAGGTACCCGCAGCCAGGCCGCGCTGACCTGCTCCTGCCACCTGGCAGGCCGCCGTTCGAGGAAGGCGGCGACGCCCTCGGCCGCGTCGGCGCTGCCGGCGCACGCTTCGAATGCCGCACGCTCCCTTTCCCATGCCTCGTACGGCCCGGACACCTGGCTGTCCCACAGCAGCCGCTTGGCCAGGCCCAGCGCAAGCGGCGCGCCGTCGGCGGCAACCTGCGCCACCCAGCGCGTCGCGGCGTCGAGGACCTCACCGGCAGGCAGCGCCTGGTGACAGAGCCCCAACTCAGCGGCCTCACGTCCCAGCAGGGTGCGGCCGGTGAGAACGAGGTCAAGCGCGGCCGGGAGCCCGACAATCCGCGGCAGCAGCCAGTTGGCGTTGGCCTCAGGAACCACGCCCCGCCGGACGAACGGCAGCCCGACCTTTGCGTCCTCGGCGATCAGGCGCAGGTCGCAGTGCAGCGAGAAGGTCATGCCTATCCCGACGGCGTGACCGTGTAGCGCGGCCACGACCGGCTTGCGGACCGCCGAGGGCCACAGGAGCTGGCGCGGCGCGGGCGGTTCGCGATCCTGTTCACCGCCCGGGCGGAGGATGTCGCGCCCGGACAGATCCGCGCCCACGCAGAAGTACGGCCCGTTGCCGCTGACGACGACGCCGCCCACCGCGTCGGTCTGGTCGCACCAGGCGAGGGCGGCGCTCATGTCCTCGCTCATCTGGAGCGTCCACGCGTTGCGCTCCCGCGGGCGGTTGAGCAAGACCATGGCGACACCACTGTCGAGGAGGACCTCGATGGTTTCGAGCTCGGGCGGCCGGACAGTCACGGCACATCCAGGATGCCGACCGTGACGTCCACCCCGAGCAGTTTGGGGCCTGAGCCCGACTGTCCCGTTAGATCCGCGATGGCCACCATGGTCGGCATGTCAGCGTTCCCCTCAGAAGTCCGGGCCGCCAGCCCGGCAAGTCAGCGACGTCAGCGCGGTGGGGGGGTTGTCCGGGTGACACTTCCCTTGCCCGGCTCGACCGGGTCGACGCGGATCCGCTCCAGCCGCAGCTCGCTGATTCGCCAGCTTCCGTCAGAACCGCGCCGGTACCGCTCGTGATAGTGCCCGTAGCCCTGGAACGCGCGGCCGTGGTCAGGGTCGTCGACCCAGTCGTACATGGCCCACACGCCGGTCGCGTTCGAATCGTCGGCGATGCTGATCTCGGGCATGTGCCCGTGGTGCACGCTGACCGCGGTCGCCAGCCGCTCGCTGATGAACGCCACGAACGCATCCGCAGAAGTGATCGCAGGAGTCGATGACTCGAAATAGAACTGGAGGTCATCGGTGAACACGCCGCGCAGGGCGTCCCACTGCTTGCTGTCGATGAACCGGAAGTACCGCGCCTTGAGCTGCTTGATGTTCTCGACCTGGACGATCGCCTCGGCGTCCGCAACGTTCACGCCCCGTTCTCCTCTGCCAGCTGCGGCATGACTTCCGCGTGGAACAGGTGCAGCGACTCCCAGGCGACCTCCGGGTCGAGGCCCCCCACCAGGGGGTGCAGCTGCACGTCCGCGTCCGGGCCGAGGCCGCGCAGCAGCTCCACGCATTCCTTCGGCGTGACAATCCGGTACGCGCCGCTGGCCCGGAGCTCGTCGGGATCGGGCGTCGGCCGGAAACCCGTCCGCGCCGATGCCCCCAGCCGGGTATAGGCCTCGTTCTCGTGCGCGGCGTAGCGGCGGATGCGCGCCCAGGCCCCATCCGGGTCATTCGCCACGTGCAGCAGGCGCAACTCGTGCCCCGGACCGGGATACCAGCCTGGCGGCTTGCCCAAAGTGGCGCACTCACGCAGGTAGGCGTCCAGGAAGCGGCGCGGTACCGGGTCGAAGCCGTCCGCCATCCGCGCCGCCTGGCGCGCCGCCCGGACCGAGGAACCGCCGAGCGCGATCGGGATCGACCGCCCTCGGTACGGGCGGGGACGGACCCGGGCCGGCCGCCCGTCGATGTCGAACTCCTCCCCAGTCCACGCGGCGCGGAGAATCCGCACGTTGCGGTCGACCAGCGCGACCCGGTCGCCGACATCGCGGCCGAACATCGTGAACTCGTACGGCACGTACCCGGCGCCGACGACAAGCTCAACGCGCCCCCGGCTCGCGATATCGAGCACCGCGAGGTCCTCGGCGATGCGCAGCGGCTCATGCAGCGGAAGCACGATGACCGAGAACCGTATCGCGAGCCTGGCGGTCACCCCGGCGACCACGCCGCCCATGACAATCGGCGACGGGAGGTAGCCGTCCTCGCTCGCGTGATGCTCATGGAACCGCACACCCGTGAAACCATGCCGCTCCGCCCACGCGCACTGCTCGATACAGGCCTGGTACAGCTCCTCCGCCGACGGCCCGAAACCCGGCGCCCGCAGATCGTACTTCAAGTAGAAGCGCATGTGGCCGCCCTCGCCTATCCGGACCTAATCAGATTAATATGTTATATACTTTTGACGCCTGAGCGATCGCGATCAGAAGAGGGCGATCGGAGTCGCGGGACTGCCGTCGCGCCACGGAAGCGCATCGGGCCGGACCGAACATGAACGTCCACCGGACCGCCGATCCCCGGACGTCCGCCAGGTCCTCCAGCGCGCTGGGGTAGTCACTCATAAATTAGATTGATAATTAAGCTTCTCTATCTACATGGGATGCTGACACGAGGCGTAGGCGAAGTCAAGGGACTGGCAGTACTGACCCGCGAGTTGCGGCCTCGCCGAGCAAAGGCCTTCGTCACCACGCGACAGGGTCTGCTTGTCTCTTGTGTCTCGGGAGAAGGAAGGGATTCAGGGGACTTCCGGGTCGCCGCCGACGACGCGCGGCTCGCCGCGAACTTCACCCGGCTGGGTATTCATCACGGCTCCGGGCCGACCGAAACGCTGCCCCACCTGGTTGGCATCCAGCGGGCCGCGCGTCTGATCTACACGCGTGAGCAGGTCTCCGGCGCGCGGGCCGCCGAGATTGGCCTGTACGACGAGGCGCCGCTGGCAGTGCGTTCGGTGCGCGCCACCCTGCGGCGCGAGCTGCTGGCCGCGCTTCCCGCGGCGATGGACCATGAGAACGGCGAGCAGATAAGGATGAGCCGGACCCCGGACGCCCGAGCGGGTATCCGCGCGGCCGTGAGCGGCGCGAGCCGCTGACCGGGCGGAGTAAACAGTGAAGGGCCGGACCGACAACCAGCCCGCCGCGCCGAAGACCGGCCACCGTGATCATGTTCGGGGCCGCGATCTAAATAGATAGATTATTGACACTAGACAGATAAATGTTAGTCTACGGTCAGTCGACTGTCGCATCGCTCAGTAGGCCCATTCGGGCATTGCCGGGGCCACCCGGTTCCCAGCACCGCGGACTCACTGCACTCTCAACCGCGGAGCCGTGTCGCGGCGCCCGCGATGCGGGCCTCCCGCGTGATCGGCGGAAAGGACGGACGATGAAGACGAGAGCGGCCGTACTCCGGGAATCCCCCGGCGCCTGGAGCGTAGAAGAGGTCGAGCTAGACGATCCGCGGGACGGCGAAGTCCTCGTGGAGATGGTCGCCACCGGGCTGTGCCACAGCGACCACCACCTGGTCACCGGCGACCTTCCGGCTCTGCACCTGCCCGTCGTCGGGGGTCACGAGGGAGCCGGCATAGTGCGCCGGACCGGGCCCGGGGTCACCGGTCTCAACGAGGGCGATCACATCATCACCTCCTTCATCCCGGCGTGCGGGCGGTGCCGCTGGTGCGCGACGGGCAGGCAGAACCTCTGCGACAACGGCGCCCTGATCGCCGTCGGCAACCAGCTCGACGGCAGCTTCCGGATGCGGACCGGCGACGGGCACGACCTCGCGACGTTCTGCGTGCTCGGGACCTTCGCCGAATGGCAGGTTTACGACCAGCTGTCGTGCGTCAAGGTCGACCCGGACCTTCCCCTTGACGCGGCCTGCCTGGTCGCGTGCGGCGTCCAGACCGGCCTGGGCTCGGCCACCAGCGCCGGCGAGGTCCGCCTGGGCGACGTCGTCCTGGTGGTCGGCGTCGGCGGGGTCGGCATGAACGCCGTGCAGGGCGCGAGCCTGGTCGGCGCTGAACATGTTATCGCCATCGACCCGGTGCCTAACAAGCAGAAATGGGCGCTGGACTTCGGGGCGACCGAGTCCTTCGAATCGATCGCGGCCGCCGGCGACCGGGTCCGGCACCTGACGAACGGCCAGGGAGCCGACGTTTGCATCCTCACCGCGGGCATCGTCACCAGCGAAATGTTCAGCCAGGGCCTCGCCGCGATCCGCAAGGGCGGCACCCTGGTCGCCACCGGCATGAGCACGGTCAGCGACAACGCCGCGATCCACGGGCTGAACTCCACGAACCTCGCCTCCCTGCAAAAGCGCATCCAGGGATCCCTGTACGGGATGAAGTCCCCCCGCGAGGCGATGCCGAGCTTGCTGAACATGTACCGGGCCGGCAAGCTCAAGCTTGACCAACTGATCACCCAGCGCTACGCCCTGGACGATATCAACGCCGCCTACCAGGACATGAGTGACGGCAAGAACATCCGCGGCGTGATCACCTTCGGAGGCTAACCCCAAGGCCGGTTAGTTTAGGTGGCTTCGTTTCGTGTCAAGTTTGGGATGGCGATGTCGGTGGTGACGTTGCAGGCGGCGGACTGTGCCGCCGATCTTTCCGGCCAGGTCGGTGACTGCTCCCGCAGTGGCGACTGCGGCCAGGATGACCTGGTCGCGGGTGGCGTTCAGGGCGACGGCGAAGCTAGCCCGAGCGGGGACTGTCCGATGGCCTGCCCGTTATCGTGCCCACCGTGGAGCCTCGGCGAACTGGACGCCGCGCTGCCGCCCGGAACCGCCCGGGTCAGCCCGGCGGGCCGGCGCGCTGTCCTGGACGAGCGGATGCGCCAGGCCACCCGGCTGCAGCGGGCGTGACGCCGCCGCGCACCTCTGCTACACGACCGCTCCGGCGCTCACGTGGATGAGCTGCCCGGTTATCTGCCGACTGGCCGAGCTTCCAAGTCATCCTTACCCGATAGGTCTCCGGCCCGTGAGCTCAAGGTGGACGGAAAGATGAGCGCTGACAACGACACCAGGGTTTTCGCGGTCTCTCCGGAAGCCGCCTCCCGGATCGAAGCCCGTTATCGCAAGCTCTCGCCGCGATCCGGGGAGGCCTTCGAGCGCCACGCCCGGCTAATGCCGGCCGGCGTGCCCGGCGGGATCACGCAGAGCTTCCCCTATCAGCTCTACATCTCCCGGGGGGACGGCTGCCACGTGTGGGACGCCGACGGTCGCAAGCTTGTCGACCTCGTCTACGGGGACTGGCTGTACCCGCTCGGCCACAACCACCCCGCGGTGACCGCGGCGATCGCCGGCCAGCTCGTCAAGGGCCCCACCTTCTGCATCCCAGACCCCGACCTGGGCTACGAGGCCGCCTCACGGCTGCTCGCCCGGTTCCCCTGGCTGGACATGATCCGGTACACCGCCTCCGGCACCGAGGCCACCTTGATGGCCACCCGGCTCGCCCGCGCCTACACTCACCGACCTAAGATCGCCAAGATCGCCGGCGGCTACCACGGCGTCCACGATGCCTCGATGATCGTCAACATGCGCACCCGGGACCCCTTCGTCACCCCGCAAGGCCTGATCCCAGGCACCGAAGACAGCGTGGTCCTGCTGCCTTACAACGACATCGAGACTTCGCTTAAGACCATCGAGACCCACGCCGACGAACTAGCTGGCATCATCATCGAGCCCATGATGGGCGGCAGCGGCATGATCCCGGCCAGCCGGGAGTACCTGGAGGCGCTGCGGGACATCACCCGCCGCCTCGGCATCGTCTTCATCATGGACGAGGTCGTCACCTTCCCCTACGGCCCGGCCGGCATCCAGGGCGCGTTCGGCATCGAGCCCGACATCACCACCTTCGGAAAGGCCATCGGCGGCGGAACCCCGCTGGGCGCCTTCGCCGGGACCGAACTGATCATGAGCCTCATGGACAACCGACTGCACGAGGGCAACCCACCCGTCCGGCACGCCTCCACCGTCGGCGGTGCCCCGCTCTGCCTCGCCGCCTCCATCGCCGTCCTGGATACCCTGACCGACGATATCTACCGGCACCTGCACGCCCTCGGCGACCGGCTCCGCTTCGGTGTCGGCGAGATCGCCGCCAAGCACGATGTCCCACTGCAGGCGACCGGCGCCGGCCACTTCTTTGCCCTGCACTGGACCCCGGTCCCGGTCGTCGACTTCCTCACCGCGATGACCTCAGACCGGATTCTCATGAACCACGTCCTGATCGCGCTCTACAACGAGGGCTACATCCTCATGTCGCCCCACGCGGGCACGCTGAGCGCGCCCATGACGGACGAGCACGTCGACGGTCTGCTCCAGGCCATCGAAGACTCGCTTGCCGCCTGCGGGCTCATCAAGGCCTGAGCCATTCCGCCGCAGGAAAGGAGGGGACACGTGTCCGGTTCTAAGCTGATCTACCTGGCCCGGCGAAACCCGCGACTGAGCCGGGAGCAGTTCATGCGGCGGTGGCGCCAGCACGCCGCGTTCTCGATGGGACTGGCCCGCTGGTCGGCGATCCAGCGGTGCGCCTACTGCGACGTGCTGCCGCCGTCTCCCGGTATCCCGTGGGCGGTTGAAGGCTACGATGGCGTCGCGGACATCTGGTTCCGCGGCGACGCCGCCCCCGCCGACCCGGAGGACCGGGCCAGGCTGAGCGCCGACGAGATCGAGACCTTTTCTGATTACGTCTCGGCGTTCGCGCTGCACACGCGGGAGGTGATCGTCAAGCCGGGCGGCGGGACCGTCAAAGCCACCCTATTCGTCCGGAACACGGAGCCGGGCGGCCCCGGGGGCTTCGCGGCCCGCTGGGCCCGGCACGCGGACCGGGTGCTGAGCCTGCCGCGGGCGGACCTGGTCCGCGGCTACACGCGGAACACCGCGGACCGGACGGGGGAATGGGGCAATGCGAAGCTGCCTTTTGACGGCGTGGCCGAGTACTGGTTCGAGACCGTCGAGGGAGTCAGCGAGTTCTTTGCCGACCCGCAGGTGTGGGAGATGTACGCCGGCGGCGTCGAGCGATACGGCGCGGGCAGCTCGAACCTGTTCGTGGTGACCAACGAGGTCGTGATGTATGACCGAGCGCTGGCAGAATGACCGCGCCGTAGCCATTCTGCACGGTGCGCAAGAAGCACGGTGAACGAGATGCACGAGTGGGACGTGCGTGCTCAGAACCGATGGGAGGTAATAGGAAAAGGAGGATGCCGGTTCCTGCTGTCCTGATCGACTGGCCCAATGCCGAGATGGCGGTGCTACGGCTTCCTGGCGGACCCGCTGACCGCGTTGACCCACGACGTGCGGGATGAACTGTCCGCCGGGCTGGCGGAGGCCGCCGCCAGCAGGCAGGCGCGGGCGGTGATCCTCACCGAAGCGGGCCGGGCCTTCTGCGCCGGGGTGGACATCGCCGGATCGGTCGAGTGCGGCCAATGCTGAACCCGTCGAGGGCCTTGGCCCGGTAAAAGTCACCCGCTGTCACGAATTCCCCCGCGTGACGTGCCCTGGCTCCACACGATGGAGGTGTGGCGCGGGTTCGGCCGGACCCGCGACGACGGCCTCGCCTTGCCGCATCCGCCGGACGGCCGAGACCGCCCGGCCGGCGGATGCGGCAGCTTATCCTTGTACCTGGACGGCGTTGATGGGCTGGCTCGACAGCAGCGTCTGCTGGCCGTTCCCCACTTGCACGAGCCAGTAGTTCGCCTCGGAATACCGGGTCGGGCCCAGACCGACGATGCTCAGGTGCGTCGCCGGGGTCCAGTTGGGCAAGATCCCGTTCAGGCTGACGTTCTGCGCCGAGTTCAGTGCGGTTAGGTACGTGGCGGCCGTGATCGGGCCCTTCATGCCCTTCATGATCTGGAACTGGGCCTCCAGGCCGTCCCACACCCGCAAGGCGAAGGACCGCATGGTCGAGACGTTCGCGTCGCTGTCGCCCGTCGCCGCCTCGGCCTTGACCTGCGCTACGAATGTCTTGATCATCGGGAACCTGGCCTCGGTGGCGGCGTTCACGGGAGGCACGTCGTTGACGATGTAGAGCCCGTTGACCGTGCTGGCGTACCGGGTGATGTCGGCGTCGGTGAAGGCCCCGGAGCCGGTGATGAACTGCACCTTGGACCCGAGCGCGCGCACCGCCTCGATCAGCGGGACCTCCTGGTTGATGGCCAGCGTGACGTCGACGATATCGGCCCCCGAGTTGACGATCTTGGCCGCGTAGGGGCTGAAGTCCGAGATCCCGGCGACGGGGAAGTCAACGACGCCCGCGTAGGCGAGGCCGTACCGCTTCGCCGTCCCGGAGACCGCCGCCTCGAAGGTGGTCTCGAACGGGTTACCCGAGTTGGCCACGAGCAGGATCTTCTTGTAACCTCGCTGCGCGGCGACGGACGTCGCGACCGCCATGGCCGCAGGGATGCCGCCGGTCAGCGGGAACGCGGTGGGAGCAGTCATCTCGCCCAGGGACAGGGCATCCTCGTCGACCACCGGGATGCCCGCAGCCGACAGGGACTGGACCATGGAGGGGCCGAGGATGTCGATCCCGGCCGCCAGCTCCACCACCTTGTCCGAGATCATCTGCCGGACGCAGGCCGCGGTGGCGTTCGGGTCGTCCTGGTTGTTGCAGTAATCGACCACCACCTTGTGGCCGTTAATCCCGCCCGCGGCGTTGACAGCCAGGGCTGCGGCGCGGACCGCGGCCACCTCGTCCCCGGCGTTGTAGATCGCGGTATTAGTCGGCTGGATCACGCCGATCTTGATCGGGCTGCCGGTCGCGGTGCTGACAGCTCCCGCGGGGCTCGCGCTCGCCCCGGTGCTGGCCGGGGAGCTCGTGCTGCTACCCGAACTGCTACAGGCCGCGACGGTAATGGCGAGCACGCACAGCGCGGCCCCGGCCGCGGGTCTAGAGAATTTCCGCATGTTCATCAGCCACCTTCTTTCGGGAAATTATTGGGTTTCGGAAAAGCAGCGACGGCTCGGCCGACGCTATTCGTCGATGTCCTCGGCAGCTTCGGGCGGCCCACCGGCGGACAGGTAAATGCTCTCGATTTCCTCGAGCAACGCCTTGAGCTCGGCGGCGGCGCCCTGCAGCAGGCGGTCAACCACCAGGGAAGCCGGGCCGAGGGAAAGCTCGTCGGCCAGCAGAAGCCGCGGCCTCCAGCCGAGGGCCCGGGCAAGCGTCAGCATCTGCCGCTCCCGCCGGACAGCGGGCCCTCCTTCACCCGCCACAGGATGCGGAGCTCCGGGAACAGCGCGACGGCGGCGCTGATGTCGCCCCGGCCGGACTTCGAGGTCGATCCCGTGGACGACCGCGACCGGCCCGTAGCCCGCTCTGAGCTGCTCCGCCCGAGGAAGGGCCGACTCCACCACTTGCACTCCTTGGGCTCCATGACGCGTCCCGCATCACGCTTTCCGGCATCTTATATTTCTAATTACATCAAGTCAATTATTTAACTAGTTAAGAGTTGCCGACGGGCCGTCCGTTGCGGCGCTAGGGATGCTCCCGGCTGCTGGCCCCGGCTGGCGGCGCGCGTTCGTGGTCACAGTCACGACTGGCCGCTGAGGATCATCTCGATTTCAGCCGAACGGATGCTGGCGCACCGGCGAGGTGAGCGCGTGGTCCCACTGCACCTGCGCGCCGTAGCGCGTGTGGCAGTCGATGAGCCCGGGGCTAGGGCAGGGCCGTCGAGGTCAACGACCTCGCCGTCGGCGATCGCGGCGCCCCGCTCCGCGACGGCGGTGATCAGGTCGCCGTCGATGACGACGTCGTCCGCCTGGCGGCGGGGAACGGCAGCAGCTCCTCGTGCGGTACGACGTGGTTGACCAGGCACGCCTGCAGTGCTTCCGCGGCGGTCAGGTAGGTGCCGGTCAGCCACATCTCGATCGCGCGCCCGTAGCCCGACGGCCTGCGGGAGCAGCACGGTCATGCCGCCGCCGGCTGGGTCTCGGCAACGGTCGTGGCCGCGGCGTGGCTGCTGCGCTCGGCCATCGGATCAGCTGACCTTTGGCATCCGGTCCGGGCCCAGGCCGAGGCCCTCGCAGATCACCCGCACGGTCCCGTCGCTGTCTTCGCTGATGATCACGTCGATGGCGTAATGGGCCAGCGGATGAAGCACCCGCGGGCTGCCCCATTCCGCGGCGATCTCTCCGGTCCGTGGCAGACGCCCTTGCCGAAGTCGGTGACGTCGTACCGCGCGTCGGCGGTGAAGATCTCGCCCGTCCGGCTGAACTGCCGCTCATCGATGATGTAGCCGTACGGCGCGAGCAGCTCGCGGATCGCGAGCTTGTCCTCGACGCTGATCATGGCCGGTTCCTTCCGACTGGCTGAGATCGCTCAGATCTTGCCCTCCGCGCGCAGCCAGGCGACCGTCTTCTCGACGCCCTCGCGGACAGGGGTGAGGGTGATGCCCAGTTCGGCGTTGGTGCGCGTGGCATCGACGAGTGGTGAGGGGTAAGTCCGCTCAGCCAGCGCCCGCATCGAACCGATGTCGCTGGTCATCTCGGCCAGGGGGACATCGCGGACCCGGTGCGCGACGCCGGCCGCCGCGCAGCCCAGGTTGCAGAAGGCGGCTAGGCTCATGTCCTCGTCCGGGATCCCCGAGATGAGGTACATCCGGGCCGGCTGGCCCTGGTCCAGCGCGGCCAGGGTGACCTGGGCCGCGTTGTCGACGTAGGGCCAGCTCATTGGGAAGCTCGCGTACTCCGTGAGATCGCCCCGGATGGCGCTGTAGAGGCTGCCGGTGAACAGGGTCGGGTGCAGCGCCCGCTCGGTGAACGGCGAGGGGCCGTACATCGCGCCCGGGACAGCGAACATGATCTGCTCGCCGCGGCAGACGCGGTGCATGCTCTCGTAGTAGATCGCCAACTTGGTCTGCAGGTAGGGCATGTGCTCCGGGCTCGGCGGCACCAGGCGGGCGTTCTCCGTCACGGTCGCCCGGTGATCGAAGATCACCTTGGAAAGGACGACCACCACCCGGCCGACTCCTTGTCGCCGCGCCTCGTCCAGCACGTTGAGCGACCCCTGGTAGTTCACCCGGTCGAACTCCTCCGGCGCGGCCGTGGACCAGGTGCCGCTGATGATCGCGGCAGAGTGAACCAGGCCGTCGATGCCCTTCATAGCGTCGGCGAGCGAGGACGGGTCGGTGACGTCGCCGATGACGGGCTCGACGCCGAGCGCCCGCAGCACCTCCGCGTCCGCGGTCGTGCGAACCAGGCCGCGCACGTGGCGGCCGTCGCGGACGGCGAGGCGGCAGACGTTGGAGCCGAGCAGCCCGCTGGCTCCGGTTACCAGAATGCTGGAACAGGTCATGGCGTTCAGATCCTCATCCGTCGCAGGAATCGCTTATGGTAAAAGGCGGTCCGCCGAACAGCAGCTGGCGGACTTGGCCCGCCGCTCGGTGACATCCGGCGGATCGTCGCGGATGTAGGCCACCGAGTCGTCGCCCTCGCCCCAGCGGAACTGGGCATCTTCTTCCCTCCCGGCGGCGTGGGCGTCGAGGAAATCGCGTGCCTCGCGCGCGAACTCCCGCATCTCGTTGGGCACCGGCTCTCCTCCCGTTCTGCTGAGCTTACCCACATTCGTCTAACTTTATAAACTTATTATGCCCGGTATGCAGCGGGATCGGTGAAGGACATGTCCGGCGGCGTCCGCGAGGAAGATCACCAGCTGTACAAGCAGGTCAGCTGGCTGGACAGCGGCCAGGTCACCACCTGGACCTCCTGACACCGCTGGACCGCGGTCAGCCTGCTCGCCGGCGCGTTCCTCGCCGTGGCCGCCGCCCGCCAGCGCGTATCATCGTGAGCACGAAGGCGCTGTTGAACCCGGAGCTACGTACGGCCCGTCGCCGTTCGTCCAGCGGGCCATCCATCCGGCCTTGTTCACCGGCTCGCTCTTGACAGCACTGCGCGGAGAACTCAAGCGAGGGGTCCGGCCGTGAGCTCGACGGAGAAGCAGGACAACCAGCCGTGGTGGCGGGGCGTTGATCCGGGACACCGCCTGACGGGCAAGCGGGCGTTTGTCACTGGAGCCGGCACGGCACCGGGTGGTGACCTGCTCGGCATCGGTGAGGCGATCGCCGTTCTCTTCGCGAGCCAGGGCGCCCGCGTCGCGGTAGCCGACGTGTCCGCCGAACGGGCGGCGGCGACCGTCAGTCTGATCAACGATGCCGGTGGTGAGGGTGTCGCGGTAGTCGGTGACCTGTCGAGCGAAGCCGACAACGCGCGATGCGTCGAGGAAGCTGTCCGAGCACTGGGCGGTCTGGACACCGTGGTGAACAACGTTGCCTTGTCCGGTGGCGGGGGAAGTCCCGCGACCGTGGATCTTGACGCCTGGGAACGCGTCATGGCCGTGAACGTCCGGGCGGCGATGCTCACCGCCCGGCATGCGATCCCGCACCTCAAACGCGCTGGCGGGGGATCCATCATCAGCATTTCGTCCATCGCGGCCACCCGCGCACTGGGGGCGGGGGCTTACGCGGCGTCGAAGGCGGCGATTCAAGCCCTGACGCGTGACTGGGCCCTCATTCACGGCCGGGATCGCATCAGGGCCAACAGCATCGTGGTTGGTCACGCATATACGCCTATGGGCGTAACCGATGAGGCTGGGCGCGAGCGCCGTCGCCTGGCCGGCCTGCTCGGCACCGAGGGAGTCGCGTGGGACATCGCGTGGCCGGCCGTGTTTCTCGCGTCCGAGGAAAGCCGGTGGATCACCGGCGCCGACCTTCCGGTTGACGCTGGTGCCACCGCAACGACCGCGTTGGGCATTCACCTGCTTAACAGGTCAGGCAGGACGGACGGCGAATTGGGCCCGTCAATACCCCCGTCCACTTCGAGCACCTCTCCGGTCACGTAGCCGGAAGCCGGCGAAGCGAAGAACAGCACGGCCAGCGCGATATCCTCGGGCGTGCCCAGGCGGCGCATGGGAGTGCGGGCGATCTTCGCTTCGAGCTCCGCGGCGGTGTAATAGCGCTCGAGCGCCGGGGTCCACGTCGATCCCGGGGCGACCGCATTGACACGGATGCGCGGCGCCAGGTCGCGGGACATGAGTTTTGTCATGTAGGACAAGGCGGCCTTGGCAGTGCCGCCAGGGAGCATGCCCCGGTCCGGGTTCTTCGCCATGGCCGAGGAGATGTTCACGATCGCTCCGTCACCGCTTGCCAGCAAGTGCGGTACCGCCTGCTGGGCCAGGGCGAGCGCGGTGGTCACGTTGAGGTGAAAGGCCGCATCCAGGTAGCCGGCGTCGAGATCGAGAAAGGCCCGCTGGGGCTTGGGCGCCTGGTTAGGTGGCGATCCTCCGACGTTGTTGATGAGAATGTCGAGCCGGCCGAAGGCCGCCAGCGTTCGCTCCACCACTATTGCGGCGTTCGCCGTGTCCTGCAGGTCGCCGGCGATCGTGAGGGAGCGACGACCGAGCTGGGCCACCTGAGCCGCCACCGCGTCGAGGTCGGTCCTGGTTCGCGCCACCAGCACCACGTCCGCCCCCGCCTCGGCCAGCGTGCGCGCACAGGCTGCCCCGATACCCCGCCCGGATCCGCTGACGATCGCTACCCGGTCGGTGACGAAGAAGCGGTCGAGCAGCCGCAGCGGCCCGTCGCCATCGGTGCCGTTCACATGTCGAGCGTCGGCGTGTCGGTGTCGGTCCCGGAACGAAGCACCCGGCCGGGGCGCACACCGGTGTACTCGCCGTCGATGGCGATCTGCTGGCCGGCGACGAGGACGTCGTGGATCCCGGTCGCGTCGGCGTACAGCCGGCCGGCGCCGCCCGGCAGGTCGAAGCGGGTCCCGACCTCGGTCGCGCCGACGGTGGCCGGATCGAAGACCACCACGTCCGCGTGCGCGCCCTCGCGGAGGACGCCGCGGTCGCGGACCCCGT
>Ga0335072_10004956_pt1 | contig 19661 bp, 14 predicted proteins | sample Lox_Sample_21_FD_206725 | JGI IMG/M metagenome (GOLD analysis project Ga0335072, IMG submission 206725) | Soil microbial communities from Loxahatchee National Wildlife Refuge, Florida, United States - Lox_Sample_2.1 | ecosystem: Environmental > Terrestrial > Soil > Wetlands | place: USA...
GTTCGCTTCTCTGGGATGCGAAGTGCTGTCAAGGGTCCAGGCTGCATTGCGACCCCAAAGCCTGACAAGTTCCCGCATGATAGCTTCGACCGGTTGAGCATCTGTATCAACAGGCCCGAAATTCCAGCCCGAAGCAAATAATTTCGGCTCTTTGCTGAGACGTTCGGCCAGCACGAGGTAGCCGTGCAGGGGCTCTAAAACAAACTGCCAGGGGCGAATGGAAGCGGGATTGCGAATCAAACAGGGTTGTCCAGCAAGGAACGCCCGCATCGCGTCCGGAATCAGTTGATTGCTGGTCCAATCCCCTCCCCCAATCGCGTTTCCAGCTCGCGCACTCCCAAGAGCCACACCATGCTCTTCAATCGATCCTGCCGGGAAGAACGATTCTCTGTATGCCGTAGTGACCAACTCCGCGCAACCCTTGGAATTTGAGTATGGGTCGCGCCCCCCCATCGGTTCATCTTCCCGATAACCCCAGACCCATTCACGGTTGGTGTAGCACTTGTCACTTGTCACGTTCACCATCACGCACGGACGCTTGAGTTGGCGCAGCGCCTCCATCACATGAACGGTACCCATAACGTTGGTTGAATACGTCTCAATTGGATCGTCATATCCACGCCGAACAACGGACTGTGCCGCCATGTGCAAAACGACGCTGGGCTGGCAGTCATCAATCGCCGCCTTAAGACGCGAAAAGTCACGTATGTCAGCGAAAATAGTGTGAACCGAATCTGCAACATGTGCCTGCTCAAACAGATTTGGCTGCGTAGGCGGTTCCAGTGAAAAGCCGGTAACCTTCGCGCCAAGTCGCTCAAGCCACAGGCAAAGCCAGCCGCCTTTGAAACCGGTATGCCCGGTAATAAAGACTCTACGATTCTTCCAGAACAATGGATCAATCATGCGCGACATTCCTCCGGAAAAGTGCGCGGCATTGGGACTGAACACACCCTGATCCCATTCGAACTATATGAACGACGATGAAGGTTACGCGCCAGCATCAGTTCTTTCCCACAAGGACAGGTTGTGCTGCCGCCTTTTCCGTACCCACTTGAGACAGATTCCACCGAGCGTTCTGCTCCTGCCACAATTCCTGGACAGTGTCGGATGGCGGCATGATCACATCTTCGAAGGTCAAGGCCGCATCCTTTGCCACATCTCGCTTCAGAACACAACCAGCCGAAAGGCCAATCGGCAATGCATTGATCGCACGAGCATCAGAGCTGTTGTCAATCAGACCGTACGAACAGTAGCCGCCCACCCCATCCAGTATTTCTCCCTTCTTCAGGTCCCGCTTCGCGATCGTTAAGACCTCACAGACAGGCCCTCCGAGAGGAGCAACGGTAGGATCGCGATGAACGACCGCCCGTCCAATCGTGGAACCGATCTGAATGTGTGGCAGATGAAACGGCGTGTAAAACACGTAGAAAGGGCCATCGCCGATCTTGTAGTAGGCAAGTTGCGCCTTCTTCAGGGGGTTTTCTTCATGCACGATTACAAACGCTCCTGTATGAGGCGCCGCACCTAATGCATAGTCGATGAGACCTGTGCTTAGCATCTGATCCGCAGGGAGCAGATTGGCCATCTCTCTGACGTACTTGCAGGCGGGGCCATACATCCCGCGCCTGCCGACATGGAAGCCCGTAGCGTTGGCTAGCACTGTTGTCTCCATTGAGAGCTTCGTTGCGTCTGCGAAGGACGTCACCTTTCGGACATCTTGATCATTCTTCTCAGCAAATGCTTTCTGTGTATCGGGGTTGCGATAGTAATCGACCATGCCCTTCAAGTTGCCTGCAGCAACTGGGCGCAGACCGCAGGTTTTTAGGTATCGCAGCAGCGTCATCGCGACACCGGGCTCATCACCATCTGTATGAGTGAGAACGACTCCCGCCTGGTCTGCCTTCACCTTCAAGATGGGGCCGATCAGGGAGTCCAACTCTGCATTTACAAGAACAACATGCTTCCCGTGGTCGAACGCGTCCAGCACAACCTTAACGGCGGGCCCGATCGAGCCTGTGACTTCCAGAACGATGTCGATGGCTCCGCATCGGGTCAGCACGGTCGGGTCGTCCGTGAGCACAGGAAGACCATTCGAAATTGACTCTTCCGCCGCAGCGGGAGTAGACGCCAGGCGCCATGATGTTATTCCAGCTTCCTCAAAGGCGCGCTCACCGTGGGGAATAGTGCGGTTTGCAACGCCGGCAAGCCGGATGCCTGGAACCGGGGTTCCGAGCTGCAGTGCAATTGCCCGCCCGGTCGCGCCCGCTCCTACCATTCCGACGCGGATTGGCTTGCCCTGCCGCTCGCGCTCCATCAGCAATGTATCTACACTCATCGAATGCTCCAATCACCTGGTCAAATTAGCTGTGCTGCGGTCAATATTCATCAGATCGATCTCCGCCCCGTCCGTGTACTCAAAATACCAACTTCCGACAGTAGAAGGCTTCGGCGTAGCCGCTTGGCGCGTTGCATTCCATCCCGCGCATCCTCATAAGCCCGCGGAAAAGCTCTGGCTGGAACCACCTCTTTGAACGCTGGGTTCCAAAGGCCTCCATCAAATACTCAATCTTCTTCTCGCAGGCTTCTCGCTCGAGTGAAAAAAATACGTTGGGCTGCCCCAGATCTCCGTCATATTTGGGGATCTCGTACTCCAGTATGAAATGGTCGCGAAACGTATTCCATGTCAGCTCCGAAAGCAAGCGATGATCCTGATGTGCATCCTTGCCGTAGTGAGTGAAGATCAGATCCGGAGATAGAACCCCCTTCAGTCTTTCAAACTCGGCTTTAACTTCTGCCCCCAAGTACGGGAGGAACCCATCTTTGAACTGCAGCAGCCTGGGGCCTTCGCTGATCATTTTCCCGGCAAACAGTTCTGCTGCCCGCCGTGCTTCGTCTGCCCGGGCGCCCGCCGCAGTGAATACAACCCAGGCAATCTCAGCATCAGGATACTGCTCAGCAAGCCGCAGAATCGTTCCTCCGCATCCGATCTCAATATCGTCCGAATGCGCTCCGAGGAACAGAATCCGCGGGTGATCGGGATCGAGTGGAAGCCCTAGACCGCGCATACCGGTTCCACGACTGCAGCTGGTTTCGGTTTCGCATGTCCGTTACCGTTCGTCTTCCACACCTCCCACGGAGCACGACCAGAGGACCAGAGTGAATCCAACTCCTGCTTATCTTTAAAGGTGTCCATGCTTGCCCAGAAGCCGTCGTAGCTGTATCCAATCAACTGCTTCTCGTTCACGAGCCTCTGAAACGGCTCTGATACCAGTTCTTCCTTCTCTCGGATGTAATCAAAGATCTTCTTCTTAAAGATGAAGAACCCGCCGTTGATCCGCAGAGAGCCGCTATTGATCGCGTGGACTCCCGAGACAAGACTCTCGGGGCCATCTCCAAGTGAGACGACGTGATAACTTAGGTTCGGACGCACGCAAAGAAAACTTGCGACCTTGTCGTGTTTGTGAAAATGGCTAATCTGCTCGGGCAACGGCAGATCTGTGAGACCGTCGCTGTAGTTCGCCAAGAACTCTTCATCATCTTCGAGATAATGCTCGACCGCCTTGAGGCGCTGGCCAATGTTCGAATTGATGCCAGTATCGGCGAATGTGATGCGCCAATCGTGAATGTCGCTGTTAAAGAGCTCGAGATTCTTGCCGCCGCCTGACAGAACGAAGTCGTTGGATGCGCACTCACTGTAATTCAGGAAGTAGTTCTTCACTGCATCGGAGCGATGCCCAAGACACAAGATGAAATCCTTGTGTCCAAAGTGCGCATAGTACTTCATTACCTGCCATAGTATCGGCCGGTAGCCAATTGCCACCATCGGTTTAGGGATTGTTTCAGAATATTCGCGGAGCCGCATCCCCTGCCCGCCACAGAACAAAACAACTTTCATAGCTCGCTCCTTTACAGTCCCTCAGCGTACGCGCCGAGGGGCATTTCCCCTCTAGAAATATGTGTTATGCGCCCATCAGAGGCCATGAACCGTCCTGGTTTGATATGGTTGCCACTTCAAGCGGCCATTCGATTTGAAACGCCGGGTCATTGAACCGCACGCCCCCCGCAGCGCTCGGCGTGTAGAAGGCTGAGGTCATGTAGTACATCTCCGTATCATCTGACAGAGTTTGGTAGCCGTGCCCACAGCTCTCTGGTACAAAGAGCATCAATCCATTTTCTGGCGTCAACTCTACGGCATGCCGCTTGCCATAGGTGGGAGAATCTCTTCTAAGGTCGAGTGCCACATCAAACATAGCGCCACGTGTACAGCGAATCAGTTTTGCCTCGGGTGCGGGCGCAAGCTGAAAATGGACACCGCGCAGCGTTCCCTTCTTGTTACTGAGGCCCATGTTGGCCTGTACTGGCAAAAAGTCGATGCCATTCTCCTCAAACTCTCGTCTGCACCAGGCCCGCATGAATCGGCCCCGATTATCTGCGATTGGCGTCGGCTCGATAACGTAAACCCCGGCAATTTCGGTTCTCTTGAAGATCATCGGCTTCCCACAGCGCTACGGCATGATCATTGCTTGAAACGCTTACGCGCCCGTTTGACCGTAGACAAACGCTCGCTCCTGCGAAAGTGTCTGATCAAACTCTTCCTCGGGTTCATAAACGAGGACCTCGCTGCCTCTCGAAGAGAATCTGAAAGGAACACACAGAAGCTTCTTGAGCCTCGCGCGCAGAGCTTCTCGCCTTTCGGGCGCTACGAAGAACAACATGAAGCCGCCACCTCCAGCTCCCAACAACTTTCCACCTGTCGCGCCTGCACTCAAACCAGCTTCGTAGATTTCGTCAATTGCCGCATTAGATATTTTGCCTGTGAGTGATCTCTTCAGCAGCCAGCTCTGGTGCAACAGTTTGCCGACTTCTTCGATCGGCCGCGCTTCATTCGCCACGATTGCCTCTGCTTCATCGACCAATTGCAACATCGTTTGCAGCTCACGCTCCTTATGCGGAGTCATCTTCAGCTGCTCTTGCGCTATCTCAGACGCAGTACGTGAGAATCCAGTGAAATAGAGCGCAAGATGCTTTTCGAAATCTTCCAGCCGTTTCTCCGAGATGAGCATGCGCCGAACATCGATCGCTCCGTCGCGCAGGAAGTTGATTCGATTGAATCCACCATAGGCCGCGCTCACCTGATCCTGAGCGCCGACAGCTTCGCCGAGAACATCCTGTTCGACGTGAATTGCATCTGCGGCAAGCGATTCCTTATCGCGCATCCTGTTGTTGAGTCCGTAGAGGCCCAGCAGCAAACCGACGGTGAACGCGGAACTCGTACCCAGCCCCGTCCTCGCGGGAAGATCGGCGACGTGGTGAATCTCTATTCCCTCGTCCATCCCGAGAAACTGGAGACATCCCCGCACGGAAGGATGCTGAATCGCATCATTCGAGCTCACATTCTCCACACGTGAATACGAGATTCTGCTGTGATAATCGAAGAAGGGTGGAAGCCGGCGGCATGTGATGTAGCAGCACTTGTCGATGGTGGTCGACAGTACAGACCCTCCGTGCTCGCGATACCACACGGGGTAGTCTGTTCCACCACCGAAAAACGAGATGCGCATGGGTGTTCTGGTAATAATCATTGTTGGCCTTCGACTTATTTTCTAGCCCTGCGTGATTTTCTCTAAATGTTGAAAGTGGCTGCCTTTAAGATGATGCCAGCTAATTCAGCAGCTCTCGATACACCTTTACGGTCATGTCCCGCACTTCAGACCAGGAATTCCGCTCAGACGCAAATTCTTTGATCTCTGGCCTTCGCTCGTTGAGGCAGCCGTACAAATCGCTGCTGAAATAGCGTTCAATCATCTCCGCAAGACTCCCCGGATCATTTGGGCGGCACAGATAGCCCGTTTTCCCTTCCTCGATGTCCGATCGAAGCGACCCCACGTCCGCTGCGATCACCGGCAGGCCGAAGCTGTATGCCAAAAAAATCACGCCGCTTTGAAAAATAGACGTGTACGGCATCACAATGACATCTGCCGCCTTGAAATAGACCTCAGTCTCTTCGTCAAAGATGAAGCGTCCCTCGCGGATTACGATCCCGCGCCTGGTGAGTTCCTCTGTTTCGCCGCAAATCTCCCGCCAATATTCGATCGTATCCTTTTTCGGCTCACCTGCAATCACCAGACGGTAGTCGTCATGCGTCGGTACAAGTTGCTTGAACGCCTCGACCAAAAGATGCAAACCTTTATAGTGGCGGATTCTTCCATAAAACAGGATGACCTTCTCGGCCGGACCCATTCCAATCTTCTGCTTCGCTTCCATGGGCGTCAGAGGCGTGTTCGGAACTGCGTTGTTGATTCCGAAAGGTATTACCGTGACAGATGAGCCTTCGATCCCAAACTGGTGCTGTAATTCAGACTTCATCGCTTCTGTGTGGACAAAGATATGATCACTCAGCCGGTACTGCGACTTCAATGAAAGACGATTGATGCTGGATTCGTTGCCGTCGCGGGTCGCGGCATTCACATTGTGCGCAGTTAACACAACCTTCTTGCCGAGCAATTTGAAGAAAGCCATCAGGACTGTTCGATCAAATACCTCAAACTTGTAATTCCAGAGTATGTGAAATATTTTGCTGCGCGTCCGAAGCGCATGCACCATGATACGTCCATAGCAGGCTAGGTGTCTCAGGACTCGCTTGATTCTGGACTGTCGCTCTCGTAAATCTCCGTATAGGTTGAGAAACTCGACCGACGGCAAATCTGCGGTAGTCACGTCAGCTAGTTCTGGACTGCCCAGTACCTCGATGCGAACGCCAGCAGATCCAAGGGCCCGAGTCAAACCGAATGCATACGGACGATCGATTCCCCCTGTGAACAAGGATACCGCCGGCCCCACGGTCGCGACAGAGGCGTCGAGGCGGCCGGGATCCTCACGAACCGCATCGAAGCTTTTCTCCTCATTTTCGATTGCTTGCATATGCTAGAGAGCTTTTTCCCAATGTCTGATCATGGAGGACAAGGTCTGCTCGAGTGTCTGCAGCGGCCGCCAACCCAATTCCCTACGAATCTTGGCCGTGTCCCCGAAGATGATTTTCTCGTCCGACGGGCGCATCAGGCGCTCGACGGGTCGCACCTCAGCTTTCACGCCGGCAGTTTGCATCGCCGTACGCAGAATCTTTTCGATCGTATGCGTTTGCATGGCGCAGACGTTGTAAGCTTCGCCGTGGCGCCCTTTCTGGGACGCCAGATAGAAAGCTCTCACCGTATCGGCAACATCCAGGAACGCGCGGCGAGGCTTGAGGTTGCCCACCTCAATCACCGGTTCCTGCTGACCTTTCTTGATCCGCACAATCTGCCTGACAAAGTCCGAGGGCGCGTCGCTTGTCTTTCCAGGTCCCGTTGTGTTGAAAAGCCTTAAATTTACGGCGCGCACACCGTAGTCGAGGAAGTATTCGCGCGCAAGCAGATCGAGACAGACCTTGCTTATACCGTAAGGGTGTAATGGATGGAGAGGCTGTTCCTCCTTGACAGGAATGGCCGCCGGCGGAACGTTGCCGTACTCCGCACTCGAGCAGGCCGAAACAATTGTCGGCGGTTTCTTCCTGCGTCGTATTGCCTCGAACAGGTACAACGACCCCATGATATTCGATTCGAATGTCTCCACGGGATCTGCCCACGATACCGTCGGCAAGCTTTGTGCACCCAGATGAAAGACGTGGCTGGGTTCATATCGGCTGAAGAGGTGTTCCACGCGCTGGCTATTTCTCAGGTCACACTGCTCGTAGATCAAATTTCCTGATCTAGGGTAGGGGTCTACTCTGTGATTTCGATAAGTAGCGACAACACGCCAGCCCTTTCTGTCTAGAAAGCTTGCTAAATGCGAGCCGATGAAGCCCTCGGCTCCAGTCACAAGTGCAGTTCTTGCCATTCGTTTCTCCGTAAAGATCTACAAAGCGTCGCGGCTCGTACGGCCGGGACGTCTGGTTAGCCAACCCGTAAAGGGGATGCTTCATTGTTTGAAAGTCGATAGAGAACTCTGTCCCACTGGCGCAGTGCAGACCATTTCCATCGAGGCAGAAGAATTTGCGCGCGCTTGCCTGCCTCTCGGCCAAAGAGTGCTGCAATCCACGCATACTTCCAGGAGAGCTTTGGAGGTTCAAGGCTTCCTCCGAGGTCGGACGCGGCAGCCTGCATCTCGCTGACTAGATCTGAGCGCTCTGGATAGAAGTTATGCAGCCAGTTTTGCATGTAGACAACGCAGGCGCCCCGGGTTTGTGGTGTGTCCTCGAGCGACCGCAGATACGCGATATGAAGTTTCATGGAATGCCACTGCGCATCTCTTTTCCGATCTGATACACCTACATAGCTCAAACTGCCGGCTCCTGCAGCGCGATAGTAGACCCGAGCCCCTTGCACGAAACGCACGCCTTTGCTTGCCATCAGAACTCGGCAGAAGTACTCTCCGTCGTCATCGCCCAACAGCTTGGTATTCCAGGGTCCCGCAGCCTCTGTCAGTTCCCTGCTCACGAGCCAGGTTGCGGTTTGCATATGCAGATTGAGGCTCATCTTGCGGTAGAGCCACTCGGCAGGAGTGAGGTCTGCCCACAAGGGCGTCGCGATGAACTTCGCCTGATAGTAGCGATACAAGAAACTCGCCCATCCAGATGACAAAAGAATTCTTGGATCCTGCGCCTCAAGCGCGGCTTCCATCTGACGCGCCACCTTATCTTTCGACAACAAATCGTCTGCATCCAGCCACTGGATATAGCTGCCTTTGCTCAGTGCATAAGCGTTGTTCCTGGTTGCGGCTGCACCTTGATTCTTTTGCGAAAATACGCGGACTCCGTCGGATTCGAAGTTGCGAACTGCCTGCAGCGTGCCGTCCTTGGACCCATCGTCGACCACAATAATCTCTCTGTTCGACCACGTTTGCGCTACAGCCGAACGGAGCGTCTCCGATATCCACTTTTCCGCATTGTAGGCAGGTATCAATATCGAAACGAGCGGTTGCATATCTAGAGCCTCGCTATATCCGCCTCAAGCGACCGCTTTCCACCATTCCGGCGAAAAACACGCTCATAGGCTGAAAGTAGATTTGTAACCGAGTACTCCCAGGCCAGGTCCTTCTCCACGCGAGCACGGCCAAACTCTCCCATCTTCTTTCGTGCTTCGGGATTGTCCAGCAGCCACAATATCTTATCCGCAAAGTCCTCAATCTGGTTCTGGGTATCGCAGTAAAGAGACGCCTCCTGCGCACTGAACTTTCCCTCGCGCAGATCGAACTGAACGATTGGCTTGCCGAGTGCCATATACTCCATGATCTTGATCATCGTTGAAAGATCATTCATCTCGCATGGCCGATCTGGATTGACGCAGATATCAGCCGTAGACAGCACCTCCAGTAGATCCGCGTCTGGAACCCTCCCTGTAAAGTTCATCATGCTGTCCAGTTTTTTCTTGGCGACGAGATCGCGCAGCTTTCCGAGCTCTGGACCTCCACCTACGCACGTAAAGTGCACATCGGCGCGCCCCTTCTGACGAATACGATCTACAACATCGATCAGGAGGTCTAGACCCTCCTGGAAGTTCATGGTGCCAACATAGCCGACCAAAAACGGTTTCCCATACTTCAGCGCCGGATTTAACGGCACGGGCTTGAATGTATTGAGATCAGGACCGTTGCGCACCACAAACACGTTTTGTGGATCTTTCATGCCCCGAGTGATTGCTATGTTTTTGTAGCTATTGTTTGTGGAAAGAACAACGTCCGCAAAGCGGAACGTGATCCTCTCAAGCCACACCTGCGCTCGATAAAACAGGTCCTTCCGGCCATATTTTGAGAAGTAGAGTTCCGGATTGATGTCGTGGTGATCGAAGATATATTTCACTCCGAAGATCTTGAAGAGCAAGGCGACAAAGACGATATCATCGGGCGGGTTGCATCCCTGGATAACATGAAAGCCGCGGCGCCAGAAGATCCAGAGCGAGTAAACGAACTCCCAAAACAATGCACTCCCGTATTCCCACAGGTATCCCAGCGGACTGCTTCCTTCCTTTGGCATCGGATGTCGGTAAATGTGAACTCCTTCGAGTTCTTCATAGCCCCGCTCGAAGCCCTTTCCCTGTGGACACAGCACTGTTACTTGATATTGCTGGGCGCGCAGCGCGAGCGCCTCTTTCCAGACTCGCGTATCCCAAGGCACTGGGAGATTCTCGACAATGATCAGGACTTTCTTTGTCACACTAACCTCGAATTTGACTGCGTCTGTTGGTACAGGCCTGCGAGCGCACAGAGCATGGTCGCTTGTCCCCAGTGAAGGGTCGGCGTTTTGTTCACGAGCCATGAATTGTAGCGACGATAGTAGAAATGCCCATCAAAATCCTGCATGTTCTTGGTTGTCCAACTGGCGACTTTATGGGCCAGAGCCACACTGTCCGGATCCCAGTCGCGCAAAAAAACCAGCGTATCGATGGCCTGAGAACAGCATTGAATGTCGATGGGTAGAGTTTTGTGGTTATAGTATCTTGGCGTTCCATCTTCCAGAAAGAAGGCAGCTTTCCAGTATTCGTAGCCGCGCTTTATCTGGTCATCAAAACGCGTGTCCCCCGTAGCTTTTCTGAAATGCTGGAAACAGTCAAGCACATACCCTGTGTGGAAGTTGTCCACCCAATGCATGTTCTCCTTCTCTCCATACCACCATGAACCGTCTGGACGCTGATATTGAGCCGTGTACTTCAGCGCTTTGCTCGCCACATCGAGGTACTGTTCTGTTTTCGTAATTGTCCAGGTGCGAGACAGTAAACTTCCGCCGAGTGTATTGGCATTGTGTACCAGACATTTTTGTCCGGCTATGTAGTTAATGCACGCCCCCTCACCGTCGGGATACCGCTTGAGATCCTGGAGGATCGAGTGGCAGGCGCTCTGTGCCGTCTTAAGATACTCCTCTTTGCCGAGGTGCTGAAATCCGTCGAGAAAAGCATGACCAATCAGAGATGTCCAAACGACGGTAGGGGCGCCCTTCGGCAAATAGAATCCACGTGATTGGTAGTCAAAATGATTGCCCCAGCAGGCTCCGGAGTAACCTGGCGACTGATGCGCTATCAACCAACTCAGAGCCTGTTCAGCTTCGTTGGCCCAGATTTTCTCCCCGGTGCTTGCGTGAAGACGCAGAAATCCGCGAGCGAGAAATCCCATTCCCTTGCTTGAATGGCTCTTGCGGACTCCAAGCAGTGGTCGCACATTGAGCGGAAAACGCCTGACTCCCTGTTGCAGAACAGTGCGGAGAAATGGACTGTTGAACGTCAGAGGCCGAACGAATCGCGCACTCAGACCGTCGAAGGTGTCGTATCCCTGGTAATCGTTCTGCCTGAGCCAGCCAACTAGTCGCTCGATTGAGGCAACAACACTCTTCGCGGCGAGCGTCTGGCTCTCGCGTTCGACTTGACTACCAGCAGATGCCATCGTACTTGCCATCTTCGCTCCTACTGTTGGTGATGCGGACAAAATCCACGATTGTTTGCCCATCACGCACGCGGGCCGGAATGGATTGAAACTCAGGGTCCTTATTGCCGATGACGACCGTCTGTGCATGATCGAGGATTGAATCGATGTGATCGACCATCAGCCGCGAAATATGAGGAATTCGATTGAGAATGAAGTCGCGGTTCGCACCGACGAGGCTGGCGATCTTTACATTCCTGTCGTAGATGCGAAGGTCGTATCCCTTGCCCAGTAACCGCTCAATCACCTCGATCATAGGGCTTTCGCGCAGGTCGTCTGTGCCTGCCTTGAAACTGAACCCCAATACGCCCACGCGTCTATTTCCTTTGTCCATGATCAATTGCAGTCCCTTATCCACCTGCTTTTCGTTGCTCGGCAGAATTGAAGTCAGGATAGGCAGTTCCAGATCATGCCGCTTCGCTGTGTACGAGAGAGCTCGAAGGTCTTTTGGCAGGCAAGACCCGCCGAAGGCAAAGCCCGGCATCAGATACGCCGGAGATATGTTCAATTTGCGGTCTTCGCAGAAGATCTTCATGACTTCATGGGCATCGACGCCGAGCACTTTCCCAATATTGCCAATTTCATTTGCAAAACCGATCTTGAGCGCATGCCAGCAATTGTCGACGTACTTCACCATCTCCGCAGTGGCCAGGTCGGTGCGAATCAGAGGGGCCTGAAGTTTCTCATAGAGTTTCGCAAGTAGTGAACCGCTTGACTCATCCAGTTGCCCGATGACCGTCTTCGGGGGTGCGTTGAAATCTTTTACCGCTGATCCTTCGCGAAGGAACTCGGGATTGTGGCAAACTCCGAAATCAACTCCTGCAGTCTTGCCCGAACTCGCTTCGAGAGTTGGGATAACGATTCCGTGCATCGTTCCCGGAAGTATCGTGCTGCGTATAACGACTGTGTGGTGAGCCGCCTTTACCCGGAGCGCCTCTCCGATTTGCTCGCAGATCCGCCGAATGTAGCGCAGGTCAAGATTTCCATTGGGCTGGCTCGGAGTGCCGACGCACACGAAGGACAACTCAGTGTTGCAGACGGCTACCACGGGGTCGGTCGTTGCGCGCAAGAATCCAGAAGCCACCCTCCCTGTAATGATCTGATCAATATCCTCTTCAATGATTGGCGAGTGCCCTTGATTGATCAGGTCCACCTTGGTTTGGACCGGATCAACCCCGATGATTTCGTGACCATCCTTCGCTAAGCAGCCTGCCGAAACCGTGCCAACATATCCAAGACCAAAAATACTTATTTTCAAGGTAATCCCCTTTTAAAACGATCTTCTTCCCGGAGTCCGTGTACTCCAGCCACATTTTTCCCAGAAAACCGCCGGCCACTTGTTAAAACATATTGGCTGAGCAGTTTTTAGTTCATTTCCCCGCATTCGAGCTTCAGCTTGCCCGAACGGAGCCGGCACGACGCCGCATCGTCGCCTGAGATGTTCGGCGCTATGCGCTGTTTCTCAATTTTGAGAAGTGCAGGAAGCGAATGAGGCCTTCGCCGTCTTGGACACTTGTCCCCCGATCACAATCCGAGGGAAAGAGAACAGGCTTTGTCTATATCGCTTGATCGAGCAGATAAGTTCTAGGTAAATATTCAGGATCCATCCAGCGCCCATTTGATTCCCTGAATCTGGTAGAGATCAGCGGCGTATCAGCCGGGCGCTGGAGTTGCAATCTAAATGGTGTGCCCTGCCTTAGTGAGTTACAACTGTTCCGACGAGATTGCTCGGCGCCCCCGGCGTACCAGTTGAGGTTCCTGAGCCGCTTCCATAGCAGTTCGCAGCATTGAAACTAAGTACGTTGCCTGTACCGGTTGCCGTCCCCCCCATCACACTCGAATAGCAGTCAGCGGCGGGAATCGAATAGGCGTGTCCGGCGAACCCGCTCAGGTTGCCACCGGTCACATCGGGGCCAATGGCAGGCCAAGGCTTTGAAGAAGGCCACCAACTGGGTTTCGCAGCCAAATAGAATGAAGGTGGCAACGTTGTTGTAGAAGGAACTGGATTCGCATAATTGGGAATCGTGCTCGGCACTTCCGACGCACTTCCACAAGTCGTCCCCCAGCCCGGATCCGAAGAGTTACCGCACCAGCGTACCGCAGCGGTCACGGTGTCATAGTTGCCCCAGAGCATTACAGTTCTGGCTACGTTGGTATCGTTCGGCACTCCATCGCCGATGCCTAGCGATATCACTGACGTACTCGCTGTGTAGCCGGTGGCCGTCGTGTTCTTGTAATGCGTGAAGACTGAACTGCCTAGGACGTTCCCGACCACATTGTAGAAACGCGAGTAAGAGTTAAATAACAGCGCACCCAAGCCCCCGGTTGTGGGTTTTCCTTCGTTGGGTTGATAGCCGTCATAGGTATTACGGAACATCGTCTGGAAGTTGTGGGTTCCGTGGAAGTTGTCCGAATAGATACCGGCTCCCTGGTTCCCTTCATACAGAATGTGATCGTCGCCCACGGCGTGCGGAAATCCCGACTGCTGCTGCCACGTGCCGCCTGTAAAAACGTTATCCACGTCGTAGTTGTAGGAAAAAACGCAGCCCGTCGCCGTTCCATCCGTTGGGTAGGGAGCCTGAATCTGCTGGAAGATATTGTTCTCGACCAGGCAGTCGGACGCGGGGAATGTCTCGAAACCGTAGTTCACTGACGCCGCATCGTTGGTCTTGTAAAAATAGCTGCTTTCGATGGTGATGTGATTGCTCTGCCACGCAACCACGTGCGATCTGCCTGTGGGGCCGATGGAGCGAATTCCCTTCACCCAGCAACCCGAGCAATTAAAGAACGTCACATCTTCGTTGCTTCCCGCCCCGCTCGCGTTGATGCTGACGTTCTCGATGCCGTCATTGAAAATCGGCGAGCTTGCCCACCATGCCTGCGGAGATTTTGAGGAAGACCAGTTCGGCATAGCCAAACCAGGATCGATCCCCACTGTGTACGGACCCGAACCAGTGATGCTCGTCACGGTCACAATTTGCTGCTGGCCCCTCCCAGATCTCGGTGAGCCCCCGTCGCCGTTCGAAGCGCACGTGCCGGCAGCCGAACAGATATAAACGTCCCCAGAATCAGATGTGTCATCCAGTTGGTCGAGAGTGATGGGGTCGCCGACGGTCAAACTCGGCACTGAACTGAGCGTGATGCTGGTGGCGCCCTGGCTGTAACCTGCTGTCCAGTTGGCGAGGTTTGATGGCGAGCCGGAGTAGTTGGTGTCACCGCTCATCATGCAGACCGTCGCTGTCGGAGTGCCCGAGCAGTTTTGATGGCCGGTGAAGACCAGAAAGGTCTGGTCCGCTCCCTGGCCCACAATCTTCTTGTTGCTGATGTTCTGCCAAAGCAACCCAGTGCTCAAATTAAAAGTTCCGGCAGCAAGTGAGATGTACGAGTTCTGCGGGCAGCTGACCAGGGCTGAGTTGATCGTAGCCGCCGTCGTTCCTGCCGGATAGGTCGAGCCGCACTGCGTCCAAGAAGACGATGCAGCCATCGCTGCCGACCCCGCGTGAGACCAATCCATGGCGCGGGAAGAGGAAAGGACGCCAGACCACAATTGACCGAAACAGGCGGGGCATAAGCTAAGTAGAATGAGAGCGAAAAAGAGCCTAAACTTCAAAATCATCAATCACCTCGTCAAAGGAAGTCCGAGGCAGCAAATAAAACAAGTGCAATGACCGGAGCGTCCTGACCCACTGAATCTGGCGTTTAATCAGGACTATACACCCTTTGGGTAATCGGCACTAACACGAAGGTAACGTATCTGGGTCAGCTGAGAATAACGCCAATTCCTTCAACGTGAGACTGGTCTGATGCCGTTTCTGTTAATCCAAGTATACGTTGTCGAAGCGACCAAGGCTCAACGCGAGATGCCATTTTTCAAACAAAATCGAGTGCGGTTCTTGCGGCCAGAATTGAGCCGGAAGCCGATTCTTCCCAGAATGCTGCTTTATATTCGCATGCCAAGAGTGCCCAGTGGAATCTTGTTGTCCACTTAGTTTTAGCTGGCGTGCTGCGTGCGTCGCAAGATCGAAATGCGGAGTATACATCGCCGGCGAAGAATCTTTAAATCTGCGCGACCAATGCTTGCCCTACAGAGCGGAAAGACGCAGATCAATATCGGCCCGGCGAACCAGAGTCCAGCCTCTGCGCAGTTGCAAATCCCGTACGCCTGATCTCTGTTGGGTCGGCAGGTTGCTTCACATCAATTGGAATGGCAGATGGCTTCCTCCCCAACCGTGGGAGAAACGCCGCATTCGACCCAACAATCGCGAGCAGGAGCGAAATCCACGAAGGAGTCAGGATCCTGAAACCAGCTTCCGCGACACTGTAGATCGCTGCAGTGCACATGTAAGCCAGCATGAGACCTCCCATCTCACGGTCCTTGCAGTACGCGGCTGTAGCGTTGCGATAGGCACTGATCAAAAGGAAAAGAATCAGCGCGACTCCGATCAGGCCAAGATTCAGGTAAATCTCGATGTAGCCGTTATGAGCCGTCGCCAGATTTCGGCTTTCAATTGCTGAAAGCCCTTGGATGTCTCTGCCGAAACCGTTCCAAAAGCTTTCAAAGCCGGCGCCAATGACCGGATTTGGACATAGAGGAATGACGGCTTTCCATATATCCGTACGGCCGGTCAAATCCGTCTTCCTGCCCAGGGCATGCACCACGATGCCTGCCCCTCCAAACAACAACATTGTCCCGCCAAAAAGCAGGACGGTACTCATCACTGCGTGTATCAGCTTCGGCCGCCTTCTGAGCACGCGCCGATCCGCGATGAAGATCACAGCCGCCCCAAGGATAAAGCAAGCGACGGAAGTAGCTGAATGCGCCTGATACAAGACTGAGAGGCCAAATGCAACAAGGGCAACCCGGGCAACAATCCGCCCGGCGCGGCCTCTATGAGGTTTCGACCTCAGCACGCGCAGAAGACTCCACACGGCACCCAGGGTGATGAAGTACGTGATCAGACCGAGGGTATTCTTATTAGTCGTGACACCGACATTCTCCGGATTGCCATCTGCGTCAAATCCCCGGCCCAGCCCAGTGTATCGGATCATGAATATCGACCATGGAAATAGAATGAAGCCAACCCGCGCGAACAATCTCTCCAGCGAAGCCAGCGGATTAACTTCCGTGGCGATGATGAGAACCATTACGAGATCGCAAATATCCTTTATCCAACGCTTCAAAGCCACCAAGGGGATCGGTGACCAGGACGTGCTCACAAGACAATAGAAGTAGTAAATCAATATTGGGGCGCTCGCAACGAGCAAGCTCCTGGTGCGAGCCGACCTGCGCCACAGGACCCCCAATCCAATTAAAAGAAGAAGACCAAACACCATCGCATCAAGCGGACTTCCGTCAAGTTGCGCATCGAGATTGCCCTTATCGGCAAGACTTGCCCCAATCCCAAACCACACATTCAGCCAGCCTGAAACGGGTCTGGAACCCACGATCAACAGCAGCAACGTTGGGAGCCAAAGAGCTTTGCTGACGCGAACACTGCGGTCCCGATCCAGCCTGAACAGCAGAATCGTGATACCGACCCAAACTAAGAAGACGATGGCAAACTTCATATCGGGGCTTTAGCAGCCAGCTCAATTCTTAAGACTGACTTCAGGCAAAAATGGCGCGGTAAACACTGTCGACTTTTGTTGAGCTGTGTCTCATACGGTCAAGAAGAATTACAGACACCGTTGTCAACACAAATGCCGCTAGAAACGAAACCACGAGCCCCAAAGGCCCGGTTGAGACACTTCGCATGAGACCGTGAAGTATTTGCAGAATAGCGATCTGAGCAATATAGCCGAACAACGAATATTTTCCCAGCAGGTTCACTTGTTTCGGTAGTATTCCGTGCCCTGCAATCCGCAGTCCGATCAAATAGATGCACAAGACGTTGAGAACTGCGCCAAAAGCCAGTAATGCAAAGGGCACGTTCCAAATCGTGATCGCGATTAGATAACCCACGTAGAGGATGGCAAGTGCAAAAGGGTACCGAATCACCCTGTTTATCTTCTCGATCGAATTGAAGCCGAGCCATGCACCCAGCAGGCCGATACCAACCATCTGCAAGTTGTCGCTTTTGATGCCGCCGAGATAGAAGACCAGGATCAGCGCCATCGTGCAGCCAAGCGCAAGATGAAAAGTCCACTTGAATTTGCGATACGGACGTTCAAGCAGTGCCGATAAGATCAGCAAATAGCCGATCGGCACGAGGATATAGAAGGCTACAAGTTTGCCTGCGTTGGCGTACACATTGCCTGACGCGAACGCCAAGGCCAAATTCTCAAGGCTCATATGACGAGCGGACACCTGTGTATCGATCATTCGCGACGGCATCGCAATTCTTGCCAGATTAAGTGCAAGAAAGATCACAAGAAGCTTCAGGCCCCTCGAAACAAGCCTCCATGTCAAATGACGGCTGTCGCCGCGGTACTTCGTCAAATACACATTTGAGATCAGAAAGCCGCTGACGAAAATGAAGGAAGGCGTCAAGAACCTAAGGTATCGATAATAGGGCCAGTCGGCACCGACAAAATAATTGATCCAATGATAGAGCACCATCGTCAGTACCAAAGCCCCCTTTGCAAAATCGAGCGCAGCAATACGGTCTTGTTTTGCCGCACTGGAGCTGGCTAGGACCGTGATACTCACTGACTTTTTCCTTCTCCGGGTGGCTCTGATCTGTAATGCAATCAGGAGATGTTAGGGAAACGATTGTCTTGAAGCAATGCAGCCCAAAGACGATAGATCTGCCGTCGATCGCTGCGGAACTCTCCTGAAAATGCACAGCAGCCGCTTGCAGCTATATGTAATCTTGCATCGGGCTGTGCCGCGGCTCTTGAACTAATCCCGCGCCCCTGCGCCACAGTATTTTTCCAGTCTGGCCGGCTGACCTGTTGCACCTCGACCTGCCCTATGTCGCTTCGGCATATTCGAGACCATCGGCCTAATCGAAAAATTGCCTGTGCATCAACTCAAGAGTCAGCAGCTTGTGAATGATTGATGTGTAGTTACGGGTGCCACTGAGATGGCCGTCAACGATCGACACCACGACATTCTTCTGCAAATACGGACGCCCAAGCGTCCGGGAGTCGAGCAGCATTTCACGAACGTATTGCGCCAGCCGATCTCGATACCAGAGGCGGTAATGTAACAGCTTGTGTCTTCCCAGGAACAGGCGCTCCAAATGTAGCTTAGAGAATGTATGGTCGACACGCGTTACCCACTGCGGCATACCGTAGTCGTAGGCGTACTCCGCCTTGAACGTAAACTCTCTGAACGCTCTTCTGCCTTTGGCTAGTAGATTTTCCCTTTCAATTACCCCGCGGTCCGACGCAATCCGACTCAATCTCACATCGCCGTCTCTAATCAGGCGCAAACGGACATCATAATCACTTGCGCTCCCACGCGGCGCACGATAGACCGCACGAACAAATGCGTTATCCATAAACGGCGATCGTACAGTGAGCTGGGTCTGTTCGAGCGCTAGAATGCCGTGATGGTACCAGGGCGACTGCCGGAAGGCCGCGAACGTTACTGGATGCTGCTTGCGAAGCTCTCCATAGGTCACTGATGCATCCTGAACGTGCGACATCATGTCGTTCGTAAAAAGGCCTGGCAAAGGAGGCATCGGCTTAAACATGACCGCTTGCCGGACGATCTCACTCCCATAGGTGCCAACAATTTTCGCAGGCGCAATGGCTCGCACCTTTGTGCTTAGGTAGAGATCGGATGCCCGATAGACATCCACGGTTCCTTCAGTCAAGTAGATACTGCGCTCGGCGTATGCGCCAAACTGGTCCAGAAATTCCGAGCCTGTCTCAAGCACCTGGTAAGGCTGCTGCAACAGCTCCGCAATTTTTCTACCGACGCGAACATCATATGATTCTCGAATTGGGCCACCAAACGTATAGCTAGGCAGCGAGCCGGCAGGCATTGGGTGATTGGCCAGAATAACTCTGGTATCCAATCCCCCGGTCATAGCAATTCCGAGTCTCTGATCACCCGCAAAATAACGGGACAGTCTGCTCGTCAGCGCGCCGCGCAGTTCCTCGTAATACGCCTCTGCATCGAGTGGAGTCTGCTCTTCCCACTGGGAGGGGTTGAAGTACGTGGTCTTCTCGGCACACGATCCTCGGCGGAACATCCATTTTGATGCTGCCGGCAGGACCTGGATTCCCTTGAAGATCGTTCTATTCTCCAGAACGCAACTACATGC
>Ga0335072_10004957_pt1 | contig 19661 bp, 19 predicted proteins | sample Lox_Sample_21_FD_206725 | JGI IMG/M metagenome (GOLD analysis project Ga0335072, IMG submission 206725) | Soil microbial communities from Loxahatchee National Wildlife Refuge, Florida, United States - Lox_Sample_2.1 | ecosystem: Environmental > Terrestrial > Soil > Wetlands | place: USA...
TGCGATGCCTGCGCGTTTCGAGCCGTAGCTTTCCAGCTTTTCCAGACCAAGGTTCAGCGGGTAGCGCTGACGGTCGATGAACGGGTCGGGTGGGGATAGTGGTTCGTTGCGAACCGGAAGGCGTAAGTGTGCCGTATGATCAATGACAGCCATGATCAACTCCGTAGTAGTTGGTTGTGGTCAGCGGGTCGTGGGAGGTCGCAACTCTCACGATCCGCGCTTCTCCAAGCATTGCTGCAAGGGTCATCGACGTTGCGCCACGAACGACGGCGTCGATGACGAGGCGAACGTAGCAAGTAAGCGTGCGGACGTCTGTAAGGGTCGGGCGACGCGTGATGCGCGTGCGGCCTGACTTTTTGCATTGGATGCGTGCGGGGCCGCTGGCAAGGAAATCGCGCTTTTATTTACAGCGCATGCCGTAACACCCACGCAGCCACGACATCCGGGTGTTCCAGCTGCAAGTGATGCCCGCCCTCCTGATGCGTGACATCAATGTGCGGTACCTGCTGCGCACGCGCTTGCATCATCGCGCTGGGCAGGTAGGGCGTGATGGGTGTGGCAAGCAACAGCGAGGTGGGTGTTTCGATGCCGGCCAGCAAGGCGCGAATCTGTGCTTCGGCCAGCCGCACGGCGCTGGGTCGCGTGAGGCGCGGATCGCTGCGCCAGCGATAGCCGCCTTCGACCTCGGCCAGCCCGCGTTCCACGATCGGACGCGCCAGCTCGGCGCGCAAGCCGCTGGCCATGGTGCGCGCGCTGATCGCCTGTTCCACGCTGGCGAACAGCCGCAGCGATCTGCTGCTTGGCGCGGGCGCCGCGTAGGCGTCGCGAAAACGCTGCAAGGTGTGGGCGCCGTCGTCGCCGAGTGGGCCAAGCCCTTCGATCAGCCACAGTCGATCGATGCGTTGCGGTGTGGCCGCGGCAGCGAGCGAGGCGATGCCCGCGCCGAGCGAATGGCCGAGCAGGGCATAGCGTTCAAGGCCTAATGCATCGGCGGCGCTGAGTACGGCGCTGACGTAGTCGACGTAGTGATAGCTGATGCCGGCCGGCAGATGGCTGGAATGTCCGTGTCCGGGCAACTCCAGTGCGATCACGCGAAAGCGTGCGGCGAGTTTCGGCGCCAGGAAGGCGTAGCTGCCGGCGTTGTCCAGCCAGCCGTGCAAGGCCAGCAGCGGTGGTGCAGCAGCATCGCCCCAGATCAGGGCGGTCAGCGAGAGGTGATGCGACAGGGTGATGCGCTGTTCGATCGGCGCATCGGCGTGCGTGCGCTCGATCATGGTGCTTGGCGCGACGAAAATTCCGGCCAGCCCTGGCTGTGCCGCACGATCAGTGCGGCGAGACTTGCTACCTGCTCGTTGCTGTCGTTGAGCGCGGGGATATAGCGCAGCGCGTCGCCGCCGGCTTCGGTAAAGAACTCGGCGTTCTGCATGGCGATTTCTTCCAATGTTTCCAGGCAATCCACGGCGAAGCCGGGGCAGGCGACGTCCAATCGCTTGACGCCTTCGCGGGCGAGGCGTTTGACGGTTTCATCCGTATACGGCTGCAGCCAGGGTTCGCGGCCTACGCGGGATTGGAAGCTCACCAGCAGTTGCGCTTCGTCCAGCTGCAATCGCTCGCGTAGCAGGCGCGCCGTAGCCTGGCACTGCTGCAGGTAGGGGTCGCCGGCCGCCACATAGCGCTGCGGAATGCCATGGAAGGACAGCAGCAGTTTGTCCCCGCGGCCGTGTTCGGCCCACCAGCGCTCGATGGACTGCGCCAGCGCGTCGATGTGGCCGGCATCATCGTGGTAGTCGTTGATCATGCGCAGCTCTGGTGGCCAGCGCAGGTGCTTGAAGGTATCGGCGACGGCGTCGATGACTGATCCGGTGGAGGTGCCCGAGTACTGTGGATACAGCGGCAGCACCAGCAAGCGTCGCACGCCTTCGCGCTGCATCTGCGCGATCTGTTCGCGTACCGAAGGCTTGCCGTAGCGCATGGCCAGTGCGACGCGCACGGAGCCCGCTGCGGTCTGGCCGAGCCGCGCCTGCAGGGCCGCGGCAAGTCGCTCCGAACCGATGCGCAGCGGCGAGCCCTCCGGCGTCCACACCCGTGCGTAGGCATGGGCCGAGCGCGCCGGCCGGATGCGCAGGATGATGCCGTGCAGGATCAGCCACCACAGCCAGCGCGGATACTCGATCACGCGCGGATCACCCAGGAATTCGGCCAGATACGGTCGCACGGCGCGTGCCGTCGGGGCGTCCGGTGTGCCAAGGTTCACCAGCAGTACGCCAGCCTGATTAGGTTGGTCGTAGGATTGGCCGGCAGGGCCGGTATAGTGATAAGTCGGCATGGTGGCGTGGGCAGCAGACGAACCGGTCAAGTCTGCCATAAGCTGCCACATGCCTTTCGCAATACGTGGCTATGCTTGCTGCCGTTTGCGACCGCGATTGAGTCATATCCAGATCGGGAGCTATCTATGTTCAAGCCATTGCGTCGCCTTTCGTTTGTCGCCCTTGCGTTGCTGCTGCCCGTTGCCGCGGCGCATGCCGGTGACGATACCCCCGAGCAGCGCGCGCAGAGTGCCGTGCGCGTGCTCAACGAGATCGAGCAGGCGCCGGACAAATCCATTCCCACTGATTTGCTGCGCGATGCGCGGGCGATCGCGGTGATTCCGGATGTGCTGAAAGTCGGCTTCGTGTTCGGCGGCCGCCGCGGCGAGGGCCTGATCTCGGTCAAGAATCCGGACGGTACCTGGTCCAACCCCAGCTTCATCTCCTTCGGCGGCGGCAGCGTGGGCTTCCAGATCGGCGTGTCCAAGACCGATGTGATCCTGGTATTCCGCACCCAGCGCGGGGTGGATTCCATCGTCAACGGCAAGTTTACGATCGGGGCCGATGCCTCGGCGGCAGCCGGTCCGGTGGGCCGTACCGCGGCCGCGGCGACCGACCAGCAGCTGAAGGCGGAAATCTATTCCTATTCCCGTGCCCGCGGTCTGTTCGCCGGGGTGGCGCTGGACGGCTCGGTGATCAAGATCGATTACGATGCCAACGAACAGGTTTATGGCAAGGGCATCACCCCGCGTCGTATCTTTGAAGGCGGCGTGAGCAACGTCCCGGCGGCGGTCGTGCGCTTCCGTGACACGCTGGAGGAGTACACTGCGCGGTAAGACTGCGCGAGCGCGCTCTTCACATGACGGAAAGCCGGCGCCCGCACTCCCGCGGGCGCACCTGGCAACCTTCCGCAACGAGGTTTCTCATGGGTTTGGACAGCATTTGGCATTGGGCGATCCTGCTCGTCATCATCCTGCTGGTGTTCGGCACCGGTAAACTGACGCGGGTCGGCTCCGATCTCGGCAATGCCGTGCGCGGCTTCAAGAAGGCCATGCAAGGCGACGAGGACGAGGAAAAGCGCAAGGCGCAGGAAAAGCTGCAGGCCGACCCCGAGCCCGGTGCCGGCGCCAACAGCACGGCCAGCCAGCAGCGCGATTCCAGCGAATCCAAATAAGCGCATAGGACAGCAGCAAGATGATCGAGATCAGCCTCGGCAAGCTGGTGTTGCTGGCGCTGATTGCGCTGATCGTGCTCGGCCCCGAAAAGCTTCCGCACGCCGCACGCACGGCGGGCGCATTGGTGCGCCGCCTGCGCCAGGGCTGGGACAGCGTGCGGGCCGAAGTGGAACGCGAACTGGAAATCGAAGAACTCAAGCGCACCGCGCGCGAAGCGGCGGCGCGCGCCGAGGCCATGCAGACCGAGATGAACAAAGCCGCCCGCGAGACCCGCGAACAGGTGGCAAGCACGGCCACGGACGTGCGCGATAGCGTTGCCGACGTGCAGAAGGATCTGCTGCAGGCCGATGCGCCCAAGGAAACACCGCATGGCAGCGCCTGAGCCCGAACTGGACGTGCAGGAGGGCCTGTTCTCGCACCTGCTTGAACTGCGCTCGCGCTTGATCAAGGCGATCCTCGCGCTGGCCGTGGTGCTTGCTGCGCTGGTGCCGTTCGCCAATCGCCTGTATGCCTGGCTCGCCGCGCCGCTGGTCGCACGCCTGCCGGAAGGGGCGCACCTGATCGCCACCGAAGTGGCGAGCCCCTTCATCACGCCGCTGAAGCTCGCGTTCTACGCGGCGCTGTTCATCAGCATGCCGGTGATCCTGTACCAGCTGTGGGCCTTCGTCAGCCCTGGTCTGTACAAACACGAAAAGCGCCTGGCGCGCCCGTTGCTGGCGGCCGCGCTGGTGCTGTTCTACACCGGCTGCGCATTCGCCTATTTCCTGGTGCTGCCCGCCGCGTTCCGCTTTCTTACCGCGGTCACGCCCCAGGGCGTGGAGATGATGACCGACATCACGCATTACCTCGACTTCGTGATGCTGATGTTCTTCGCCTTCGGCCTGTGCTTCGAAGTGCCGGTGGCGGTGGTGGTGCTGGCGGCCGTCGGCATCGTCGATCTGGACAAGCTGCGCAAGGGGCGGCGCTATGCGGTCGTCGGCGCGTTTGCCATCGCCGCCGTGGTGACGCCGCCTGACATTACCTCGATGATCATGCTGGCCATTCCCATGTGCGTGCTTTACGAACTTGGCCTGCTTGCCGTGCGCTGGCTGCTGAAGCCGAACGCGGCCGATGCGCCCTCCCATCCATGATGAACCGATCTTCGCGCCTGCCCGAGCCCGCCGCCGACGAGCTTGCCCATTCCGAACACCTGCTGCAGCACCTGCGCGAAACCATCGCCGCGCACGGGCCGATGCCGTTTTCGCAGTACATGGAGCGCTGTCTCTATGCGCCGGGGCTTGGCTACTACAGCGCCGGCAAGACCAAGTTCGGTGAAGCCGGCGATTTCGTCACCGCGCCGGAACTGGGCGAGCTGTTTGCACGCTGCGTGGTGCAAGCCGTGCAGCCGGTGCTGGCCATGCTGGGGAGCGAGGCAGATTTTCTGGAACTTGGTGGCGGCAGCGGCGCATTCGCCGAAGCGGCGCTGCTGGCGCTTGCCGAGAACGGCGTATTGCCTCGCCGCTACCTGATCCTTGAACCCAGCGCCGACTTGCGCGAGCGCCAGCGCGAGCGGCTGATCGCCGCATTGCCGGCGGCGGTGATGGCGCGCGTGGCATGGATCGATCGTCCGCCCGAGGAAAACTGGCGCGGCATTCTGTTCGCCAACGAAGTGATCGATGCCCTGCCCACGACACGCTTCGTCGTGCGCGATGGCGAGGTCTACGAGGAGTACGTCACGCTCGATGGCGAAGCGCGCCTGATGCGCGTCGATCGTCCTGCCGACGCCCTGGTGGCCGGCGCCGTGCGGCACGTCGAACGCGATCTCGGCCGTCCGTTCGCAAATGGTTACCGCTCGGAGATCCTCCCGCAACTGCCCTACTGGATGCAGGCCATCGCCGGCTCGCTCGAAGCGGGCCTGATGCTGTTCATCGACTACGGCTACGTGCGCCGCGAATTCTATTTGCCGGAGCGGCAGGACGGCACGCTGATGGCGCACTACCGCCACCGCGCCCACAGCGATCCGCTGCATTTGCCGGGTCTCAACGACCTCACTGCGTCGGTCGATTTCACCGCTTTGGCCGAAGCCTGCAACAGCGCCGGTTTTGACGTGGCGGCCTATCTGCCGCAAGCCCATTTCCTCATTGCCGCCGGTTTGCAGGACGTCTTCGAGCGTGCCTACGAACAAGCTCCTGACGATGCCGCGCGCTATCGCCTCGCCCAGCAAGTGAAGAAACTCACCTTGCCGGACCAGATGGGCGAGCGGTTCCAGGCGATGCTGCTGGCGCGCGGCTTGCCTGCATTGCCGCTGCCGGCAGAGTTGCTGGCGGCGGATCAGGGTGGGCGATTGTAGGTAGAGCTCAAAACTTAGGCGGATCCGAAGCAAAGGGGCGGGTCACGCAGGAAAGCTGGCGTAGGTTGGCGGTGAGGCGAAGCCGAACCCCAACATCGTCATCTGCATGGCAACGTTGGGGTTCGCATACGCTCACCGCCAACCTACGAAGCATTACGCCGTGGTCTTAGGTTCGGAGCGCTGCAGCTGCAGGAGCATATCGGGCGGTCCGTCGATGCTTGATCCCAAAGGACCACGGTGGGTCTGCACATCGCGGTTTAGTGCTTTATCCCAGCATGCAGCCACGCGTAGGCAACCATGGCCCATGGATGAAAGCGAAAGTGCAAATCATGTTCGCCGGCAGGAACGCAGACGGCGCGGAACATGCCATTGCCGCGATGGATTGAAATCGCCTTGCCATCCAGCTCGGCTTGCCAGCCGGGGAAATCCAGCTCGCTGACCACCACCCAGCCGCTGTCTTGCGCCTGCACGCGAATATGCTGTTGCGTGGGTGTGGCATTCACGACGGCGGCGTTTACGCGGCCAGTACACGCTGACGCAAGCGGGCGTTCCGTGCTTGCATCGTGACGATCGCGTGGCGTCAGCAAGAGGGTGTTTCGAAAGTCGGTGGCCGCGAACAACGATGCGTCGGGGAGGACTCCCGCTGCAAATAAGCGTACGTGAGTAGGGTTGAGCAAGCGCGGATAGGCCAGATCCGTGCTCCAGAGTTCGGCGTCCTTTTCGGAAAGGATTCGCCGGTAGCCGTTGGAAGGCTGCAATGTTGCTGCGCCATCACGATGGCCTATGACGAGATACCGGGCACCCAACAGCCGGCTCACCGGACCACCCGGGCCAGGATTGAACGCCGTTGTTCCAGCAGCCGCAGCGCTGCTCGCGCGCGCGCCATACCATTGCTCGTACAACGAGTAGCGCAAGGGGTTGTAGCCTTGGGTAGACCATAGACCCTGGACAGTCATCAGGTTGTCCCATGCGGCACTGGTGTCTTGTGTCTCGATGCGAGGTGCCAGGCCAGGCGGGCTTTCGCGCGCTTCATTGCTCAGGAATTTCACGATCGGGCTGTTCTGAAACGCCTGGGCCGTGTCCTTCATCTGGTTGAAGCGGCCGTTCAAATTAAAGCAGCGGTAATCGACGATCAGTACGGCCAGCAGCCATAACGTGGCGCGCCATTCGCTGCCGGGTTTTTGCAAGCGCCATAGCGCCAGTGCGGCGCATGCCGCCGCCAGCAGGGTAAATGCCGGCCAGCGCATCCCTTCCACGCGCATATCCAGGCTGGCGCCTGCCAACCAGCACATGGCAACAGTGAGCAGAATGGTGATGTCCCGGCGGCATTGCAGGTTGAGCTGGCTGGCGGCGATGCCGGCCATGATGGCCAGAGAGAAATTCAACAAATAGGCGCCATCGCTGGGGCGGCGAAAATGCTGCATGCCTGGCATCCAGTCGTACAACCAGCGATAGAGCGGCGTGTGGACGCCAAACATGTACAGACACGCGAACAAGGCCACGATGCCGAAAAAGACCAGCGATGACCTGCCGTGGCGAGCTCGCCATGCACGGGGAAGCGCAAGCATGGCCAGCAAAGGGATGGCGCCGATGTACAGATAAGCCTCGACCACACTGGCCGGGCCATCGTAACTGCCGCGCAAGGCGTGCAAGGCATTGGGAGCAAGCAGGCTTAAAAAGGTGCGCGCATCCAAGGAGGCACCGGCTGCGTCCGACAGCGCCATCGTGGCCCGGTTGGACACGCTCATGAAGGCCCAGCTGAAAAGCAATTGCGGCAGCGCCAGCGCAAGCGCACACACCGATGCAGCGACCATGCCGCCAATCCATCGCCAGCGGTCCTGCGTGCTGTAGCTCCTCCACCGTTGTGCCGTTCCGATGATGCAGTAAGCGATCAACGCCAACACGAAAAGATAAGTAACCTGCACCAGGTGCACCGCCAGCGCACCCGCTGCCAGGCCGAGCAGCACAGCATGTCGCAGCTTGGGCCGGGCAAGAAAATGCCGGAGAAAAAGCAGCACGACTGGCGCGTAGCCGTAAGCGACGACGATGGGCGTGTGTTCGAGCCGGGACGCGGCCACGCCGCCGGCCATGTATACGGTTGCGCCGATGAGCGCACCGGCGGCGTTGACCTTGTCTTGCCGTAGGAAAGCGAGCATGGCGATGCCGCCCATCAGCAGATGCAGCAGCACGCCCCAGCTGAACCAGACCGGCCCAGGTGCCTCGCGCAGCAGCATCCAGGCCATCAGCAACGGCGAAAACAGCATGCCCTGGGGATCTGCTATTTGCGGATAGCCCGAATAGATAGAGGGGTTCCACCATGGAGCAAGTCCAAGCCGAAGACTGTGCGCATTGAAGAAGACAGTCGGATAAAACTCGTCCATGGCATCCCATGGCATGACTGACTTGCCGATCAGCAGCGATGCGTTCAGCGCCACCCACGCCAGGCAAAGGACCAGAACCAGGCGTTGGAAGGAGGGCGGCTTGGTGATGTCTGACATGTCTTCCCTGGCCAAAGGTGCTATTCCTTTGTGAGGTTGCTCTTTAGCGCACCGATCGCTTGCACGCGCGCTTTCTCCATCGCCGCACCAATGGCCGGCCCTTGCAATCCTTGCGCGACATATGGCGCGGCAGTGATCGACGCGGCAGCGTTGCGTGCCTGCTCCAGCCAGGCCGCCTGCGGGTAGTCGTCGTGTTCGTGACCCAGGCGACCGCGCTTGTCGGCCATGCAGGCGGTGAGAAAAATCTGCAGGCGTTCGGGACGGCGCAAGGCGTCGAGGGCGGTCAGCAGTTTGAGTACTGTGGCGGGCTTGAGCTCGAAGGCGCGGTGTACGTTGAGGTGCTCTCGGCACACCAGTGCGGCGAGTTCGGCGTAGTCGGTGGGTACTTTCAGGCGCGCGGCCAGCGCGCGCAATGGCTGCACGCCACGATGCTCGTGGCCGACATGGCGCGGTAGCTCTTCCTTGGGGGTCAGCGCCTTGCCGAGATCGTGGACCAGCGCGCAGAAGCCGACCAGATCATTGCCCGGAGCCAGCCTGGCGGCGGCGTCCAGCACCATTTCCACGTGGATGCCGGTATCGATTTCCGGATGGAATTCGGCGCGCTGCGGGATGCCGTAGAGCGCGTCGATTTCGGGAAACAACACAGCGAGCGCGGCCGATTCGCGCAGGACGCGCAGAAAGGCCGACGGTTGCGCCTCGCCCAATGCCTTGCGCGTCTCCGCCCATACGCGCTCGGGCACGAGGTGATCGACTTCACCGTTGCGCACCATCTGCTGCAGCAAGGCCATGGTTTCCGCGGCGACGGTGAAACCGAGTGGTGCGAAGCGCGCGGCAAAACGGGCGACGCGCAGCAAGCGCACCGGGTCTTCGACGAAGGCCGGCGAGACATGCCGCAAGACGCGTTGCTCGATATCGCGCGCGCCGCCGTAAGGATCGACCAGCCGGCCTTGCTCGTCTTCGGCGATCGCATTGATGGTGAGGTCGCGCCGCGCCAGATCCTGTTCCAGTGTCACGTCGGGATCGGCATGGAAGGCGAAGCCATGGTAGCCACGGCCGGTCTTGCGTTCGGTACGGGCGAGGGCGTATTCCTCGCTGGTTTCCGGATGAAGGAATACCGGGAAGTCTTTGCCGACCGGTCTGTAGCCCAGTGCGAGCATATCTTCCGGACGCGCACCGACTACCACATGGTCGTGGTCGATCACGGGGCGTGCCAGCAGTTTGTCACGGACTGCGCCGCCGACCAGGTAAGTACGCATGGCTTATTGTGCCATGGCCGTCTCAGAACCCGTGGTGGCGAAAAGCCTGCCGGCACGCATCCAATCGGCGCTGTCGTGGCATGCCCTGGAGCACGTGTGGCAGCAACAGCGAGAACGATTGCGGCGTGATGCCGAGCGCCGCATAGCCATCTACGTCACCGACCGAATCGGTGCCGAGGGAAAGAAAGTTGTCGAGCGAAAACGGCTTGCCGGGCAGTGCGCCGGCGATGCGTGCCTGCCAGCGGCCAAGGCTGTCAGGCAGCGGCATGATGCGTGTGCGCAAGCCGGCGGCATCGCGAATGGCGCGAACGATCTGGCCCAGGGTGAGCACTTCCGGCCCGTACAGTTCAAAGCAGCGACGTGAGGAGCGCTTGTCGTCGGCAACGCAGCGGGCGATGGCTTCGGCGACGTCGCCCACGTAGGTGGGCGCCATGCGCGAGTTGGCACGCGCCAGCGGAAGCACCGGCGTTTTGCGCAACAGGCTGGCGAAGCGCGTGATCAGTCCATCACCCGGCCCGAAGATCACGCTCGGTTCGTAGATCGTCCAGTTCAGCGCGGAGCGCTTGACCAGCGCCTCTGCTTCGCCGCGCGTTTGCAAGTATTGCGACTGACCCTGGCCGGCCTTGAGCGAACTCATCTGGTGCAGGCGCTGCACGCGCACGGCTTGGCAGATGTCGATCAGGCGCCGTGACATCTCCACGTGCGCGCGTTGGAAGGTGTGATGGCCACTGCTGTTGAGAATGCCGATCAGGTTGATCACGGTATCGGCCCCTTCGCAATGACGCCGCAGCACCGCATCGTCATAGACGTCGGCGTTGCGGATGACGATGCCGGGGAGGACGGCCAGCGCACGATGCCGTTCGCGATTGCGGGACAGCAGCGTGATCTGATGCCCATCGGCGGCAAGGCGCGGCAGCAGATGGCTGCCGACAAAACCGGTTGCGCCGAGCATGACAATGCGTTGCGGGTGCATGGCGAGCATCCTCCTGATGTATTGGGAGGGAAATCAGCCTCGCGCAGAGTTTACGCGGATCGAGGCGACAAGCCCAAAGTCATCACGCGGATCACGGCCTGATCGCCATCAGTGCGCGACATCCTTCACCGGCTTGCCTGCTGTCGAAGCGGCCGATGCCGGGGCGGCGGCCGTCACGGGCGCCGGACAGGTCAGCGCTTTGCGTTGATTGGGCGGATCGATCTGGCCGTACGCCTGTCCGATCGGCGGCATGCGCGTGGAGATCGGTGCAGCATTGCCATGCAGGCGCCAGTCGTAGATCACGCTGTAATACATCACGCGCGCGACGTATTCGCGGGTTTCCTTGAACGGAATGGTGGCGACGAACAGGTCCGGTGGCAGCAGGTCGCGGGCGGCGAGCCACTGCTTCACGCGCGCCGCGCCGGCGTTGTACGCCGCGCTGGCCAGCCACGGGGAACCATCGAAGCGTGCGGCCAGCTGCGCTAGGTAGCGCGTGCCCAGTTCGATGTTCACGGCCGGGTCGTACAGGCTGTCGCCGCCGTTCCAGGGCAGGCCGCTGCGGCGCGCGACCTCGGCGGCGGCGCTGGGCAGCAACTGCATCAATCCGCGCGCGTCGGCACCGGATTGCGCGTCGCTCATCCAGGCGCTTTCCACGCGCAGGATGCCGTAGGCCCAGGATGGATCGATACCGGCCTGCTCCGCTTGCGGCACCAGGCCATCCTGGCTGGCGAGCGGAAAGCGCAGCGGGTAGTAGCTCAGTGCGTCGCCCTTGTTGAACGAGAACACCGCGCGGTCGTACCACCCGCGTTGGTTGGCGAGAATCACCGCCTGCTGGATCGTCTGTGCATCGGTGTTGGCCAGCGCCTGGCTCCATTCGCGGCGCGCCTGCTTGAGCATGCCGACGGCAAACAGTTCGAAGGCGCGGCGCACGCCCGGGATGGCCAGCGCGGCCTGCTGTGTCTGCGCATCGGCTGCGAGCGAGGTGCTGCACAGCGCGTACGGTGCGTTCTGGCGATCGGCGGCCAGGTAACCGAAATAGCTGGATTGCTCGGCCACGCTGGCGTAGACGCGTTGCGCTTCTTGCGTGCGGCCGAGTTCGCTCAAGGCGCGGGCGCGGAAGTATTGCCATTCGTCATCCTGTTGTTGCGTAGGCGGCATGGCGGCAATCGCATCCAGCACGGCTTGCCAGTTTTTTTCCGCCAGCGCCACGCGGACGCGCCACTCTCGGCTGGCCGGCGTCTGCGCGGAAGCGGGCAGGTTGACCAGGCGCGCCAGGGCGTTGTCGTCGAAGTCGGTGGCATGGAAGACGGCCAGCGCGTTCAATACGTGGTCGCGCTGCCCGGGAGTGAAGTGGAAGCGGCTTTGCAATGACTGCCAGGCATCGTCGGCCATGCCGGACTGGCGGCGCGCCAGGCGCACCAGCGCCAGTGCGGCGGCTTGGCGCGTGCGCACGTTGTCGGGCCATTGCTTGGCCGCCATCACGGCGGCAGCCGGATCGTTGAGCGCCAGGGCGAGGTTGCGGGCCGACTCGGCCTCTTCCGGCGGCAGCCACTGCACCAGGCCGGAAATCGTGCCGGCCTTGCCCGCTTCGGCTGCGGCGTCGATGCGCGACCATAGGCGCGCGGAAGTCAGCAGGCCCTGATCATGCGCGGCCTGCAACACCGGATCGCAGGCGGAAGGCAGCGCCGGTTCAGCCCATAGCGCGGCCAGGTCGCGGTTGAAATCCAGCTTGGCGCCGCCGGCAAGTTGCGCTTGCAGGGCATCGCAGCTCAGTGCGTTGCCGAGGCCGGGCTGGTACATCGCGACGAAATCCGTCCAGTCCTGGCGGCGCGCCAGTTCTTGCAGGAAATCGCGGCGCAGGTCGCTGGCGGGAATCAGGTCGGGATACTGCCGCAAATAGGCTTCCACCGTGGGGCGATCCACTTGCTGCAGATCGTGCTCCAGCGAGGCCGCCTGCAAATAGGGATAGAGCGGGTAATCCTTGAGACCTCCGGCCAGCGCGCGCCAGCTGTCGCCGCCTTGGCTGGCGGCGGCATACGCTTGCTTGAACGCGGCGCGTTGCGCGGCCAGCGATGCGTCGTCGGTTTGTGCGGCAACCGGGCCGGCCAGCATCCCGCCGGCGATGACGGTCAACAGATAGCGGCCGAGACGCGATACGGCTAGCGAGGCCATGAGGACTCCTGTTCCTGCGGGCAATCGCAGGCAGTGTAATGGATGAGTTTTTGCGGGTATGAACGGCGCTTCACGCGCATGCGATGTGCTGTTTTTTGCACCGCTGGCTTCAATCACGCGCATGGAATGTCACCTTGCCCGTTCCCTGTTTCCCGTTCCCCACTTATGCTTCAGCGTTCTGCCCCAAGACGCGCACAAGGCCCGCATGCCACCCAAGTCCAAGAGTGCCGCCCATTACGGTCTTGCCTGGCTGGCGCTGATCCTGGCGACCTTGGCGGGCTTGGCATGGTGGTGGCAGATCGGCCGGGCGGTGGACGTGCCGGACGCGCCGTCCGCACGCATTGCCTGCGTGTCGTACGCGCCGTTCCGCAAGCCGGGTGAAACACCGTTCAATCCGCATTTTGTGATCACGCCTGAGCGCATCGACGAAGATTTGCGCGCGCTCTCGCAACGTTTCGACTGCGTGCGCACCTATTCGCAAAGCAACGGCTTGAGCGCCGTGCCGGCGATTGCCGCGCGTTATCACATGCAGGTGCTGATGGGCATCTGGCTGGGCAGCGTGGCGAAGACGAATGAAAAGGAGATCGAGCAAGGGCTTGCCACCGCCAGGGCGAACCCCAAGGTGATCCGCGGCATCATCGTCGGTAATGAAGTGCTGTTGCGCGGCGATCTGTCACCCAAGCGGTTGGCCGAATACATCCGCCGCGTACGCGCAGCCGCGCCTGCCACGATTCCTGTCACCTATGCCGACGTATGGGAAAACTGGTTGCGCTATCCGCAGATGGCGAGCGTGGTCGATTTCGTCACCATCCATATCCTGCCGTATTGGGAAAACGATCCGGTGGCGGCGATCCATGCCGTCAAGCACGTCGAAGACGTGTACGCGCGCATGCAGCACATGTTTCCCGGCAAGCAGGTGATGATCGGTGAAACCGGCTGGCCCAGCGAAGGCCGCCTGCGCCGTTCCGCCGAACCGAGCCTGGTGGATGAGGCGCTGTATCTGCGTAGTTTTCTGCGTTATGCGGCCACCGTGCATATGCCGTACAACGTGATCGAGACCTTCGACCAGCCATGGAAGCGCGAACTGGAAGGTACCGTGGGCGGCTATTGGGGCATCTTCGATTCGAATGCAAAGCCGAAATTCCCCATGTTCGGGCCGGTCACGGAAGATCCGCAGTGGTGGCTGGGATGGCTTGCCGGTGTCGTGGGTGCAACGGCCTTTGCCTTGGTGGGCGGCCGGCGCCGCAGCTGGCATGGCGTGCGCGGATGGCTGGCCTTGCTGATGGCCGGCTTTGCCGCGGGCACCTCGGCGGCGTGGCAATGGCGGCAGATGATGTACGCCTGCCAATGGTGGTGGGAATGGCTGCTTTCGGTGGTGTGCCTGCTCGGCGCGGTGGCGATTGCCGCAGCGCTGGCACGGCGCATTGCGGCGCATCTGGCGGATCATCACGATCACACCGAACCGTCGCAGTGGTGGCGTTACTGCGCATTGTTTGCGCTGGTGCTGTACGACATCCTGCTGGCGTTCAACGGGCGCTATATGGATTTTCCAATGGGCTTGTTCTGCATGCCGTGCGTCGCCTACGGCGTGTTCGGCCTGTTGACGCGCGAGTTCGTCATGCCGTCGGCGGAGCAGCGTTTCATGGCCTGCATAGGCCCGTTGCTTGCGATCGCACCGGTGGTGCAGGAAGCGGGCATGAACAAGGTGACGTGGCTATGGCTGGGTCTGAATCTGGCGATTGCCGTGCCGATCTGGGTGGCCTGGCGTTGCCACCGTGCCGTTAGCCTGCAGCCGTACCAGGCGCAGACTGCCGATTAGCAGCGCGACTGCGCCGGCGTAGTAGCAATACAGGATCAAAGCAAAGATCCCGAGCGTAGCCGCCAGCCATGCCAGCCATGGCTTTTTAAAGATCAGCGCCAGTGCTGTGACGATAAGGGCGGCAACGCCATAGCTGTAGGTATTGAAGCCGATCACGATGGCAGTGCGTGCGCCACACCACGCGGGACCATCGCCGTCGTCGCAAAGTTGGGCCAGCGCGGGCGGTTCGATAAAGCCATAGCGCAGCCAGGCGCTGAGCAGGCCCGCAGCCACCAGCAGAAACCAGGGAAGGGCGATCGGAACGAAACGTCGTGCACTCATTGATGCGTTTTGCCTGAAGTCGAGGGGAGCTGGATATCAGCCGCCAGTGCCAGATGATCGGAGAACGCCTGCGGTAGCGTCCACATCTTGTGGATGCGAATGTCCGATGACACCAGGATGTGATCGAGCGCGCGCCGTGGCTTCCAGCTCGGAAATGTCGGCACGGGCTGGTCCGGCGGCTGCAGGCTCGAATGGGCGAACAGGTGGCGCATTTCCGCGCTGCGCGTGTCGGTGTTGAGATCACCCATCAAGACGGCATGCGGATGATCCTGCAAAACCTCGGCGATGAAGGCGAGCTGTTTCGCACGCGCCTGCGCACTCAGCGAAAGATGCGCGATCACCACTGCCAGCCCATTGGCGTCGTCGCCGAAACGCGCCAGCAAGGCGCCGCGCCCGGGAATGCGGCTGGGCAACGGATAATCCACCACCACTTCCGGCTCCAACCGGCAGATCAGGCCATTGGCCGTATGCGAGAGCTGGGCGACCGGACGGTTCGGCTGATGGCTCCAGAACGGCATGCCCGAGGTTTCGGCCAGATAGCGCGTCTGGTTGAGGAAACCGGAGCGCAGGCTGCCGGCATCGGCCTCCTGCAGGCCGATCACGTCGAACTGCGGGAGTAGTTCCGCCAGGCGATCGAGGTTGTCCAGCTTGCTGCGTGCGGGCAGCACTGCATTGATGCCACGCGTCACGTACTGGTGGTAGCGCTGCACGCTCGCCCCCGCCAGGATGTTGCAGCTCAGGAGACGTAGCCGTTGTTGCTTGGCGGAGGCGCGTGTCATGAAGTGGAAACGTGGGATGCTCGCGTTGTGAACCGGGGCATCCTATCGGTTCTCGATGCGGTTATTGTGAAAACCGTATCGCAACAGGCGGCTCCGGCGTAGCGCGTAAGCCGCCTGTTGGCGTGGACAGGCGCTTACTGCTGCTTGGCGTTCAATTCCTTCTGCACCAGCCATTGGGTGAGGGCTACCAGCTCATCGAAGCTCTTGACGTTGGCGCTGCGGTACTTGCCGTCGACCACGATGGTGGGCGTGCCGTCCACGCCCCAGGCCTGGATCAGTGCGAGATCTTTCTTGATTTGCGCATCCACTTCCGGCGAGTTGGCGATCTTCAGGAACTCGTTGCGATTGACGCCCTGGCTGGCATAGAAGTCCGCAATTTCGTCCATGGAGTTGATCGGGTACTGCTCCTTGAATTTCTTTTCGAACAGCACATCGTGCGTGCGGTCGAGCACACCCAGTTTCTTGGCCGCGTAGTAAGCGCGCGCGAACGGTACCCAGCTGTCGTTGAACGGCGCCGGCACCAGCTTGAAATCCACGCCCTTGGGCAGTGTCTTGCGCAGCTCATCGGCGTAGGTGGAGAACTCGGCGCAGTGAATGCAGGCGTAGGAGAACACCTCCACCACCTCCACCTTGCCGCTGCTGCTGTCGCGCTGATAGGGCGCGGAAAGCGTGACGTACTGGTCGCCATCGGTGTACGGGGCGGCGATATCGGGGCTGGCCGCGCTGCAGGCAGTGGTCAGCAGCAGGCCGCAGAGCAGGGTGGCGAGACGGAGTCGGGTGGTCTTGAACATGGTTCTTCCTGATGACGAAGTTCATCAATCTTCTTGATCAAAACAAAAGCGCCCGGCGGACCGGGCGCTGTGCATGCTTGGCTTACTTGCCCGCGGCGACCTTGGCGATGAGCCATTTGGTCAGCTCGATCGACTGGGCGTAGCCGCCGGCATCGCCGGGCGTGAAGCGGTATTTGCCGTTGATGATGATGGTGGGCGTGGCATCCACGCCATAAGCCTTCACCATGTCGTCGGCGCGCTTCATCTGCGTGTTGATGCTGAAGGAATTGGCCACCGCGACGAACTGCTTGGGATCGACGCCGTACTTGGCGTAGAACTTTGCCACGTCATCGATCGTCGGCCATGCCGACTGCGGCTTCGGCCGGCCGGTAGCGAGGTCGTCGGAGGCCAGCTCGCCGGATTTCCATACTGCATCGAACATCGCGTCCTGGGCTTTCTCGGCCACGCCCAGCGCCTTGGCGGCGAAGTAGGCGCGCTGGAACAGCGGGAAGTTTTCGTCCGGACGGAACGACACCGGCAGATAGGTCATCACCGCATTCGACGGCAGGTTCTTCTCGATCTGGTCGGCGGTGGTGTGGAACGCGTTGCAGGCCGGACAGGCATAGGAGAACGCCTCGGTCACGACGATCTTGTCCGGGTTGCTGGTCGGCTGCTGCGGCTCGATGGTGAAGTAGTTCTTGCCTTCCACCCACTTGCCGTTGTCGACGAAGGGTTCGGCCGGCGCGGAGGGTTTCTGCGGCGCAGGCGCGGTCGAGGCGGAAGCCGGCGCAGCCGCGGTGCTGGCGGATGCGGCCGTGGAGGCGGCAGCCGGAGCCGGTGCCGTGCTGGCGGGGGCGGGTGGCGTGGCCGGCGCGGAGGTCTGGGCCGGCGCTGGTTGCGGCGCCGTGGTATCGGAGCCGTTGTGGCTGCAGGCAGCTAGCGCGATCAACGCCGCGCAAAGAAAAGACAAACGCTTCAGCATGGCTGGCCTCAGGGGATGGAAATCGGGAATGGGGTGGGGATGCTCCGATTCATTCTACGAAAAATGGATCAGAAGCATCCCTGGGACAACATCGCCGGCGGCAAGTTACGGCGACTTGGCGGTCGCGCTATGGTCGGCCACGTGCAAGCCTTCGATATAGCTGGCCAAGGCCGCGATATCTTGCGGGTCAAGGTTCTTGGCGATGGTCGGCATGATCTGCGCGTGCGCCTCGTGGCCCCATGCCACGCCGTCATGGAAATCCTTCAGCTTCGCTTCGATGTACTGCGCATGCTGGCTGGTGAGTTGCGGGTACATCGCGCCGGGGTTGCCACGGCCGTCGATGCTGTGGCACGCCATGCAGGCCGGGATGCCGCGCTGCGGATCACCTTCGCGATAAAGCATCTGGCCATGTTCGACCAGCGCCTGGTCAGCCACGCCCGGCAGAGGCTGTTTGCTGGCGAAGTAGGCGCCGATGTCGCGCATGTCCTGGTCGGACAGCGGCGTGGCCATGCCGAGCATGATGGCGTTCTGCCGATCGCCGTCTTTGAAATTGTGCAGCTGATGCGCAATGTACATCTCGTGCTGGCCGGCCAGCTTCGGGTATTGCGGATCCGAGGAGTTGCCATCCATGCCATGGCAGGCGCCGCAGGCGGCGGCCTTGGCCTGGCCTGCCGTGGCATCGCCAGGCTTGGTGGACATCATCCAGTTGTTGTCATGCGGTGCGGCGGTAGGCACGGCGGCAGCCGGGGCGCTAGCGGCAGGCGCGGGTTCGGCGGGGGCCGGCGCGGGAGCTTTGGTGTTCTGAGCAAGGATGGCGCTGGTAGAGAGAGCAAGCACCAGGGCGACTGCATTCACGACAGCGGGCCGGCAACCGGCGAGCCGAAAACTCATACACTTGCCTCCAGAAAACACTGTTGGATGTACAGTGCGCACCCTCGAGCCCTTGCGCACCGTGACGGGCAGAACAGCAGGATGATCCGATTCGTCCACAGGACCGTTGCCGCCTGCGCAGAACGAATCAAGGCATCCTCAAATTATCCTTACCCCATACTAGCCGGTCAAACGAAGGCCATGCCTACCAATCCATTGCAGGGCGCACAGTTTGTGCTTGCCGCCCACCGTATCCAGCAACTGCCCGCCGACGAAGGCGCCGAAGTGGCATTTGCCGGACGCTCCAACGCAGGCAAGTCCAGCGCCCTTAACGCACTGACCGGCCAGAAGGGCCTGGCACGCACCTCGAAAACCCCGGGGCGCACCCAGCAGATGGTCGCCTTTTCACTACCCTCGGTGCTGCGCGGTGAAACGTCGCAGGCTGCGGCTGCGCGCCTGATCGATCTGCCCGGCTACGGTTACGCCAAAGTCCCGGAAGCCTTGCGCGAGCATTGGCGGCATGAAATCGATCGCTATCTGCATGAGCGCCGCAGTCTGCGCGGCGTGGTGCTGATCGTGGACATCCGCCATCCGCTCAAGGAGTTCGATCGGATGATGCTGGATTTCTGTGTTGGCACGCTGTTGCCCTGCCACGTGCTGCTGACCAAGGCGGACAAGCTGTCACGCAATCAGGCGGCGCAGGCGCTGACGGCCTTGCGCAAGGACATCGGCGCGAACGCAGCGGTCACGATGCAGGTGTTTTCAGCGCCCGATGGAACGGGTGTCGAAGAAGCACGCAGCGCGGTGATGAGCTTGCTGGCGAGCGATACGCGCGCTGCTAGGGTTTGACGGCTTCCATGAAGACTGCGCACAGCGCTTCCATGCCGGCGCGATCTTCTTCATCAAAGCGGCCGACCGAAGGGCTGTCCACATCCCACACGCCCAGCAGGCTGCCATCGGCGTTCACCAGCGGCACGACGATCTCCGATTGCGATGCCGCATCGCAGGCGATATGACCGTCGAAATCGTGCACGTTGCGCACCAGCTGGGTTTGGCGCGTCTGCGCCGCGGTGCCGCAGACGCCGCGGCCCAGCGCAATGCGGATGCAGGCCGGCTTGCCCTGGAACGGTCCCACGACCAATTCCTGGCCGTCGTACAGGTAGAAGCCAGCCCAGTTGAAGTCAGGCAGGCTATGAAACACCAGCGCCGCGAAGTTGGCGGCATTGGCGATGAGGCTGGGTTCGTCGGCGAGCATGCCGCGGACCTGTTCCGCCAGCTCCGCATATTGTTCGCGCTTGCTGGTGGCGTGATTGGCTTTGATCTCGAACATGGGGTTCTAAAATGGGCCGCTTGGCGCCCATCACAAGTGGCGAGGTGGTCATTATGAGCGAATCTTCCAGGCGCGTTGCAG